>ERZ1645187.553-NODE-553-length-37041-cov-12.018629_pt1 | contig 37041 bp, 30 predicted proteins | sample MGYA00575352_ERZ1645187 | MGnify/ENA primary metagenome ERZ1645187 (study PRJEB40837, sample SAMN11349314) | freshwater sediment metagenome | isolation source: river sediment | host: Sediment | place: India: Wazaribad , New Delhi | collected 2017-02-21 ... | reverse complement strand
TCACACGACCGGGTTTTGCGCTGATTGCCCGCAAAGCAGCCGAAAACAACCTTCCTGTCTATGTTTTCGACAGCGATCAAATGCCCGACGGAGGTGCGATTTGCCTGGCCAGAGACTATTACGATGCCGGCCTCGAAGCTGCCGAAAAAGCCCTGAAAGTTTTGAATGGAACCTCACCACGCGATATCCCTTTCAGCAATACCAAATCCGAAAAGCTAATGCTGAATCCCAAATTGGTTGAGCAATACCAGCTCATAATACCCGATGATCTTAAATCTAAAGCATTGATATATAACGAAAAACAATAGGTAGTATGGAACTTGTTACTGAGAAAAAAGGAGCGATTTTCATTGTTAGGGCAAAGGGAAGACTTGATGCTTCATGGACTGACTTTTTCACTGAAGCATTTCTGGAGTTTATCCGGCAGGGTGAGCACGACCTGTTGATTGATGCTGCAGAGATTTCATTCTTAAGTTCGGCAGGCATCCGTTCGCTTGTTCGTATTCACAAAGACCTTACAAAACTTAAAGGCAGGTTTCGGATATTCAATGCCAACGAATTTGTAGTCAATACCTTGCAGATGACTGGATTTGGTGTTTGGATCGAAAAAAAATCAGAGGCAAATTTAGCTGAAGTATATGATACCGAAGCTGTTAACGGGTTGCCGTCTGATTGCTTCCTGATTGAAAAAAATGCCGAAATGATGCTTGCCACCGTCAACCATTGGACGCCATGGGAAAAAGCCGATGGTGGAAAGCTGAAAACAATAGCTTATCAATCAGATACATTTTCAGTGGGTATCGGATGTCCTCAAGGCTCGGCCTCAGAAAACCAAACGATGCCCGGTGACTTTATGGTCGTTGCCGGCAACATCCTTTTTCAGAGTCCGGAAGAGGAGAGCAGGCCGGATTTTTTACAGCCTCTTGAGAATTTCATTCCGAGATTCAGGGTGTTGCAAGCATTGGAAGCAAAAGGAAGTATGTCACATTTAATACGATTTAAACCTGATGCGGTATCACAAAATTTTTCGGTAAGCGCATTGATTGACAAGTGCCATAACTTATTGCAATCGGATAATATTTTGTTTGTTATTCTGGCTGAATCCGATGGAGTGTTGGGAGCACATTTGATTCAATCACCCACTCTCATCAACAATTCTGTTAGGGTGGAAGGTATAGGATTGAGAGAATGGCTCACATTCACAGGCGAGAGGGCTTTCATTGGCGATCAGGTTTTGGCTGTTGGATTTGCCTCTCTGAAACCAAATCAATCCCTTAAACCTTTGCTTCGGCAGCCATCAATAGATGATGAATGGTTTTTGCACATTCATGCAGCTGTATTTCCCTACCAGCCCATTCAAAATGGATTACTTGACCTTCAAACACAGCTCTCCAGGTTCTTAAACGGCCCACCGCCCAAAGCTTTGATGCACTTGATAAATGATCAGCGTCCGGAAGCCGGGCTGGGTCAAACAAGGTTCAGCCGTGGTGCAGTTTGGTGTTCAGCGATAAAAATGGAGGAAACATTATGAATCTTGTTATTGGTGCTTTCACAATCGGGCTGATATTATCCTTGCTCTCTCTTGGCATGCTTATCAGTTTCAGAATGATCAGGTTCACAGATATTACTGTGGATGGCTCGCTTACCCTGGGCGCTGCCATCACTGCCGTGTTAATAGCCGCAGGATGGTCGCCACTTCTGGCTACAATGGTAGCTTTTGTAGCCGGAATGCTGGCAGGATCGGTCACCGGTTTGCTCTATACGCGGTTTAAAATCCAGGAAATTCTTTCGGGTATTTTGGTTATGACAGCTTTGTATTCAGTGAACCTGAGGATCATGGGTCGCAGCAATGTGCCATTGCTTGATACAGCCACCGTTTCATTGCCTCTTCAGCATTTGCTATCTCAAATGACTGATGGAGAGCGTTACATTTTATTGTTTGGATGGCAGGTGCCGGTTGTTGATATGGCTGCTTTTCTGTCGAGTCTTCTGTTATGCGCAGTTTTTGCGTGGATGTTGAGCAGGTTTCTTCAAACACATTTTGGCACTGTTCTGAGAGCCACCGGTAACAATGTCCAGATGGTTCGTGCGCAAGGCGTCAACAACAATATGATGGTCGTTTTTAGTTTAGCACTTTCCAATGGATTGGTGGCACTTTCTGGTGCGTTACTTGCACAGTACCAGGGTTTTGCTGATGTTCAGATGGGAATTGGGATGATGGTTTGGGGCCTTGCCAGTATCATTATCGGTGAAGCACTTGTTGGTAAATCAGGGATCGGGATTGCCATCGCCGGAACAATCTTCGGTACGATTCTTTTTAGGTTACTGATTGCGATTGCATTACGCTGGGGGCTGAACCCCAACGACTTGAAGTTGGTGACAGCACTTTTTGTTTTTCTTGCCCTTGTTGCGCCACGGTGGTTTAAATTTGTTCATGTCAAAATCAATAAAAAATCGAAGCATGCTTGAGATTAAAGGCTTAATAAAAACATTTTTTCCTCATACAATCAACGAAGTCAAAGCCCTGAGAGATATTGATCTGACGATTCAAGAGGGGAGTTTCACTGCAATAATCGGGACAAACGGCTCGGGCAAAAGTACTTTGCTCAATGCCATTGCCGGTACATTTATTCCGGATTCGGGCAGTATTTTGCTGGCAGGACAACCAATCACCTTTTGGCCTGAATTTCAGCGGGCAAAACTGATTGGACGCGTGTTTCAAAATCCGTTTGCTGGAACTGCTGCCGAAATGACAATTGCCGAAAACATTGTTATGGCCATGCGCAGAGGATTGAGTCATCCGCTTTCAAAAGCCGTGACAAGCAAGGCAAGAGCCGAAATCAAAGAAAGAGTGAGTGTGCTTAAAATGGGGCTCGAAGACCGGCTCGACAATCCTATTGGTACACTTTCGGGGGGTCAAAGGCAGGCGCTTACCTTGTTGATGGCAACCTGGCTGAAACCAAAAATCCTTCTTCTTGATGAACATACTGCCGCGCTCGATCCGAAGAGCGCTGCAAAAGTGGCTGAGCTAACAAAGTATATTGTTGATAAAGAGAAACTTACAGCTATGATGGTGACCCATTCCATGCAGCAGGCTGTTGATCTTCCGGATAGGATAGTAATGATGCACAAAGGAAAAATCGTGGCAGATTATCAAAAAGAACACAAACAACGGGTTAGGATTCCTGATCTGTTAGCCACTTTCGACAGAGTTCAAAAGAAGGAACTTTTTGATGAATCAGTTGCAACCTTGCTGCGGGAACAGTACGTTTAGTAGCTTTGCAAATAAAAACAATGCCTTCGTCCAGTAAGATTCAGTTCCCGATTAAATTTCCTGCTTTGTTTTTGTTTACCGTTTGTTTGTTACTGCTTAGCTCATGTAAAAAAGAAAATACTTCAATATCAGGTACATACAAGGGTTTTTTTAATGATTCCGGTACGCAATATGAAATAGAGCTGCTTATTACGGATGACGGGAAAATGGAATGGATACCACTCAGACAAATACCCGGCTATTCTTCCTCTACCTTTCAATATAGCTTTATTGACAATCTTCAGGTGACTATAACTGATAACTCATTATGCGCTTTTTCGGGAATTTGGGTTTATTCCATTGATAATAGGGTGTTGAAACTCATGGCGGCAAAAGATGCATGTGCAGCCCGGATTGCATTGCTCACAGGAGAGTGGACACGAAAGTAACAACCTTTTTGTTTTTGTGACATAAATCACTTAATTGTAACATCAGCTAATTGCTTTTCCTGGCATTGTTTTGTAATTTTGCAACAAGACAACTTCACTTATAACAATCATCAAATGAAAGCCTTCAATATAATTGCTTTGTTCATTGTCTTGCTTGCTTCGTCGTGCAGCAAAGAATCGTCAATTGACATAAACGGTACCTATCAGCGAACAATTCAAATTGAGGGTCTATACTATGATGTAAAACTCACCTTCACAACCGATGGAAAATTGGAATGGAATCCAGTTTCAGAAATTCCTAACCACAGCGCATCGGTCGTTAACTATGTATTGCTTTCGGGAAAGCAATTCCGGATCACCGGCGATGATGATTGCGGAAGTGAGGCTGTTTACGATTTTGTGTTGAACAACAATGTGTTAACACTAAGTTCAACCCTTGATAGTTGTGATGCGCGTCATTATGCTTTGGCAGGAGAGTGGGTCAGACTAACTGAATGATTGACGATTGTTCCATACAAGAATTTCCATGACATTTATTTCGCAGATACGTCCCTGAAGTTATTTTATTTTGACTGGAAACAAACGCCGTCAGGATTAACTGACCGATATTGACAAAATTTTAAGGAATTTGCAACCAATTGCACCTTTTGCTACATCTCAGAGCCAAATTGCATTTTATGAAGTTGAGATTCTTTGTTCCACTGGTACTGCTTACACTGGGTTTAACATTGTTTTCCTGCAAAAAGGACAAAAGTGTATTGATGGAAAGCGGTTTAAACGGCGCCTGGATTAATCCTGTGTATAATGACTCATTGATTGTTTTTAACCGAAGTGAAAGTGTCCCGAAGAATGATTATGCAATCATCTTTTTCAAGAACAACAACCTTATCGAGCGGAAAAATGGTTCATGGTGTGGTACGCCACCTATTGTGTATGAAGATTTTAAGGGTACTTATACCGAAAGGGATGGTATCGTGCGTATGGTAGTTCCATTTTGGGGTGGAATGATGGAAACCAAATGGAAGATTGAAATGCTTGACGATAAATATCTTAAAGTTAAAGTGCTTAGCAACAAAGAAATACCTCTAATATATTAGTTAAACTGTCAAAAAAAAAACCGGCCTGAAAATCAGGTCGGTTTTTTCTTAATTCAATTATTCAATTCACTTATTTTCTGTCAGAGCGTTTTTCTTTTTTCTCTTCTTTTGGTTTTGACCCATTATCTTTTTTATCTCTGCTATTTGTTGCAGTTTTTGTTTCCGGCTTTTCCCTTTTTGTGTTTTCCTGACGAACTTCACGGTTTGGTTTTGTAGCCGGTTTGTTCACATTTGTGCTTTGTTCAGCTTTGCGAGGTGCTTCATTGCGTGGTTTAACTTCACGAGCTGGTGTGCTTGTTCGGGTTTCGCGCTGATTTGAAACGCCTTGCGTGCTTCTTTTGTCGTCCGACCTTTTGGCTTTATCTTCTCTTTCAGTCCTGCTGTTCTTATCTTTTTTTGGGGCAGCATCACGGTTTACCGGACGTTCAACTGCTCTGTCTTTATTGCTACGGTCGTCTTTTCTGTTGTCAAAACCATTTTCACGTCCCCGGTCATTAGAAGGTCTTTCATGCCGTTGCAGTTCACCAGGCTTATTTGTTTTGCGCTCATCCCTTGGTGCACGTCGGCCCGGGAGGTTGTGGTTTTCTGCAGCTCTCTTGGCATAATAGGCTTCTCCGTCGCGTCTCATTTCCGGCTTTCTGTAGGTTTCTTTGTATCTTCCATTGTTTACATTAACAACAACCCTGTTTGATTGACGGCGGTGATGCGTGTAATAATCGTCGCGGTAGTTGTGGCATCTTGGATGGTCATAATGGCGATAGTATGCATGGTAGTGACGGTGTGAATGGTAGTGATAACCATAGTAGTAGTCCCAATAGAATGGACGCCATGGACTCCAGTAACTTGGGTAATAGCCATAATGCCATCCTGAACGCCATCCGTAATAGTCTGGAGATCCGATATATACGATCACTGGCCATTGTGCTACTTCAACATAGGTGGTTCTGACAATGGTAACGCTTTCGTTATTAGCATCTTGTGAAATGTTTCCATTATAGCCGGGATTCGGTGTTTCATCATAATTTGGTTCGATGATATAATTTTCTCCATAAAGCGCATCATCACCAATGAGCTGAATCTGCACAGCACCGTCTTTTTGTTTTTCAACAACAAAGACACCCACATCCTGCATTTCATCTTTGTCCAGCGCAATTTGCATTACGATTTGGTGAATATTGTCTTTTGGATAGTCGTTCACGAAGATATAATCCACCTCATTGTCCTCGTTCAGATCGAGGTTATTGATTAGATTCTCCGGATTGTTGAGTTCTCTCTCAAATCCTTCAAGTGTTTCTGAATTCTGAAACAAATCCATAACAGCATATAGGTTGAGATTGTCGCCAGGGAGTCCTAATTTTTCATCTTTATCATTTGCAGCAAAAACTGGTGCAATTCCTTGAAAAATGAAGGTCAACAGTGTAAGATAAATGAGCTTTTTCATGGCTTTCAAGATTTATTGTGATTTATGCTCTCTTTTATCCAAAAGCTGTGCCAAAAAATATATTGCTGGTTTTATGCCTGGAAATGTTACGTATAATTATGTTTAATTATATTTATAAGTGTCTATAAAACAATTATATAAGGAGATAAATATTTTTTACTCAAAACTCTTTTTAAGTGCATAAGTTTCTCTCAGGTGTTTGTATAATTGTTCAGCTTCGCTGTAATTCAGGGTCTGTTGCCCGTCACTCAAGGCGCGTTCAGGACATGAATGTACTTCCACAATGATTCCATCAGCGCCGGCCATTGTTGCAGCCAAAGCCATGGGTTCGATGTGGTTTCTTAGGCCGACACCATGCGAGGGATCCACGATGACCGGAAGGTGCGATTTTTCTTTCAGAATAGGAACTGCATTCAAATCAAGGGTGTTGCGGTAAGCTGTTTCAAAGGTTCGGATGCCACGCTCACACAGGATAATCTTCTCATTTCCACCTGAGAACACATATTCGGCTGCTTGTAGCAACTCTTCAATAGTGCCAGAAAATCCTCTTTTGAGCATCACAGCCTTGTCAACCTTTCCTAACTCATCAAGCAAGTTGAAATTTTGTGCATTTCGTGTGCCTACCTGAAAAATGTCAGTGTAGTCATACATTTCTTCCACCTGACTCAGCTGCATCACTTCAGTGACCACCTTGATGCCGGCTGCTCTGCATTTTTGTGAGAAGACCTTTAATCCTTCAAGTCCCACACCTCTGAATGCATAAGGCGAAGTTCTTGGTTTGAAAACACCTCCACGCATCATCCTGATATTATTCTTTTGCAGATGCTGAATCGAATCATCAATCTGTTCAGGTCCTTCAATTGAGCAGGGCCCTGCAATGATTGAAAAATGATCGCGACCGATATGTATTCCATCGCCAAGGTCAACATCGGTCATATTCACTTTCCATTTTTTTGAAACCAATTTGTAAGGATCCGTCACGCGGTGAATATCCGCAATGCCCGCCAGCTGACCAATTTCGCGCAGATCGAAGTCCTTCTTTCCAACGCCAATCAGGTAATGATTGAATTGGGTTTTAACCTCATTAACCTGGTAACCGATGCCATCAATCTTCTCTTGTATGCGTTGTTTTTGAGCATGGGTGATAGATTTTTTCAGTTGAATTATCATTGTATCTCTCTGTTTAGTAGTTTGTTAAAAAATGTGGTGATTCCGAGATTTTCATCGTTGGCATCCAAAGCTTTTATAAAAGCTGAACCAATTATTGCTCCTTCGCAATGTTGCCACACCTGCTCCAGGTGATCGTTTTTCGAAACACCAAAACCAATCATCACCGGATTTTTAAGGCTAAGCTGTGAAAGACGTTCAAAATAGCTGACCTGTGTTTCGGAAAAAACATTGTTTCCTCCTGTTGTTGCTGATGATGAAACCGCATAAATAAAACCTTTTGATAAGCGGTCAAGGTAGCGGATCCGATCATCTGGTGTTTGCGGCGTAATTAGGAAAATTGGATAGATGCCGTAAGATTCGTACAGACTTTTATACTCATTTTCGAAGATGTCGGGCGGTAAATCTGGCAAAATCAGTCCGCTGACACCAATACGGGCAGCATTTTCGAGAAACCGCTCAAATCCAAACTGCATCACAGGGTTGAGGTAGCCCATGAAAACCTTTGGAATACTGATTTTTGAACTTGAGCTGTCCAATAAATCAAACATTTTCTGAAGACTGAAACCATTCTCAAGTGCAATGCTGCTGCTGTTTTGAATGATGGGGCCATCGGCAAGCGGATCGGAATAGGGAATGCCGATTTCAATAAGGTCGGCGCCATTTTGTTCGAGTTGCTGCATTATTTGCGGCATTGTATCGAGATTTGGATATCCGGCAGTGAAATAAACTGCCAGATTATTTTTTGGTTTCTTTCGAAAATGCAGGTCTATTTTGTTCATAAGGCTTTGTTTTTTAGGTAAGTATCGAGATCCTTATCACCTCTGCCGGATAGGTTAACAACGATGACATCGCTTTTTTGCCAACTGCGTTTTTTAAGAGCAGCCAGGGCGTGTGCACTTTCTAAAGCGGGTATTATACCTTCGAGCCTGGCAAGCTCATATCCTGCTTCCAGTGCCTCTTTATCCGTAACTGACTCATAAACAGCTCTTTTGTTTAAATGAAGAAAAGCATGCAAAGGTCCTATGCCCGGATAGTCCAAGCCAGCCGAAATGCTGTGTGGTTCAATGATTTGTCCGTCTTCGGTTTGCATGAGCGATGTCATACAGCCATGGATGACTCCTTTACGACCCAGAATCAAAGATGCAGCAGATTTTCCGGACTTGATGCCCTCTCCGGCTGCTTCAACACCTATGAGTTGAACAGTTGACTCGTCAAGAAAATGATAAAATGCTCCGGCAGCATTACTCCCGCCACCAACACAGGCAATTACATAGTTTGGTAAAGCATTTCCGGTTTGTTCGAGCAGTTGTTCTTTTATCTCTTTAGAAATGATGGCTTGCAAGCGCGCCACCAAATCAGGGTAGGGGTGTGGCCCAACGACTGAACCTATAATATAATGTGTATCAACAGGATGACTAATCCAGTCGCGTATGGCTTCGTTGGTTGCATCTTTTAAGGTTTTGCTGCCGCTTTTCACAGAAATCACTGTTGCGCCAAGCATTCTCATTCGGGCCACATTGGGAGCTTGCCGGGCAATGTCAATTTCGCCCATATACACCACGCATTCCATCTGCATCAAGGCACAAACAGTTGCAGTGGCCACACCATGCTGTCCGGCTCCCGTTTCGGCAATGATACGCTTTTTCCCCAAAAATCTGGCTAACAGAATCTGTCCAACCGTATTATTGATTTTGTGTGCTCCGGTATGGTTGAGGTCTTCTCTTTTTAAAAAAACCCTTGCTCCGGTTGCATTTGAAAGGTTTGCAGCCTCATAAAGCGGCGAGGGTCTCCCGACATAATGCTTCAGCAAGAAATCAATATCTTTTATAAAATCTTGATTGTTAATAATTTCGATATATTTCTCCTGAAGTTCTTTTACGTTTGCATACAGCATTTCAGGAATATAGGCACCCCCGAATTCTCCGTAGAAGCCTTTTTCGTTTACTTCAAATTGTTTCATTTCTCAATGTTTTGATAAAATGTTTAATGCTTTCAATGTCTTTTAATCCTGGCTCAAGCTCAAAGCTGCTGTTGATGTCAACGCCGGCGAAGTGATGATTGCTGTGTTCATTAATCGCTTGAATGTCATCTATCCCAATTCCACCTCCAATGAAATATGGTGTGCTGAAGGGATAGCTTTGAAGCAAGTCCCAGTTGAATTTTCTGCCGCTGCCACCATGGTTTTCTGATTTTGTGTCGAACAAAAGGTATTGACAATAAGGCAGATATGCTTCAATTGATGGCCAATCAACCGAATTGCCAATGCTGATCGCTTTGATTATTTTAATGCCTGCCGATGCCAGTTCGCAGCAAAGTTTTGGAGATTCATTGCCATGTAGCTGAACCAAATCGAGTTTGTTTTTGATGACTATTTCTTTGATGTTTTCGGTTTGTTCATCAACGAAAACACCCGCTTTTTGAATGTTTTTCAAATCAGGTACGCGAAAATCAGCACCAACATATCTCTTCGATCCCGGAAAAAAAATAAATCCCATTATGTCGGGTTTCAGCGCTTCCAAGGCCTTGATATTTGGTAACTGACGCATTCCGCAAACTTTTATTTTCAACATGGCTTGGTTTGTTTTATCGCCTCGATCATTTTTTTGCAACCTAGTTCAGGCCTCCTGTGTTTCATAAACTGTTCACCGATTAAAAAACCCTGATAGCCGCTTTGTTTCAGGCTACATAAAACCGATGCATCCGTGATGCCGCTTTCTGCCACTTTCAGGTTGGCTACGGGCAATTTTTTCGACATAAGCAAAGCTGTTTCAATTGTTGTTGTCATGGTTTTCAGGTTGCGGTTGTTCACCCCAATGATGACTTCAAAATCAGGAATCTTTTCAATTTCTTCTACATCGTGAAGCTCAAGCAAAACCTCAAGTCCAAGTTCAAGTGCTTGTTTACCAAGTGATTCAATCTCTGATTTCTTTAGGATTGCTGCAATAAGCAAAATCGCATCCGCACCAATAGATTTAGCTTCGATCAGTTGGTAAGGATCAATAATGAAGTCTTTTCGCAAAATCGGACAAAAGTTGAATTTTCGTGCTTTTGAAAGGTCTTCGTTGCTTCCGCCAAAGAACTGATTATCAGTGAGAACCGACAAAGCCGATGCGCCTGCCTGCATATATCCTAAAGTGGTTGTTTCAACTTGCGCAAACTCATTGATCATTCCTTTTGATGGTGATTTTCTCTTAAACTCCGCGATGATGCCTTGCAAATCAGTTCGCAAAAGATATTGTCGCAATGACACACTTTTGGTTTCAAAAAATAAACTTCGTTCAAGAAGCTTTTCAGGATATAAGCTTTTTCTTTCTTCGACTTCGGCTTTTTTCGCCGCTACTATTTTTTCAAGGATTGATTTCATGATGCCAATTGTATTAGTTTGGTAAAGGCAGCCAGTGCATTGCCTGATTTTAGTGAATCTTCAGCACGTAAGAGGCTGTCGTTCAAGCTCTCTCCGAAACGACATTGCAATGCAATAGCAGCATTTGCCAAAACGACCTGTGTGTGTGCTTCGGGTGCTGTGTTGTTTAATACGTCAATAAAAAGTGCTGCATTTTCAGCAATTGAACGGCCTCCTTCGATATCGGCTTGCTTTAGTTTATCAAATTTGAAATCCGAAGGTTCAATTTCAAATTCACCGCTCGTTGTGAGCAGCCGTGTCGTGTTTGTGAGCGAACACTCATCGTATCCGCCAAGGTCATAAACAACAGCATATTGGGTTTCTTCCTGCTGAAAAATGTAATGATACATGCGCGCAAGTTCCAGACTAAACACACCTGACATTTGATATTTTGGCCGGGCAGGGTTGACTAATGGCCCGAGAATATTAAAGAATGTTTTGACACCCAGTTCTTTACGGATGGGGGCTACGGTTTTCATTGCAGGATGAAAAAGCGGGGCGTGCATAAAGCAAATGCCTGCCTGCTCTAACTGGCGAAGCAAAACAGCGTTGTCGTTGCTGAAACGATAGCCCAAATATTCCAATACATTTGAAGAACCGCTCACACTCGAAACACCATAATTTCCATGCTTGGCTACAGAAACTCCAGCTCCGGCAACCACAAACGAGGCAAGCGTTGAGATGTTGAAAGTGTTTTTTTCATCACCACCGGTTCCGCAAAGATCAATCGTTTCAATCCCATTGAAGTCAACCGGACGGCAGAGTTCCAACAATGCTTCTCTGAAACCCGAAAGCTCCTGCACCGTTACACCGCGCATCATGAAAACTGTTAAAAAAGAGGCAATTTCGGATGGATTGTAAACTCCTTTTGCGATATTAATCAGAATTTCGCGGGCCTGCGAGTGACTCAGGAGCTGTTGCTGATAGAGGGCGTTAAGTATTTTTTTCATTTTAGTGTTTTAGCCAGTTATTGATAATTTCTGCTCCAAACTCAGTGAGAATGGATTCAGGATGAAATTGTACGGCAGCTAAGTTGCTGGTATTATGACGTATAGCCATTATGTGGCCATCGTCGCTTTCAGCGGTGATACTAAAACACGAAGGAAGTGATTCCTTTTCGGCCACCCAGGAATGGTAGCGACCTGCCATAAAAGTTTTAGGAATGCCCTCGAAAAGTGGTTCATTGGAAGCTAAAACCATTACAGGCGTTGCAAGTCCGTGAACCACATGCGGAAGATTAAGTAGTTTTCCTCCAAAACATTCAGCCATCGCCTGAAGCCCAAGACAAACACCAAAGATGCTCTTCGTTTTGTGGTAATTTTTGATGGTTTCCATCAGAATTCCCGATTCGGCGGGAAGACCCGGGCCGGGCGAGAGCAAAATTTTGTCGTATTTGTCAAGGTCACGCAGCGATATCTTATCGTTGCGAAACACATCTATTTGGTCCGTACTCAACTTCTCAAGCAGGTGAACCAGGTTGTAGGTGAAGGAGTCGTAATTGTCTAAAACAAGAATTTTCATAGTGTTAAGTCATTTTTATCAGTTGCTACTTCAATTGCTTTTTTCAGCGCCGCGAGCTTGTTGTTAACTTCCTGCAACTCACTCTGAGCATCAGAGGCATCCACAATTCCTGCGCCTGCCTGAAAATAGAGTGTATTGTTCTTACTTAAAAACGACCTAATCAGGATGGCCATGTTAACATCGCCATTGAAGCCAACAAACCCAACAGCTCCTCCGTAATAACCACGGCTTTCGGGTTCGAGCGCATCAATAATTTGCATGGCTCTGTGTTTGGGAGCGCCCGAAAGCGTTCCTGCCGGAAAGGTGTCAGCAATTGCCGAAATCACATCATCCGCATTTTTTAGGTCGCCGCTTACTTTTGAAACAAGGTGAATGACATGACTGAAATATTGAATTTCTTTATAGGTTTTCACTTCCACATTGTGGCAATTGCGACTTAGGTCGTTGCGGGCCAGATCAACAAGCATGGCATGTTCGGCATTTTCTTTTGGATCGAGTGCCAGGTCGCTGGCAAGTTTTCTGTCTTTTGTTTCATCACCACTGCGGCGATAAGTTCCTGCAATGGGATTGAGTGTCGCCTTGCCATTGGATATACGTAGCTGACTTTCAGGCGATGAACCAAAAATGCGGTAGCTTCCATAATCGAAATAGAAGAGATAGGGTGAAGGGTTTATTCGTCTCAACGCCCTGTAAACATTGAGGTCATCGCCTTTAAATGTGGTTTTAAATCTCCTCGACAAGACAACTTGAAACACATCTCCGCGGCGACAGTGGTTTTTGGCTATGGCAATCATTTCGAGAAATTGTTCATCGCTAAGATTTGAAACAATTTCTCCTGATGGAATAAACGGAAACGCAACACTCCTGTGGTTGTTTAAGTGATTGATTAGCTGACTGATCTCGCTTGTTTCCCCCTCAGGAATATTTTCTGTGATGCTTAGCGTATCGTTAAAATGATTTAGTTTGATGACAAACCTAAACATACTGAAGACCATATCGGGATGTGCAAAATGCGCATTCATTCTCTTGTTAAGGCTCAGGTCTTCAAAGTATTGAACTGCGTCATAGCTGATATATCCGTAAAGACCATCACCGGCTTTGAGGCCCTCCTGTTGAAAATTCCGGATAAATTGGTCGAATGCAATTTCAAACGACTCACGATCTTTAACTGTAAGTTTTTGCTCTTTGCCATGGATTATTGTGTTGAGTGAGCCATTTTGTAGCTTTATTGTGGCAAGCGGGAGCAGACACAAAAAAGAAGAACTATTCGTAGAATCATGATAATCAGCGCTTTCAAGCAGTAATGCACCTGGGTAGATGTCTCTTAAGTTGAGATATAATCCAACCGGACTGTACAAATCTCCGGGGAGCTCAATTCGTTTTATGTTTAGTCTCATGTTAAAAATGGGTTTAAAAAAAAAGGCCTGCCGCGAACGACAGACCTTCATATTGTTATATGGATAGTCACATCAATTCATCAGCCGATTGCCTGATAAATGACGCCACCACCAAAAATTTAATTGCATTATCATTATGTATGTTTTGAACGGAGCAAAAATAGCTCTTTTTTCAAATTTCAAAGCGGATTGCAATTTTTTTTCGCAATTTTTTAGGAATAGGCATTAATTGCACAAAACCTGCCAGATGTCCGAAAATGTACGGTATCAAAGCAAACGGTTGCAATTTCTTATTTAGACTGAGTACACTTTAAGGTAAAAGCCAAAAAATCATGTGATTTTTTTGTTGGAATTGCCCGAAAAGTACTAATTTTGCGCTGTTAAGAAATTAACAATGTTAAAAGTTCACAGACATTGACACATAACCTTTTAAATCCAAGACCATGAATCTTGAAAAAATCATGAACGACCTGGAGAAAAAACATCCGGGCGAAGTTGAGTACTTACAAGCCGTACGCGAGGTGCTGGAATCCATTGAAGAAGTGGTGAATCAGAATCCTCAGTTCGAAGCAAAAGGAATTATTGAGCGCATTGTTGAACCCGATCGGGCACTCACATTTAAGGTGCCATGGGTTGACGACAATGGCAAAGTGCATGTGAACCTTGGTTACAGGGTTCAGTTTAACAATGCAATCGGTCCGTACAAAGGTGGATTGCGTTTTCACCCGAGTGTGAATCTGAGTATTCTGAAATTCCTTGGATTTGAGCAAATCTTCAAAAACAGCTTAACTACCTTGCCTATGGGCGGTGGTAAAGGCGGTTCTGATTTTGATCCAAAAGGCAAGTCAGATGCCGAAATCATGCGTTTTTGCCAATCTTTCATGCTCGAGCTTTGGCGTATGATTGGTCCAGAAATGGATGTTCCTGCCGGTGATATCGGTGTTGGTGGAAAAGAAATCGGGTATATGTATGGCATGTACAAAAAACTTACCCTCGAGCACGTTGGTGTACTCACCGGCAAAGGACTCAACTGGGGTGGTTCGCTGATTCGTCCTGAAGCAACCGGTTTCGGTGCTGTGTATTTTGCCCAGGAAATGCTTGCCACCAAAGGCGAATCTTTCAAAGGTAAAACAGTAGCTATATCCGGTTTTGGTAATGTTGCGTGGGGTGCCGTTTCAAAGGTAACCGAGCTGGGTGGCAAAGTTGTAACTATCTCCGGACCAGATGGATATATATATGATCCGGATGGCATTTCAGGCGAGAAGATTGAATACTTGCTCGAACTGCGTGCCTCGAATCAGGACATCGTGAAACCCTATTCACTCGAGTTTCCAGGTGCACAGTTTGTTGCCGGAAAACGTCCCTGGGAAGTTAAGTGCGATGTTGCATTGCCTTGCGCCACTCAAAATGAACTTGGTAAAGCTGATGCAGAAGCTTTGGTTGCCAATGGTTGTAAATGTGTTGCCGAAGGTGCAAATATGCCTTCAACTCCCGAAGCTGTTGAGGTATTCCTGCACAACAAGATCCTCTTTGGGCCCGGTAAAGCTGTAAACGCAGGTGGTGTTGCAACTTCGGGACTCGAAATGTCGCAAAACTCCATGAAATACAACTGGAGCAAAGAAGAAGTTGACGAAAAACTTCATACTATCATGCGCAACATTCATGCTTCATGTGTGAAATATGGTAAGCGTGAAGACGGTTATGTTGATTATGTTAAAGGTGCAAATATTGCCGGTTTCCTAAAAGTTGCCAACGCAATGATGGACCAGGGCGTGATCTAAGCCTGCTTCCAAACTTATTCAGAAAAGCCACCTCATTTTGGGGTGGCTTTTTTTGATGTTCCATGCTTAGCATAAGTCTTTTTTGTCGGCATTTCATTACTTTTGCTGACTTTATTAGAATCCTATGGGCTTTCTTCATCCTGCCATGCTTTGGTGGTTGTTTGCTGCACTCATTCCGGTTGTGATCCATCTGTTTAACTTCAGAAGGCATAAGACATTGCTTTTTAGCAATATAGAACTATTGAAAAACCTGCAGGAACAAACCAACAAAACAAATCAGCTTAAGCATCTTGTTGTGCTTTCAGCCCGAATTTTGGCAATTGTTTCGCTTGTGATGGTTTTTGCCCAACCATTTCTAAAAAATACCAGTTCTGAGCTACGTTCCGGAAAAAAAATTGTGTCAGTTTATCTTGATAACTCATTGAGCATGCAAAGACGTGTCAATGCTACTACTTATTTTGAAAGTGTGCAGCAAAAAGCAAAAGAAATTGTCTCCGGATTTGATCTGAATACCAGCTTCGTATTGCTCACAAACGATTTTCATCCGCGCCACAACAGGATGTTGACCCGAAACGAATTCATGCAGGAAATTGAAGCTCTGCAACCGGCTGCTGCTTCTGCTGATCTGGGAAATGTGATAAAACGCGCTTTGATTACAACCAAAAACGATCCTGAAGCTGATAAGTATTTATTTTTATTGACTGATTTTCAGGAGTCTGCTACAAAATGGGACAATTTGCCATCTGATAGCTCCCTGCGCGTATTTTTGGTGCCTTCAACCGGGTCGGCTGATGAAAATGTTTTTATTGATTCGTTGTGGATCAATGATGTTTTGCTCCAGAAAGACAAAGAAGCTGTTTTTAGTGTGCGCATTGTAAACGATGGAAACAATGATTTAAAGGGGATTCCGGTGAAGCTGGAAATCGGTGGCAGACTGATGTCAATCACAAATGTGGATATACAGGCAAAATCAACAGAAACAATTGAATTACAATTTCTTGTGCCGGAAAATGGTTTTCATCAGGGAGTTGTGTCATTGCAGGATTACCCGGTGGTCTTCGATGATGAATTGTATTTTTCTTTTAACGCAATCCCGACCATCAAAGTACTCGAAATTTATGAATCGTCGCCAGATCCGGGTTTGAAATTACTTTTTGAAGACAGGACAGATGTTGAGTTCGTTTCAAGTCCGCAGCTTCGTTTGGATGTGCAATCATTGTCCTCATATCAGTTGGTCATCATTAACCAACTTAGTTCTTTCTCAACAGGCATGCAGCTGGCTGTTGAGCAGTTTCTGCAAGCAGGCGGGAGTGTGGCTTTGATTCCCGGCGAACAAAGTGCTTTGGCTTATAATGGATTAAGTCAAAATTTCGGCTTGTCGTTTGGAAATGCAGATACAACAAAAACCAGGGTTTTTGCCATCGCGGATCAGCATCCATTTTTTAAGAACGTATTTGTTAAAATTCCTGATAATGCTGATCTTCCAATTGTTATGAAGCATTTGCTCATTGAAGAGACGCCCGGTTCGCAAGCCTTTCAACTGATGAAACTTGTTTCGGGAAATGTTTTTATTGCCTTATCAGAAACCAGGGGGGGAGGAAAACTTTATGTGTTTGCCTCTTCTTTAAGTCCCGATTGGAGTAATCTGACGCGAAACCAATTGTTCGTTCCACTCATTTACAGGATGTTGTTCAGAAGCCCGTCACTGCAGCCATTGTATGAAATCCAAAACGAAAAAGCATCTGTTCAGTTGAAATTGAAAGCAGCAGCCGAAGGAGACAGATTGCGTGTGCGTGATGCTGCCGGGCAGATTGAGATAATTCCTGCTATTGATCAGGGAATGGGTGGCAGTAAGTTGATCGTTTCGCAATTGCCTGCCATTTCAACACATTATCTGGTGAGCAAGGCCGACGCTGTGGTAGAAGTTTTTTCGGTGAATATGTCACGTACAGAGTCGTATTTAAAGTCAATTGAAGCCGGAAGTCTTAAAAAAGCTTTTATTGCAAAAGGTTTCAGGCAAGTCGAAATGTTAGCAGGTGATACGGGATCAGTTGGGAACGAAATGGCTGAACTTTTAAACGGAAAAAACATCGTGTGGATTTTTGTTTTACTGGTTTTAGGCTGGTTATTGATCGAAGGAATTTTATTAAGGTATTGGAAATAAACGTATTGTAATCTATGTCAAACGAACTTGAAAATGATGGCTTAACCCAAGCGACTCAACCCGGTAAAGACCAGCACAGAACAATGCATCTGAGCGGAATGTATGAAAGCTGGTTTTTGGATTATGCCTCATATGTGATTCTGGAACGGGCAGTTCCTGATATCAACGATGGCCTCAAACCGGTTCAGCGCAGGATTCTCCATGCTATGAAACAGCTTGATGACGGTCGGTATAATAAAGTTGCCAATATCATTGGGCATACCATGCAATACCATCCACATGGCGATGCTTCGATTGGTGATGCACTCGTTCAGCTGGGACAAAAAGAACTGAGTATTGATATGCAGGGAAACTGGGGAAATATTCTCACAGGCGACAGTGCAGCCGCTGCAAGGTACATCGAAGCCCGCTTGTCGAAATTTGCGCAGGAAGTGATCTTCAATCCAAAAACAACCAACTGGAAATCGTCATATGACGGGAGAAACAAAGAGCCTGTTACTTTACCTGTGAAATTTCCGCTGCTGCTTGCCCAGGGTGTCGAAGGTATTGCTGTTGGGCTTGCTTCGAAGATACTTCCCCACAATTTCAACGAACTCATTGATGCTTCTATCCTGCATCTGAAAGGTGAATCATTCGAATTGTTTCCGGATTTTTTGACGGGTGGTTTAGCCGATGTTTCCAAATACAATGATGGCCTGCGTGGCGGGCGAGTACGTATCAGGGCAAAGATTTCGCAGCTAGATAAGAAAACATTAGTAATCAATGAGATACCATTCTCAACCACCACAGGAGGTTTGATTGATTCGATTATCACTGCCAACGACAAAGGAAAAATAAAAATCAGAAAGATAGATGATAACACCGCGCTAAACGTCGAAATTGTAATTCATCTTAACCCCGGCACTTCACCCGATCAAACAATTGATGCGCTTTATGCTTTCACACAATGCGAAGTATCGGTTTCGCCAAATGCCTGTGTAATAGCAGAAGGTAAGCCGGCTTTTTGGGGTGTGAGCCAGATTTTGAGGTACAATACCGATAACACAAAAGAGTTGTTGCGGCAGGAACTGCTGATACGCCTTAGTGAACTTGAATCAGATTGGCATCTTTCATCGCTTGAGAAAATTTTTATCGAAAACCGTATCTATCACGATATTGAGCAATGCGAAAGTTGGGAAGAAGTTATCGAAACAATTTTTAAAGGATTAGAGCCATTCCGCAAATTACTCAGGAATGAGATCACGCGTGACGATGTGATCAGACTCACCGAAATTAAAATCAAACGCATCTCGAAATTCAATGCCTTCAAAGCAGACGAACATATCAAAGGACTTGAAAATGAGATGGATGAGGTGAAAAATCATCTCGATCATCTTATCGCCTACGCTATCAACTTTTTTGAGCAAATAAAGAAAAAGTATGGTGCCGACAAGCAACGAAAAACTGAACTTCGAAATTTTGATGTAATCCAGGCTGCAGCTGTGGCAGCCAATAATGAGAAATTGTATGTAAACAGAATCGAAGGTTTTGCCGGAACATCACTCAAAAAAGACGAATTTGTTTGCGAGTGTTCCGACCTGGACGACATCATCGTATTCAGAGAAAATGGAACCTTCCTCGTAACAAAGGTGAGTACCAAGTCGTTTGTTGGCGAAAATATCATACATATTGACGTTTTCAGGAAAAATGACGACCGAACAACCTACAACCTTGTTTACAGGGATGGAAGGAAAGGGCCGTGGTTTGTGAAACGATTTGCCGTTTTGGGCGTGACCCGCGACAAAGAATACGACCTCACGGCAGGAAACCCCGACTCAAAAGTTGTTTATTTTTCGGCGAATCCAAATGGAGAAGCCGAAACGATTAAGGTGCTGTTAAGACCAAAACCAAAGCTTAAAAAAACCAGCTTTGAGTTCAATTTCGCGAGTCTGACAATTAAAGGCCGTGCATCCAAAGGAAATACGCTAACCAAGAACCCTATCCGGCAGATCAACAAAAGAGAAGACGGCGTTTCAACACTTGGAGCCAGATCTATTTGGTATGACGAGACTGTAAAAAGACTTAATACTGATGGAAGGGGGCAATACATTGGTGATTTTATGAGCGATGACCGTCTGCTGGCAATCATGTCGAACGGCGACATGAAATTAAGTGGATATGAGTTGTCTTCTCATTTTGAAGAAGATATGATAATGCTGCGAAAATTTGAGCCTGATGAAGTCTTTAGTTTGGTGTACGTAGAAGGAGAGACCGGTTTTCATTATATCAAGCGTTTTCAGTTGGAAGAAGAAACACCGTTAAACAAACGCTTTGCTGTGATTGGCGATAATGCAGCGTCGAAATTTGTAATGATCCTTTTTGACGAACTTCCAAAAATTATGGTGAGTTACCTGGAAAATGACAAGGGAAAACAACCTGAAGATGAAGAAATCAAAATAGCGGAATTTATTGGCGTTAAAAGCTTCAAGGCAAAAGGCAAGCGCATTTCAACCCATGCCATTGACACAATTAATGTGTTGGATCCCGATGAACCGGAACCATTGGATGACGAACCTGATATCACTGATGCAGCCAATGCTGAAGTGAGCGAGCCCGTTGATGAGTCCAATAATGCAGATCCGGAAAAAAACGTGCAGGAGCCGTCGGTTACCACTTATACCCCCGATGAGGAAATTAAAGGTAAACCACGCCCCGATGGACCATTGCAAATGGAACTTCCGTTTTAAACCTAAGTAAGTTGTTTTTCCGCAACCGTTTTAAATCACACTCAATTGATTGTTAATTATTTAACAGTACTTCAAATAAATTGTGTTATTTCCCGAACAATTCTTAACTTTGCAACGCATTTAGGGCTTTCGTATAATGAGGAAAGTCATCAGTAAACAAATAAATCTGCTTATCTAAATATATGATAACCAATAACTTCGTTAAACGTCATATCGGACCAACTGATAAAGACGTTACCAAAATGCTTGGCACCCTTGGTGTTGATTCCATGGATGAATTGTTATACAGAATTTTCCCTGACAACATCAGACATCCAAATCCACTGAACATTGGAAAAGGAATGAATGAATATGAATATTTGCAACACCTTAAACAACTTGGTGGTAAGAATAAAATATTTAAAACTTTCATAGGTCAGGGTTACTACAACACGATCACCCCGGGGGTTATTACACGAAACGTTTTGGAGAATCCGGGTTGGTACACGGCCTATACCCCTTATCAGGCCGAAATTTCGCAAGGAAGACTCGAAGCATTGCTTAACTTTCAGACAATGATCAGCGATTTGACTTCGATGCCTATAGCCAATGCTTCGCTTTTGGATGAAGCTACGGCTGCTTCAGAAGCAATGATCATGTTTTTTAACAGCCGTACGCGGCAACAGACCAAAGATGGTGTAAACAAATTCTATGTTGCCGACAACGTGTTTCCTCAAACATTGGATGTTGTGAAAACACGCGCTTTGCCTCTGAATATTGATGTTGTTGTTGGAAAAGCAGAAAACTTTGATTTTGACGGCAATTTCTTCGGGTTATTGCTTCAATATCCCGATCAGTTTGGTTTAGTTGCTGATTACAAAGAATTTGCAGCGAAACTTCACATAAAAGATATTCAGCTTGCCGTTGCTGCTGATCTATTGAGCCTTGTATTGCTTACACCTCCCGGCGAATGGGGAGCCGATGTTGTGGTTGGTTCTTCGCAGCGATTTGGAGTTCCTATGGGTTTTGGCGGACCACATGCGGCTTTTTTTGCAACAACAGAAAAATACAAACGCAGTATTCCAGGCCGCATAATTGGTGTTTCAAAAGATGCAATGGGCAACGAAGCGCTACGCATGGCTTTGCAAACCCGCGAACAGCACATCAAGCGTGAAAAAGCTACATCAAATATTTGCACTGCCCAGGCCTTATTGGCTTCAATGGCTGCATTCTACGCGATCTATCATGGTCCGGACGGACTGCGTCAGATAGCACGACATATCAATATCCTGACAGCAGTTTTAGCCATTGAAGCTGGAAAAGCCGGTGCAAAACAACTCAACAATGCATATTTCGATACCTTGCTTCTTGAAGTTGTGGGAATGGCAGAACAGATTTGTCTGGAGGCAGAGAAGAACGGAATGAACTTCAGATGCATTGATGCTTCGCGTTTTGGCGTTAGTCTCGATGAGACAACCACCTTAGCTGATGTGAACAAAATTGCAGAAATTATTGCCACAGTATGCGGAATGCCTCATAGCGATTATGTTTGTGAGCCTGCTTATTGTGAAACACTTTTTAGCTTTCCGGCAGCTTTCAATCGGTCGAGCCAATTTCTGACTCATCCTGTATTCAATTCCTATCACTCGGAGACTGATATGCTCCGTTATCTTAAAAAATTAGAAAACAGGGATTTGGCGTTGAACCGAACGATGATTCCTTTAGGTTCATGCACAATGAAGCTCAACGCTGCCGCAGAGATGTTTGCCTTGAGCTGGCCTGAGTTTGCCAATATTCACCCATTTGTTCCTGCCACTCAAGCCGAAGGTTATCATGAATTGATTTCGGACCTCGAAAAAGACCTCTGCGAAATAACGCGCTTCGCCGGAATTTCATTCCAGCCCAATTCCGGAGCAAGTGGTGAATATGCAGGTTTGCTTGTTATCAGGGAGTACCTTATCAGCAAAGGAGAAGCCGAGCGAAACATTTGTCTGATACCCAGTTCAGCACACGGAACAAATCCCGCAAGTGCAGTAATGGCGGGAATGGAAGTGCTTGTTGTAAAATGCGATGAAATGGGAAACGTTGACCTCGCTGATCTCAGACAAAAAGCCGAAGCCAACAAAGACCGTCTTGCTGCAATCATGGTGACCTATCCATCAACACATGGGGTTTTCGAAAAGGGAATTTCTGAGTTGATTGACATTGTGCATAGCAATGGCGGACAGGTGTATATGGACGGTGCCAATATGAACGCACAGGTCGGGCTCACAAGTCCTGGTTTTATTGGTGCTGATGTTTGTCATCTCAACCTTCATAAAACATTTGCTATTCCTCACGGAGGAGGCGGTCCGGGAGTTGGTCCTATAGGTGTTGCAAAACACTTACTTCCGTTTTTGCCGGGTCATTGTCAGGTCAAAACCGGAGGCAAAAAGGCAATAAGCGCGGTTTCTGCTGCTCCATTCGGAAGCGCCATGATACTTCCGATATCGTATGGGTATATCAAGATGCTCGGCGGCGAAGGATTGACTTATTCTACAATTATTGCCATCCTGAACGCCAATTACCTGAAAGAGAAACTTAAAGATCATTTTCCAATTCTGTACACCGGTAATCAGGGCACAGTGGCACACGAAATGATACTCGATTGCAACAGCTTTAGCAAAACAGCTGATGTTGCCGCAATTGATATTGCCAAACGTTTGATGGACTACGGATTCCATGCACCAACGGTTGCATTTCCCGTTCACGGTACTTTGATGGTAGAACCAACAGAAAGTGAACCTCTTGCCGAATTGAACAGATTTGTTGATGCCATGGTATCTATTCGAAAAGAAATTCAGGAGGTGGAAGAATGCGTTGCCGACAGGAAGAACAATGTGTTTCACAATGCCCCACACACAGCTGCGATGCTCATAAATTCGGAGTGGGACTTCCCTTATAGCCGCGAAAAAGCAAGTTTTCCGCTTGATTACCTGAGAGTTGATAAATATTTTACACCTGTCACAAGAATTGATGATGCCTTTGGCGACAGAAATCTTGTTTGCACATGCGCACCTGTTTCTGATTACCTTTAAACATCGGTCAGCTTTATATTTCGAGACCTGGTTTTTTGCCAGGTCTTTTTTTTGTAAAAGAATGAAAGAAAAAGTTTTTGAAGTCAGATTGATCATTATTTTTGGCAAAAAAACAGAATATGGAAGTATTAGGTATTGATTTTGGTGGAAGCGGCATTAAAGGAGCCATCGTAGATGCTGAAACAGGTGCATTGCTTACAGACCGTCACCGTATTGTGACACCACAACCAGCTACGCCTGAGATGGTTGCAGAAACCATTGTTCAATTGGTTCGGCATTTTGCCTGGGAAGGACCGGTAGGTTGTGGTTTTCCGGCACTTATCAATCATGGTGTGGCTATGAGTGCATCGAATATTGACAAATCGTGGATTGGTGTCAATGCCGAGACACTTTTCTCGGAATATACCGGGTTGCCCGTCTTTGTTGTGAACGATGCCGATGCTGCCGGAATTGGGGAGCTTCGTTTCGGTGCGGGCAATGGGGCAGATGGTGTGGTGTTATTGCTTACCATCGGAACAGGTATCGGTTCAGCCTTGCTTAACGACGGGGTGTTGCTGCCTTCAACAGAGTTTGGTCACATCGAGTTCAAAGGCGATATAGCAGAACGTTATTGCTCTGATGCAGCGCGCGTCAGGGATGGTATGACATGGGAAAAATGGGGTAAAAAGTTCAACAAATACCTCATGTATATGGAGAAACTCTTCTCGCCAAATATGTTTATCATTGGTGGAGGTGTGAGTAAAAAGATGGAGCTTTTTCAGCATCAGCTTAAAGTAAAGGCTAAGGTAGTTCCTGCCAGCCTGAGAAACCAGGCCGGCATTATCGGAGCTGCCTGTTATGCTGCTGATCGGTCGAAATAAAAAAAAGCTCCCCCGGGAGCTTTTTTATGATTTATTATATCTCGCCCATCTCGGTCAGACATGCTTTGATGCGTTGCCAGGTGTCTTCAATATCATCGTCGAGCCCGACGCTAAACCGAACCAATCCTTCAGAAAGACCCATTTCGCGCTGCACCTCTTCCGGAACTTCTGAGCTTGTACTTTTTCCACTATTGCTGAAAAGCGTTTTAAAATAGCCAAGACTAACTGCAAGATATCCAACATCAGCAATTTCCATCTTCTCCATCAACTCGCTTGCTTTTGAGGCAGTTACCATATCAATGGAGATCATGCCTCCAAAACCATAGCGGGGATTCATCATCTTTTTGAAGACTTCATGACCAGGGTGCGACGCCAAACCGGGATAATTGAATTTTAAACCAACCTCCTGAAATTTCTCGGCCAGATACATTGCATTATAGCTGTGCTGCTTCATCCTGATATGCAAAGTATGAAGATTCTTCAAAATACTTGCGCTACGATAGGGATCGAGAACAGGTCCGAGAAGCATTGCTGTTCCGTTGTTTACATCAATAAGCTCGTTTATAAATGCTTCTGTTCCACAAATTGCACCGGCAACACAGTCATTTTTCCCGTTAATAAACTTGGTCATGCTGTAAACCACCACATCAGCACCATGTTTGAATGGCTCAACAATGAGAGGAGTAAACGTATTGTCCACAACAAGTTGAATTCCGTTGGCTTTACAAATTGCAGACACAGCAGGCAGATCTGTTATTTGTAATAGGGGATTGGTCATGGTTTCGGTGTACACCATGCGTGTATTTGGTTTGATAGCTGCTTTCACAGCCTCAATGTTTGTGATATCAACAAAAGTAACTTCGATGTTGTAGCGTGGAAGCCAGTTTTGCATAAAAGCAAAGGTGCCTCCATACGTTGTCATGCTGCTAACAATATGATCGCCGCTTTTGCAGATTTGCAGAATTGCAGTAGTAATTGCACCCATTCCGCTTGCAGTGACCCATGCAGCAGGAGTTCCATCCATTGCTGCCAATGCATCGGCGAGGTATTTATTGCTTGGATTCCAGTGTCTTGAGTAGAGAAAACAACCTTCAGCTTCGCCATGAAATGTGTCGGTCATGGTTTTTGCCTGCATGAATGTAAAAGTTGCGGAGTCGGTCACTGATGGATTAACATCACCAAACTCACCAAATTGTTTAAGATTGAAGATTCGGCTTGAAGGGTTACTTTTCATAGAAATAATGGGTTTGATTATGATTGCAAAATTATAGATATGTGACTAAAAGTCAATATCCTATTAAGAAATGAAATGAAAACATGAAACAAATCTTAAAATTGTAATAAAAATTACTTATTATTGCATAAAATGTAAAAATTAGAGAGGTATGTCGAATTCAAACTTTCATATTGATACTTTGGACAAAAGAATCATGACTTTGCTGCTGCAGGATGCACGTATGCCATTTGTTGAGGTTGCACGCCGTTGCAGGGTGTCTGGAGCTGCTGTGCACCAGCGTGTTGCGCGTCTCACTGAGGCAGGAGTGATTGATGGTTCGCACTTTAAACTTAGCCCAAAAGCAATGGGTTATATGACGTGTGCTTTTATCGGTATCCAGGTAAACCTCAATTCAACGAGTACGCATAACGAAGTTTTCAGGAAAATTGAACAAATTCCCGAAATCGTTGAGTGCCACCATATCAGCGGGAAATATTCCTTACTCGTAAAGATTTATACATTTAACAATGAGCATCTTAAGCAAATAATTGTTGAACGCATTCAATCAATTCCCGAGATTTCGTTTACCGAAACCTTCATCTCCTTAGAGTTGGGTTTTGACAGAGGTTTAGCTGTTTTGTAACCAATCCAAAATTTCTGGTATGAGGACATTTATTCTTGGAGGTGTTATTATCATGTTTATTTTAACGCAGCTGTGGCGCGGTGGCAGTGCAATGCGCACGGTTGATGGCGACGGAAGCGGTTATTATGCTTATCTGACAGCAGTGATGATACACCATACGACCGATTTCACAACAATCTACGAATTGGAAAAATCAAGACGAGGTCTGGACTATACAGCGCATTATTTTCATGAAAAAGACGGAAAGATGGTGAATAAATACTATCTGGGAACGGCTTTGATGCTTTTACCATTCTTCCTGCTTGCATCAATGTATTCCTTTATTACAGGGATGCCTGTTGATGGTTATAACATACTTTTTCAATATGCAGTTTCCATGGGTGCAGCAATATACCTTGCGCTGGGATTGTTGGCAACGCGAAAACTGCTTGCAACATTCCACATTCGTAAGGAGGTACAACTGATCACACTAATTGCACTGCTTTTTGGTACTAACTTATTTTATTATAGCTTTTTACATCCTTCGCATTCTCATGTTTATTCCTTTGCTGCAATTGCAGTTTTTGCACTTATGCTGCGCAGGTTTTTTGTGGAAGCATCGTTGCGGTCGTTGTTTTTTGCAGCCTTGCTGCTTGGATTGGTGATGTTGATAAGGCCCACAAATGTGTTGGTGGTGGCGGCTGCTCCTTTTCTGGCCGGAAATTTCGAAATACTGAAGCTTAGGTTAGGCCAGCTTTTTTCGAAACCAGGTTTGCTTTTATTACTGTTTGCATTTTTTGGATCTGTATTTTTTATTCAACCTTTGTTTAACTACATACAAACAGGCGAGTGGTTTCTCTGGAGTTACAACAAAGAAGGTTTTCGGTTTGAAAACCCTGCATTGTATTCATTTTTATTTAGTTACAGAAAAGGATTTTTTGTTTATACTCCGCTCATGTTCCTGATTATTCCGGCATTATTCAAGCTTTTTCAGCTTTCGAGATATTACCTTTTCACATTTGTCTTTTATTTTCTTGTCGTCACGCTTTTTCTTTCTTCCTGGTGGAACTGGTATTTTGGCGATAGTTATGGAATGCGTGCCATGATTGATCATTTTTCACTGCTGTCAATTCCTTTGGCATTGTTTTTTAATCAGTTATACTACATTAAGTATGGTAAAGCTTTTCTTTTTGTGGTCTTGGGATTTCTGGTATTGCTAAATCTTACACAGACGTATCAGTACCAGGCCGGCATTCTGCATCCGGATTCAATGACGAAGGAGAAATACTGGCACATTTTTTTCAAAACAAGCAATGAGTACAAAAACATCTTTGGAAGTTTGCCTGAGCCATTTTACGGAGATTTAAACCAAAAAACAAGCCTTACATTTTTGAATGACATGGAAACACCGTCGAAATTCTGGACATCGAACGGTCTTGTCACATCAGAAAACGCTTACAGTGGAAGTAACGTAGCCGGGCTCAATCAGTCCAATATTTACAGTCCTACATTGGTGTTGCAGGTGAAAGATTTTGATTCAACTGCTTGCGAAAAGTATGTGAGTGTAAGTTTGATGTTTAAGGAAATTGATGAAAATGCTGTTGAAAATGCATTACTCGTTTATGCCGCCACTGACAAGTCGAATCAGCTCTCTTTTTACAAAACTTTCAAGGTGAAACAAATTCCTGATACACAGATTAATGAATGGCGCAATGCTGTTTTTGGGTTTAAAGTACCTGCCTGGATAAACCGCAGCCGCATGATCAAGGTTTATGTGTGGAACAAAGAGGCAGGAAATTTTCAATTGGACGATTTTGAAGTAAATATTTATAATTTTGAACCATGAAGATGCCTTTGGACGATCGTTTTTCCCACTTTAACAACAACTTAAAGGAAGGCGATGACTTTTATTTAGAAAATGGATACAGGGTGTTGACCGAAAAATTTCTGACAAACCGGGGCTATTGTTGTGGGAATAGATGCAGGCATTGTCCATATCACCCTGCCCACATTAAAGGAAACAAAACTTTAAAGAAGTAAAAATGAATTTTTTTTAGTTTGTCATTAACATTAGTGTAAATTTACACACTCAACTTCCACGCGTAGCTATTGTAACCAACAAATCAGCAAATGGAAACTTCGAATGATAAAAACAACCGCGACTTCATGATGCCTGAAAAAATGCTTAATTTATTGCCCGGAATTTTAGAAGGGAGCGATGTTGCGAATATGCTTGTAAAAGTCAACGGGCAAATCATTTGGGTAAACAAAGAAGCCTTGCGTATTTTTCAATCCAACGAATCCCTCACAGATAAAGCCTTACAAGATGTGTGGGAGATCGCCGGATTTTCTGCTGCTGGATCAATAGAGGGTTTATTAAGCGAAGTTTTGGATTCAGGCGGGAAACACCTCGATGTGGTACAAAACATTGGTGATTCAACAAACTTCTACCGAACAAAATTCTATCCTCTTGATTCAGCAAACGATTTGATCGTGGTGCAAATGACCAATCTGTCTGAAGAGGTGACGGTGATCCATGATGAACAGGAAAAGCGCATCAAAGCCGAAGAAAATGACAGATTGAAGACCGTGTTTCTTGCTAATATGTCACATGAAATACGCACGCCGCTCAATTCAATCATTGGTTTTTCTGAATTGTTGCTCGATCAGGAAGATGTTGGTGCCGAATCGCAGGAATATGCACAGATGATTCAAACTGCCGGCGATTTACTGTTGCAGTTAATCAATGATATTATTGATATTTCAAAAATTGAAGCCGGTCAGATAAAAATTTCAAAATCAGAAGTTGATGTTGCTTCTGTTTTGGAAGATTTGTTGCTGACGTTTGAAAATCAAAAGAAAAGAAGGGCAAAAGACCACGTTCAGTTGATTCTTGAAAAGCCTGAAGCAAATATTAAAATTCAAACCGATCCACACAGATTCAGACAAATTTTTACGAATCTTCTTTCTAATGCACTGAAATTCAGTGATGAAGGTTCTATCAGGTTTGGTTTCACCGAGATAGAACAAGATTTTGTTCAGTTTTTTGTTAAAGATACCGGCACGGGCATCGAAGCCGAAAAAACCCATCTCATTTTTCAGCGCTTTGCAAAATTCGACAGTCCGCAAGGCCACAACAAAGAAGGCACCGGCTTAGGTCTTTCGATTACGAAACAATTGGTTGAGCTTCTGGGTGGAAAAATATGGTTTGATACGGCTTACCAGAAGGGATCAACGTTTTATTTTACGTTGCCTCTAGCCAAACCGGATCAATCAAACCTGATAAAAGGGAAAACTAAGGCTTTGGGAAAGATGCCCGATTGGTCTGAGGAGGTGTTTCTGGTTGTAGATGATGTTGAAGCTAACTTTTTGTTTTACAGGTCCATGCTAAAACATACTTATGTTAAGCTTATTTGGGCAAAAGATGGCCGTGATGCCATCGCACACTGTGTAAAGGATGCTTCAATCTCACTTGTTCTGATGGATGTGATGATGCCTCATATGGACGGCTATGACACTGCAATTCAGATAAAAGCCTTCAGACCATCGCTGCCTATTATTGCTCAAACTGCTTTTGCTGATGATTTTGGCAAAACGAAAGCACTTGCCGCCGGTTGCGATGATTACATCACCAAACCTATCCAACAATCAGAACTGATGACAATCATTCAGATGCTTCTTAAGTCTGATTAACATCTCGTTTCTAACAAAAAAGCATCAAAAATCGAGCTTCAGTCATGAGCAAGCAAACGCGTGATACATTGTTGAAATACTGGGGCTACGCATCTTTTCGTCCAATGCAGGAAGACATTGTTGACGCTGTGATGAAGGGTGAGGATGTGCTTGCACTCTTACCCACAGGAGGTGGTAAATCAATTTGTTTTCAGGTGCCGGCAATGGCTATGGAAGGTATGGCCTTGGTCGTGACACCGCTCATTGCCCTGATGAAAGACCAGGTGCAGCACCTGAAACAGAAAGGTATTGAGGCTGCAGCACTTTTTTCGGGAATGCATCCCAACGAGATGGAAATCGTTTACAACCATGCTGTTTTTCATCGGCTGAAATTCCTTTATGTTTCGCCCGAAAGGCTGGTAACAGATCGCTTTATTGAACTCATCAAACGAATGAAAATCAATCTTATAGCTGTTGATGAGTCGCATTGTATTTCGCAATGGGGGTATGATTTCAGGCCTCCTTATCTACGCATTGCCGAAATAAGGCCATACTTGCCCGGTGTTCCGGTTATGGCCCTCACTGCTACTGCAACACCGGAGGTTGTGGTGGATATTCAGGAAAAGCTGAAGTTTAAAAAGAAGAATGTTTTTCAAACAAGTTATGAGCGTGTCAACCTCACCTACAATGTTATACACCATCCTGATAAATATGGGACACTCGAGCGTTTGTTTGCAGGGATGACGGTTGGCAGCGGCATTGTTTATGTGCGAAACCGCCGAAGGACGCGTGAAATATCGGATTATCTGAGCTCGAAAGGAATAAAAAGCACCTGGTATCATGCAGGGCTCGATGCCAAACAACGCGATGAAAGACAATCGCAATGGATGTATGGCAAAGTGAAAGTGATGGTGGCCACAAATGCCTTTGGAATGGGGATTGACAAGCCTGATGTGCGGGTGGTGGCACATATTGACCTGCCCGATAGCCTGGAGGCTTATTTTCAGGAAGCGGGGAGAGGAGGCCGCGACGGAAAGGATTCGTCAGCGTGGCTGCTTGTTTCGGATCAGGATATCAGTCAGTTAAAATCGAATTTTGAAAGCAGTTTTCCCGAGTTGAAAAAGATAAGGGCTGTGTATCAGGCATTGGGCAATTACTACCAAATTCCGATTGGAAGCGGATCAAACCAAAGTTTTGATTTTGACCTGCTTAGCTTTGCAAACAATTACAGCTTTCAGGTTTTGGAGCTGTTTGCCGCGCTTCAGTTTCTCGAAAAGGAAGGTCTGATTATGGTTACAGATGGTGTGAAACAACCTGCCCGAATTTTTGTGCAGGCAAGTCGCGAGGACTTATACCGTTTTCAGGTGGAGCAGCCTTCACTTGATGCATTTATCAAAGGATTGCTTCGCTCATATCCCGGCCTGTTCACAGATTTTGTTGCCGTAAGGGAAGAAGAGCTGGCACGAAAAACAGGCCTTGAGCCTATGAAAGTCAAAGAATATCTTCAGAAACTGATGAAGCTGAGCTTTCTTACCTATCAGCCGGCCAAGGACAAACCGCAATTGGTTTTCATGAGCGAAAGAAGGTCGGCAGATGCTGTGTTGCTAAGCAATGAGCATTTTCACGACAGGAAAACTGTTGCTGCGAAGCGTCTTCAGGCAGTAATTGAATTCGTAAACTCCAATGATAAGTGCCGAAGCCAGCAGGTTTTGGCTTATTTTGGTGAAAACCTGAAACACCGCTGTGGGAAATGTGATGTTTGCACACAGCGCAACAGGCTTAACCTCACCGATATAGAGTTTGGTAGTATCAAACAGGAAGTTTATGATCTGCTGAAAATCAGACCCTATCCACTCTATGAACTTGTTTCTATGATCAGAAGCTATCCGGAAGAAAAAACCCTGATGGCAGTTCGATGGCTGCTTGATAACCGTATTTTGATAAAAGACAGCACCGAACGCCTGACGATCAGAAAACAAATGGATTTTAATTGATGAAGCTGGAACATGATTTTTTTACAACCGACAATGTTGTTGGGCTTGCTAAAGAGCTAATTGGCACCATTTTTCATACAAATATTAATGGTAAACACTGTGCGGGTATTGTGACCGAGACCGAAGCCTATGCCGGAGTCACTGACAGGGCTTCTCATGCTTTTGGAGGAAGGCTTACCAAACGCACCGAGGTGATGTATCGCGAAGGCGGCATCGCTTATGTGTATTTCACTTACGGGATGCATTGTCTTTTCAATGTTGTTTCTGCTACTGAGGGAACGCCACATGCCGTATTGCTGCGGGCTGTATGGCCGGTGGCAGGCATTGAAACTATGATGGAAAGGCGTTCTTTTCCAAAAGATAAGCGTTTGCTTACGAATGGTCCGGCAAAATTGGCACAGGCTTTCGGTATCACATTGGAACACAATGCCACAAGCCTCTGTGGCGACTTGATATGGTTCGAAAAGCCATCAGATAATTGTATTGAACATATTGTTGAAAGTCCAAGAATTGGTGTTGATTATGCCGGTGTTGATGCTGCCTTGAATTATCGTTTCGTGGGTGCGCCTGACGAAAAAATAGTTCGGAGAATGTTTAGCGAAACTAACGATCTTCGTTAGCTTGTGAGTTTAGGGTCTTTGTATTTAAGTATGAAACTGCGAATTTCTTCTGTTTCGGCTGGTAAACAATCTTTTAGCTGATCAAGAATTTCGAAAAGTTTACCTGTTTTGTAGTTGTTGCTAAGTAACTTCAACGAAGATTCCCTGATGGTTTGAAGCAGGTTTTCGCGGTTTTGCCTTCCTTCGATAAACATGGCAACTTCGAAATACCAAAACAGGATTGGGGTGTAAACACTGGATTCAATAAATTTGTTTTCTTTTGTCAACAGATTGTATCTGTTGCAGTTGGATATAATTTTTGCATATTTTTCGGCATTAAGCAATGCCTGAAAAAAGGCCGAGAAGAACAAATGCCAGCGCGTATCGAAAATTTCTTTTTTGTAAGCATCGAGAAAAGTGCTCCCATAACTCACGGCATTTTTGGCTTTATTGTTGTAAACCAATGTTTTAATGTAAAAACTAACAAACCCGATTTTGTTGTAGAAGCTGTTTGTGTTTTTTAGGTCGGGAATGGAAGAGCTCATAATTTTTAATGCCTTCTCATATTTTTTATTCCTAAGCAACACGCCACAAAGGTTGGCTAAATAAAAAAGATAGTCACTGTTTTTTTGTCTGATCGAAAGAAAACCATAATGTTCGGCTTTGTTCAGCTCATTCAACTTACTATGCATCATGGCTCGGTTGGAGTAGTAGTTTGACAGCAAGCGTTTTGAATAAAAAGTATTTTGTTTAAACTCTTCATCCAATGCATCATAAAGGCTTCTTAGGTTGGCAAACTCTCTGAAGTTATAATAATGAAAGGTGAGCCGCACAGCGGCTCGATACCGTGAATAGCCGTCGAGGCCGGTATCAGAAAAAGTTTGGTGCAAAAAATCCGAGAAAGCTGATTGCTGAAGGAGAGGCGTTTCGTGTTGCCGGATGATTTCTTCGGTGGCGCGGTTCAGTTTTTTATTGGTTGCAACACCTTTAATATAAGCTTGTTCATGAAGTTCAAGATAGGTGTTGGTTGGTTTATAAAAAATGTTTCTAACCCTTATGAGTAAATAATCGCGAAAATGCTGCGTGAGTTCGTAAAACCGCAGAAAGTAATAGTGCGAAGGCGTTATAAGTTTGAATTTGCTGATGATTTCTCTTTCGCCGTTGGCGGATATGGCATCAAGCATCACTAGTTTTTCTGTCTCAAGCAGCCATTCGTAGAACTTGTCAACATCTGCTTTTTCGAGGGTTTCAACAATCCAGTTTTTGAGGTAAGAATAGGTTCGTTTATCTATTTTCTCGTCAAAAGCCTGTGCATTTTCCGGGTGATGACAGTTATGATGGATGATTTTGAGAATGGAAATATTTACAGGCTTGACAAACTGGTTGATATTCAACAAATAATCAGCCTCATGGGGATAAAGCTGGTTTACGAATTCGGTGAAAGATGCAAGCTTGTGTTTCATCCTGATTTAATTTCGGGTTGAAATTAACTATTTTGAATGAATAAAAAAAGAGACCCCGCAAAATATATGGAGGTCTCAATTTTTACCAATTCTAACACATGAGACTTACTTTATTTCATGAAAATCTTTGTTTCCTTATTGAATGTTTCGGCATGCTCAAACATCATAAAGTGTCCACATTTTGGAACAAGGATCAGTTTGCTGTTCTTTATTTTTTCAGCTCCTTGTTTTGCAATTGTTGTTGTAAAACCGGGGTTTAGGAAACGGTTTGGAATAAGGTTGTCGTTCTCGCCAAAAAAGATTAGTGTCGGAACTTTAATGTCCTGAAGGTAATCAATCACAGGGTTGTCAACCATTCCGCTTACCGATTGCACCACCGCATAGCAATAACCTCCGAAATCACTGGCTGTGCGCATGGCAAGGCGGTCGGTAATCATAAACTCGGCGTCTTTTGGTAGGCGATAAAAGTTTGTTGCAAGGTTGTTTTGTATGGCTTCGGCAGTGGTCAGTCGCACGCCATCGTAAGTCATCACATTGCGAAACCATTGCTTTTGACCTTTCGTAAATGATTCAAAACCGGCCGGATCAACAAGTATAAGGTTTTCAACAAGTTCTGGGTATAGCAAGGCTGTTGTGACAGCAATCTGACCGCCCATTGAGTGACCTGCGAGGGTCACTTTCCGAAGATCAAGCTCCGCCATCAGTTCCTTGATGATTCCTGCATAAAAAGTCATTTGACCGCTGTGTGGCTCTTTGCTCGATTTGCCATAGCCGGGCAAGTCAATCGAGATGCAACGATAGTCTTTTTTCAAATCCTCCACGTTTTTTATCCAAGCCTGCAGGTAGCTTCCAAGTCCGTGGATAAAAATGATGGTCTTATCGCCCCGGCCCTCATCGGTGAAGGCAATGGTGTAGCCCGATGTGGGGAGTTTCACTTTTTTCACTGCATGTTTGTAGCTCAGCTCATCCATTGATGTCAATGGTTTGACAACAGAATAAGGAGTGCTGCAATGGCTAAACACGAGTGATGTGAGTATCAAAATAAATGGTATGATATATTTTTTCATTTTGTAACGAATTGAATATTAGAACATGAGCCATTTAAACACGAGAAAACTTGTCCAGGGGTTTACAGGTCGTTCGTCCACTCCACCATTAACAGGGCTTCCGTAAGAGCTTTGTTTGCTGTCGTAAAAATCGCCAAGCATCAGGTAAGCACCATGAAGTTCGAGGCTCATGAACGGACCAAAATTGTAAGCAATATTGCCGTTGAATTCTGTTCCAATCAGGCTTCCACCACCAAGAGGTTGCACATTGCTGATGGCTGCCGCTGTTCCAAGTTTAGCAGTTAACCTATTGGGTATGATTCCTTTAGAAGCATTCAATGTAACAGCGGTGAGACCATATCCCATATTGGAGATGTCCATGATTGCCGGTGTGTAACGATTCACCACGTTGCCATGAGGCATAAGCAAATAAGCACCTGAGCTGATGAAGATTGCACCCGGAGCACCCCACTGATTTCCGGTGATAACTCCTGAGTAAACACCATCTTTCAGGCCATCGCTGTCTCCGCTCGAATAGAGTGCATCAAGTGTTACCACGTCATTGGCGGTCTGACCGTAGCGGTATGAAGCCCGCAAATTTGCTGCCACACCCATGATTTTCGTTGCTTTGGTGTATCCAAGGCTGGGGTCTTTGCTATTTAGGAGTGTGTCGGTATTGCCTATATTGAAGTTAACGAAGCCGGTGACCATCAAAGGATCGTTCCAGTGCTCGGTATTTCTGCCAAAAAATGTTCCCAGCCATACGATATCAGCTTTGTAATCGGTGTTTTTAAAATTGAATTTATAGACGCCGTTGTGTGTGGCCAACAGGCTGTTGAGTCCCTGACTGAGAATAGAAACGCCACCTGCTCCCGATGCTCTGTCGCGCATATAATAGGCTGATGCGCCTAATTTCCAGTTGCGGCTGATATCTTTTTCGCCTGTGAGTTCCATCAATGTAACATCGTCATTAAGCTGCACATAGTTTTCATACAGCTTGTAATAACCGGCTTTTATTCGTGAAAAGTCCCAGTCCTTACGCACGGAAATTCCTACGCCATCAGTGCCAAAATATGCAAGACGATAACCTGTTGTTGTCATCTTGTCGAACATGGTTTTGTATGGATTGTAGGGTGTGTCGAAAATGCGTTGAAGCCCTATGTTGACGAACCATCCTTTCGCAGGATTGAGCTCAAGTTCCAGGTTTTGAGTTTGAAGGTTCACCTGATCGGCAGAGAAACCTCCTCCGAAATTGCCGCCTGCCCCGTAAGCAGCATCGCCCCAGGTCCAGTCGAGCTCAAATGAGGCACGTAAGGTGGCTTTTCCGTTGAATAGATTTGGTTGATAAATGAAAAATGGTATCAGGCGTTGTTCAACATAAGCACTGGTGTATTCAGTGCTGGTTTTTGTGGTGTTGCCTCCGAACAAACGACCCACAACCTGGCCTTTCAGAAAATCGTTTTCAGGATACATGTCCGAAATGACAGCCTGATTAATGTAAAAAGCAAGAAACTGAAATTCTTTGTTTGCTTTTTGTGGAATTTCTTTTGAAAAATATTGATTTGATGGTAGTTGCGCTAAAATAGTTGCTGAAAGTGCCAGAAATGAAAAAAGAATAACGTACTTTTTCATCATGAATTTTTTTTAGGTAAGGAAACAAAAGGATGTAAAAAAAGACCAGAACCATGTGTGTGACATGATTCTGATCTTTCAGATAAGCAGACTATTTTACAATCTGAACAAATGTTTGAACGTTAAGATTTCCGAGTGCGCCGCCACTGGTGCTGCCAAAACCACCGGCCGGGGTTGGGGCAGTTGCGCCAATGCTTGGTGTGGTTTGTGCTACTTCATATTTCATGGTGTAGCTTGTACCGGATTTTGTAATTTCAAAGATGCCTTCGCTTGTTACGGCTGTCGGGCTGCTTTGATTCAATACGATGGTCCAAATGCTTCCGGTTGTTGATTTGGTTTGAACATAGGTTCCGGTATAAGTTGTTTTGGCACCTTCGGCAAATGACTCAACAAGGTATGTGTTGTTGGTGTTGAATTTGCCATAGACTGAATCAATGCCAAAATAGGTAACAAGCAAGCCGGAAACATTGGCACCTGAT
>ERZ1645187.552-NODE-552-length-37043-cov-18.095869_pt1 | contig 37043 bp, 43 predicted proteins | sample MGYA00575352_ERZ1645187 | MGnify/ENA primary metagenome ERZ1645187 (study PRJEB40837, sample SAMN11349314) | freshwater sediment metagenome | isolation source: river sediment | host: Sediment | place: India: Wazaribad , New Delhi | collected 2017-02-21 ... | reverse complement strand
CGGTTGCTCCGGCCCGCTTTTTTGTTGTCCTGCGGCCGCGGGAGCGCTAGAGGAAAGGGGTGCGCCCGGATGCCGGGCACTGAGAGATAACGCGGGAAGGGTCCCGCAGGGAGTTGAGGCGACCATGGCCTGGGGACTGCTGTTCATCGCGGGGCTGTTCGAGATCGGCTGGGCCATCGGCCTGAAATACACCGAGGGGTTCAGCCGGCTGTGGCCCACGGTGTGGACCCTGGCGTCCATGGCGGTGAGCGTCTGGCTGCTCGGGGTGGCGGTGCGCACCCTGCCGGTGGGCACGGCCTATGCGGTGTGGACCGGGGTGGGCGCGGTGGGCACGGTGCTCTTCGGCATCGTCCTGTTCGAGGAACCGACCACCGTCGGCCGGCTGGTCTGCGTCGGTCTGATCGTCGCCGGCATCGTCGGCCTCAAACTCACCGGCCCGGCCGGGTGAGCGCCCTGCCGGTCCACAGGGGCCGAACGACCGCACCAGGACAACGACAAGGGACAAACGCGCATGAACAACATCCAGGAAATGGACTGGGCCGAGGACTGCTGGCACGGCCACACCGGCATGGACAGCAGCAGCGACTACTGCACGAACGAGGACACCGGTCCCCAGGCAGCCAACGGGCCCGCGTCCTCTGGTGAACAGACCGCAGCGGAGGGTGGTGATACCGCGGCTGCGGCGCCGCCCCCTTCGCGCTGAGCCCGGGCCGGGGTGCGCCCCCCGGCCGGGCCGTCTTCAATGCTGCTGCCGGCACCAGCCGGACCGCAGTCCCACCCCCACTGCCGCGGGCCCCTGTTCGGGGATTTTTGGTTGTCCCCCAAGGCCCGGGCTGCTAGGGTACAGGGGCAACAGCAGGCGGACGATCCCATCGGTGCTCTCCCGGAACACAGTGCTGCCGCACCGGAAGACCTTCCGGCAGGGCACGGAGGCGCCCGCCGCTCCCCTGCCCTCAACATCCAGGAGGTCTGCCATGAAAGCGATCGAACACATTGTCGTGCCCGTGGATTTCTACACCCATTCGGACCTGCAGGCCGGGTTCGCCCTGGCCATCGCCGCCACCTTCGGGGCGCGGATCACCTTTGTCCACATCATGCGGCGGGTGGTCGACTACACCGATTTCGACCCGGACACCCTGGCCCGGCTGGGCGAAAACCTGGCCGCCCATGCGGACAGGAAGATGAAGGACTTCCTCCGCAACCTGGACAAGGGCAAGGTCACCTGCCGGGGCGAGGTGCTCGGCGGCGAACCGGCCGAGGCCATCCTCACCTTTGCCGACCAGCACAACGCCGACATGATCATCCTCAGCACCCACGGCGCCCAGGGGTTTGAAAAGATCCTCATCGGCAGCATCGCCGACCGGGTGATCAAGGGCGCCGAATGCCCCTGCCTGGTGTTCAACCCGTTCAAAAAGACCTGGCGCTACACCACCGAAACGGGAACCAAGAAGTAACGTCCCGGTCCCGGCTGACCACGCCGGGCGTCCCATCGGGGGCGGCGTTCGCCGCCCCTGCCCTTCCGTCTTACCCGTCCGCACAACCCGACAAAAAAAGGCGCGCCTCATCGGCACGCCCCGCTTGCCGCTGCCGGTCGGCGATCGGTCGCTCAGCCCGCCATTGGTCGGAGTCGCCCCAGCCAGCGGACCAGGGCCGGCAGGGTGCAGAGCAGCAGGACCACGGTGGCGGCGAGCAGCAGCCACTCGGGCAGGGTCTCGGCCACCTCGCCCAGGGTGGCGGCGGCCGACAGGCCGAGCGCCAGGTAGAGTCCATCGACCACCAGTCCGCAGACCACGCTGACCACCGCAATGGCCGCCAGGTACACGGCCGCGCCCCCCTTGCCGAGGATGCGTACGATCACCGCCAGGGCGGTGACGTTGGTGGCCGGCCCGGCCAGCAGGAAGACCAGGGCCGCGCCCGGGCTGACGCCCTTGAGGATCAGGGCCGCGGCGATGGGCGTGGACGCGGTGGCGCAGATGTACATGGGAATCCCGGCCACCAGCATGAGCAGCATGGCGGTCATGCCGCCGCCCAGGTGGCGGCTGATCAGGTCGTCCGGGACGAACACGGTGATGGCCGCGGCCACGGCCAGGCCGACGAAGAACCAGCCGGCCAGGTCGCCCCAGATGTCGTGCACCGCGTAGCGCGCCCCCTCGCGCAGCCTGGCCCAGGACGTCGGGGCCGGTGCATTGCCGCCGCAGCAGCCGCCCTGGCAGGCGGTGGCCATGGGCAGCACGGTGCGGCCGGGCTGCGGGCCGTCCTCGCGGAAAAAGAACAGGTTCTCTGCCACGCCGGCGGCCACGGCCGAGACAAAGGCGGCCACCGGCCGGGCCACGGTGAGCAGCGGGTCGAGCAGGGCCCAGCTCACGGCGATGGAGTCGACCCCGGACTCGGGCGTGGCCACGAGAAAGGCGGCGGTGGCGCCCCGGTTGGCGCCCTGGCGGCGCAGCTGCGCCGCCGCCGGCAGCACCCCGCAGGAACAGAGCGGCAGGGGAATGCCGAGCAGGGCGGCCTTGAACACCGGCGCAAACCGGCCGCGGCCCAGGTGGGCGGCGACAAAATCCGCGGACAGGAAGACCTTGAGCAGGCCGCCGATGACCAGGCCGAGGAGGATGTACAGGGCGGACTGTTCGAGCAGGTGCCAGGCGGCACCGAGAAAGGTGAGCAGCAGGTCCATGGCGGCTTCTCGGTTCACTCCCGAATGTGTTCGAGCGCGGTGCGCACGAGGGTTTGGATGTGGTCGTCAGCCAGCCGGTAGTAGAGCACCTGGCCCTGGCGACGATTCTGTACCAGCGCCAGTTGGCGGAGCAGGCGCAATTGGTGGCTGACCGCGGATTCGCTCGCCTCGAGCAAGCCCGCCAGGTCACAGACGCACATCTCCCCCCCGGTCAGCGCCCAGAGGATACGCAGCCGGTTGGGCTCGCCCATGGCCTTGAACAGGCTGGCCAGGGTCTCGGTTTCCCTGTTCGGCAGGGCGGCCGCACGGGCCTGGGCGATGCGGTCAGGGTGGATGCAGCGGACCTGGCAGCGGTCCTGGTCGTCAGTGGCGGTCACGGCCGGCTCCTTCTTTTTTATATATGAGCATATTTTCATATTCTGAAACATAGCGATCCGCGCCCGTTTCGTCAAGCAGCACTCCGGTCCGCAACCCGAATGGCGGCACCGGAGAAAAACAATGATGGTGCCGGCCGACGCACAGGAAGCGATTGCCAAGACCACGGCCGAAACGGTATCGTGGGCCCGATGAAACAACGCCCGCCCGAACCGGCCGGTCAGCTCCGAGCCGGCGATGCGGCCCAACCGCCACCTGTTCATTCCATGCGACGTTTTCTTCCCCTTGTCCCGATCCTCGTCCTCCTTGCCCTTGTCTGCACCGGCTGCGCCCGCAAGGCCTCCGGCCTGCCGGAGGAGCCCAAGGGCTTTTCCTGGTACACCGCCAAAAACGGCGCCGGCTCCTACCTGCAGCCCGAGGACTGGTACGTGCGCGAGGACACGGCCGACCAGGCTGACCTGCTCTTCATCACCCGCGAGAAATTGCGCCGCAGCAATGACTTCTTCGCCGGGCTCAAGGTTCGGCGCGAGCGGGGCGTCAACGCCCGCTTCGGGGTGTCGCCCAGCCAGTACGCGGAGACCTTCATCGCCGAGGTGGTGGGCAACGCGGAGGTCCTGCGCTCGGCCGTGGTGGAGAGCGGCCCCACGCCCATGTACGTGGCCCGGGTGGCGGAGCAGCGGCCGACCGTGGGCCGGGTCGTCGTGCACCACAGCGTCATCGGCGTGGACAGCCGCGACATGGTCTTCCACATCAGTTTCGAGGCCCCGGCCATCGAGTGGCCCATGCTCGACGCCATTGCCCGGGAACTGCTCAGCCAGTTCATCCTCGACTGATCCGTTCGCCCCCAGCCACGGCAACCGCCAAGGAGCACCGGTCATGACCATCCGCCCGCACCGTCCCCTGACCGGCCTGGTCCTGGCCGCCCTGCTGCTCACCGCCTGCGCCGGGCCGACGCGGACCGCCCGGCCCCCTGCCGTCACCCCGGCCGACAACCCGCCCCAGGCCGCCGCGCCGGTGGCGGACCCGGTTGCCCCGCCGCCGGTGACCGCTCCCGTGGCCGCTGATCCGACCGGGGAGGGCCAACCGGCGGTTGTTCCGCCCTCGTCCACCGGCGCCCTGACCGCCCGGCCCGAGTACACCTCAGCGGTCGCCGCCCGGGACGTCAACGCGCCCACCACCGCCCGCCGCGACCCGGCCGCCATGACCGTGGACCTGGTGGTCGCCCGGCCCGCCGGCGCCGTGGCCACGGTGGCCGGGGCCGCGATCTTTCTCGTTTCCTGGCCCTTCGCCGCCCTGGGCGGCAACACCGACGAGACCTGGGACAGCCTGGTGGTCGATCCAGCCAGCTACACCTTCCAGCGGCCGCTGGGTGATTTCGACCACGAGCGACCGCACCAGCCGGCCACCGCACCCTGACCGACACCACCCGCGCGGTCCCGTTTTCCGCCCGGTTGCCCTTGCCAGATCGGGAATCATTCCTATGGTAGCCCGCACATGATTCCCGCGAAAATTCTGGCACAGGCCCGACCATGCTTCCCACACCCGCCCCTGTTTCGTCCTCCGTCCCGGACCGTCCCGCTGCCCTGGCCGAACTGCTCGCCGGGGTGATCGCCGAGACCGGGCGCTTCGTGCTCGGCAAGGAACCGCAGATCCGGCTCGCCCTCTGCTCGCTGCTCGCCGAGGGCCACCTGCTCATCGAGGACATCCCCGGCATCGGCAAGACCACCCTGGCCAAGGCCCTGGCCGGCGTGCTCGGCCTTGATTTCCGCCGCATCCAGTGCACCAGCGACATGCTGCCCGGCGACATCCTCGGGGTGAGCGTGTTCGAACAGCAAAGCGCCAGTTTTACCTTTCACCCCGGCCCGATCTTCACCCGCATCCTGCTCGCCGACGAGATCAACCGCACCACCCCCAAGACCCAGAGCGCCCTGCTCGAGGCCATGGAAGAGCGCCAGGTGTCGCTGGAGGGCGCAACCCGGCCCCTGCCCGCGCCGTTTTTCGTCATCGCCACCCAGAACCCGCTGGAGCAGGCCGGCACCTATCCCCTGCCCGAATCCCAGCTCGACCGCTTCCTGTTCCGCCTGACGCTCGGCTACCCGGACCGGGAGGCGGAACGCCAGCTGCTCGCCGGTGACCGCGAACCGGTGACCGACATCACCCCCCTGCTCGACGCCGACCGGGTGCTGCAATTGCAGCGCCGGGCGCAGTCGGTGCACCTGGCCGACCACCTGGTCGGCTATGTCCAGGACCTGCTCGAGGCCAGCCGCCTTTCCGGCCGGTTCGCCTTCGGCCTGTCGCCCCGCGCCGGTCTCGCCCTGCTGCGCGCGGCCCGGGCCTGGGCCCTGCTGGCCGGCCGCGACTGGGTGCTGCCCGAGGACGTGCAGCAGGTGCTGCCGCACGTGGCCGGCCACCGACTCCGCCACGCCGACACCCTGGCCGAGGTCGACGCGGCCGAACTGGCGGCCGTGTTCCAGGCCGTGCCGGTGCCGGCGTGAGCGTGACCGCCCGGGCCCGCCGATTTCCGCCCGGTCGGGATTCCCTGCTGCGGCTTGCCCCGGCCTGGACGCTTTCCGGCCGGCGCTACCGTTTCCACCCCACCCTGTACGGCCTGCTCTACACGGGCATGATCGCGGCGCTCCTGGTCGGCTCGATCAACCACAACAACAACCTCGGCTACCTGCTCACCTTCCTGCTCGGCTCCATGCTGCTCGTGGCCGTCCGCTCGGGCTGGCGCAACCTGCGGGAGATCACCGTCACCGGCGGCCGGGCGCGGCCGGTGTTCGCCGGCCGGGAGGCGCGCTTCGACCTGCACCTGCAGGCAGAGGGCGACCGCTGCGGCCTGCTCCTCGCCCTGGACCCGGATCGCCCGGTCACAACAGACCTGCGCGCGAACGGCGGCACCGGGGTCGAACTGGCCCTGCCCGCAGCCCGTCGCGGTGTGCTGCAGGCCCGCACCCTGCACCTGTGGACCAGCTTTCCGCTCGGCCTGTGCACGGTGCGCACCACCCTGCCGGTGGAGCTGGACTGCCTCGTCTACCCGCAACCCCTGCCCGGGCCATACAGCAGTGAGGGCGCGGGCGAAGACCGGGACCGGAGCCGCCCCCGCGCCGCCACGGGCGGCCGCGAGTTTTCGGGCCTGGCCGCCTACCGGCCGGGCGACAGCCTGCAGCAGCTGCACTGGAAGAGCTTTGCCCGCGGTCAGGGGCTGCACACCCGGGTGTTCGCCGAAGAAGAGAGCGGTGGCGCCATCTTCTCCCTGGACCGGGTTCCGGGAAAAGACCTGGAACACCGGCTCTCCCGCCTCTGCCATCTCATACTCACCGCCGAGGCCGGCTCCCGCCGCTACGGCCTGCGCCTGGGCGCCACCACCATCGGCCCGAACCGGGGACCGGGCCACCGCGACCGCTGCCTGCGCGCCCTGGCCCTGCACTGATGCGCATCCTGCCCACGGACCTGGAAAAACCCGACACCCGGCCCATCCTGGCCACGGTGATCACCGCCACCCTGCTCCACCTGCCGAACATCTCGGTGGTCGCGGCCCTGCTCTGCGTGGCCATGTGGTCCTATCACGCTCTTTCCCTGCGCCGGCCGCTGCCCGTGCCCGGTCTCGCGCTCAAGACCGTGGCCGGCGCGCTCCTCTTCCTGGTGGCGGTGCTCACCAACGACGGCCTGACCGTGGAGGCCTTTGTCAGCCTGCTCTGCCTGATGATCGCGCTCAAGCTGTTCGAGCTGCGCCACCGCCGCGACGCGACCATTGCCGTCATCCTCTGCTATTTCGTCATTGTCAGCGGCATGTTCTTCAGCGACTCGCTGCCCGCGACCACCTATATCGTCCTGGCCGTGCTCGGCAACACCGCGGTGCTCGCCCACGTGCAGCAGCCCACGCTCGGCCTGCGGCCGGCCCTGCGCCTGGCCGGGGACCTTGCCCTCAAGGCCCTGCCACTCACGCTGGTGCTCTTCCTGCTGTTCCCGCGGGTCCAGGGCGGGCTGTGGGGCCGGCCCTCGCTCATCGAGGCGAAATCCGGGTTTTCCGAGGAGATCCGCTTCGGCGCCATCGCCCGCCTGGCCGTGGACAACGAGGTGGCCTTTCGGGTGGAGTTCGACGGTCCCATGCCGCCGCCCGAGCAGCGCTACTGGCGGGGTATCGTCCTCTGGGAATTCGACGGGGAAAGCTGGCGGCGGGGTGAAGGCAACCGGGGCGGCCTGGCCCTGACCAGCGGCGGGCCCACGGTGGGCTACACCCTCACCCTGGAGCCGCACCAGCGCAACTGGCTGTTCGCCCTGGATCTGCCCGTGCGGGCGAACCTGCGCGGCGCCTGGCTGAACGGCGACCACAGCCTGCAGACCTGGCGGCCGGTGACCGGGCGGATCAGCTACCGGGGCGAATCCCGGCCCCGGGCACAGGCGCGGGCCCAGACCGGCCCGCCGACCCGGGGACTGCAGCTGCCCCCGGCGGGCAACCCGCGGGCGCGCGAACTGGCCCGCTCCTGGCAGCAGGCTCGCCTCTCCGAACGCGAGCTGGTCGAGCGGGCGCTCGGCCTGCTCGGCAGCGGCGATTTCCGCTACACCCTGGAGCCCGGGGCCGCGGACCAGGCCGCAGAGGCGGTGGACCGGTTCCTGTTCGACACCCGGGCCGGGTTCTGCGAGCATTTCGCCGGCTCCTTCGCCTTCCTGCTGCGCGCCGCCGGGGTGCCGGTGCGGCTGGTGGGCGGCTACCTGGGCGGCCGGGTCAACCCGCTCGGCGGGCACCTGGTGGTGCGCCAGGCGGACGCCCATGTCTGGTGCGAGGTGCTGCTCGACGGCAGCTGGCAGCGCATCGACCCCACCGCGGCGGCGGCCCCGAGGCGGCTGCAGGCCACCGCGGACGAACTGCTTGGTGGTGGCGGGACCGACTCCCCCTTTGCCCTGCTCTCCTTCGCCCGCCTGCCCGCCTGGATGCAGCCGCTGGCCAACACCTGGGACCTGGTGGACAGCCGCTGGAACCGCTGGGTGATGGAGTATTCCTTTGCCGACCAGGTGCAGCTGCTGCGGTTGGCCGGCCTGAACGTGGGCATCGGCCGGGGCGCGGCCCAGGCGCTGGTGGTCGGTGCGGGCCTGCTGGCCGCCGGCTGGTTCCTGCTGCTTGCCCTGGTGCGGCCGCGGGATCGTCGCGCCGATCCGGTGGCCCGTGACTGGCGCCGCTTCTGCACCGCGCTCGCCCGGGCGGGGCTGAAGCGCCGACCGCACCAGGGACCGATCAGCCTGCTGCAAACAATCCGCGCAGAGCGGCCCGACCTGGCCGACCAGGCCGAGGCGATCATCGACCTGTACGTGGGCCTGCGCTACCGCGGCCAGGACGACGAGGCCGCCCGCACCACCTTCCACCGGGCGGTGCGCCGCTTCACCCCGCCACCGGCCGCCGGCTGAGCCGGACTACAGGTCGAGGAACCGCTGCAGGGCCTCGCTGATGTGGGTGATCTGCTCGCTGCAGACCGCGTGTTCCATGGGATAGGTGCGGAAGCGCACGGCGTAGCCGCGGTCCTTGAGAAACTCGGCGGCGCGGATGCCGAGCGCGGTCGGCACCACCGGGTCGTAGAGGCCGTGCTGCACCTCGATGGGCAGATCCAGGTTGGCCGGACTCAGGTCGACACTGTCCATGGTCGCCAGGTAGGTGGACATGGCGATGAGTCCGGCCAACGGTTTGTCGTGGCTCAGACAGACCTGGTAAGCCACGGCCCCGCCCTGGGAGAAGCCGGCCAGGACGATGCGGCGGCTGTCGATGCCGCGCTCCAGTTCGCGGTCGATGAACCGGTTGATCGCTGTCGCCGAGACGAGCAGTTCCGCGCTGTCGACCCTGCGGTCCAACCCCATCTCGAGGATGTCGAACCAGGCGGGCATGACGTAGCCGTTGTTCACGGTCACCGCCCGGCTGGGCGCGTGCGGGAAGATGAAGCGGATGGCCGCCTCCTCGGGCAGGTGCAGGTCCGGCACGATGGGCGCGAAGTCGTAGCCGTCGGCGCCGAGGCCGTGCAGCCAGATGACGCTGGCGTCGGGGTTGGGGCGAGTTTCCTGCTCGTAGGCCGGCAACAGGGACATGGGATTCTCCTTGGCGATCGGGGAACGGGAACGGCCAGGGGCCGCGCATGGTCGCACTATAGCATGGCCGGCGCCACAAACCCAACCCCGGCGGCGGGCCGGGTCAATAGCACAGGAAGACGACCAGGCCAAGCCCGAGGAACGCCTGCACCAGCCGCGGTCCGACCAGGGGATGGAGCGATTTGAGCCGGTGCCAGAGCACGGCCGGGACCAGCGTCACCAGGAAGAGCGCCCCGGCCACGGCCAGGCAGCCGGGATAGCCCAGGTGCGGGCCGAACAGTTCGACCAGGGACCGTCCCCCGGGCAGGGGATGGTAGAGCAGCTTGAGGTGGAGGACGTAGAAGAGGAGCGACTCGCGCGCCGGCCAGGCGATGAGCGGCGCCAGCACGGCCCGGCCGCGGCAGGCGCGCAGGCCGGCGGCAACGAACAGGAGCACGAAACCCAGCCGGCAAAGGAAAAAAAGCGGCGCAGGCCGCTCATCGACGAGCAGGTGCAGGTGGTCGCGCACCAGCACGAGCAGGGCCAGCCCGGGCAGAGCGAGCGCCAGGCCGGTGCGCAGGAGGGCCCGCTGGAACCGCTCCTCCTCCCCTGCGGCCCGGGTCCGGGTCCAGAGCAGGGAGAGGACCGCGCCGGCGGCGACAAAGCCGAACCAGGGCAGCAGGGGAAAGAGCGTCGTCCCGAAGGGCGCCAGGTAGCCGCTTAGCCAGAGCGGCAGCCGGGTTGCCAGGTCGGCCTGCCACACCGGCCCGGCCAGGAGCACCGCCAGGCTGCCGGCGAGCACCACCGCGCCGAGCAGGGCGCGGCCGCCGGGGACAACCAGTCGCAGCACCAGCAGCATCAGCAGGCTTGCGCCGATGCAGTGGAGCACGTCCACGCCGAGAAATTCCTGCCACCCAGACGCGCCGACCCGCACCCGCCAGTCGCCCAGCGTATAGGCGGGCAGGTGGAGCAGGTAGCCGACCAGCCAGATCAGGCCGATGCGGCCGAGCACCCGGGGCAGCCGCGACCGGAAGGTTCGTCGGCCCGTGCCCTCCGGGGCGTTGCCCAGCAGGAAGGTGAAACCGGCGACCAGGAGAAAGGCGGGGGCCACCAGGCCGCTGGCAAAATGGACCACTGCAGACAGCACCCCCTGTCGCAGCGCCGGGTCGAGCAGGGCGTTGACCGTGTGCACCCCGATCATGGCCGCCACGGCCAGGCCACGCAGCAGATCCATTGCCAGCACCCGCTCGCGCCCCATCACCCCTCCCCTGCCCGCTCCACTGTTCCCGCCGACCGCCTCCCGGCCGGCGCCCGGGCCACTCTACCCGGTGGCTGCGGGCCGGCACGACAAAAAAAGCCCCTTTTCCCTCCGGGGAGAGAAAAGGGGCTCTTCTTTCTGATGGAAAAGAGGCCCGCTCCAGCCTGCCGATCAGCGGGTGTGCACCGGGCGGGAATCAGCCTGTGCCGGTTTCATGGTCCGCGACGGGGATGGCGCAACCTCGTCCCCTACCGGCCGCCGCCCCGGCCGCCACCGCCGCCACCACCGCCCGGCCCGCCACCCGGTCCGCCGCTCTTGCCGCCGGCGCCACCGCCGCCCGCGCCACCGCCCGAACCACCACTGCCGCCCGAACCGCCACTGCCACCCGAGCCACCACTGCCGCCCGATCCGCCACTGCCGCCCGAACCGCCGCTGCCGCCGGCAGCACCCTTACCGCCGGCGCCTGCGGCCGAGGCTGCGCCCGCACGGGACGGGGTGGCCATCTGCTGGTGCAGCCGCTCCATGTCCCGCCGGGTGTAGCCATCGCGCAGCCCCTGGTTGACCCGGCCGGCCACCCGGGACGAGTCGATGCCCAGCCGTGCCATGGTGCGCACGGTCTGCATGGTCTGTACGGCCAACTGGTCCGCCTCGGCCCGGTTCAGGACCCGCTCCTGGTCGCGGATGCGCACCTGCAGCCGGGCCTGGATGGCCTCCATGTCAGCGACACGCATGCCCGCGGCCAGCGAGTCGGCCACGGCCTGGCGCGTGGCCATCACGGCGCGCCGGTCGGTGGTCATCCGCCGGGCCAGCCGGTCGGCCTCGGCCCAGCGGTCGCGCACCGTGGCCATGGCCCGGACCACCTGCTGCTCGCCGGCCCGCTTGGTCATGCCCTCCATGGCCTTCGCCATCAGCGGTTCACAGGGCAGACCGTCCCGCGCCGCGCTCATCACGGTTTGGCGGGCCTGCTCCCGGCTCTGGGCGCTGTACCGGTTGCTCACCATGGCGGCGAACATGGCGCGCGCCTGCGCTTCGGGCACGCCCACGGCGCTCATCTCGCGAACCTCCCGCTGCACCTGTTCCCGCTCCTGCACGGACAACCCCTGCAGGTCGTCGGCCCAGGCCGGAGACACACACACAAACAGCACGACAAGGACGGCAATCAGATGTTTCATACTTTCTCGACACAGTGAACGTTGGTCTTTTTCCTGTTCAAACGATCGGTTGCGGCAAAGGTTACAACTCCGGCTCATACACGCAGTTCCAGGCGCCGAAATCGTCCTGCTCCCTCAGGCGGCAATCGGGCAGGAACACCTGGTTGTCCACCAGGTAGAAGTAGCGAAACGACGCCCCCGCGGGCACGGAAACCGCCCACGCGTTGCTGGTGCGCTCCGCCGGGCGGGGCGCAAACCCGTCCAGGCTGCTCGCCAGGGCCACCTGGGCGGCGCCGGGCCGGTCGAGCAGGAGGGTCAGGGTGTCGCCGTCCACCCGCCAGGAATGGCTCGCGCAGCCGCCGAGCAGGGTCACGCCGACACACAGGCAGAACACGCGTTTCATATCTGCAACCCCACGCTGAGAATGGAATTTTCGCCGCCGAAGTCATCCTGCTCCAGGGCCGGCAGGGTGGGGTCGGCCATCTGTCGCTCACCATCGAGGATGTAGGCGAACCGGTGTTCCCCGGGCGCCACCGGCAGGGTCAGCTCCCAGTAGCCGCTGTCCCCGGCGCGATGCAGGGGAACCCGCTGCCAGCCGGTGAACGAGCCGGCCAGTTCCACCTGACGGGCATCCGGCTCGAACAGCACGAACCGGTTGACCGGGGCGACCGGCGCCGGCTGTTCGGGAACCAAGGCAACCACCAGCAGGGCAGCGGCAAAGCCGGCTGCGGCCAGCCCCGCCGGCCGCAGCAGCGCGGCCAGGCGGGTGTGCAGCGGCGGTCGCCACGGGACAGGCGCGGGGACGGCCAGGGTGTGGAGCGGCAGGTCGCGCAGCCGCTGTTCCTGGTCGAGCAGGTCCAGGGTCAGGGTGGCGAACTCGTTGTCCGCGCGGACCTTCTCCACAAACGTTCGTTTTTCGCCGAGGTCCATCTCGTTGTCGATGTACAGGCTGGCCAGGTACTCCATCACGCCTCTCCTTCGGCCATCAGGGCCTTGAGCTTGAGCCGCGCCCGGTGGACGCGGACCTTGACGTTGGTTTCACTCAGGTCGAGCAGCCGACCGATCTCCCGGTAGGAAAAGGTGCCGGTGGCCAGGAGGGCGACCAACTGCCGGTCCGTGTCGTCGAGCCGGCGGATGGCGGCCAGTACCCGGTCCAGTTCCTGGCGGTCGATCAGCTGGTGCTCCGGGTCGCGGCGCGGATCAGCGGTTTCCCGTTCCGGCAGGGGGCTGGTCCGCCGCCGGCGCAGGGCGTCCAGACCGGCGTTGCGGGCGATGGTGAACAGGAGCCCGGGCTGCTCGCTGTCGCGGCCGTAGCGGCTTAAGTAGCGGGCAAAGGTCTCCTGCACCAGGTCCCGGGCCAGTTCGACATCGCCGGTCAGGTGCAGCAGAAACCTCAGCACCCGCTCCCGGTTGTCCCGATACAAACGCTCGCAGTTCTCCATACTCGTGAAAACGTCCGGGACCGGGCGAGGTTACAGCCCGGCTGACTATTTTTGCCGGCCATCACCGACGAACCCTTCGCCTCCGCTGCTGTCGGGTCCGATCAGGAGCACGTCAATCCGGGGGGGGGCCCACCACCGCCGCAGGCAGGTTTCATTGACCTCCGCGGCCAGCACGGCTACCCTGTCCGCCGGATTATCGCTGTTTTCCGAAAGATTGGACGGAGGCACTACCCATGCGCACTCTACTTGTTCTGACCGCCCAGTGGACGCTCCTCCTGCCGGCCCTGGCCTGGGCCGGTTGCGTCCTCTGGCTCGCGCCCCTGCCCCTGGCGGCGCGGATCACGGCCATCTTCCTCCATGCGCTCGGCACGCTGCTGCCGCCGCTCGTCCGGCCCGGTCGATGGCAGGGGTTGATCGTGCCAATGATCCTGTTCGCCGCGGTGCTGGCCTGGTTTTTCACCCGCGCTCCCTCGAACGAGCGCGACTGGCAGGCGGACGTGGCCGTGCTCGCCCGGGCCGAGTTCAACGGCGACACGGTCACCATCCACGGGGTGCGCCACTGCGACTACCGCACCGAGACCGACTACGCCTGCCGCTGGGAGTCCCGCACCTACACCCTGGCCGACCTGCAGACCGTGGACCTGTTCGTCATCACCTGGGGGGCGCCGGGCATTGCCCACACCATCGCCAGTTTCGGCTTCGGCGAGGCGGGATACGTGTGCTTCTCCATCGAAACCCGCAAGGAAAAGGGCGAGGGCTACTCCGCAGTCAAGGGCTTTTTTCGCCAGTACGAGAAGATCTACGTGGTCGCCGACGAACAGGACGTCATCCGCCTGCGCACCAATGTGCGCCGGGAGAAGGTCTACCTCTATCCGCTCAAGGTGCGGCCCGCCCTGGCCCGCTCCATTTTCCTCGACTACCTGCGCGAACTGAACCGACTGCGCGACCGGCCCCAGTGGTACAACGCCCTCATCGCCAACTGCACCACCAGCGTCCGCCAGCACGTGGTGCCCTACACCCCGGACGCCTGGCTGGACTGGCGACTGGTGGTCAACGGCTTCATCGACCGGCTGTTCTACGAGCGCGGCCTGGTCAACCGGGACCTGCCCTTTGCCGAGTTGAAGGCGCGCAGCTTGATCAACGAAAAAGCCCTGGCCGCAGACACGGACCCGGACTTTTCCCGGCGCATCCGCGAGGGATTGCCGCCCCGGCCGCCGCTGGAGTGAGCAGCCGCCGGCCACAAGACGCACCTGGCAGACCAGCGCTCCGCCAGGAAACCGGCAGTGACCCGAAGGATTGCTCAATCGAGCAGATACGTGGAGGGGTGGCAGGAGGGGTCGTAGAGGCTGATGTCGAAATACCTGGTCCTCCCCTCGACATCCCGGTAGGGGAAACAGCCGCGCCTGCTTGCGCTCACCGCGAACCCGGCGCTCCAGTTCACATACCCCTCAAGGGCGCAGACGGTGTTGTCGCGCCGGGTGTCGGCCGCCACGACCACTTGGCACAGTCGGCGGTGGTGGTGGTGTTGCGGCACAGAAAATTCCGGTTCCAGTATTTGTGGCGGAGCACCGGATCGGCGAGCATTTTTTCGTAGAGCGCTTCCAGCGACTGCAGGATGGATTCGGCCGATGCATAGGCCTTCCGCCAGTGATCTGCCGGGAAATACAAATGCGCATGCCCCATATCCGGAAAAAAGACAAAATGGGCGTAGCCCTCGCGCAGGGCCGTCTCGATGTGGGTGGTCACACTGTGTATGAACTTCTCCGTGATCCTCACCGGTTTCACCCCGTCGACGCCCTGCAGGTACAGGCAGAACGATTTCATTGCCCGGTTATAGTCGGCATGATACGGGATTCTTTTGTCGGAATTGCAGGTCTCCTCGAACTGTCCCCGCATGGCCTCCAAGCTGGCGCACCAGGCGAACGGCTCCCGGTACAACCGCTGCGACAGACTATGGTGCGTTGTGCATCGTTCCCTGGTTTGGTCAACTGTACAGCCACCGGGCGAGGATTCGGCCGCGACGGCCAGCAGGACTGCACCCAGCAACGAAACGCAAAGGAGCATGAAACGTCCCATCCCCCCTCCTCCCGGCAGGACCGGTACGCCCCAGCGCGCCGGCATCGGCAGAAATCCGTGCATCCGACCTGATTGCGGTTAGCGGTCACCACCGCTTGAAAAACTGTTCCTGCGGGGCCGGCCTGCGATCTTCCGGAGCGGGTGGGGGCGGCGGTGGCGTTGACTCCGGCGCGCACTGCGTGGCCGCCTCCAGTTCCCGTCGCAGCCGCTCGTTCTCGGCCCGCTCCCTGGCCAGCCGATCCTGCAACTCCCGGAGTTGGGCAGGTGGCGGCAGCGCCCCGACCGCTGCGCCGTCACCCGTGGCGGCACAGGCCCGGGCCGGGGCGAACAGGGTGCCGACATGGGGCGCGCCGGCCGGCATTGGTCCGGCGGTGGCCTCGGCGGCCAGGTGGGTGGTGCCGAAGCCGATGACGAAAATGAGCAGCGAGTTGAGCACCCAGTAGACCGCCTTCTGCGCCACCCGTGCCCGGCCTTCGACCTCGGCGAACCAGACGATCGAGCCGAGCAGGAAACTGAGGAACAGCGCCAAGTAGCGGGCCGGCAGTTCCGGGAACTGGGAGGCCAGGCCGTTGACCAAAAACATCATCAGCGAGCCGGCCACCCCGGGGGTGAGCATGGATTTCGGATTGAGAAAATCGTTCATCGGCCTTCTCCTGTGTTGGTTGGACTGGGTCGGCTTGGCGGAACCAGCCGCGTTGATCGGGTTGCCGAGCAGCACCGGTCCGACCCTTGCCGGACCATCGCTACTCGCGAGACGCCCTTTCCTGAGAGGAGAAATAGAGGGCCGCGCCCCTGAAAACAAGGGGTAAAGATTGGACAAAAACCATCTATACGATCTATCCGGAAAAGGATGCCGGGCAATGCCCTCGAGAAGAACCGACGCTGCCGAAAGCATGCAAAGAAAAAGCCCCGGCAAGCTGCAGCCGGGCTCCTCTACTGCATGTGGGCGCCGGGGCATCTGCTGTACGAATTGGTCCTGGTCGTGGTGTTCATGGCCCTGGCTATTGCTTCCGCAGAATCTCCAGAGCAGTCATAAAGACCAACCAGCCGTAGTTCCAGGTGTTGCCATAGCCCGCATCAATGAGTCGGCAAACGCAGCGGGCAAGCTGTTCGTCAGGGCCACGGCGAGGACCGGACCGTCGCCGGACGTTGCGACACGCTTGCCCCCATCGCTTGGCAGTCGCCAGCACGAATCGAAGCCGGCAAAGTGGGCCACGACGCCCCCAGCCAGGCCGGGTGGTCCGGATCGGTGCCGGCTGCACATTGCAATGCAACATGCCTGCCAAATGGCTTGGCAGGTGCCGGGCCGACCAGGCGCCTCTTGTCTATCTGTTCCCGTTGCCGTATGCTGATCTCGGCGCGTGTGACACGGTGATCCCGGCCGTACCACCAGCAATCGCTGGGAGGGCTATGTGGGGTCCTGCTTCGGCAGGGTGGGAGCCCCCACCACGCGCCTTTCCACTCCCCCTGCCCCCCTCTTCTTTCAGCCAAACCCACTATTTTCAGGGAACTCCGCAATTCGCCGACGAGAATGGCTTTGCCCGGATGGCCGGAAAAGACGAGATCCGTGAGAAAGGCGGCAACCTGAGCATTCCGCTCTACGTCCGGGCGAACAACGGCAAAGGTTCGGACGCAACCATCAGTCGCGATCAGGCCATCGCCCACCGGCAGGAACGTGCGATCGCTTCACGGCATTCGCTGGCTGAACTGCTGCACAGGGTAAAAGAAGTGGACAACCAGTCGGCACGGCGCTACTCTTGACACAAAAAAGAGTATCTTTTTGTGTCAGAAAAATAATGGATGCATCGAAAAAAAATATTGATAGCAAGGTGGTTAGTCGTATCTACGGCCATGGCAGGGGGTGGGTCTTCACCCCGAACCACTTCAAGGATCTCGGCAGTCGTGACGCCGTTGCCTCTGCCCTCAAGCGCCACAAGCAGTCCGGGCTGATTCGCCAGCTTGCCCGGGGCGTCTACGATTACCCGAAAATCGATCCCGAGTTGGGGCTGCTCGAACCGTCCATCGACGACATCGCCCAGGCGCTGGCCGGTCGCGACGCCACCCGCCTGCAGCCTTCCGGAGCCTATGCGGCCAACCTCTTGGGGCTCTCCACCCAGGTGCCGACGAAAATCGTCTACCTCACCGACGGCCGGTCGCGCATGGTGCAGATCGGCAAGCGACAGATCACCCTCAAGCAGACCACCCCGCGCAACATGGCCACCGCCGGCAGGATCAGCGGTCTGGTCATCCAGGCCCTGCGCCACCTCGGCAGCAGGCATGTCGATGCTGCCACCATCGAAGCAGTGAAAAAACGGTTGAGCGCAGCCGACCGCAAACGCTTGCTGGCAGATATCCGCCATGCCCCAACCTGGATAGCCGACATCATCCGGAAGGTGGCCGCGGAGGATGAGCAGAGCGTATGAAACACCTGCTGAGCGTCACGGACGAGCGCCGCAAGCTGATCTTTACGCAAACCGGCGCCCATCTGAACCTGGCCGAGGTTGCCGTTGAGAAGGATTTCTGGGTCTGCTGGACACTGGCCAAACTGTTCGCTCTGCCGCCTAGTCAGCATCTCACCTTCAAGGGCGGCACCTCGCTGTCCAAGGCCTGGAAGCTGATCGAGCGCTTCTCGGAAGACATCGATATCACCATCCATCGCGATGCACTGGGCTTCGGTGGTGACAACGCGCCCCATGCCGCGCCCAGCAAGACCCAGCGCAAAAAGCGGCTGGATGATCTCAAGGCCGTCTGCGAGCGATACATCGCCGAGACGCTGTTCCCCCAACTGCATGCCGCCATCCTGGCTGATCTGCCCGCAGAGGGGAGTTGGTCACTGCAGCCCGATCCCGACGACAGCCAGACCCTGCTCTTCGCCTACCCCAGCGTTTTTCCCACCAAGGCCGAGTACCTGCACCGCTCGGTGCGGATCGAAATGGGTGGCCGTGCCGATGTCGAACCGGCGGCTGAGGTGGTCATCAAGCCGTATGTGGCCGAGGTGTTCCCGAAAGTGCTGCCGGACGCCGGCGTGGTTGTGCGCGCCCTCCTGCCGGTGCGGACCTTCTGGGAAAAGGCCATGCTGCTGCACGAAGAGAGTTTTCGCCCGGTCGGCAAAAAACGCACGACCTCCCTGGCCCGGCACTATTACGACCTGTATCGCATGATCCAGGCCGGGGTTGCCGATGCGGCTGCCGCCGACCACGAGTTGTTCGCGGCCATCGCGGCGCAGCGCGAGACGTATTTCCATTATACCTGGGTGGACTACACCACCTACCGGAGGGGACGACTGCGCCTCGTGCCAGGGGCCGAACAACTGCGGGAGTGGCAGGCGGACTACGACAGGATGAAAGACGAGATTTTTTTTGGTGCGGTGCCGAATTTCACGGAGATCATCGAGCAGGTGCGCCGGTTTCAGGACCGGTTCAACGGGATAGACGACTGATGACGGGGACAGGACTGCCGACCGGCTGGCGGTTGGTGCAGATCGGTCAGGTGGTGCGGAACGTCAACCAGATGGAGCGCAACCCGGAGGCCCCTGGCATCGAACGAATAGTCGGACGCGATTACCTCGCCCCGGAGAATCCGCATATCCAGCGCTGGAATGCTGTTGCGGATGGCAAAGAGTTTGCCCCGACAACGACCAGGACAAGGATAACCACCATCGGAAAACTACCGTAACCCACTATATATACTGCAGAAAAGTAAAAAAAGGACGCTCAAAAGGAACGATGTGCCTGCCAGGATACGAATCCCGGGGCAAGAGTCCACCCGGTGCGTGGACTGTGTGGCGATGATGATCACGATCGACCGGACAGGAAAGGAGAGAGCCCCGGGCTATCGGAATTCCCAGCCCTGACCGCCTGCCTGTGACCTGCCGGACTCGATCCGCATCTGCACCATGACCGGGCCGAATCCACCAGGGTAGAGAATTTTCCCTATGATGCCCTTCGAGGAGGCCGTGGCCAATGCCGTCTATCACCGGGGATTCAGCGTCCGCGAACCAGTGGAGATTCGCATCATGCACGATAAGCTTGTCATGCCCAGCTAACCGGGGCCGGACCGCTCCGTGCGCCTCGATCAGCTCCGCCTTGGTCGTGCCCATCCGCGCCGGTATCGCAATCGCCGCCTTGGCGAGTTCCTCAAGGAGTTGAAATTCACGGAAGGACGTTCAACCGGGATTCCGAAAATTCTGGAGGCCATGGCCAGAAACGGTTCTCATCCTCTTGAATTTGAATTCGACGCGGACTGCAGCTATTTCATGGTCCGCCTGCTAGTGCATCCAACCGCCGTTGAAGTTGCCAACTCGGTTCAGAACGACCAACTGGATGCCACGGCCGGCACCAGGTCGGCACCAAGTCGGCGCCAGGTTGAAATCCTGCAGCAGTGCGGCCAGGAGAGGGCCCTTGCCGATCTCATGGCACACATTGACCGGACCCGACCGCACCAAGTTCAGGAACCAGGTTATCCGGCCATTGCTCCTGAGTGGGCTTGCTGGAAATGACCATTCCTGACAAACCCACCAGCAGCAAGCAACGCTACTGCCTTACCGAGAAAGGGCGCGACCTGCTGGCCACTCTCGCAACAAGCGCGCCATGAATTATCCTTCCATTCGCATAGAAGGAGCAATCTTTTCTCCGGACATCCTCGACCGGTTGGAAGATGCCCCCGGCCTTGGCAACAAAATCAGTACGTCCTCCACCCGGCGACCGCCTCGGGCAGAGATTTTTTCCCATCCATGGACCGCAAAAAAAGCGCTCCAAAAGAGAGGGCTCCAACAGAATATTTATGAGGGACCGGATGAGGGGCAGAGAGCAGGGCAAAAAAATAAGCCCTTGAAAATCAAGGGCTTATTTATGCAAATGGCGGAGAAGGTGAGATTCGAACTCACGGTACTTGCGTACACACGCGTTCCAGGCGTGCACCTTAAACCACTCGGTCACCTCTCCGTGTTGTGGGCACGGGCGCCGGCCGGTTCAACCGGTCAGCGAGGGGCTTTTCTACTCTGTCGTCAGATTTTTGACAACAGAAATCCGGCGGCGATTCTGAAAAAACTCCCGCAGCAACCGGCCGCATTCCTCGGCGAGCACCCCGCCGGTCACCGTGAAACTGTGGTTGAGCAGGCCGTCGCTGCCGATTCGGTAGCGCGAGACCACCGCCCCGGCCTTGGGATCGAAGGCGCCGAACACCAGCCGGTCGATGCGGGCGTGGACCAGGAGGGCCGCGCACATGGCGCAGGGTTCCAGGGTCACGTACAGGGTCGTGCCCGGCAGCCGGTAGTTGCCCAGCCGCCGGCCGGCCAGGCGCACGGCCACCATCTCGGCGTGGCCGGACGGGTCCGAATCCCGCACGCAGGTGTTGCCCGCCTCGGCCAGGATCGCGCCGTCCGCCGCCGCCACCACCGCGCCCACCGGCACCTCGCCGGCCGCGGCCGCCCGCCGGGCCAGTTCGAGCGCCCGGGCCATCATCGATCGGTCCGCGGGTGTTGCATCGGTGGCGGTCAGGCTCTGTGTCACAGTCGCTTTCCTCTGGTCCGCCCGAGTCCCGGCCGGGCAAAATTTCCGGTTGCTTTTCCCTGCGGGCGGCGTAAGGTTACAAAAAAGATATCGAAATCACGAATTCGAAATCATCGCGCCGAGGACAGCCCCGTGAACGAACCGAAAATGAGGGTTCTGGTCTACGAATGGCAGCCGAAAAGCAGGGAGAACATCGAGCTGGCACTGGCGGAGTCCGCCGAACTCACCTTCCAGGGCGACCCCAAATCGCTGCAGCAGGCCATGGTGCGCCAGCAGTTCGACCTGATCTTCCTGCGGGTCCGGCAGGAGCACAACGGCTCCTTCAAACTGCTGAAAAAAATCCACGAACAGACCCCGGCCACGCCGGTGATCGTGACCAGCGAAATGGAACGGGCCGAACTCATTGTCCAGGCCCTGCGCGCCGGCGCCCATGACTTTCTCGTCGATCCCCTGAGCCCGGCGCGCCTCCAGCTGGCAGTGCAAAAGGCCATGGAGAACCGGCAGATGGTCAACGAACTCGCCTACCTGCGCCGCCAGCAGGACATCGTCTACAACTTCAGCCAGGTGATCGCCGAGAGCGACAACTTCAAGGCCATCCTCAAGAGCCTGCGCAAGTTCGCCCTGACCGACGCCTCCATCCTGCTCACCGGCGACACCGGCACGGGCAAGAGCTTCCTCTCCGGCTCGATCCACTTCAACTCGCCGCGCCGCGACCACCCGTTCGTCAAGATCAACTGCGCCAACATCCCCGAGACCCTGCTCGAGTCCGAGTTGTTCGGCCACGAAAAGGGCGCCTTCACCGGCGCGGACAAGCAGCGCATCGGCCGCTTCGAACAGGCCAACCACGGCACCATCTTCCTCGACGAGATCGGCGAGATCCCCCTGGAGATCCAGGCCAAGCTGCTGCGCGTGCTCGAGGAAAAATGCTTCGAGCGGGTGGGCGGCAACCGCACCATCCAGGTGGACGTGCGCCTGATCGCGGCCACCAACCGCAACCTGCCCGAGCAGATCGCGGCCGGCCGGTTCCGCGAGGACCTGTTCTACCGCATCAACGTACTCGAGGTGCACCTGCCGCCCCTGAAGGAGCGGTCCCGCTGCCTGGTGCCGCTCGCCCGCAAGCTGCTGCACAAGGCCGGCGCCTCCATGCGCAAGCGCATCGACGACTTCTCGCCCGAGGCCCTGGCCATGATCCAGGGCTACAACTGGCCGGGCAACATCCGCCAGCTGGCCAACACCATCGAGCGGGCGGTGATCCTCGAGGACAGCCCCGTCATCACCCCCACCTCGCTGCAGATCCCGGAACTCAGCCGGGTGACCGCGCCGCTCATCCAGACCGCGGAACCGCTGGAGACCCACGAACGGGAGTTGATCCTCAAGGCCCTGGAGGAAAACCTGTGGGTGCAGAAGAACGCGGCCCGCTGCCTGGGCATCAGCCCGCGGGTGCTCAATTACAAGATCAACAAGTTCAACATCACCCACCCCAACTGGCGCAAGAACAAGCGCTGAGTTTCAGTCCAGGCGGTCTCCGGTGCTCGACATGGTGAGACTGCCGTCCTTGACCCCGCGCAGGGCGATGAGCTGGTCGGCCAGTTCCTTGACCTGCGAGGCCCGCCCCTTGACGATGGTCACCTCCAGGCAGTTGTCGTGGTCCATGTGCACGTGCGTGGTCGAGGTGATCTGGTGGTGGAAGGCGTGCTGCAGTTCGGTGATGCGTTCCTGCAGCTGCGCCTGGTGATGGTTGTAGACCAGGGTGACCACGCCCACCACCTCGCTGTCCCGCTCCCATTCCTCCCCGATGAGCACCTTGCGGATCAGGTCGCGGATCGCCTCCGAGCGGTTGGCGTAGCCCCGGGTGTCCAGGTAGCCGTCGAAGCGGCTGAGCAGGTTTTCATCGAGCGACACGGAAAATCGCTTGAGCATGGCCTCACGTCCCCTTGTCGAATTCCTCGAGTTTATCCAGGATCACCTTGGCCTCGTTGCGCAGCTTTTCGGGCACGCTGGTGTCCTTGGAGGAGCGGGAGAGGTACTGGCGGGCGATCTTGTCCCGCCCCCGGTAGAGGTTGTACTTGCCCAGATAGAAGAGGCTGGCGCCCTCGTGCCCCCGGTTGGCCTCGACCTGGCCCAGGTCGAAATAGAGCTGCGGGTACTCGGGCAGGGCCGCCTGCAGCTTGCGCAGCAGCTGCTCGGCCCGGTCGGTGTTGCCCTGCTGCAGTTCCACCCGGATGAGCAGGCTGGTGGCGTACATGTCGGTGGGGTCGCGGCGCACCGCCTGGTCGAGAACCTGCCGGGCCTCGGCCATGCGGTTGGCATTGATGAGGATGGCGGCCCGGTCGACCTCGAGAATGTCCCGCTCCGGGTAGCGCGCCTGCACCGCGGCCAGCTGGCGGAGCGCCTCGTCGCTGTTGTGGGCCTCGCTCTCTAAAAGGGCCAGGCCGTAGTGGGCCATCACCGCCTGCTGGCTGCCCTCCTGGGCCGAGGCCAGGGTATTGGCGCAGTGGATACGCAGCCGGTCCTGGTCCATGGACTGGAGCAGCACCCGGTACTTGAAGCGCAGGAAGGCGAAGTCGTCCGCCTTGGGGTAGGGCTTGTGGTCCGGCCGCTTCGCGTCGAGTTCGACCAGCGACTCCACGTAGCCCATGCGCGCCTCGGGGTTGGGGTGGGTGAGCAGGTACTGGGGCACCTCGCCGCCCATGCGGTAGCGGGTGATGCGGCGCATGGTGCGCAGCATCTCCTGCATGCTCGCCGGGTCGCGCTCCATCCGCTGCATCCAGCCGAAGCTGAGCCGGTCCGCCTGCTCCTCGTCCTCGCGGCTGTACTGGAGGTTGATCGCCTGGCCGGCGGCCATGGACCCGACCAGGAGCCCCTGGGACAGGGACGGCACGCCCAGGGCCAGGCCGGCCAGACCGGCCAGGATCGACACCGCGCCGACCTTGCTGCCCTTGTCGAGCCGCTGGGCGATGTGCCGGCTGACCACGTGGCCGATCTCGTGGGCGAGCACGCTGAGCAGTTCGTTTTCGCTGCGCATGGTCTCGATCAAACCGGTGTAGAAGAACACCAGCCCGCCCGGGGCGGCAAAGGCGTTGAACTGCTCGCTTTTGACCACGAAGAAGCGGTAGTCGAAGTACTGGGGACCGATGTTCTCCAGCACCTGGCGGCCGAGCGCGTTGATGTACTGGTGGATGTCCGGGTCGTCGAGCACGGGCAGTTCCCGGCGGATCGAGTAGAGCAGCTGCTCGCCGATCTTGCGCTCCTCGCCGATACTCAGGGCGGACGCCTGTACGGGCAGGAGTGCCTGGGCGAACAGGAGCACGCAGGCGACACAACGAAAAACACTCCGTTTGCTGAACATGGGGGGTACCGTCGGGTTGGGAAGAAACCGCCGGCAGGAAACCGGCGGCAATGGCTGCATGGTAACCCTTTCCGGGTCGGCCCGCAACCGGCGGCCACGGAATTGTCAGCGGTCCGGGCTGAACCTTCGCTCCAGCCGGCCGACCAGCAGCGAGCAGGGCCAGGTGAGCAGGAAATACATCAGGGCCACGGTCAGCCAGACCTCGATGGTCAGGTAGGTGGAGGCCATCAGCTGGGTGCCCTGGTAGGTCAGCTCCTGGATGGAGATCACCGAGACGATGGCCGAATCCTTGACCAGCGAGATCATCTGCCCGGCCAGCGGCGGCAGCACCCGGCGCACCGCCTGGGGCAGGATCACGTGGCGCAGGCTCTGGCCGCGGGTCAGCCCCAGGGCGTGGGCCGCATCCCACTGCGAGCGGTGGATGGACTCGATGCCGCTGCGCAGGATCTCGGCCACGTAGGCGCTCTCGAACACGGCCAGGGTGACCACGGCGGAGAGAAAGGGGGCCAGCTGGCCGGGCGGGGCGATGAGGGTCGCCGCCAGCCGCTGCCAGACAGGGGCGGCCGCGGCCACCCGGGCATCCGGGGCAAGCAGCGGGATAAGCTGGTCGGCGAGGAAGAAGTAAAAGAGGAAAATGACCACCAGCGGCGGCAGGTTGCGCATCAGCTCCACGTAGCTGCGCGCCACCAGCCGCCAGTAGAGGCTGCGGCCGGTGCGGGCCAGGGCCATGACCAGGCCCAGCACGAGCGCCAGCAGGCCGCTCCACACGCTCAGTCGCAGGGTGGTCAGGAGCCCCTGGACCAGGTAGTTGGCCACCCAGCGCCCCTCGTCCGCATCGTAGCGGAACAGGAACTGGGGCATGGCCGCCCAGTTCCAGGCATAGTCCAGGTGGACGACGATGCGGTAGCCCGCGTACCCGGCCGCGCCCGCGAGCAGCACGAGCAGCGCCGCATCCAGCCGGCCGAAGGGGCGAAGTCGGGTACGCATGGGCGTGGTGGCGAGGGCGCGGGCCGGGGCTCCGGTTCAGCCGCGGCTCACTGCACCCGCTGCTGCCAGTCGGTGGTGCCGAACCAGTAGGCGTAGCGCTCGTCGATCCAGCCCTTGCTGCGCGTCACCTCGATCCAGTTGTTGAGGAAGTTGAGGGTGTCCGCATCGCCCTTGCGCACGCCCATGGCGATGGGCTCCTTCATCAGCTGGTCCGGGTAGGCCTTGAGCAACTCGGGCGCGGCCGCGGCGCTGTGCGCCGGCAGCGGCTGGCCGGAGACCATGGCGTGCACCCGGCCGTTGCGCACCTCCTGGACTGCGGCCGGCTCGTTGTCGAACAGCCGCAGGGTCGCCTTGGGGAAGCGGGCCCGGGCCGCCAGCGCGGCGGTGGAGCCGAGCCGGGCGGCGAGCGTCACCTCGGGCTTGTTGAAGTCGTCGATGGTGAAGCCCTCGGTCATCTTGCGGCTCGCCAGCAGTCCCTGGCCGGTATAGTAATAGGGGTTGGTGAAGTTGATCTTCAGGTTGCGCTCGGCCGTGACCGTCATGCCGCCGATGATCAGGTCGAACTTGCCGGCGATGAGCGAGGGGATGATGCCCGACCACTCGGTGGGCACGAACTCCACCTTCACGCCCATGTCCTCGGCCAGTCGCCTGGCGATGTCGATCTCGAGCCCGATCAGCTCGCCCTTCTTGTCCTTCATCGCCCAGGGCACGAACACGTCCATGCCCACCCGGAGCACGCCCCGTTTGGCGATCTGCTCGATGGCGCTTTCGGCCGTGAGCTGCTGCTGCAACTCACCGCTCGCGGCCGGGCGCGCACTCAGCAGTCCGAAAACGACCAGGACCAAAACCATCATTTGCGCTGCACGTTGCATAGTCATCTCCTTTCGTTGGTTCATGTCAGCCGGCCCGTGCGGGCCGGATCAGCGTATCTGTCGCAAAAATTCCCGGGTCCGCTCCTCTGTGGGCCGCAGGAAGAAATCCTCGGTGGCCGCCTCCTCCACCAGCCGCCCCTCTTCCATGAACACCACCCGGTCGCTCACCTCGCGGGCAAAGCCCATCTCGTGGGTGACCACCACCATGGTCATGCCGCCCTCAGCCAGGGCGCGCATCACGTCGAGCACCTCGCCGATCATCTCCGGGTCGAGCGCACTGGTGGCCTCGTCGAAGAGCATCACCTTGGGGTGCAGGGCCAGCGCCCGGGCGATGGCCACCCGCTGCTGCTGGCCGCCGCTCAGCTGGTCCGGGTAGCTGTCCGCCTTGTCGTCCAGGCCGACCCGGGCGAGCAGTTCGCGACTGGTGCGGGTGGCCTCGGCCCGGCTGCGGCCGCGCACCAGCCGCTGGGCCAGGTTGATGTTGTCGAGCACGCACAGGTGGGGAAAGAGGTTGAACGACTGGAAGACCATGCCCACCTCGCGGCGAATAGCCAGCCGGTTGGCCTCGCTCGCGTCCAACGGAATGCCGTCGATGACGATGGTGCCGCTGTCGATCTGCTCCAGGCCGTTGAGGCAGCGGAGCAGGGTGGACTTGCCCGAGCCGGACGGGCCGATCACCACCAGCACCTCGCCGCGGCGGACCCGCACCGACAGGTCGTCCAGGGCGACCACCGGGCCGGGAAAGGTGCGGCACAGGTGCTCGGCAACGATGATGGTCTCGTCCCGCTCCGGGCTGTCGATCGTGGTCATGCGCACCCCCGGGCGAAACGGCGCTCGAGCGTGCCGGCCAGCGCCGACAGGCCGAGGGTGAGCACCAGGTACACGGCCGCCACGGTGAACCAGATCTCGAACGACAAAAAGGTTTCGGCAATGATGGCGCGGCCCTCCATGGTCAGGTCGTAGACGGCGATGGTGCTCACCAGGGCCGAGTCCTTGACGAGCGACACGGCCTGGCTGGTGAGCGGCGGCAGGATGCGGCGCAGGGCCTGCGGCAGGATGACGTAGCGGTAGGTGTGCGCCCGGCTCAACCCCAGGCTGTGGGCCGCCTCCCACTGGCCGCGGCCGATGGACTCGATGCCGGCGCGGAACACCTCCGAGGCGTAGGCCCCCTCGAACAGGCTGAGCGCCAGCACCGCGGTGGCGGTGCGGCCGATGTCGAAGATCGGCGCCATGACAAAGTAGAGAAAGAAGATCTGCACCAGGAGCGGGGTGTTGCGCACGCTCTCGAGATACACCCGGGCGAGTCCCCGGCCGACCCGCGAGCCGGACAAGCGCAGCAGGGCCGTGACCAGGCCGATCATGCCGGCCAGCACCAGGCTCCAGGCGACGATCTCGAGCGTCACCCCGAGGCCCTGCAACAGCGGCCCGGCGATCCACTGGCCGTCGACGACCTTCAGGAAATAGCCCGGGATCTGCCGCCAGTGCCAGCTGTAGCCGAGCCGCTCCTCGCCGCGCAGCACCAGCCAGACCAGGCCGGCCAGGGTCAGGGCGAACAGGCAGAGGGACTGCCAGGGCTTGTGCGGGCGAACGGGCATGGGCGGATGCGGGCAGGGTTGCGGGGGCGTTCGGCGGCCGCGGGCGGGCAGGGTCGGCCCGGGTGCGACCGGCGAACAGGAATCCTTGTCATCGCGGGAACCTGCTTGATGTACCGGTTCGCCCCGCGCTTTTCAACCCTTTCGTGGTGCGGCCGGGGATTCGCCCCCCGGGTCGGACCCGGTTCTTCTGTTGCCGATCAGCCCCCCCTCGGGTAGATTGTCCGCCACCTCCGTCACCCCCCGCACACGCACCTCATGGAACCGCTGCTCACCATCGACAATTTTTCCCTCACCTTCCCGCCCGGCGACCGCGAGTCCGAACCGGTGCAGGCCTTGTGCGGCGTCGACCTGCGGGTCGAGGCGGGCCGCACCCACGCCCTGGTGGGCGAGTCCGGCTCGGGCAAGTCGGTGACCGCGTTCAGCGTGCTCCGCCTGCTCGAGGACACCACCCGGGTGGAGACGAGCGGTTCGATCCGCTTCGACGGCCAGGAGCTGACCACCCTGAGCCGCGACCGGATCCGCGCCATCCGCGGCAACCGCATCGCCATGATCTTCCAGGAGCCCATGACCTCGCTCAACCCGGTCTACCCGATCGGCACCCAGCTCATGGAACCGCTGCTGCTGCACCAGGGAGTGGACAGGAAAGAGGCTCGGGCCCGTGCCCTCAAGCTGCTGGAACGCACCGGCATCGACGACCCGGAATACCGCCTCACCTGCTACCCGCACCAGCTCTCCGGCGGCCAGCGCCAGCGGGTGATCATCGCCATGGCGCTCGCCTGCCGGCCGGCCCTGCTCATCGCCGACGAGCCGACCACCGCCCTGGACGTGACCATCCAGGAGCAGATCCTGGCGCTCATCCGCGATCTCCAGGCCGAGTTCGGCATGGCCGTGCTGCTCATCACCCACGACCTGCCCATGGTGCGCAAGATCGCGGACACGGTCTCGATCATGCACCGCGGCCGGGTGATCGAGAGCGGCCCCCTGGCCGAGATCTTCGCCCGGCCGCAGCAGGACTACACCCGCCACCTGCTCGGGGCCGTGCCCGCGGGCGTGCAGGAACCGCGCGCCGGCGGTCCGCCGCTCATCGAGCTTGCCGACATCACCTGCACCTTCACCCTCAAATCCGCCTGGAGCGGCCTTTTTCAGCGGACGAAAAAAGTGATCCGGGCCGTGGACGGGGTCAGCCTGACCCTGCGCGAGGGCACCACGCTGGGCCTCGTGGGCGAGTCCGGCTCGGGCAAGTCGACCCTGGCCCTGTGCCTGCTCGGCCTGGCTTCCCACACCGGAACGGTCCGCTACCACAACGAGGGCGCCACCCACACCCTCTCCGGGCTGAACGCCCGCCAGTTCCGGCCCCTGCGGCGCGAGCTGCAGATCGTCTTCCAGGACCCGTATTCGTCGCTGTCGCCGCGGCTCACCATCGAGCAGATCATCAGCGAGGGGTTGGAGGTGCACGGGCTCGGCGGAAGCCGCGAGGAGCGGCGGCAGCTGGTGGCCGAGGCCCTGGGGGACGTGGAACTCGACCCGGCCATGGCGGGCCGCTTTCCGCACGAGTTCTCCGGCGGCCAGCGCCAGCGCATCGCCATCGCCCGGGCGATCATCCTGCGGCCGCGGCTGCTCATCCTCGACGAGCCGACCAGCGCCCTCGACGTGACCATCCAGAAGCAGGTGCTTGACCTGCTGCGCCGGCTGCAGGAGCGCTACAACCTCACCTACATCTTCATCACCCACGACCTGCGCACGGTGCGCTCGCTCGCCGACCAGGTGGCGGTGATGCGCCACGGCCGCATTGTCGAGAGCGGCCCGGCGGCGACCGTGTTCGCCGACCCGCAGGACGACTACACCCGGCGGCTGTTCCACGCCGCCTTCCATCGCACCGATTCCCTGGAGGAAGCATGAACTACCGCGCCGTGTTTCACATCGACATGGACGACCCCAAACCCTTTGCCCTGGGCCTGGCCAACGTCGGCAACCTGCTGCGCGCCATCCCGGAGCACCACTACGACCTGGTGATGCTGTTCAACGGCCCGGCCGTGGCCCTGCTGCAGACCGACCAGTGCGCCCCCTACCGGGAGGAGATCTGGCAGCTGCAGCAGAACCGGGTGAGCTTCAAGGTCTGCCGCAACGCCCTCAACCGCTTCAACATCGCTCCGGAAGACCTGGTCGAGGGCTGCGAGATCGTCCCGGCCGGGGTGGTGACGCTCATCGACCTGCAGCAGGATGGCTACGCCTACATCAAGCCCTGAGTCCGAGCGGCCGGCCGGCCCGCTCTCGGCCGAGTTCCTGGCCACGGTCAGCCACGGTCCGGGCGTCTACCAGATGCTCGGCCGCACCAGGGTACTCTACGTCGGCAAGGCCCGGGACCTGCGCAAGCGGCTCAGTCAGTACGCCCACTTCAGCGGTCCGCCCCATGCCAAGACCGCGGTCATGCTCAGTCACGTGCAGCGGGTGGAGACCATCCTCACCACCACCGAGAAGGAGGCGCTCATCCTCGAGGCCTCGCTCATCAAGCAGCACCGGCCGCGCTACAACGTCATCCTCCGCGACGACAAGAACTACCCGCTCATCAAGGTGACCACCCGCGAGGAGTGGCCGCGGGTGGTGGTCACCCGCCGGCGGCTGCGCGACGGCAACCGCTACTTCGGCCCCTACGCCTCGTCCACGGCCATGCGCTCTACCCTGCAGATGCTCTACAACCAGTTCCCCCTGCGGCGCTGCAAGACCGTGCGCGAGCGCAGCCGGCCCTGCCTGAACTTCCAGATGGGCCGCTGTCTCGCGCCCTGCGCCGGCCGGGTCGACGCGGCCGACTACCAGCGGATGGTGCGCGACGTGCTCCTCATCCTCGAGGGCCGCACCGACCAGGTGGTGGGCGAGCTGACCGCCAAGATGGAACAGGCCGCCGAGGCGCTCCGCTTCGAGCAGGCGGCCGTCTACCGCGACCAGATCCGGGCGCTCGCCCGCACCACCGAGCACCAGGCCATCGTCGCCGACCACCACCTGGACCAGGACGTGTTCGGCATCCACCGCCAGGACGCCTCGGTGGGCATTGCCCTGTTGTTCGTGCGCGGCGGCATGATCACCGGCGCCCAGACCTTTTTCCTGCCCGAGCCGCTGGGCGAGGACGACAGCCTGCTCAGCCAGACCATCCTCCAGTACTACTCGACCGAGCGCCAGCCGCCGCGCGAACTGCTGCTGCCCTTTGCGCTCGAGGACGCGGAGCCGATCGGCGAACGGCTGGCCGAACTGCGCGAGGGACCGGTGGCCCTGCTCGCCCCGCAGCGCGGCAAGCGCATGCAGCTGATGCAGATGGCCGCGGCCAACGCGGCCCAGATCTTCTCCGAACGGGCGAAGAAAGAACAGTCCTGGGCCACCCTGGCCGCTGCCCTGCAGGCCCGGCTGCGGCTCGAGCGCCAGCCCGAGGTGATCGAGTGCGTGGACATCTCCAACCTCCAGGGCAAGCAGGCGGTGGGCTCGCTGGTCTCGTTCGTGCACGGCGACAAGGCGGCCGGCCGCTACCGCCACTACCGCATCCGCTCCCAGGACACGCCGGACGACTACGCCATGATGGGCGAGGTGCTCGCCCGGCGGCTGGAAAAAGGACTGGAGCGCGACGACCTGCCCGACCTCCTGCTGCTCGACGGCGGCAAGGGCCAGCTGCAGGTGGCCATGGCCGCGCTCGCCCGCTTCGACCTGGGCGGCCGCATCGACCTGGTCGCCATTGCCAAGGAAAAGGCCGAGGAGGGCGAAAAACTGTTCCGCCCGGGCCGCAAGAACCCGGTGCTGCTGCCCGCCCATTCACCGGTGCTGCTCTACCTGATGCGCATCCGCGACGAGGCGCACCGCTTCGGCATCACCTTCCACCGGCGGCTGCGCGGCCGCGAACAGCTCCAGAGCCGGCTGGATGCCATCGAGGGCATCGGCCCGAAACGCAAGCAACAGCTGCTGCGCACCCTGGGCAGCCTGCGCCGGGTGGCCGAGGCGGACCTCGACACCCTCGCCGCGGTGCCGGGCATCGGCCCGGAACTGGCCCGGCAGATCCACACCAGCCTGCACGGAGATGACCATGGAACCGGATGAGCGCACCCTGGCGCGGCTGAAACCCGGCTGCATCTGCAAGGGGGTGCGCCTGATCCGCCTGATCGAGGCCATCGAGGCCGGCGCCACCAGCTTCGACGAGGTGGCCGCGGCCTGCGGCATCGGCGACGGCTCCTGCGGGGGCAAACGCTGCGGCCGCAAGGTGGCGGAACTGCTCGGCAACCCCGAAACCGAAGCGGACGACTGGTAAACCCCGCGCCCACACCGCTCCCCCCTGCCCTGCCCGTTCGCGTTGCCCCGCCCCGGTCGCCCCGGTCGCGGCCAATTCCCCGCAGGACCAAGGAAACCTTGCCAGATCCACCGCGAATGGCTACATTGTCGCGTAATTTCAAACATCTCAGAAAATTCACACAAGGAGTATGCATGCAATTTGCTGAACTGCCCCTGCCGGAGAGTGTCCGCAAGGGCATCGCCGAGGCCGGGTTCACCGAGTGCACCCCCATCCAGGCACTGACCCTGCCCATCACCCTCGCCGGCCGCGACATCGCCGGCCAGGGCCAGACCGGCACCGGCAAGACCGCGGCCTTTCTCATCACCCTGTTCAACCGCCTGCTGGAAAACGCCACCGACAGCCCCCACCCGCGCGCCCTCATCCTCGCTCCCACCCGCGAGCTGGTGGTGCAGATCGAAAACGACGCCCGCCTGCTCGGCATGCACTGCGGTTTCAGCATCCAGGCGGTGTTCGGCGGGGTCGACTACCAGAAGCAGCGCGAGGGGCTGCGCCAGGGCGTGGACGTGATCATCGCCACCCCGGGCCGGCTGATCGACTACCTCAAGCAGAAGGTGTTCAGCCTGCAGGCCATCGAGATGCTGGTCATCGACGAGGCGGACCGGATGTTCGACCTCGGCTTCATCGCCGACCTGCGCTACATCATGCGCCACCTGCCGCCGTTCGAGAAGCGCCAGAACCTGATGTTCTCCGCCACCCTCAACGCCCGGGTGATGGAACTCGCCTACGAGTTCATGCAATCCCCGGAACAGGTGGTGGTCGAGGGCGAGCGGATCACCGCCGACGCCATCGAGCAGGTGCTCTACCATGTCAGCCGCCGGGAGAAGTTCCCGCTGCTGCTCGGCCTGCTCAAGCGCGACAACATGCAGCGCACCATCATCTTCGCCAACACCAAGCGCGAGGCCGAGAACCTGTACGCCCGCCTGGCGGCCAACGACTTCGCCTGCCGGCTGATCTCCGGCGACGTGGCCCAGGAGAAGCGGCTGCGCATCATGCGCCAGTTCAAGGAGGGCAGCCTGCCGATCCTCATCGCCACCGACGTGGCCTCGCGCGGCCTGCACATCGAGGGCGTCAGCCACGTGATCAACTACGACCTGCCCGAGGACCGCGAGGACTACGTGCACCGCATCGGCCGCACTGCCCGTGCCGGCGCGCGCGGCAAGGCGATCAGCTTTGCCGACGAGGTGGGCGCGCTCAACCTGGAAGACATCGAAGAGTACATCGGCGACAAGATCCCGGTGCAGTGGGCCGAGGACGACCTGTTCGTCACCGACTTCGTCCAGCCGCCGCGCTCGCGCAAACCCGCCCAGGGCCGCGGCCGGGGTGACGGCCGGGGCAAGTCCGAAGGCCGCGGCAAAAGCGAAGGCCGCGCCAAGACCGAAAGCTCCGGCCGGCCGCGTCGCCGGCGCCGCTCCACCACCGCCTGATTCCCCCCTGTCCGCACCGGCCGGGCCTCCTGCCCGGCCCGGGTCGCGGCTACCTACCTCCGCCCCCGCCCGCCCCATGAGCCGAACAAGCCGCCGGACCTTTCTCCGCTCCCTGGCCGTCCTTGCGGCGGCCACGACCCTGCCGGCCTGCGGCGTGCTCTGCCCGGGCGGCGGTTCCGCGCCCCGCCGCATCGTCGTGCTCGGCGACCCGCACCTGCCCGGCCCGAACCTGGCCGCCAAGGAACAGCTGCGCGCCCAGGTCGACAGCTGGGACGACGTCGATCTGCTGGTGGCCATGGGCGATGTCTGCGAGATCGACGGCAACGAGGACGAGTACGCGGCGGTGCGCGCCTATTTCGCGGCCATGCGCACCCCGCACGTGGCCATCGCCGGCAACCACGACTACTACTTCCGCGACATGGCCGACACCGAGGGCCACTACCGGATCTCGCCACCGGATGAGCAGGCGGTCAAGCTCGAACGCTTCCGCCGGACCTTCAACCTCCGCCGGCTCTACTCCAGCCGCCGGCTGGGCGGCTACCTGCTCGTCTTTCTCTCCACCGACCACCAGAAGTTCGGCACCGGTATCGGCCCGGAACAGCAGGTCTGGCTGCGGCGGCTGCTGGCCCGCAACCGGCGCACGCCGACCATCGTCTTTTTCCACGCGCCGCTGCGCGGCACCCAGGCCAAGTTCCGCCACTACATCGACCGGCCCAGCGCCATCGCCCAGCCCGAGGGCGCGGTGCACGGCCTGCTCGCCGCCAACCCGCAGGTCTTTCTCTGGGTGAGCGGCCACACCCACACCCCGCCCACCGAGCCGAGCTTTGCCGCGCCCATCAACCGGTATGACGGCCGGGTGACCAACATCCACTCCACCGACCTGCGCGGTGACACCCTGTGGACCAACTCGCTCTACCTCCACCCGGACCGGGTCGAGGTGCGCACCTTCGACCATACCGCGAACCAGTGGCTGCCCCACCTGGACCGCACCATCACCCCGCCCCTCCTCCCCTGATACTCCCCGCGGTTCCCCATGCTCGCCGCCAACGTGCTCAAGCTGAACCTGTTCAGCGCGCTGAAGATGATGCTCTTCCCCATGGCGATCATCACCGTGTTCTGGCAGGACCACATCGGCCTGTCGCTGGCGGAGATTTTGCTCGTCAACGTGTTCTTCTCCGGGGTCAACCTGCTCATGGAGTACCCCTCTGGCTATGTCAGCGACCGGCTCGGCTATCGGCGCTCCCTGATCATCGCCTGCGTGTTCGGCATCGCCGGCTGGTCGGTGTACCTGCAGGCAGGGTCGTTCTGGCACGTGATCGGCGCGGAGATGCTGCTTGGCGTGTGCTACGCCTTTATCAGCGGTTCGGACACGGCGCTTCTCTACGAAACCCTCAAGGACGGCGGCCGCACCGAGCTGTACAACCGGCTGGACGGCCGCATGGTCACCTGGGCGCAGAGCGGCGAGGCCCTGGGCGCCCTGTGCGCCGGCCTGCTCTACGTCAGTTCGCCGCTCTTGCCGTTCATCGTCCAGGTCGGGGTGTGGTCCCTGGCGCTCCTGCTCGCCTTCAGCCTGCGCGAACCGGCGGTCGAGGCAAGCCCGCACCGGGTCAGCTCGCACCTGCAGGAGGCGGCGCGCATCGGCCGGTACGCCCTCACCGAAAAGCCCATCCTGCGGGCGACCATGGTGTTCGGCGTGCTGCTCGGGCTGGCCAGTTTCTACCCGGTGTGGCTGGTGCAGCCGTTCATGCGCGAGTGCGGCGTGCCGCTCGCCTGGTTCGGGCCGATCTGGGCCGGCGCCAACCTGACCGTGGCCCTGTTCGCCTATCACAGCCACCGGGTGCTGGACCGGCTCGGCCTGCAGCGGATGTGCCTGCTCTTCGGGGGGCTGATCGTGGTCGGCTACCTGGGCCTGGGGTTGACCGGGGCGGTGGGCAGTTTCCTCTTCTACTACCTGCTCACCGCCATGCGCGGCCTGCAGGGGCCGATGCTGCGCAGCGTGCTTCAGCATCACGCCAGCCGCTGGATGCGCGCCTCCATCCTCAGCCTGCACAGCCTGCTGTTCCGGCTGGGCTACGTGGTCACCGGCCCGCTGGTCGGCTGGGTGAGCGACCGCCAGGGGCTGAGCACGGGCTTTCTCGTGCTCGCCGCCAGCTTCAGCCTGGTGTTGCCGCTGGCCGGGCGGAGTTTTCTCCGCGCGCACCGGGCGGCGGAGGCGGGACAGAAACGGGAAGAACAGGATTAGGGCGTGGGTGCGGCCTTGGGCCGGTGGGGAATGCTGAGCGCGTCCAGCCCCTGGCACAGGTCCACGCAGGCCGCGTCCACCAGGGACTGCAGTTCCTGCGGGTCGCCGCCGGTGGCCAGGAGGAGGATGTCGAGTTCAGGCACCTCGCCCAGGGCACGGGCGAGCGACTTGATGTAGACGCGGGGGTGACGGGCGACCACCCCGGTGAGGGCCGGGGCCATGATCGACTCGTCGTTGCAGCGCACGGTGAGCAGGCGCGAGGCGCTGGCGCCGCTGCCGAAGGTGCGGTCGAGGAAGGGGGCGAGCGTCCGGCTGACGATGGCCTCCAGTTCGGGCGGCACACCGGGCAGGCTGATGATGGCGGTACCACCTGCGCGCAGGAACACCCCGGGCGCGGTGCCCACCGGGTTGACGAGCGGTTCGGCCCCGGCCGGCAGGCGGGCCATCTTCTCGCGGAAGGGATTGAGCCCGGGCTCGGCGATGATGCCGCGGGCGTGGAAGTCGTCGTAGCTGGCCCGCACCATGGCGCGCGCCTGTTCGTTGAGCACCACCTCCACCCCGGCGCCGCGGGCCACCGCGGCCAGGGTCAGGTCATCGTCCGTGGGCCCGAGCCCGCCGGAGGTGAACAGCACCGCCACCCCGCGTTCGATGGCCGCGCTCACGGCCGCGGCGATCTCGGTCTCGACGTCGGCCAGCAGGGTCACCCGCCCCACCCGCCCGCCGCGGGCCGTAACCAGCCGGCACAACCACTGCGTGTTCGTATCGAGGATCTCCCCACGCAGCAGTTCGTTGCCGATGGCGAGGATTTCGACAGTGGGGGGTGGGGTCATGATTTTTTTCCCTGTTCAGCAAGGCTAACGGTGAAAGAACCTGCCGGCCGAGGTGCTGCCCGCCTTTTAAGAACGCAACTCTTCCCGGTCAGATTTACTGACTTGCTAGCCGCTTATTTTTTCAGATTTAAAAATTTTTTCAGTAAGATGTCTTCTATGTTCTGCCGAGAATCGAAAACTGACAACACCAAGACAGTATTTTCTGAAACCCTGTACATGACCCTCCAGGGAGCAACGACTAGTTCTCGATAGAGGAGAATTCCCTGACTTTGAAGCTCTGGTACGAAACGGCCACGATGCGGAGACTGATAGAGGTCAGAGACTGTTTTATTGATTTTTGACAGTATCTTTTTGGCATGAGCAGGGCTATCTTCAGCGATATAGGCAATTATACTTTCAAGATCCTGCACAGCGGAACCAGCCCAAAGAACTTTGAAGTCCTGCTTCATTGTTTCTTCATTTTTTCTTCTATATTTTTGAAAACAGCTTCTTGCTCCAAGATATTTTCATTCTTTATATCTTCTTCCCCCATGGAGATGAGCTTCAAGATTCCGATGGCATTTCTCATATCCTCGAAACTTTGCGGGTCTTGAATAACGGCTCTGGGCTCACCGTTTTGTGTTATAATAACAGGGCGATGGGTTTCGTTAATTTGTTTGAGCAAATCTGCAGCTCTGGATTTCAGATAAGTTACCGGCCTAATGTCACTTGATATGTTCATAAATTCACCTCGGTCTTTTTATGGTACTGAATATAGACATGGTACGTAATTTGGACCGAATGTCAACTGCTTTTTTTAAAATGGGCAGGAGGGGTGGGGCGGGATTAGGGCGTGGGTGCGGCCTTGGGCCGGTGGGGAATGCTGAGCGCGTCCAGC
>ERZ1645187.551-NODE-551-length-37080-cov-8.942417_pt1 | contig 37080 bp, 50 predicted proteins | sample MGYA00575352_ERZ1645187 | MGnify/ENA primary metagenome ERZ1645187 (study PRJEB40837, sample SAMN11349314) | freshwater sediment metagenome | isolation source: river sediment | host: Sediment | place: India: Wazaribad , New Delhi | collected 2017-02-21 ... | reverse complement strand
GCCGCGCACTGGTCTCGGTCGTCGCGTGTGGCGGTGCTCCCGGCGTTCCCTCCCTGTTAGTGGACACATGATCCTGCAGTAAGGCGGGATTTCCCGGACGATGCCGGATGATGGTGGTCGGCGGCGGAAAACCGCCGAAAATCGACGGTCGCCGGTGTCTAATCGGAACCGGCTCTCAGACACTTGAATTTGCAGTGCTGGGGCGATTGGACACTTGAGTGTGCAGTCGGAGGTCTCGATCGTCAAACGGACGGACGGGCTTCGAAAGGCCTTCAAGTAGATCAAAAAACGGCGGTTATCAGCCTTTTAATTGGGGAGAGCGGACGCCAAAAAATCAGGACGAGGAAGGGCCGCGTGAACGATCAATCGGCGCAGAAGTTTCCGGTTGCCGGAAACTTCCATCTGGCAACAAAGCAAACGAAAAAATGGCGGAATTCCGCGACGTTCTGGGCTTTTGCCAAAAGCGAAGCGACGGAACGAAGTTTCCGGTTTTTCGAGACGACACCAACAGGTCGGATCATGGATGGGGACGTCCACGAAGGCGAGACCGAGCGCCATCCAAGACCGATCGCAGCTGCGGTCCATCGCTGCTCGGCTTTTCGAAGCGCGCCAATCGAACCGGCCTCACTTCCTCTTATTACGGCGACCTGCAACATACCGATAGACGGCCTCGAGCTCGTCGTTACTCAGGTCCGTCAGGCTATCCGCCTTGAACTTGCGTGCCATATATGACGCGACCGCCTCGGCATCGACAGGATCCTTGCTGTTGATCTTGATATAGGCGTAGTGGCGCTTTCTCCAGTTGTCTCCGTCCTTCACTGGCGCGGAGGCTGAGGAACTGAGACGCCCTATCCATTGATGGAGAAAGTTGCTAGCCTTCTCGAAATCTCCAATCGGTATCAATGTATAAGTATTGACACGACAATGCGCGTTTAGGGCCGCCCAAACAGCGCGATGGCTCTTTGGAGCCTTTTTCAGCAATCCTTCCGCTTTTACTATTTCATCAACGAGTTTGGTCAACTTCGACCGCTGGTCGACAGTTATGTGCTCTTCTCCGGGCTTCGTCTCAGCCTTAACCCGTGTTACATGATGTTGAGTGTTGACAATATTGACGGTTGCTCCGCCTTGAGCGACGCCAACACCATGTATGTCTCCAGAAATTGAAAATATTTGTGCTTCTTGCTTATTTATAGCCTTGTCTGCGTTTTCGGAACGAATACCAGTCAAAACGTACTGAACATCCATTCCAAGCTTCGATGCTCTGGATAGTATTGTGCTCTTGAAATCGGTCAGCGCGTTTTCGGGGCGACCCAACGCGTCGCGTTTTACGCCGAGAAGCCTGGCGAAGCTCGACTGGGAATAACCGAGACGCTCCCTCTCTTTCACAAAACGCTCTGCAATTTCCACCTCTTCCATGTCGACCTCGTTGACATGTCGAAAATATCGACATACCTTCACCAAAGTGATTTGCACTCCCCAAAAAGCCGGTCTGGCAGGACCGGCTCACCGAGGTGAAGCATGAAGACCCGACGCACCCGCGCTTGGGACCGCCATTCGATCATGGCCGAGGTCCGTCGTCGCGGCAGCAACCTACGACAACTCGCCCTCGAGGCCGGCCTGTCTGAAAGCGCCTGTCGCAAGGCGCTCGCAGTTCCACTGCCGGCCGGCGAAGCTGTTATCGCCGACTTCTTGGGCGTGACCGTCCATGAGCTCTGGCCCGATCGCTACCCGACTCTTTCTGCTTCCATCCCGGACAATACCGCAAACGCCATCAGCAGTTCCAGTCTGAACGGGGCAACCATTCAGACCGCCGGCTCCATGACAGGAGCCGCGAGATGACGAAAACCCATCGCTCTTGGCAGGAGAAGAAACGGGCCGAACGCTTTCGCGAAGAAAGAGAGCGCATCGGCTTCAGTTCCCGAGCTCTTTCCGAGATTTTTTTCGGTATAAGTCCCTCTTACCTATCAAAAATCGAGCGTGGCGAAGCGCCGATCACGAGGGATCATCTCGAGATCGCTGCCCGGCTCGGAATCGACGTTGCTTACGTCATGAACGGTAGGCGTTCGAGTGAAGGAACGCTCGCTTGGATTGAACAGCAGATTGGCTTTGCGACGATCGGCGCACGGATCTCGTCAGAGATGGGCCGATCCGACTGTGAGGCCCGCCATGCGTGATGTCCCTCACGTCGATCCATGGGCCGATGCTGTTTCTCGCCTCGCTCCCCGTGCTTCCGAGCTCAACCTCCTCGTCGATGAGCGTCTAGCCCGACACGCGCACGCGGTTTCGACGATGCCGGTCTGGGCCAACGGCCGCAGACCCGACTTCTGGGCGGATCTGGAGGTGCGGCTGCTGCTCACCGCCACCCACCGGCAGATGCCTCTCATGCAGGCGCTCGGGATCATCGAGCAGCTTCTCGGCGCCGGCCGCGTGCCGTCCAGATCCGCCTCTCCCCGCTACTGGCCGGCGCTCGACCGCGCCGCCGCCCTCTAGGCCAACCAGCCGCCGGAGTCCGCTCGTGACCGAATCCCGTCTCATCCCCATCGAACGCATCAACGACACCGATCGACTTCGGCCCGTCGACGAGGCCTGGGTCGCGGCTCTCGCCGAATCCATCCGCGATCACGGACTGGAACAGCCGATCGTGGTGCGTCCGAATCCGCTGTCGCCGAGCGACCACTTCGTTCTGGTCGCGGGATGTCACCGCCTCGCTGCGTTCAAGCTGCTCGACAGGACCGAGATTCCGGCGATCGTCCGCGAGCTGTCGAAGGATGAGGCCCGACTCGTCGAGATCGACGAGAACCTGATGCGGCGCGAGCTCGACCCGCTCGACCGCGCCGTCTTCCTCGCCGAGCGCAAGTCTGTCTGGGAGCGGATGTACCCAGAGACCACCCACGGCGGTGACCGTAAGTCACGGAAGAACAAGGGTGAAAATCAAGTCGTCACGATGACGACTCGATTTTCGAAGGACGTGGCCAAGCGTACCGGCCTGTCGGAGGCCAGCATCCAGCGCGCCTGCCGCATCTATTTCGAGCTCGGTCCCGATGGAATCGCCCAGCTGCGCGGCACCCCGCTCGCCAGCAATCAGGCGCAGCTCCTCCTTCTCGCCCGAATGAACACCGCCGCCCGCGACAAGGCGATCGAGGCGGCGGTCGCTTCGAGGGCCTCTACGGTCTCCGCGGCGTTGCGCTCGGCTGGCCTCGGTGGGCCGGCGCCGGACGCGGCCGAGGTGCAGTTCCGCAAGCTCTGCGAGGCGTGGGATCGCGCCGGCGCGAAGGCCCGCAAGCGCTTCCAGGCCTACATCGGCATCGGTGCCGAAGACGAAGCCCAGGCGGCGTAACCAAGGGAGCGGCGGCGGCATCATGGCCAGGCGGAGCAAGCGGCAAGGTGAAGACGGACAAGGCGATCTCTTCGCCTCCGTCGACCTCTTCCCCGTTCGGCGGCCGGTCGATGCGATCCGGCCGGTCGATCTCTCGCTCCGGATCAAGACTGCGATGGGCCGGGCGCTGAAGGAGTGCCCGGATTCCGCGACGATCGTCGCGGCGCGCATCACCGAGATGACCGGGCGAGAGATCACGGCCGACGGGCTCTACGCCTACACCGCCGCCTCCAAGCCGGAACACGACATGGGCATCACGCGGTTCGTCGCCTTCGTGCGCGCCACCGGCGCGCCGTGGCTGTGGGACGAGCTGGTCCGCGACGACGGTCTGATGGTGCTGCAGGAGCGCGAGGCGCTCTTCGCCCAGGCCGGCCTGTTGCGCCAGGAGCAAGCCCGCATCGGTCTGAAACTCAAGGAAATCGAGCGCGACCTCGCCGCCGAGCCGGTGATCGTCCGTCGTCGCGGAGGGGCAGCATGAACATCATCGCGTCGCGCTCCGCTGTCCGTGAGTGGTTCACCGCCGCCGAATTGCTCGCTCTCGGCTCGCCGGCGTTGCCGTCGGCCATGTCGAGTTTGGCCGAAATGATCGAACGGCAGTCCTGGCGGAGCGACGAGCGGCGCGCCCGAGTGAGATTCGGGCAAGGCGGCGGCTGGGAGTACCACTACAGCCTCTTCCCGGCCGAAGTGCAGGTCGCGATCTTGGCGACCGCCGTTCCGACCACCGAGGCGCCCGCCTCCCGGTCGTCGGCCATCTGGGCCGAATTCGAACGCCTGCCCGACAAGACGAAGGCCGAGGCCGAGCGCCGTCTCGCCGCCGTCGGCAAGGTGGAGAAGCTCTCGCAGGGCGGCATGACGCGGCAGCTCGCCGTCGCGTTCGTCGCTCGGGAGATCGGGTGTGGTGCCCGAACTCTGTGGAACTGGATCTCGACCGCCGGCGAAGTCGCCCGGGCCGATCGCCTCCCGGCACTCGCGCCACGCCACGTCGGCCGGACAACGACCGCCGCCTGCGATCCGCGCGCCTGGGACGTGATCGTCGCCGACTATCTGCGCTGCGAACAGCCGAGCTTCGAGGCCTGCTACGACCGCCTCGAGGAGCTCGCCAAGCTGGAAGGATGGGCGATCCCGTCCGCGAAGACGCTGCGGCGTCGGATCGACGACGAGTTTCCCGCCGAGGTGCAGGTGCTGATGCGCAAGGGGCGCGAGGCGGTGACCCGCTCGTTCCCCGCCCAGCGCCGTGATCGCTCCTGCTTCCATGCCCTCGAAGCCGTGAACATCGACGGTCACACCTGGGACGTCTTCGTCCGCTGGGAAGACGGCGAGATTACCCGCCCGACGATCACGGCCTTCCAGGACCTCTATTCCGGCACCTGCCTGTCGCATCGCATCGACAAGTCCGAGAACAAGGTGATGGTGCGCCTCACCATCGCCGACCTGGTCTCGAACTGGGGCATCCCGCGGCTGGTCTGGCTCGACAACGGTCGCGCCTTCGCCTCGAAGTGGATCTCCGGCGGCTTCAAGACGCGCTATCGCTTCAAGGTCCGCGACGACGAGCCGGAAGGCATCCTCAAGAACATCGGCGTCGAAGAGGTCCGCTGGACCAAGCCCTATTCCGGCCAGTCGAAGCCCATCGAGCGCATGTGGAAGGACTTCTGCGAGCGCATCGCCAAGCATCCGGCCTGCGCCGGCGCCTACACCGGCAACAATCCGCTCGCCAAACCAGAGAACTACGGCAACGCGGCCATCCCGATCGGCGAGTTCCGGGCGCTGGTCGCCTCAGAGATCGCCAAGCACAACGCCAAGACGGGTCGCAAGACGGCGACCTGCAAGGGTCGGTCGTTCCTCGAGACCTTGTCCGATAGCCTCGCGCAGCCGGGCGTCATGGTGCGCAAGGCGACCGCCGAACAGCGCCGGATGTTCCTGATGGCCGCCGAAGCGCTGACGCCTCGCGCGCCGTCGGGCGAGATCCATCTCATGGGCGCTCGCTACTGGGCGGCCGAGCTCGTCGCCCACATCGGTTCCAAGGTGATCGTGCGCTTCGATCCCCAGGATCTGGCGGCCGGCGCCACGGTCTACACGCTCGACAACCGCCTGATCTGCGAGGCCGAGGCCTTGGCGGACGTGCCGTTCCTCGACGCCGAGGCGGCGCGGACCCACGCAAAGAAGCGGTCCGACTACGTGAAGGCCGCCCGGGCCTACGCCGATGCGGAAAAGCGCCTCACCATCGACGAGCTCGCCGCGATGCTCCCGAAGGCCGAGGCCTCCGTTCCGGAGAGCCCGCGCATCGTCCAGCTCGCGACCCGCACCCGGCGTTCGGCCGCCGCGGTGTCGCTCGAAGCTCTCGAAACCGAAGATTTCGCCGCCGGCGTCGCCGCTCTCGAGAGCGGTGTGATCGCCTTCCGGCAGAGGAATTCCGACGGGGACTCCTGATCGTTTTTCAGGGCGAGGCGGCAACCTCGTCCGACGATCGGGAGCCCGCCGGATGGTCAACAGGAGATCGAAGACCATGAACGAGAAGACCACCACGGCGATCGAGACGCAAGAGGTCGAGGGCTTCCCGCCCCCGGCTTCCGAACCGAAACAGCTCGCGGAAGGCCCGCTGGCCGACTGGCGCGAGCTCACGGCCAAGGTCCGCGAGGTCGCCAACCGCTTCGGCTACACCAAGACGCAGATCGCCACCCGGGCCAACATCCCGCTCGGCACGTTCTCGCCCTGGTACGACGGCACCTATGCCGGCAACTACCCGAACCAGCACGCCAAGATCAGGGCCTTCCTGACGGCGCAGGAAGAGGCGGCCGCGGCCGCCCGCGACGCGCTCGAAGAGCCGGAATGGGTCGACACGCCGACCGCCGGCAAGGTGATGACGGCGCTCACCTATGCCCAGCAGGCGCCGGCGATGGTCCTCATCACCCTCGGTCCGGGCATGGGCAAGACGACGGCCGCCAAGCGGTTCGCGGCGACCAGGCCGTACGCCTATCGCGTCGTCATGCGGCCCTCGACAGGATCCGTCCACGCCATGCTCCGGGAGATCTCCGAAGCGCTCGACGTCATCGAACGCGACCCGGCCAAGCTGCCGAAGGAGATCGGACGGAAGCTGAAGCGGAACGGCCGCCGCACGCTCTTGATGATCGACGAGGCGCAGAACCTCGGCGAGAAGGCGGTCAACGAGCTGCGCTACTTCATGGACGAGTACGGCGTCGGCATCGCCCTGCTCGGCAACGAGGACGTCCACAGCCGGTTTGGGGGAACTGCCCCCAAGGAAGGCTACGGCCAGCTGCAGCGCCGCATCGGCATGCGCATCCACCAGCTCAAGCCGAAGGTCGAAGACATCGACGCCTTCGTCGCCGCCTGGGGGATCGACGACGCCGACGTCGTGCGCCTGCTCAAGGTCATCGGCAACAAGCCCGGCGCTCTTGGTCAGGTGACGGAGACGCTGAAGCTCGCCTCGATCCTCGCCTCCGGCTACGGCCGGCCGATCGCCGCCGCCGACATTCGATCGGCCTGGATGAACCGTGGCGGCGAGGAGGTCCGGTGATGGCGCGACCCGTCGACCTCACGCCGAGCCTCGTCCTCGGCGCCATCCGCGACAGCCTGCTCGCCGAGATCATGGCCCGTCCGGCGCCGGAGCCGATCGTGCTCCGCCGCGACATCGCGATGATGATCGCCTCGTCCATCAGCGAGCAGATCGACCAGGTCGACGCGCTCGCCGAAGGGGCCGCCGCGGCCGATCGGCTCTCCCAGGAGCTGGCGATCGCTCGGGCCGACATCCGCAGGCTCGAACTGAAGCTCGAGGTGCGGGCGGCGACCCCGCGCTTCGACAACTTCGGGCCGGCGCCGAGCAATGTCGTCGAGGCATTGCGCCGGGCCGCTCCGAGCGGCGCGACCATCATCGACCTCACCGAGGCTTTCGCCCGGGAGCGTCGCGGCGCCGGCTGCACCGACGGTGACGGAGGTGCGGCATGATCGACGCCGGCGCCAACAAGATCTCGGTGAAGGCGATCGTCGCCGGCGTCTGCGCGTATCACGAGATCCGGCGCGCCGACCTCATCTCTCAGCGGCGGACGCGCGAAGTCGTGCGTCCGCGCCAGACGGCGATGTGGCTCGCGAAACAGCTGACGGGGCAGTCTCTGCCGGCGATCGGCAGAATGCTCGGCGGCCGCGACCACACCACCGTCCTTCACGGCATCCGCGTCATCGATCGCCTGGTCGAAACCGATCCGATCTTCGCCCAGGAGGTCGAGGAGATCGCCGTCGCGCTCGGCGCCGTCGTCGGCAAGAACGCATTCGATCCGGCTCTCACCAAGGATCGCGACCCGCTCGAAACGGCGCTCGCGATCACCGAGCGGGCCGACATGGCGATCGACATCTCGGCGGAATCCGTTCGCGAGATGGCGGCGTGCCTCGTCGGCTATGCGCTGCGGATCGGCGCCCTGCGGTTCGACGGCGAAGACGGTCCCGATCCGGAGTTGCTTCCGATCGAGACCGCCGCGCCGGTGATCCGTCCCGATCCGACCCTCGCCAAGGCGATCGACGCCGTTCGCACCGCCTACGACGCCTTCCAGACCCGCCGGTACTCCGTCGGAGAGCGCCAGGCGCTCGACCTCCTTTCCAAGAACCTTCTCGGGCTCTTCGAAGCCCGTTCGAACATGGAGATCTGACATGGTGGACACCACGACCGCCACACCCGTCGTCGAACTGTCCGGCTCCCGCTACATGCGGGACGGCAAGGGCGCCCTGGTGCCCGTCGAAACCATCGCCGCGCGCGACCTCATTCAGGACGAGGTGATCGGCAAGGTCTTCGCCTACGCGACCGACCTCAACGCCCAGCTGGCGCGCTTCAAGGCCCACACCTTCGACGACCTCAACGGCTTCCGCGAGCTGCTGGAGCAGGAGTACGGCGTCCGGCAGAAGGAGGACTGGAAGGGCAACTACAGCCTGGTCTCCTTCGACGGCCTGAAGAAGGTCGTCGTCCAGAACGCCGAGCGCATCGACTTCGGTCCCGAGCTGCAGATCGCCAAGCAGCTCGTCGACGAGTGCCTCCGCGAATGGTCGGCCGACGCCCAGGAGAACCTGCGCGCGATCGTCAACCGAGCCTTCCAGGTCGACAAGCAGGGCAAGGTCAACCAGGCGGAGCTGTTCTCGATCCTCCGACTGGAGATCGAGGACGAGCGCTGGCAGCGCGCCATGAAGGCGATCCGCGACAGCATGCGCGTGATCGGCACCAAGGAATACGTGCGGTTCTACCAGCGGCCCAACGCGACCGCCGGATGGATCGCCGTTCCGCTCGACCTCGCGGCGCTGTGAGGGTCGAGAGCATGGACCCCATCCTCGCCTCAACCCTCCTGAGCATCGTCCGTATCGTGGCGATGGTTTCAATCATCGGAATCTTCGCTTGGTTTCTGGTGAGGCTCGCCAATGACTGAACCCATCCGTCTCGCCCACACCGCCTTTGCGCTGGTCGACGGCTCGGATCGTCCGGAGATCGGCGACACCGTGACGATCGCGCTCAGAGGCAACATCGCCTTCGAGGTCGACGCCACGGTCGCCGCCCTCGAACTCAGCGACGACGGAGAGATCGCCGTCCTGGTCGACCACACCGGATGCCGTTGGGCGATGCCGGTCGCGTCCACCGCCACCGTGAGGAGCGCCGCATGACCATCCTGATCGCCGCGCTCGCCGGCTATGTCGCCGGCCTCCTCGTCGGTGTCGCCGCCGCCGGTTTCGCCCGGGCGGCGAAGGGGAACTGAGATGACCGGTCAGACGAACATCAGGTCGTTCTGGTCGCGCCTCTACGCCGAGGGGCGCGCTGAGTTCAGCGTGCTCGTCCACCTCGGCGATCAAACAAGTGCTTGGGATAGTCCCGAGCCGGACCGCCGAGAACGGCCAACATCAGGGCCGCGCCTTTCACTTCATCTGGCGCGAGCCTCGGAAGCGGGAATCGAAGCGGCTTCTCCGCTTTCTCTTCGAGGGCAAGGCCAATGATCGCATATTGCCATCGTCGCCAGAACTCGGTGATCGCAGGCCCGCTCATGGAGAAGCTGGCGTTCGGGTCGCCTGCGCTGGACATGCGCTCCAACAATCTGTCGACCTCGGCAACGGCCTCCGGGACCCAATCGGCTCCGTCGACTTCCGCCAGCTTCGCAAATTGCGGCATCTGGGCGAAGAACAGCTCAAGTGCTTCCGCTGGTCCGACCCATTCGACGTTCGGAGTGCCGATCGTCGGGAAAGCTCGATCGAGAAAGGCACCCGCCAGACGGTTGCCGTCAACTTTTCTCATGTTCGTCTCCGCGAGCTCCGATCGCTTGGAGATGGACGGCGCCGGATTGTTCCAGCAATCCGGCGCCACACTCATCATCGCCATCTTGACGCCTGGTGCAAATCAGCCGATCGTCGTTGCGTTCGGACGAGCCTTGATCAGCGACGCCGAACGACATTCGACCGTGGGCGGCAACGCACCGAAATGGCGTCTCTCAACGACATCATTCCGGGAGCCGCACGCGCATGTCCAAGGCGCGAGCCCAAAGGCGTGCGGGCATTCGACCTACGGCGAGTGTGATCAACTCCCGGAACGCGTCCTCGCGTTCCCCACCGTAGGAGAGACCCATGACGACCGCGCTGATGCCGGCGTACGGCACCCATCTCGACACGTTCGACGTTTCCGGAACACCGGTCCAGTTGCTCTGGACCGAGACCCGACCGACCGTCGTCGCCAAGCACCTCTGCGAGCAGTTCGGACTATCCTGGAGCCGACAGGCGAAGGTGCTGAAAGACCCCGCCAGCGGGTTCAACTGTGGCCTTACGGCCATGGTTGGAGCCGATGGGAAGGACCGCGACATGCTCTCGCTCTCGGTCGCCGATGCGATCCGCTGGGTGATGGGGATCAAGCCCGCGAAGGTCGCGGCGTCGGCCCGAGATCGGCTCATCGCGTTTCAGGCGAGCTTCGTTCCGGCGCTCTTCGCTCATGTCGAGATGCACTGGCGACGCAAGGCGGATCTCGCCATCTACTTCGCCACGAAGTCGCGCCTGACGTTGCTGCGCCGCGATCGGATGGCCAGCCACATCGTCCACGCGCTCGGATCGGGATTGAGCTTCGCGGAGATCAAGGCGACCGGACCATCCAGTTGGACGTCGCGGGCGCTCTCCGAGAAGATCGCCGAGCTGATCGTGCTCGGCGAGATCGACCTTGCTCCGGCCGGCACCCCGATCTTCGAACCGCCGTCCCGCGACTCGAGGGCCGAGACGGATCAGCTCGAAATGTTCGCGGAGGGCTGAGCCATGCAGGTGGATCATCCCATCGACCGACTGTCCGATGCGATCTTGGCTCTCGAGGGGCTCTGCGATCTCCTCTGCCAGGTCGACAGCAAGGACATGCATCTCGTGAACCCGGATCGGTTCTATTTCACCGTCTCCATGCCGGTGAAGCAGGCGCGAGAAGCCTACGAAGATCTGATCTCCGGGCGTTGATGCCCGGCCGCCCGGCCTCTTCGCGAGGCCGGGCCTCCCTCGATTTTCCCCATCATCGCGATTGCTCCGTCTCGATCGTCGGCTCCGGCCAGGTGTCGCCATGAGCTGGATTGAGCGCTCCCTCCCGCCCGAGGCGGACGATCCGCCGCCCGCGATCGCAACGCCTCCGATCTCGGAGATCCGACGCCTCGAAGTCGAGCGCGCCGAGCTCCAGTCGAAGGTCCGCCCCCGTGTGCACACCGCTCGCCAGGTGCGCATTCGCGAGCGGATCTCCCGTCTCACCGTCGAAATCCTGAAGCTGCAGAGGAACTGATCATGAAGCGGAGAGTCGTCGTCAGCATGGAAGTCGACGTCACCGTCGACGAATCCACCTTCACGCCGGAGTTCATGGCCGAGTTCGAGGCCAACTTCTATCCCTTCGATACCGTCGAAGCGCACATCTGCCATATCGCCCAGTTGGAGGCTCGCGGGGTTCTCGTTCGGAATTTCACCGAGGGCTACGGACCGCTGTCGCGGATGGGGATCGAAGCCGAGATCGTCTTCAGATCGCTATTCGCCGAGATTGTTGAGGGCTGACGGATGGCCAGCCCCGCCCAGATCGGTCGCATCCACGGCTTGAAGAAGCGCGCCGCGCTCGACGACGAGGCCTACCGCGACGTCCTGCGGCAGACGGCCGGCGTCGCCTCGGCGCGCGATCTCTCCGGGCCGGCCGCGGGCCGCGTCATCGACCGTCTGAAGGTGCTCGCCGGCGACGATCCGGCGCGCGCCCGGCCGACGAAGCCGACGGCCGCTGGCGCACTGGCGCTCGACGGTCCCTTCGTCGGCAAGCTCCGGGCGCTCTGGTTGACCGGCTGGAACCTCGGGATCGTCGACGACCGCAGCGATCGGGCGCTCGCCTCGTTCGTCGGCCGTCAGACTGGCCTCGACAGCCCGTCGTGGGTGCGCGATCCGAAGGACGCCGCCCGCGCGATCGAGGGACTGAAGGCCTGGATCTCCCGTGAGGCGAAGCTCACTTGGCCGAAAGATCCCCGCGACATCCACCAGATCAAGTGGGGCCTCGTCCGCCGCCAGTGGGAGATCCTGATCGATGCCGGCCGCGAGATCCGGCTCACCAAGTGGGCCGATCTCGCGGAGTACGCCGCCGAGATGATCCGCCGCCAAGATCGGCTCCCGCGGCCGCCGGCGGTCTCGATGACGCTCGCCGAGCTCACCGACGAGCAGCTCGACCGGCTCGCCGCTGCGCTCGGCGCCGAGATCCGCAGGTCGAAGGGAGGCGCCTCATGAGCTTGCCCTTCGATCCGCTCGCCCCCGGCGCCTATGGACTGATCCTCGCCGATCCGCCGTGGCCCTACGAGATGAGGTCCGAGGCGGGCTACGGCAAGTCGCCGGAGGCTCACTATCCGACGATGCCGATCGACGAGATCTGCGCGCTGCCGGTCGACGAGCTGGCGGCGCCCGATTGCCTGCTCGTCATGTGGTCGACTTGGCCGCACCTCCTGCAGGCGCAGCGCGTCATGCGCGCCTGGGGGTTCCGCTACATCACGGGCGGCTCGTGGACGAAGCGGACGGCCGAGGGCGGTCCCGCCTTCGGAACCGGCTTCGTGCTGCGGTCGACCACCGAGCCTTTCCTCGTCGGTACCGCCGGCGCGCCGTGGATCGGATCGAGGTCGGAGCGCAACTGGATCGAGACCGAGGTCGAGGCGGGCATCGACGCTCGCCGGCGGGAGCATTCGCGCAAGCCGCCGGAGATGCGGGCGATGTGCGAGCGCCTGGCTCCCCGGGTTCGGCGCTGCGAGCTGTTCGCCACCGAGGAATGGTCGGGTGGCGACGTCTGGATGCCGAAGAACCACCGCGCCGCGGGAGGCCGCCCATGAGCCGCCGGCCGACCGTCATGGTGACCGATCACGCCGTCGTCCGCTGGCTCGAACGGGTCGCCGGCTTCGACATCACCGCGCTCCGCAACCAGATCGCCGCCTCGGCAGAGATCGGCCTCGCCCATGGCGCCAAGACGGTCGTCGTGTCCGGGGGAAAGCTCGTGCTGGAGGGCGAGGCCGTCGTCACCGTGCTGCGGCCGTGCCAGATCCGGTCCTACGAGATCGGCCACCTCGAGATCTCCATCTCCGACGAGATCGAGATCTACCGGCGCGCGAAGCGGAGGCGACGCCCATGACCGAGTGGCTCCGCCTCAGCGATCTCGTCCAGGTCGTCGGAGAGAAGGCCGCCGTCGCGCTGATCGGTGCGAAGGGCGGCGAGTCGATCTACGTCCCCGGCACGGTGAAGGACACCCATGAGCTCGCGCGGATCATGGGCCTCGAGGCGGCACGCGCGCTCTCGGATCATCTCGGCGGCCGCGGCGTCAACGTCGTGTTGCCGAGAGCGACCACCTCGGAATGGCAGCTGCGGCGCCAGAAGACTCAGGCCCTCTTGTCGGCGGGAGCATCCGAGTCCATGATCGCCCGCGAAATGAAGGTCACCACCCGCGCCGTGCAGCGCTTCAAGCAGCGCCGGCGGGGAACCCAGATGAAGCTCTTCTGAGCGGCCTTCGATTCCCCTTCGAACCACCTTCAGAGCCGAGCCCCCGAACATGTTCGGGGGCGTTTTCGTATGCCCCACATCCCATGATGGCCGCGAATTGAAGCATTCGAGGCCAGCCATGTCCGATATCGACGTCCCTGTGATTCAGGCTTTCGAGTCGTGTCTCAAACCGACGGGCGACGGTCGTTACCGCACCTATCGGTGTCCGGCCAATGTCATCACCATCGGTTGGGGCACCACTCGCGATGATGTTCCGAGCCTTCAGGAAGGGGATGTCTGGTCCAAAGACAAGTGCGACCAGGTCTTCGCCGACAGTCTCGGGAAATACAGCGATGCGGTGAAACGCGCCGTTTCCGGACGCAAGACTCCGCTCAATCCCAACCAGTTCGGAGCTCTTCGGAGCTTCGTCTACAATGTCGGTCCGGGCGGCCTCGACGGCAACGTTGGTCGTGCCGTCCGGGATGGTCGGGATGGTGAGGTGCCCGCCTATATGGCGCGGTGGAACAAGGGCGGCGGTCGGGTGCTCGATGGCCTCGTTCGCCGGCGCAAAGCCGAGGGACTGCTCTACAGCGGCGATGTCGCGGGCGCATATCGCATCGCGGAAGCTACCCTTCCGGGAACCATGCCACAGGCGCGGGAGGTTCCCAAGCCGACCCCGGCTGAGCTCGTCCGCTCCACGCCGGCTGCCGCGGCGACGATCGTCACCGGATCCACGGCCGCGGCGACCGGCGGAGCCACCCATTCCGGGCCGGAGCACATCGTTTCAACCTCCGTTCTCGTCGGCTTCGGCCTCGCCTTCGCGCTTGTCGCTGGCGTGCTGATGGCTCGCCGTTGGGCCGAACTGAAGGCCGACTGGGCCTAATCAGGAAAGGATCTACCGTGAACCTCCTGCTTTTCCTCTTTGCTGCCCTCGTCGTCGTCGCGATCGTCGTGGCGATCGTGCGACGGCACATGGCCGCGCCCTCGGGTAGTGGCTTCGTCAATCAGCTCTGGGGCGGATTCCACGCCTCCGCCACGCTCGTGGTCGCGCGCCTCGTCGCGATCGCCAGTGCCGGATTCGAGCTCCTCGCCCAAGGTGCCGATCTCTTCAACGCCCCCGGACTTCAGGATTCCGTCCGTGGCGTGATGCCGGCGAATGCCTGGCCCTGGGTATTGCTCGGGGTAGGGCTCATCACCGAGCTCGCCCGCCGGCGCACGCTGTGAGGGCGACGACCGTGACCCAGAACCCCTCCGTCGGACGGATCGTCCACTACGTGCTCCCCGCCGGCCGTCGCTACGCCGGCGAGGTTCGGGCGGCGATCATCACCCGCGCCATGAACCGCTGCGACGCGGCGATCCATCCCGGCATGTCGAACCTTCACATCGTGCTCGACGGCGCCAACGACCTCGACGAGGCCGACTGGGTGGGTTCGGTCATGTACGACCCGGCCGGAACCCCGGGAACGTGGCACTGGCCGCCGAAGGAGTGAGCCATGTTCAAGATGGTTCTCGGTTGGCTCGGCAACCTGCTCGGCGGCCCCTTCGCGAAGGCGGCCGTCGATGCCTACCGCGCGAAGCTCGATGCCGAGAACTCGGCCGACGCCCACACCGCCGATCTGGTGGCGCGTGAGCTCGCGGTCGAACAGCGCGAGGCGGAGCTCTCCGCCCAGCTCGTCGTCGCCGAACAGGGCAATGCCATCGCCCGCCTGGTGCGGCCCGCCTTCGCGGCGCCGTTCATCGTCTACGTCTGGAAGATCGTCATCTGGGACAAGGTCCTCGCCTGGGGATCGACCGATCCTCTCGGCGCGGACATGACCTCGCTCATGACCACCATCGTCGCCGCCTATTTCGGCGGCCGGACGATCGAGAAGGTCGCCGCCATCATGCGCAGGGGGAAGTGATGGAAGCCGGGAACCTCGCTCAGATCGCCTCGGCGCTCCTTTCGCTGGTGACGCTGACCTACGTGATCATCTCCGCGCGATCGAAGGCATCGAACGACAAGGTGGCCAAGCTGGAAGGCATCGTCGAGGGACGGGCGTCGAAGAGTGTCGTCGAGGCGATCGAGGAGCGTGTCCGCGGCGTCGAACGCCAGCAGATCGAGATGGAAAGCAACCTCTCGCACCTGCCCGACCGGGAGACGACGCACCGCTTGGAGATGGCGATCGCGCGGCTCGACGGCCGCATGGAGACCATGGACGAGCGGCTGAAGCCGATCGCGGCGATGGGGAACCGCCTGACCGATTTCCTGCTCGAGCAAGGGAGCGCCAAGTGACCGGGATCTTCATCGGCCTCGGCGAGGTCGTCTCGCCGCCCTCGGCCTTCGCCATCTTCGCCACCACCTATCCCGACCAGGTCGTCGCGTCCGGATCGTTCCTGCCGACCGGATCTCCGCAGGAGATGCGGCAGCTCATCCGCACGAACTCGCAGGTCAACGCCGAGATCGCGCCGGCGGCCGACATCGGCGACACCTGGTCGATCGACGTCACTCAGGGCGACTGCGACGACTACGCCTGCACCAAGCGGGCGCGACTGCTGAAGGCGGGCTGGCCGACGTCGACGCTGCTGCTCGCCGCCGTGCAGATCCCGTCGCGGGAGTTCCACCTCGTCCTGGTGGCGCGCATGCCCCGCGGCGATCTCGTTCTCGACAACCTCGAGGTCGCGCTCCTGTCGCCGATCGCGGATCACTACCGCTGGATCATGATCCAGGACCCGGCCGATCCCCTGGTCTGGCGGGAGGCGATCCTCTCGCGCGAAGAAGAAGGACAGGCGGCATGAGCATGGACCGCATCATCCGCGAAGAAGGCCGCCTCATCATCCTGCGCGCGCTTCGCGACGAGCCCGACCAGCGCCTGAATTCGGAGCTGCTCCGCCGATCGCTCGAGCAGTGGGGCATCTCGCGCACCCGCGACTGGGTCTCCGGCGAGATCCGCCACCTCGAGCAGATCGGCGCCGTCACCGTCGTCGAGGCCGGCACCGTGCTGGTCGCCTCGCTCACCCGGCGCGGTGAAGATCACGTCGAACGTCGCCTGGTGCTCGACGGCGTCAAGCGGCCGTCCGCTCCCGAACTCTGAGGAGTGCCCCATGGCCGAGAAACGCGGACAGCTCTCATCCCTCGACATGCTGCCCGACGAGGCCCAGGACGACCTGGTGTGGGCGATCGGCGAGCTCAACAAGCGCCAGCGCACGCAGGCGGACATTCTGTTCGAGTTCAACGATCGCCTCGCCGTCAAGGGCCTCGGGCCGATCTCGAAGAGCGCGTTCAACCGCGGATCCATCCGTCTCGCATCACGGGCGTCCAAGGTCGAAGAGCGGCGTCGGATCTATTCGTCGATTGCCGAGAAGCTGTCTCCGTCCGACGTCGCCATGAACGATCTGGTGCTCGGAGAGTTCCTCAAGACCTTGATCGACGAGCTGATCGACAGCGAGGAGCTGTCGCCGAAGAACGCGATGGAGCTGGCGAAGGCCTACCAGTCGACGGTCTCGGCTCAGAAGATCTCGATCGAGCGCCGCCGTGTGCTCGAGGCCGAGTTCGCCAAGCGCACCGACGAGGTGATCGAACGCGTCGCGTCCGAAGGCGGTCTTTCGGCCGACCGCGTTGCCCAGCTCCGGCGCGACTTCCTCGGCGTGCGGCCGGAGGCGAAGCCGTGAGCGACGTCGTCGACATCTTCGCAGACTGCTTTGCGCCGTCAGAGCTGCCGGAGGGGCACGATCCGCTCGCCGATGGCATCCTGATGGCGCATCAGATCGCGTGGATCGAGGACAAGTCGCCGCTGAAGGGGGCGGCCAAGGGCCGGCGGACAGGCATCACCTATGCCGAGGCGCTCGACGACACGCTGATCGCCGCGACCCGGCGGTCGGACGGCGGCGACAACGTCTACTACATCGGCGACACCAAGGAAAAAGGTCTGGAGTTCATCCGCTACGTCGCCCACTTCGCGCGCGTGGTCGGCAAGGAACTCGCCACGATCGAGGAGTTCTTCTTCGAGGATCGTCAGGTCGACGGGACGTCCAAGCACATCGCCGCCTACCGCGTGCGCTTCGCATCGGGGTTTCAGATCGCGGCGTTGTCGTCGCGGCCGGCGAACATCCGCGGCCTGCAGGGGATCGTGGTGATCGACGAGGCGGCGTTCCATCCGAACGTCGCCGACGTGCTCGACGCGGTCAACGCGCTGCTGATCTGGGGCGGCAAGATCCGGGTGATCTCGTCGCACAACGGCGAGGACAACCCGTTCAATCAGCTCATCAAGGACAGCAAGGCGGGGCTCTACGACTATTCGTGGCACCACATCCCCTTCAGCCTGGCGATCAAGAACGGGCTCTACGACCGGGTCCGCCTGATGGCCGGCGCCGCCGAGTGTGCCCAGCGAGGCTGGACGCCGGATCGTGCCGGCTTCGAGAAGTGGGTCGGAACGATCCTGCGCTCCTACGGACCGCGGATCGAGGCGCGCGATCAGGAGCTCGAGGCGATCCCGGCGAAGTCGTCGGGCGTCTATCTGCCGCGCGCGTTGATCCAGCGCGCCCAGGACGCCACGGTGCCGATCGTGTCCTGGTCGAACGCCGAGACCTTCTTCCTCGACGACAAGCGTCTGAAGATTGCCGCCGACTGGTTCGTCGAGAACGTCCGCCCGATCCTCGAGATGCTCGATCCGACCCGGCGCACCGTGTTCGGTCAGGACTTCGGGCGCGACGGCGACCTGTCGGTGATCCTGATCGCCCAGGAAGAGGAGATGGCGCGGTGGCGGTCTCGGCTGCAGATCGAGTTGCGCCGCTGTCCCTTCGACGTCCAGCAGCAGATCGCCTTCGCCATCCTCGACCTGCTGCCGCAGTGGCTGGCCAAGTTCGACGCGCGCGGCAACGGTCAGTCGCACGCCGAAGCGGCCGCCCAGAAGTACGGGATCGAGCGGGTCGAGTGCGTGAAGGCCTCGGCGGCCTGGTACGCCCAGCACTTCCCGAAGTACCGCTCGGCGCTCGAAGACCGCAGTTTCATCCTGCCCGGCGGCGAGAATGTTGTGTCAGACCATCGCCTCGTCGTGCTCAAGGCTGGGTTTCCCGGCATGTCGGACGACCACAACAAGGGCACCGACGGCGAGAACCGGCACGGTGACGGCGCCATCGCCGGCGTGCTCGCCCATGCAGCAACGGAAAGCTCATTTTCCGAGATGGACTACAGATCGGTCTCGTCGACGCGTCGGGAGCCCGACGAATCCGACGATGACGACGACCGGCCGTGGCGGATGGCCCGCCTGCGCGGACAGAGAAGGACCTGGCGATGAGCTTCTATTCCGATCTCCGCGCCAAGATGAAGGCGCTCGTCGGCGCGACGCCGGACAAGGGCGAGCTCACGCGCGAGCAGGGCGGGCCGTCGGTGTCGGGCATCCGCCAGCCCTATTCCGGCATGCATCCGGCCCAGGGGCTAGATCCGCGCAAGCTCGCGCGCATCCTCCGCGACTCCATCTCCGGCGACGCGCGGGCCTATCTCGAGCTCGCCGAGGACATGGAAGAGCGCGATCCCCATTATGCCGGCGTCCTCGGCATCCGGAAGCGCCAGGTGTCGGGCATTCCGATCACCGTCGAGGCGGCGACGGACGATGCGCGCGACGTCGCGGCCGCCGACCTGATCCGCGAGGTCGTCGCCCGCGACACTTTCCGCTTCGAGCTGATCGACGTGCTCGACGCGGTCGGCAAGGGCTACAGCGCGACCGAGATCCTCTGGGACACGTCGGAGGGCCAGTGGCGGCCGGTCGGGCTCAAGTGGCGCGACCCGCGTTGGTTCCGCGTCGATCCGGAAGACGGCGAGACGCTCTACCTCGAGGGTGACGCTGGGCCGGAGGTGTTGAAGCCCTATTCGTGGATCGTCGACCACGGCAAGTGCAAGACGGGCATGCCGATCCGCGGCGGCCTGGCGCGCCTCGCCGCCTGGGCCTTCATGTTCAAGAGCTTCACCCTCAGGGACTGGGCGGTGTTCTCCGAGGCGTTCGGACAGCCGATCCGCGTCGGCAAGTACCAGGACGGCGAGACCGAGGAGAACAAGCAGAAGCTCATGCGGGCGGTCGCCGACATCGGCTCCGACTACGCCGCCATCATCGCCCGATCGATGGAGATCGAGTTCATCGAAGCGAAGATCAGCTCGTCGATCGATCTCTACGAGCGCCGCGCCAACTGGCTCGACCAGCAGGTCTCGAAGGGCGTTCTCGGCCAGACCCAGACCACCGACGCCACCGCCGGCGGCTATGCCACCGCATCGGTCCACGACGGCGTCCGCGAGGACATCGAGGAGTCCGACGCCGAGCTCCTCGTCGCGAGCCTCAACCGCGATCTGTTCCGCCCGCTGGTCGATCTGAACCTCGGCCGCCCGAAGGCCTATCCGAAGGTCATCATGCGGCGGCCGGAAGCCGAGGACATCGACAAGCTGGTGAAGAACGTCACGTCGCTCGTCCCCTTCGGACTGCGCGTCGAGGAGTCGGTGATGCGCGACAAGCTCCGCCTGCCCGACCCGGCACCGGATGCGGTGCTGCTCACGGCACCGGCCGGCCGGTCGTCGCCGGCGGCCGTCAGTGCGGCGAAGGCCCTCGACGGTCTCTTCGGCCGCCGCGGCCTCACCGCCGGCGCCCAGGCCACCACTCCGCCGCGCGACGGCGTCGATCTGCTGGTCGATGCGACCGACGCGCTCGCCGGCGACGCGATGGACGCGATGATCGGCAAGGTCCGCGAGCTGGTGGCGTCGTCGTCGACGCTCGACCAGGTGCGCGACGGTCTGCTCGCACTCCGCCCGGAAATGCCGGTGGCCGATCTCGCGGCGATCATGCGCCAGGCGATGCTGGTGGCCGAACTCTCCGGTCGGTCCGAGCTCGCCGCGCCCCTGACGACGGATGCGGTCGATGGCTGAGATCGGTCCCGGATTCCGACGGCCGGAGGAGGAGATCGCCTACCTCCGCGACAAGCTGCGGATTCCGACCAGGACTTGGACCGACCTCTGGGAGGGCATGCACGCGCGCGCCTTCGTCGTCGCCGGCGCCACCTCGGACGCGCTCCTCGCCGATCTGCACGACGCGGTCGTCGCCGCGCTGGAACAGGGGCGCTCGCTCGACGAGTTCCGTCGCGACTTCGACCACATCGTCGCCAAACACGGCTGGACGTTCGCCGGCACGCCCGGGTGGCGGTCGAAGGTCATCTATCAGACCAACCTCCGCATGGCCTGGTCGGCGGGACGCTGGGCGGAGGCCCAGCGGGGCAAGGACACCCGGCCCTATCTCCGCTACGTCGCCATCCTCGATTCACGGACGCGGCCGCTTCATCGCGCCTGGCACGGCACCATCCTGTCGATCGACGACGACTGGTGGAAGACCCACACCCCGCCGAACGGCTGGAATTGCCGCTGCACGGTCCAGACGCTCTCCGCTCGCGACATCGATCGATGGGGCCTCAAAGTGTCGCCGAAGGCCCCTGCGATCGACTGGACCTCGGTCCCGATCCGCACCGGCGGGCGCACCGTGACCGTGTCGACGCCGGAAGGTATCGACCCGGGCTTCGGCTACAATCCCGGCGAGGCTGGCTTCGGGCGCGGCCAGGAGACGATCGCCGCCGAGGTCCACGGCGGATGGGAACCCCTCGATCCGGGCCCGGCGCCCCAAGAGGCGAAACCGCTGCCGCCGGCTTCCGCCGGCATCGGCGATCTCGCCGAGTTCGGCGCCGGCGATCGGGAAGGACTGAAGGCCGCGCTGGCGCGTGCCATCGGGCGCGTCGAGGCGACGTTCGTCGATCCGATCCAGACACGCGTGGTCGTCGGCGACGGCCTGGTCGACGCGCTCGCCGGCGAAACGACCGGATCGCTCCGCCCCGGGTTCGAGCTGTTGCCGGAGCTGCTCGAGAAGCCGTCCGAGATCCGCATCGGCTGGGTGAGGTCGAAGGCATCCGCCCGAGTCGGTCTGCGTTTCCGATACGTACGCGCCTTCCGCCTCGCCGACGGTCGCGTCGTGGTCGCGCTCGCCGATGCCGACGGCGGTGTCGTCTCCGGCCTGACGGTGCTGCCGGCGGACGATCGGCGGGTGGCCGAGCTCCGCTCCGGCGTGGTGATCTGGGGAAACTGATCCGACCGCGCCAGAGCGGTCAGGAGCGGCCTCGGATGGTGGGAGGTGCCGATGCGCCTCCCGAGCCCGCGATGCCCCTTCAAGGGCTTTTATCGGCTTTTAGTCGGGCATCGAAGGGGAGGAGGACCGGGCGGCGTGTCGTCTGACTGCTCGCCTGGTCGGCGGGGCGCCCCCGAACATGTTCGGGAGCGTTTGCAGCGCCCGGCATGGGCAGAATGCCCCCATGCCGAACCGAGACGCAACCCCCTTCCGGGCGATATCTGCCCACACCGCTCTTCTGCCCGCCGACGCCTCGGCGGAGGGAACCTGGCTGCAGCTGCTGCCGGCCGGCGAGGTGACGGGGCGCGACGGTCGCGGCCCCTACGTCGTCGGCGACGAGGCCGCGATGACGGCGATCGTGGCGAAGACGCTCGACCGCGCCAAGGCGACCGACATCTCCGTCGACTACGACCACCAGGCCATCTTCGCGGCGGTGCCCGGCGTCGGCGGTTCCGCGCCGGCGGCCGGCTGGATCAAGGAACTGCAGGTGCGTCCCGACGGGATCTGGGGCCGGGTCGAATGGACCGCCGCGGCCGCCGAGAAGATCCGCGCCGGCGAGTACCGCTACCTGTCGCCGGTGTTCAGAAACGACCAGACCGGCCGGGTCGAGTGGATCTTCAACGCCGGCCTCACCAACACCCCGAACTTCGATCTGGAGGCGGTCGCCGCCAGCGATCGGGGATTCACCCAGGAGCACGACATGAAGAGCATCGCGGCCGAGCTGGGGCTCGCCGAGGGCGCGAGCGAGGACGCCATCCTCGCCGCCGTCCGTACCCTGAAGGGCACCAACAAGGCCGTCGCGGATGCGGTGGGCCTGTCGGCCGCCTCCACCGCCGAGGCGCTCACCGCGGCGATCACCGCCCGCGGGACGCCGGACCCCGCCAAGTTCGTGCCGATGGATCAGCACCTCGCGGTCCAGAGCGAACTCACCGCCCTGAAGGCCACGACCGTCGACGAGAAGGCCACCGCCGCCGTCGACCAGGCGGTGAGGGACGGCAAGATCGCGCCGGCCTCCAAGGACTCGATGCTCGCCTTCGCCAAGGCCGATCCGAAGGGCTTCGAGACCTTCGTCGCGTCGGCGCCGGCGATCGTCGCCAAGGGCGGCACCGCGAAGGGCCAGCCCGACAAGGGCGGCGAGCTCGACGACGCCCAGCTCACCGTCTGCCGTGCCCTCGGGATCTCGGCCGACGAATTCAAGAAGTCTCGTGACCAGGAGGCGCGCTGATGTCGCTCACGGCCGATCGCAACACTCCCCGCATCACCGGCGAGCTGAAGGTGCTCGCCGCCGCCGCGGGCGTTCTCATCTTCGCCGGCGCCATCGTCATGCGCGACGCCTCCGGCAACGCCGTCAAGGGTCAGGCCGCGCTCGGCCTGCACGGTGTCGGCATCGCCCAGGCCCGCGTCGACAACAGCGCCGGCATCGCCGGTGCCGCCGACGTCCCGGTTCGCGGCGGCGTCTACCGCATCGACAACAGCACCGGCGGCGACGAGATCACCGCCGCGCACGTCGGCAAGGTCGCCTATGCGGTCGACGACCACACGGTCGCGCTGACCGACGGCCTCTCCACCCGCTCGCCCGCCGGCATCATCGTCGGCGTCGACGCGCTCGGCGTCTGGGTCGACTTCTGCGAGGACGACCTCGCCGCGCTGATCGCGCTCAACAAGATCTACGTCTCGGTCGACGTTCAGACGCTGGTCGGCGCGAACACCTACTGGGGCGTCGCGCCGCGGGCCGGGCGGATCACCAAGATCTGGTCGGTGATCGACGGCGTTCTGACCACCGGCGACGCCACGCTGACGCCGAAGATCGGCGCGGCCGCGATCACCGGCGGCCTCCTCACCATCACCCAGGCCGGCTCGGCCGCCGGCGACGTCGACCAGGCCACCCCGACGGCCGCCAACGTCGTCGCCGCCGGCAGCGCGCTCGCCGTGACCGTCGGCGGTTCCAACGCCACCGCGTCGCGCGCCCGCGTCGTCTTCGAAATCACGGTCTGAGAGGTCCGACCATGCAGATCAACGCCGCCAATCTCGACGCGCTGCGCACCGGCTTCAACGCCTCGTTCATGCGAGGCCTGGGCACCGCGACGTCGCTCTACACCCGCGTCGCCACCGTCGTTCCCGCCTCCACGAAGGAGCAGAAGTACGGCTGGCTGGGGAAGATCCCCAAGGTCCGCGAGTGGATCGGGCCCCGCCTGGTCCACAATCTCGAGCAGCACGACTACTCCATCAAGGAGAAGAAGTGGGAGCTCACCGTCTCCGTCGATCGCGACGACATCGAGACCGACAACCTCGGCATCTACGGGCCGATGTTCGAGGAGATGGGCGCCTCCACCATGTCGCTGCCCGACGAGCTGGTGTTCGCGCTCTTGAAGGCCGGCTGGGCCACCAAGTGCTACGACGGCCAGTACTTCTTCGACATGGATCACCCGGTGATCGACGAGGCCGGCGACGAGGTGTCGGTCGCCAACACCGACGGCGGCTCCGGCGCGCCGTGGTTCCTGCTCTGCACGAACCGTCCGCTGAAGCCGATCATCTACCAGCGGCGCAAGGACTTCCAGTTCGTGTCGAAGGACCGGCCGGACGACGACAACGTGTTCGACAACAACGAATTCGTCTACGGCGCCGATGCCCGTTCGAACGCGGGCTACGGCTTCTGGCAGTTCGCCTGGGGCTCCAAGCAGGCGCTCGATCCGACCCACTACGAGGCCGCCCGCGCCGCGCTCACCAACATGAAGGGCGACCACGGCCGCCCGCTCGGCCTCGTCCCGAACCTCCTGGTGGTCGGCGCGACCAACGAGGGCGCGGGTCGCCGCATCCTCCAGTCGCAGCTGGTCAACGGCGGCGAGTCGAACCCCTGGGCCGGCACGGCCGAGCTGCTCGTCGTGCCCTGGCTCTGAGGAATCCGAGGGGAAGACGGGACGCCCCGACCTTCGAGACGCCACCGGCACCGAGGTGTCGGTGGCCTCCCGTCCGATCCGGTGGAAGGCCGGAACCTCTTCTCCAGGAGCCGAACATGGCCAGAACCCCAACCGTGAAATCCGAGCCGCTGGTGGCCCAGACCATCGAACAGCCCCAGCCGCTGCCGACCGACGGCCACGACCAGATCCGCGTCACCGCGAAGATCGACGGTTTCCGCCGCGCCGGTCGCGCCTGGTCGTCGAAGCCGATCGACTGCGACGTCGCCGACTTCACCGACGATCAGATCCGCGGGCTCTTCGCCGAGCCGCTCCTCGTCATCGAACTCCTCTGAGGTCGGCATGGCCTACGCGACCCTCCAGGATCTGATCGACCGCTTCGGAGCGACCGAGCTGATCCAGCGCACCGACCGGACGAACCGCCCGCCGACGACCATCGACGAAGTCGTGGTCGGCCGGGCGCTGTCCGACGCCGCCGCGCTCGTCGACGGGTATCTCGCGAAGGTCTACCAACTGCCGCTCGCCGACGTCCCGCCGGCCCTGACCCGGGTCGCCGCCGACGTCGCGCGCTACTACCTGCTCGGCGAAGTCGCCGACAAGGACGGCGCCGCCGCCCGTGCCTACGATCAGGCGCTCTCCTGGCTGAAGGACGTCGCGCGCGGAACGGTCGTCCTGGTCGAGCGGACCTCCGAATCCATCCCGACGCCGGCCGGCTCGGCCGTTTCCGTCGTCGCTCCCGCTCGCGTGATGTCTCGCGACAGCCTGAGGGGGATGTGATGCTGAAGCCGAAGGAGATCACCTACGAGCTTTCCGACGACGCTTTCGGTCGCCCGACCAAACTGATCTGGCGCGAGGCTTCGGCCGGCGGTCGAGCGGGCTGGACGATCCATCGCGACGTGCGGGACCAGCGCGATGAGAGCGAGAGCGTGGCGCTGCTGACCGACCAGCAACTCGGCGAGATCGGCATCATCGCCGGCGCGAAACGGAGGTCCTGACATGGCCACCGGGGTGAACATCCGTGTCGAAGTGCATTCGGCTGAAGTGGAGGCACTCCTCGCTCGAATCGCGGCAGTCGGCGCTGACGCAACTCCTTTCATGCGTGAAGTCGGCCAATACCTTCTCTCGGCGACCGAACGACGGTTCGAAACCGCTCGCGGCCCCGGTGGAGTTCCTTGGCAACGTCTGTCGAAGAGGACTGCTCGGGAACGGATCAAGAAGGGCTACGGGACCACGAACATTCTGAAGCGGAGCGGCGATCTGAAAAACAGCATCGCCATCGGTGGTGCGATTGTGACGGCCGATTCCGTCGAGATCGGCACCAACGTTCCTTATGCCGCCATCCAACAGTTCGGCGGAACGATCAAGCGGGAAGCTCACACGCAGACCATCTACCAGCACTACGACGCGAAGTCGGACACCTTCGACCAGCGCTTCCGTAAGAAGGAAAAGTCCAACTTCGCCCGAGATGTTGCGGTCGGCGCCTATGAGATCACCATTCCGGCGCGCCCCTATCTCGGCATAGACGCTGAAGACGCCCGTGAGATCGAGGCGATTGGCGAAGCGTTCCTGGCGAAGGTTGCAGGAGGGGCGCCATGATCGAGCAGCTCGTCCGCGATCGCCTGGAGGCCCTGCCGTCCGCGTTCTCGCTCGTCGCCGGCCTCGCCGAGCTCTCGTTGCTCACCGACGCGCCGGCCGTGACGCCGGCCGCCTACGTGTTCGTCAAGGACAAGGCCGGCGGCGAGAACAGCCGGATGAACGGCGTGCTCCAGCGCATCGAAGCCGACGTCGCGATCGTCATCGTCGTGCGCAACGTCGCCGATGCGGCGGGTGCCGCGGCTCTCGCCGATGCCGGCGACCTCGAACGCGCCGTGACCGAGACCATGCTCGGCTGGGAGCCGGACGTGGTCGAGGAACCCTTCACCTTCGTTTCGTCGGCCGTCGTCAAGGCGCGCGCCGGCGTCGTGTTTCTCGAGGTGGTGTTCGGCACCGCCTGGACCCTGGAGGCCGCCTGATGGAACTGCCCTCGACCGGCGGGCGCTGGACCCGCGATCCCGACACCGGCGCGCTGACGCTCGTCGCCGAAGCCGCGGCGCCCGCGCCGTCCGTGACCGCCGATCCGGTCGCGCCGGCTTCCACCGATGCGGATCCGGCCACCGAGGCTCCCGCCGAAGGCGACGACGCCTCCGCCGATCAGACCCGTGAAACGAAAGGACGCGCGAAATGAGCAAGCGCAGGTTCCGCAAGCTGTCGGTCCTCGCCAAGATCGAGACCGGCTATGGCACCGACTCCACGCCGACCGGCGCGGCGAACGGCGTCCAGATGAAGAACGTCACCTTCACCCCGCTGGAAGCGGAAGAGGTGAGCCGCGATCTGATGCTGCCCTATCTCGGCAACCAGGGCGTCGATCTCGCCGGCATCTATGCGAAGATCGAGGGCGAGATCGAACTCGCCGGTTCCGGCACCGCCGGCACCGTTCCGGCCTGGGGCGTCGTGGCCCGCATCTGCGGTCTCGCCGAGACCGTTTCCGCCGGCGCCTCCGTCGTCTATTCGCCCGTCTCCGACGGCTTCGAGTCCGGCTCCATCTACTGGAACCACGACGGCGTGAAGCATGTGCTGCTCGGCGTTCGCGGCAACATCACCGCCGAGTTCGCCGCCAAGAAGCACCCGGTGTTCAAGGTGAGCCTGATGGGCCTGCTCGGCACCATCACCGACGCGGCGATCCCGGCGACGGTGCTGACCGCCTTCAAGAAGCCGCTGATCGTCTCGAAGGCCGCCACCACGCTGTCGATCCACGGCGTCGCGTCGCCGGCGGAGAGCTTCTCCTTCGACATGGGGCAGAAGGTCGAGCCGCGGTTCCTGATCGGCGACGAGTCGATCGAGCTGACCGAGCGCTCGGCGACCGGCACCGCCGTCGTCGAAGCCGCGCCCCTCGCCACCGTCGACTGGTTCTCGAAGGCGAAGGCCCGGACGCGCGACGTGCTCCAGCTCGTCCACGGCACCGTCGCCGGCAACATCGTCCAGATCGACGGCGCCGCCGTGGAGATCGGCAAGCCGACGCAGGGCCAGAGCCAGGGCATCCTCACCTATTCGCTGCCGCTCGCCTTCTGCCCGGTCTCCGGCAACGACGAACTGACGATCACCGTCAAGTGACATCGAAGGGCGTTCGAAGCCGCTTCGAACGCCCTTCACCACCACCCAGAGCCAGAGAGAGATCGTCATGTTCACCGTCACCGAGGACCATCGCTTCACCTGGCCGGTCAAGGTCCAGCTGCCGTCGGCCGACAAGCCCGGCGAGTTCGAGGTTCAGACCTTCACCGGTCACTTCCGCCTCCTGCCGAAGGAGCGCGCCAACGAGCTCGCCGGCGCCATGACCGATGCCGCCACCCGGGGCGCCACGGCGATCGGCGAGCAGGAGATGGTGCAGATCCGCGAAGTGCTGATCGGCTGGGGCGACGACGTCGTCGACGCCGACAAGACGCCGGTGCCCTTCTCCGCCGAGGCGCTCGACGTCGCCTGCAGCATCGAGCCGGTGCGGACGGCGATCGCCGTCGCCTACGCCGAGGCCGCCGCCGGCGGAGCGCGCCGGGGAAACTGACGGCCGCCGCCAGGGCCTGGGCCTACGCCCAGACCGGCCGCGTCGATCCAACCCTCTCGATGGGGCTCGACGACGATGACATGGCGGCCTTCGCGGCCCTCGGCGTGACGGTCGTCACGGCCGAGGGGGACGAGGCCGAAGTGGTCGAGATCGACCCGACCGAGGTCTGGTCGACGAACTGGGAGGCCTTCCTCGTCTTCGTCGCCCTCGCGACCCAGTGGCGGGTCGTCGGTGTCGGTACCGCGATCGTCCGCCTCGGCCTCGACTACGCGGAGGCCGATCGAATGATCGCCCGGGCGGGGGCGGATCCGGACGTCTTCTGGGATCTCCAGGTGATGGAAGGAACCGCGCTCCCGATCCTCAACGAGGTCGTCGACGAATGACGCTGCAGCTCGGGATCAAGCTCTCTCTCGACAAGGGCAACGTCGCCTCCGGCGCGGAGGAAGCGGCGCGGTCGGTCGAGAAGATCGGGACTGCCGCCCGGGACGTCGAAACCGCCGCCGGCGGCATGAACAAGGCGCTCACCGGCGCGGCGACGACCGCGACGACCTCGTCGCGGGCGACCATCAGCGCGGCGAATGATCAGGTCTCCGTCTTCAGTGCCGCAACCAAGGCGACGAAGGAGCATGGCGCCGCACTGAAGCTCACCGGCGCCCAGGCGACCCAGCTCTCCTACCAGCTCAACGATGTCTTCGTGTCGCTCGCGTCGGGTCAGAACCCGATGATGGTGGCGATCCAGCAGGGTTCGCAGATCACCCCGATTTTCGGCGGCCTGCGCGGAACGTTTGCGGCACTCGGTTCGGTGCTCAATCCCGTGACGCTGTCGATCGCGGCGTTGGCGATCGGCACGGGCGTTGCGGTCAAGGCCGGCATGGATCATGCCGAGGCAATGAGGGACGCGGCGATCGCCGCGAACGGTCTCGGACGGAACATCGGAACGACGTCCGGCGAGATCGAGAAGATCTCCATTGCGTCGGCCAGCGCAGCCGGGCTGTCCGTCACTCAGGCGCGCTCGATCGCCACCGAGTTGACGAAGACCGGCAAGATCGGGACGGAGAATTTCGCGGGCATCATCGGCGTGTCGAAGGACTTCGCCAAGGTGCTCGGCACAGATGTCACCTCCGCAGCTTCCATGCTCGCGGACATCATGGCCGACCCCGCGCAGGGTGCCGAAAAGCTCTCGAAGTCCCTTGGCCTGGTCGACAGCGCGACCGAACGGCTGGTCAAGCGCCTTGTCGATCAGAACCGGATCTCCGAAGCCCAAACGACCCTCACCGCAGCCCTGCAGAAGTCGATCGGCAATGCCTCGGCCGCCACGAGCGACTGGGCGAAGGCGTGGGAGAATGTCGCGCGCTGGGCGTCGAATGCCTACAACGCCATCGGAGCGGCGGTCTCCGGATCGAAAGAAGGAGACACGATCGAGTCCGTTCAGCGGCAGATCGCGGCCCTCCAGCGGCTTCGCCAGAAGGCGACACCCGGAAGCGTCGTTCAGCAGGATGCCGACGAAGAGATCAAACGCCAACAGGCGCGTCTCGAAGAGCTGAAAGCCGCTCAGAGCAAGGCGGAAGGCGACAAGGCAGCGGCCGAGGCAGATCGCGCCGGGCGTCTCGGCGTCGACACCGCTCGGGCGTCGAGTTCGACGGCCATCACCGAGGCCCTCCGCTATCAGCGTCTGAAGACCGAAAAAGACAATCTGGAAGCGGCCGCTGCCTCGCCGAACCTGACGGCGCAGGAAGAGGCTCAGATCGCGACGGCTCTCGAAGCCAAGAACCACGCTCTTTCGACGTGGATCTCCGAGAGCGAACGGGCCGCGCAACTCGCCCAGATCGATCTCGCCGTCATGCAAGCCCGCGACCCGATCGAGCGGGCGAGCCTCGAAGCTCAGAGAGCACGCATCCAGGCGCGCGGTCAGGAGATGACCGAAACCGCTGCGGCCGCTGCGGTCGAACAGGCCTACGCGCGAGCTCTCGGAGAAACGGTTGCTGAGACCCGCGGCTCGATCGTCGACATCACCGCCGACGCCGCCGCCCGGGCGAAGGTCAACGCGCTCATCGCTTCCGGAGCGATCGCGTCGGGAGATGCCGCCCGCGAGATCCAGATCGAGACCCAGACGCGCCAGCTTCTGACGGCCGCCGCGCGCGCCGAGGGCGCCGAGAAGGAACGGCTGCTCGGGCTCGCCTCCCAGCTGCGGTCGGCGATCATCGCCCAGGCGGAAGCGGAGAAGCAGGCGCAAGCGCTCCAGGATCTCCAGACCGGACGCGACCGGATCGAGCAGCTCCAGACCGAGCTCTCGCTGATCGGCCAGGCGGAGCCGGTGCGGGCCCGGGCGTTGGCGCTCCTCGAAGCCGAGCAGAAAATCCGCAACCAGGGCCTTTCCGGTCCGATCGCCGACCAGATCCGGGCGCAGGCCCGTGCGACGGCCGATCTGACGACCGCGCTCGAACGCCAGAAGAGCGCCTGGGAGGAAATCCAGAACACCGGCGGCAGCGCCATCGACACGATCGTCGAGGGCTTCAGGACCGGCAAGGACGTCAGCCAGCAGCTCGTCGACGACCTGTCGAAGGAGTTCCTGAAACTCGCCGTCTCCAATCCGCTCAAGAACGCGATCTTCGGCCAGAACCTGCCGACGATTTCCGACGTCGGCGGACTGCTGGGCGGCCTCTTCGGCGGCAAGGCCGGCGCGACGGCCGGCATCGTGCCGACGTCGGTGGCGACCGCTTCGATCAACGCCGGCACCGTCTTCGTCAACGGCACCGGGCTCGCCGGCGCGACCGGCCTGCTCGGCGGGGCGACGACGTCGGCGCTCCCCTCCGGCCTGCCGGCGATCGGCACCGACGGCAAGGTCTCCGAGGCCTACCTGAAGCGGCTCTTCACCGTCGAGAGCGGCAACAATCCGAACGCGATCACCGGGTCGAACTACGGCCTCGCCCAGTTCGGCTATGCCGATATCAAGCAGTTCGGTCTGTCGAACCCCTTCGACCCGGCCCAGGCGCGGCTCGCCACCATCCTCGAAGCGCAGAAGAACGCACCCATCCTGTCCGGCATCCTCGGGCGCTCCGTCAGCCCGGGTGAGCTCTACCTGTCGCATCAGCAGGGGCTCGCCGGCGCCAGCGCGCTGTTCAAGAACCCCGACATGCCCGCGTGGCAGGCGATCCGGCCCTATTACGGATCCGACGCCATCGCTCAGAAGGCGATCACCGGCAACCTCGGCTCCGTCGACATGTCGTCGAAGCAGTTCACCGACATGTGGGTGAAGAAGTTCGAGGGCGGCATGGATCAGGCCGGCGAGGGTCTCTCGCAGCTGTCGACCAAGTCGGTTTCGGCGACGGATGCCCTCGGGCAATTCACGCCCGCCACCAATCAGGCGGTCAACGCGCTCACCAACACGAGCGGCGGCATCACCCAGGCGAGCAACACGCTCGGGTCGACGATCACCAGCACGGCGGCCACCACCCAATCGGCGTTCGGCCAGCTCACCTCCGGTCTCTCCAGCGCCTTCTCGTCGCTCTTCAGCGGGCTGGGCAACATCCTCGGCGGCCTCGGCAACGGCATCGGCAGCCTGTTCAGCGGTCTCTTCAGCTTCGATGTCGGCGGATGGACCGGCGATGGTCCGGTCCATGCGGTCTCCGGCGTCACCCACGGCCAGGAGTTCGTCGTCAAGGCCGGCCCGGCAGCGCGGCATCGCCCCATCCTGGAGGCCATGAACCGCGGGCGGGCGCTGCCCGGGTACGCCGGCGGTGGCTGGGTCGGCTCGCCGCCCGCCCGTCTCGCCAACGACGACGTCGTGTGGATGGCATCCGCCGGCCGCGGCGTCGGCGGTTCCGGCTCGGCGCGCGGCGGGGCGGCAGCGGCTCCCGTGATCCAGCAGACGATCGTCAACCAGACCTCCACGGCCTCGGTGACGACGCGAGAGGAGAGCGACGGCAAGGGCGGCCGGCGCCAGGTGGTGCTGATCGAGGAGGCCGTCGGCAACGCTCTGACCAGGCCGCGCTCCGCCAGCCAGAAGGCGCTGAAGACGGCCTACGGGCTCCAGCCGAGGGTGACGCGCCGATGACCCTCGCCATGTGGCCCACCTCACTCCCCCGCCCGATGCGCGCCGGCTTCAGCCGGACGCTTCCGGACGGACGTCAGGCGACCAAGAACGAGATGGGACCGCCGCGCGTGCGCCGGCGCTATTCGGCCGCGGCATCGGCTCTGCAGATGACGATCGACGTCTCGGCCGATCAGCGTGCGCGGTTCTGGCGCTTCTGGGACGAGGACACCGCCGGCGGATCGCTGCCGTTCTGGATGACCGACTGGGCGGTCGACGGAATGACGATGGCGACCGAGGACGGCGTGGTGCTCACCACCGAGGACGGAACGGCTCTCTCCGTCACCACGACGATGCTGGTGATGTTCGGGACCGATCAGCCGCCCTCCGAAAGCCCCGTCGGCGTTCGCTGGCGGATCGCCTTCATCCTTTCGATCATGCCGTGAGGTGACATGAGACGCGTCTCGCTCAACGCCCGCACCGCGATCGACGCCACGGCCTCCGAAGAGGTCGAGGTCGTCCTGGTGAAGATCTCGCACGACGAGCTCGAGGAGCCGATCCTCCTGTCGTCGGACCCGACCGAGCGCCTGTCGATCGAGCCGCTGGCTTACGGCACGCGCTCGACGTGGAACGGGTCGGCCGGCTCGCCCTTCTGGTTCGTCCTGATGTCGACCCTGCTCCCCGACGACCAGGAGGATCAACCGCAGGCGGCCACGCTCGCCCTCGAGGTCGTCGACCACGACATGGCGAAGCTCCTGCGCTCGACCACCAAGCGGGCGACCGTCGACGTCGCCGTCGTGCTCGCCTCCTCGCCCGACCTGGTCGAGGCCGAGTGGCTCGGCCTCGAACTGATCACCGCCGAGGGCGATTCCGCCGAGATCAAGCTCTCGATCTCCCGCGATCCCATCACCGCCGAGCCCTATCCGGCGCGGCGGATGACCCGCAACGTCATGCCGGGGCTCCATCGATGACCAGTTGGGCCAGCTCCTTCGTCGGCATCACCTGGCGCGATCGCGGTCGCGATCGGGACGGTTGCGACTGCTGGGGCCTGGCCCGCCTGGTCTACGCCGAGATCCTTGAGATCGACCTTCCGTCCTACGACGAGGGCTACGCGTCGACCGCCGAGCAGGAGGAAATCGACCGTCTCATCAGCGAGCGGCGCGCCGACGGCCCATGGGTCGACGTGCTCGATCCCGCGCCGTTCGACCTCGTGCTCTTCCGTCACGGCCGCCACGACACCCACGTCGGCATCGTCGTCGACGGTCGCCACATGCTGCACATGGTCGAGTGCGGCCAGGCGCGGATCGAGAGGTTCGACACGCCGCTGTGGTCGCGACGGATCCGGTGCTTCGCGCGCCATGCGAGCCGCTTCGAAGAGCCTTCGAAGGCTCTTGCCGAACGCCTCGAAGCGTCCCCGATCGCCGACGATCGTCCCGGCGGCCGGGCACTCTACATGCCCGCGCCCGATCCGCGGGTCGCCCGCATCGACGTGACCTTCCCGGAAGGCGCGACCATCGCCCAAATCGTCGCCATGGTGACGCCGTCGCTGCCGCCGGAGCTCGCCAAGCGGACGCGCGTCGTCCTGGTGACGCCGAAGGGGACCTCGGTGATCGAACCCGAGTTCTGGCATCTCGTCCGACCGAAGTCCGGCGTTCGGGTGGTGATCAGGACCGTGCCGGCCGGCGGCAATTTCTGGCGCCAGCTCCTGATGATCGTGGTCGCCGTCGCGGCGATCGCGCTCGGGCAGCTCTGGGGCGCCTCGCTCGCCCTCGGTCTCGGCATCTCGACCGCCGCGGCGACCGCGCTCATCACCATCGGCGTCACGGCGATCGGCATGCTGCTGATCAATGCGCTGATCCCGGTGAAGAAGAAGAGTGACGACGACAAGGAATACGGCGGCTACTCGCTCCAGGGCTGGAAGAACAGCTCCAACCCGGACGGGCCCATCCCGGTGCCCTTCGGCCGCATGCGCATGGCCCCCTACTACGCGGCGGCGCCCTACACCGAGATCGTCGGCGACATCCAGTACGTCCGAGCGGTGTTCGTCTGGGGCTATGGTCCCGGCGCGCTCTCCGACTTCAAGTTCGGCGACACGCCGATCACCGACTACGACGACGTCGAGATCGAGCATCGCTACGGCTGGGCCGACGACGCCCAGCTCACCCTCTACACCCAGCAGGTGATCGAGGAGGGTCTGTCGGTCGACCTGACGCGGGCTTGGGAACGCAACGACGACGGCTCCTACAAGGACGGCGGGACGACGATCGAGAAGCCGGAGAAGCGCTACACCGCGACCGACATCACCGAGGTTGCGGTGATCATCGGACTGCCGTCGGGCCTCTACTCGCTCAACGACGACGGCGGCCGTACCAACGCGCAGGTCAACGTCCGCATTCGCCAGCGCCCGCTTTCCGGCGGCGACTGGACCGAGGTGACGACCATCCAGATCGTCGCGGCGAAGTCGGTGCCGTTCTGGCGCCAGCATCGCTGGACGTTGCCCTTGCGCGGCGCCTACGAGATCGAGCTGACCCGGATGACCGACGAGTCGAAGTCGAGCCGGGTTTCCGATCGCGTCATCTGGCAGGCGCTGCAGAGCTTCCGCCCCGAATATCCGATCGCCTTCGAGCATCCGCTCGTCCTGACGGCGATGCGGGTGAAGGCGACCTATCAGCTCAACGGGCAGATCGACAACTTCACCGGCATCTTCTCGCGGATCGCTCCCGACTGGGACGTCCCGACCCAGACGTGGATCACGCGCGAGACCCGCTCGCCGGCGGCCGCCATGCGCTGGATCCTGCAGGGGCCGGCTTCGGCTTATCCGGTCTCCGACGTCGGCGTCGACCTCGACCTCCTCGCCGACTGGTCCGAATGGTGCGCCGACAAGGGGCTCTGCTACGACCGCATCCACGAGGCCGAGGAATCGCTCGCCGATGCGCTCTCCTATGCGGCCCATGCGGGCCGCGCCCAACCTCGCCACGACGGCCGGAAATGGGGCGTCATCGTCGACCGGCCGTCGAGCCTGGTCGTCGACCACATCAATCCGCGCAACTCCAGAGATTTCCAGTGGACGCGGGCCTATCCGAAGCGGCCCGACGGCTTCAGGGTGAAGTTCCAGGACAGCTCGAACGATTGGAAGGCCTCCGAGCGCATCGTTCCCTGGCCCGGGCTCGCCGGCGACGTCACCGTGACCGAGCAGCTCGAATTGCCGGGGAAGAACGATCCCGACGAGATCTGGATCGAGGCGCGGCGGCGACAGTACGAGACCGACCTCCGCCCGGATACGTTCCGCGTCACCCAGGACGGCTCGGCCCGCGTCGCCACCCGGGGCGATCTCGTCGCCGTCAGCTACGATGTGCTGCAGCGGACCCAGATCGCCGGCCGGGTGAAGCGCGTCATCGGCGACCTGGTCGAGCTCGACGAGACCGTGGAGATGGAAGCCGGAAGCAGCTATGCGATCCGATTCCGCATCTTCTCGGCCGACGATACCATCGGCTCCTCGATCGTCCGCTCGGTGGCGACCGTTCCCGGCGCATCGAAGGCGGTACGGCTCACCGGCACCGGTTCGAAACCGGCGGCCGACGATCTCGTTCACTTCGGCCCTTCGGCCTCGGAAAGCCTGCTGGCGTTCGTGCGCGGCGAGGAGCGGGGCGACGACGGCGCGGTGATCTTCCACATGGTCGCCGCCGCCCCGGAAATCGACACGCTCACCGATGCCGAGGTGCCCCCGGCCTGGGACGGCCGCGCCGGCACCACCTATACCGGCGGTGCGTCGACGCCAGCGCCGACCGCGCCGGTCATCACCTCCATTCAGACGGGCGCCAGCGGGACCGGCGACGCGAACGGCCTCAGCGTCCATCTCGAGCCGGGCACCGGCAGCGCGGCCGTCGTCTCGCGCTTTCAGATCCAGCACAGGCTCGCCGGATCGTCGTCCTGGACGACGAAGACAGTGCCGGTCGCCGCCGGCGGTAGCGCGATCGCCGGCTACGCCTGGGGCAACACGGTTCAGATCCGGGTGCGCGCGTTGAGCATTTACGACGTCGCCGGTCCCTACACGTCGACGGTCTCCGTCACGATCGGCTCGGCCGACACCATCGTCCCGGACGTGACGTCGCTGTCGGTGATCCGTCTCTCCTCCGGCGTTCGCCGCTATTCGGTGGAGATCGGCTCGTCGTCGACCACCACCGTCATCGGCTACAAGCTCCGCGCCCGCCCGGGCAGTGGCTGGAGCTGGTCTCAGCTCACCGCCCTCCACACCGGCTACCTGACGGGATCGCCGTGGGAGTCGTCGGAGCCTCTCGCCGAGGGCACCTATACGATCGGTGCCGTGGCGGTCGACGCGACCGGGTCGGAGAGCCGCAACCCGCTCCTCGTCACCGCCAGCCTCGGTCCGTCCTATGGCGCCGGCGTCATGACCCAGCGCATCGAAAGCGCGCTCGGATGGCCCGGCACTGAGACCGGGGCGACCGTCGTCGGCGGAGAACTCGTCGGCGGGTCTTCGCTGCCGTCGGTCATCACCTATGTGCTGCCGACCATCGACCTCGGCGCCGACATGGCGGTGAACGTCGCCTCCGTCCCGTACGGCTTCGACGGTTCGTGTTCGATCAGCATGAAGATCGGTCTCGATGCCGACGAAGGGCCGGTCGGCTCGTCGATCGGGCTGGGCAATGTCACCGCCCGCTACGTCCGGATCACGGTCCAAGTCTCCAACTCCACCGATCAGGCGCGTCTCGGCGATCTGGTCACTCTCATCACCCAGACCTGAGGATCCACCATGGCGACCGGCGTTTCCACGGCGAACATCACCTCCGCCACGACGATCACCGAGGTGGTCGGCAACCAGCGTCTCGACGCGAACAACGTGCAGACCGTCCGCGTCCCGATCGACGCCGTCGCCAACCAGATGGTCGGTGACGGCCCGATTGCAGAAGAGGTCGCCGCCCTTCGGGCCGAGCGGCTGGCCGGCGATGCGGCGGTCGAAGCCAAGATCACGGCGAACAACCTCGGGGCCACTCAGGCGACCGACGCGGAAATGGTCGCTGGATCCAACTCGTCGCATTGGGTAT
>ERZ1645187.550-NODE-550-length-37142-cov-10.977674_pt1 | contig 37142 bp, 32 predicted proteins | sample MGYA00575352_ERZ1645187 | MGnify/ENA primary metagenome ERZ1645187 (study PRJEB40837, sample SAMN11349314) | freshwater sediment metagenome | isolation source: river sediment | host: Sediment | place: India: Wazaribad , New Delhi | collected 2017-02-21 ... | reverse complement strand
CAGAACGCCACGCTCACACCGGGCCCGTCGTACACCACGTCCCTGGACTCAACTCTTGGACAACATGGATTGGCCGACGTTCAACGGCATGCTTCTGCTGCCAGACGCGTCGCCCACGAAGCAGTTCGTCACTGGCGAGGTCTTCCACGTGATGACCGGCATGGGGTTCTCGCTGGTGTACTGCTTGGTCATTCATCCGAAGCTCCCGCTACCGAACACCGCAGCCGGCAACATGGCGAAGGCGTTCATCTTCGCGGCAGTCCTGACGCTGATCTCAGGCTTCTGGTGGGTGCCGCAGCTGTTCGACGCGGGCGTGTTCGGGTACACCTTCTTCGGCTTCAATGGATTCGTCGGCAACGTGCTGTGGCACGTCGTGTATGCCGTTCACCTGGGGGCGCTCTACAACCCGAAGGACTGAAGAACGTCACGACCCGTCCGCGCCGTCCGCCGTGGCCCATGGCCACCGAGCGGCGTGGACGGGTTGCCGCTGGTTGTCCCGACAACCGGCGGCAGAGCGAGGAGTGACCCGCGAGTTCTCCTGGGAGCAGCAGACGCCAGCTCGACACAGCTCATCGCTGGACAGCGGTCCGCCCCGGCCGAACCTCGAAGGACACGAGTGGGAGGACGAGGCGTCCGGCGCACCCAGCGCTGGACGCCTCAACCATCCTCCTGACAGCGGGCTCCCCACTTCAGAGAGCGGTCTCTGACGGCGCGACCCCTGTAGTGGCTGCGGATCGCGATGCGGTTCCATGCGTTCAGGTGATGGCCAACCACGTGATCGCGGAGACCTGTCGCTGCGCGCCCCGTTGTCCCACCTGCGGGCGTCCTCGACAGGCAGGCGGGTGACGTCCTTCGACAGGGCAAGAGCGGCTCGCTCCTCGTCCGTGAAATACTGGGACTCCCACCGCGTGGCCAGCACGCCGAGACGATCACTTGTCTCACCCAAGGCGAGGGCCTCGCGGGTGTGCTGCGGAGGCAGAATGCGCACCCGTTAATCTGTGACACGCGGATCTTGACGAGCTCGGCGAGAAGGCGGGACAGGCCGGACTGGGCGACGACCGCGTTGGCCTCCTTGTCGAGCGCAACCATCGCTGCGCACTCGCGCGGGTGCTGCTTGCTCCGGTTGATGCCAGCCATGTCGAACGTTCTACTGCCCCGCTGGTTCGGCGCGCTACTGCCTGTAGGCGTCGGTGATCCTCGCGAGGGCGGCATCCAACGCATCGCCGTAGCTCATTTGCTCAACCTCGTACAACGAGGGACGGCCGGTCGCAACCGTGGCGCCCCCTCGGGATGCCTTGCCCAGCCACTCGCCGGCACGCGCGTGCAGCTGGTTGGCAGGCACGATCTCGTTGACTAGGCCGACCTCCTTGGCGCGTTCAGCGGTGAAGGGCTCACCCGGCACGATGTTCTCCATGGCCGCACGAACTCCTAGACGCTTGACCAGGGGCACCTGCGCGACGATCGGCCAGACCCCCACGCTCACTTCGTAGGAGCCGATCTTCGCATACGGCACCGCGATCACGTGGTCTGCTGCGGCCACGAAGCCCGCACCTCCCGCAAGAGCGTCCCCGTTGACGGCCGCCACGACGGGTTTGGGGAGAGTGGGAAGCAGTTTCAGGATGGAGATCAGCCCTTCGTAGAACGGAACGGGGTCAGCGCCGGCCTTGATCGCGGGGACGTCGAGTCCGCCGCAGAACGCGTCGTCGCCGGCGCCCGTGAGGACGATCCCCGCGACGGTTGCGTCGGCGGCCGCATCGAGAAGACCCTGTTCGATCTTGGCGAGCACCTCAGGGTTGAGCAGGTTGCGGCCCGGGCCGGCAATCTCCACGGTGGCGATACGGGTGTCATTGGCCATGTCGGTTCCTTGTCTACTATAAACGGATTTCGTATACGGAATGCGACCATGGTGAGTGAGGAATTGTCAAGGGTTGCTGAACATCGGCGGACTCGCCACGGCTGCCCCGTCGGCTACGATTTCATCCCCACTGAAGTCGCGGCCTTGGCGACAGCGCCGGACCAACGAGGGAGAGGCATGAAGGAACGGTTGTTGGGCGAGCGGCTGCGTGAGATCCGGATGGAGCAGGGTCTGAGCTTGCGAGCCGTGGCTGCTCAGGCGGACATCTCGCCGAGCATGCTGTCGCAGGTCGAGACAGGGAAGATCAACCCCTCGGTGACGACCCTGTACGCGCTCGTGTCCCTGCTCGGGGTCTCCCTGGACAAGCTCTTGGGGCTGACGCCGGGAGGCGACCACACTGACCCCCGTGCGCGCCGCGGCACCAGCTGCCGTTGTCCAAAGGCGGGAAGACCGGCCCACGATCGAGATGGAGAACGGCGTCGTCTGGCAGAGGCTGGCGACTGCCCACGAGCGTGGGGTGGATCCGCTCCTGGTGACCTACGAGCCCGGAGCTTCGGGGTCGATCGAGGGCAAGCTCGTACGCCATCGCGGCACCGAGTTCGGCTTCGTTCTCGAGGGTGAGCTGACGCTGCTGCTCGACTTCGAGCAGTGGACGCTACGTCCAGGAGACTCGGTGTGCTTCGACTCGCAACGCCCACATATCTATCGCAATGACACCGATGCTCCGGCTCGAGGCCTGTGGTTCGTCGTGGGTCGTCACGACGACGGGGGGACGCCGGGTGACCATGTCGGCGTCACACGCGACGGCGGCAGCATTCGATCTGCAGCGGACGCGCTCGCGGTGGTCGACTCATTGCCCATCGCCTAGGTGCGCCACACGCCGGCCTGCGCCGTCCCCACGCTCACAGCAGGGTCGTCAGCGGATTCTCGATCCGCCGCTGGAAGGCTGCCAGCCACTCCGCCGCTAGCGCACCATCGAGCACCCGATGATCTGCCGAGAGCGTCACGGTCATCATGGTCGCGACCCCGAGCTCGCCATCCGCGTCGACCGCGGGTCGTTTCGTGGCGGCGCCCACCGCGAGAATTCCGGCGTGCGGTGGGTTGATGATCGCTGTGAACTCTCGGGTTCCGTGCATGCCGAGGTTCGACACCGAGAATGCCCCGCCCTCGAGCTCGTGCTGCTTCAGCTTGCCGTCTCGTGCACGTGCTGCATAGTCCCGGACAACCGAGCTGAGTGCGGCGACCGAGAGGCTGTCCGCACCGCGGATCACCGGCGTCAGCAGCCCGTTCGGCACGGCCACAGCGACTGCCAGGTCGACGGTGTCATAGCGGCGCACGGCGTCCTCGGTCCAGATGGCGTTCGCGTCGGGCACATCCATGAGCGCGCCGGCGACTGCTTTGAGAACTAGGTCGTTGACCGAGATCCTCGTCGATCCAGCAGCATTGATGCTGGCCCGGAGCGCGAGAAGGTCGTCCACCCGGGTCTCGGCCACCAGGTAGAAGTGCGGCACGGTGGCCTTGCTCTCCGACAGGCGGCGTGCGATGGCGCGCCGCATTCCACTGTGAGGCACATCGGTGAAGCCAGTGCCTCGCAGTGCGCCGCCGAGCTGTTGCTCCCGGGTCGCCTCGGGCGCCGCGGCGGGCAGGAGCACGGTGGGCTCGTCGCGTTGGTCTGCGTTGGCTGCAACTGTGGCGAGGTGGGCGTCGAGGTCGCGGCGGGTGACCCGGCCGTTCGGCCCTCGACCCTGGACGACGCTCACGTCGATACCGCGTTCCGCCGCCAGGCGACGTACGAGAGGCGTGGCGAAGAGCCTGCCGCCGTTCGGTGTGCCCACCTCGACGGCCGGCTCGCCAGAGCCGCTGGCCGCGGATGGTTCGGGAACATCGGGGGAGCCTTCCTCCCTGCTCGGCAGGGGAGCCGGTGAGCCACCAGAAGTTCCGGCAGAAGGTTGTGAGGAGGCACCCGCTTCAGCGAGTGCCGCCGCGGGATCCTCTCCGGGTGCAACGATCACTGCGATAGGGGCCCCGACGTTCACCTCGTCGCCCGCCGATGCGAGCAGTGCGGCGACGACGCCGCCGGACTCGGCCTCGTACTCGACGACCGCCTTGTCGGTCTCGATCTCGACGACCGACTGGCCTGCCTCGACTGGCGACCCCGGCTCGACGAGCCAGCCTTGCACGATGGCTGCCGTCGCGTCCGCAGTCAGCTGCGGCATCCGGATGATCGTGGCCATCAGGCACCGCCCCATCCGGCTCGGACGCGCTCCAGTGCGGTCACGACCTCCTCGGTCTTGGCGATCGCGGCTCGCTCGAGGACCCTCGAGATGGACGGAGAAGCCTCCCCTCCCGTCACGCGTTCGATGGGCTGATCGAGCCAGTCGAAGAACCGCCGCTGCAACTCGTCGGCGAGCCAGCCGCCGTACGACGTGCCCTGAGCGCCCTGCTCGACGATCAAGACCCTGTTGGTCTTGCGCACGCTCTCGCCAATGGTGTCCCAGTCCAGCGATGCACGGTCGAGCCAACGCAGATCGATCAGTTCTGCGTCGACCCCAGTCAGCTCGATCGCCTCCAGCGAGTGATGCACCATGGACAGATAGCTGAGCACGGTGACATCCGAGCCGGCTCGCCGAACTGCGGCGGATCCCGGCGGGATGATGTAGTCGGTCTCGGTCTCGAGCACCTGATCGGCGCGGCCGTAGAGGTCGACGTGCTCGATCACCAAGACCGGATCATCGAGTGCGAGCGCGGCGTTTATCAGTCCGCGGTAGTCCGCTGCGTTCGAGGCGGCGACGATGCGCCATCCAGGTGAGGTCGCGAAGATGCCCGCGGGATCCATCAGGTGCTGGGAGCCGTAGCCAGATCCCATCGCGACCTTGGTGCGCAGGACGAGCGGCATCCGGTTGTTGTCTCCGAACATGTGGCGCACCTTGGCCACTTGGTTGAAGACCTGGTCTGCGGCAACCCACATGAAGTCGGGATACATGAACTCGACGACGGGCCGGAATCGTCCGTCGAGGGCGATCCCGCCCGCGAGGCCGAGGAAACCGTTCTCGCTGATGGGTGTGCCGATCACGCGCTCGGGACCGTACTTCTTCGCCAACCCCTTGGTCGCCCCGTTGGTGCCTCCGTTGAGCCTGTGCACGTCCTCGCCGAGCAGGATGATCCGGTGGTCCTGCTCCATCCGCAGGTCCAGGGAAGCGGCCACCGCGTCGACGAACTTCGTCGGCTTCCAAGGCCCTTCGTGCGCTGCTGGGTCGAGCTTTGGCAGACGCTCGAGCTCTGAGGCATCCGACCGGATCCCGTGATCGACAACGGCGCGGTCAGGCCACGTGTCCGGACGGATCCGTCGCTTGTCAGGGTCGTCGGGGTGAGTCTCGGTCAGCGCGGCCACGGCAGTGCTCAATGCCGCCTGCGACTGCTTGCGCACGTCGGAGACCTCCTTGGCGTCGACCAGACCGAGTGTCTGCAGTTCCTTCGCCGTGCGGTCGAGCGGGTCGCGCTCGCGCCAGGCGGCCTCCTCCGCCTTGGTCCGATAGCCGAAGGCGCTCCCGGGGAAAGCGCCGTTCTGGTGGAAGAACCGGTACACCTCGGCTTCGATGATCACGGGACCGTCGCCCGCGCGCATGCGCTCCGCAGCTTCCTGCGTCGCCAAGTGCACGGCCAGAGGATCCATGCCGTCAACCCGCCAGGACGGGATCGCAAACCCTTGGCCGCGGACCGAGAAGCGTGGGTCGGCGGTGACCTCGTCCGCGTGCGTCGACACCGCGTATAGGTTGTTCTCGATGAAGAAGCCGACTGGAAGCCTCCAGGTGGCGGCCAAGTTGAACGACTCCAGCACGGAGCCGATCTGCGCGGAGCCATCCCCGAAGTAGTTGATGGTCAGGTCCGTGGTGCCGCTCTGCTTCTGTGCCCAAGCGTTACCGGCGGCAAATGGCGCTCCGCCGCCGACGATCGCGTTGGTGCCGAGGGCTCCGGCTTCCAGCCACTGGAGGTGCATGGACCCCCCGCGACCGCCTGAGAAGCCCTGAGCAAGGCCCAGGATCTCGGCGAGGGTGCGCTGGAGGACGGCCTGGAGCTCGGGGGTGACCAGAGAGCCCAGATCAAGCACTCCGCCCGAGACATGGGTGATCACCTTCGCCAGGAACTGGTGATGACCTCTGTGTGAACCATTGACGGCGTCCGTGGACCGGAGGCCGAGGATCGACCCCACCGCGCCCCCTTCCTGCCCGATGCTCGAGTGCGCCGGCCCGTGCACCAGGCCCTCTCCCGCGAGCTCCAGCACGCTCTCCTCGAAGGCGCGGATCAGGTGCAGCTCGCCGAGCATGGTCCGCAGCATCACCGGGTCGGCAGATTTCCAGTCCGCCGGAGTGGACTCCAAATGGATCCAATCGACCCCGGTCGCAAGTCGCTTTCGCCGTGCCATGGCCGCCGCCTCCGTCGTGGGTGCCGTCGTGGTGCCTGAACCGTTCGACGTACCGTATTCCATAGATCGGATCCAATACAAGCCGGGGTCTAGCGTGACCGCGTTTGCGTGCAAGTGCAAAAGGCGAGTAGATTGGCGCCAATCGCACCACTGGTCGACGGTGGTGCTTCCCCTCGGAAGCAGGAGGCGCCGTGCCCATTCCCGGACTGCGCGGGTCGGACCACATTGGCTTCACCGTCCCGGACATGGAGGAGGCGGAGGCCTTCCTCGTCGACGTGCTGGGCGCTGTGCGGATCTACACGCTGGGTTCGAAGCGCGCCGACGACGACTGGATGGCCCGACAGCTCGGAGTGCACGCCCGCACGGTCATCCGCGAGATTCGGTTCTACCGTCTGGGGAACGGGGCGAACCTCGAGGTGTTCCACTACGTCGCTGCCGATGGACAGCGGCCCCAACCTCGCAACAGCGACATCGGAGGACACCACCTCGCTCTCTACGTCGACGACATGGATGACGCCGTCGCGTACCTACGTGCGCGGGGGGTGGATGTCATGGGCGAGCCCGTCGAATCTGCCGGTGCCTCCGCAGGTCAACGGTGGACGTACTTCCGGTCCCCGTGGGGGATGCAGTTCGAGCTGGTGAGCTTCCCGGAAGGAAAGCGGTACGAGACCGACGAGTCGTTCCAGGACACGCCGGGTCACCGGCTGTGGCACCCGGCACATCCCGCGAAGTAGGAAGGCGGTGGCTTCGGGCAAGGTGATCGACATGGAACCGGACATCACACAGGGCCGCCTGGATGGCGTTGGCACCCCGACCCATTCGGGTCACGGCGCTGCAGGGGCGCGAATCGCAGATGGAGTGCGTGACTCGATCCTGGAAGGTGCCTATCCACCAGGAACCAGGATCCGACAAGAAGACCTGGCCGAGCGCTACGCCGCCAGTCGAGCACCTGTCCGTGAGGCCCTCCGCATGCTCGAAGGCGAAGGGCTGATCACGCGCGTCGCCAACGCAGGTGCCTGGGTGTCGCAGCTCAGCCGCGCTGAGGGTGAGGAGCTTTACCGCGTTCGCGAGCGGATCGAGCCCCTGCTGCTGCGCATGAACGTGCCGCTGCTGACGCCAGGGACCGTGGGGGCGCTCGACGAGCTGGCCGCGCGGATGGAGGAAGCGGCCGACGCTGAGGAGTTCCTGGCCTTGGACCGTGCCTTTCACCTGACCACCTATGCGGCAGCGGAGACAGTGGTCCTGCGCGAGACAGTAATCCGACTCTGGAATCGAACCCATCACTACCGCCGGGCCTTCATGCGCGTTGCCCGTGTGGACGGTGCAGACACAGCGGTTCACCTCGACCACCATCTTCTGGTCGATGCGCTCCGACGCCAGGACGCAGATGAGGCCGAGGACGTGCTGCACCGCCACATCCGGCGTACGCGCGTCGAGCTCGCGCGACATCCCGAGATCTTCGCCGAGTAGTGCCTCAGCTCGGTGGCTGGACCCCGGACCACGCGCGCTCAGCGACCGCCGACGCGCCCACACTGCCCAACACGACACAAGGAAGTAGCCCATGGCAATCGCAAGCATGAACCCCACGACAGGGGAGACCATGCAGAAGTTCGAACCGCACGATGGTGCTGAGATCGAACGACGCATCGCCCAGGCCGACGCTGCTGCGTCGCTGCTGCGCTCGACCACCTTCGATCAGCGCGCCGTGTGGGCGCGCTCCACAGCGGACCTCTTGGAGGCTGAGGTCGAGCACGTGGCGCACACCATGACGCTCGAGATGGGCAAGCCGATCGCGCAAGCACGCGCAGAGGTCCTCAAGAGCGCCAAGTGCTTGCGATTCTACGCGGACAACGCGCAGGTCTTCCTTGCCGATGAACCCCTTGCCGATCCGCGGGTCGTCGGGGCGTCGCAGGCACATGCCACGTATCAGCCACTCGGTGTGGTTCTGGCGATCATGCCGTGGAACTACCCCCTCTGGCAGGTGATCCGATTCGCGGCGCCCGCCCTGATGGCCGGAAACACGGGTCTGCTCAAGCATGCATCGAACGTTCCCCAGGCTGCCCTCTACCTTGACCGTCTCTTTGAGCGGGGCGGCTTCCCGGAGGGGTCCTTCCGCACGCTCCTGATCGGATCGTCTGAGGTCGAGGGCGTGATTGCGGACCGCCGCGTCCAGGCGGTGACCTTGACGGGGTCTGAGCCAGCGGGTCGGGCCGTCGCAGCCACGGCGGGCAGGGAGATCAAGAAGACGGTCCTCGAGCTCGGCGGCTCCGATCCCTTCATCGTGATGCCGAGCGCGGACCTCGACGCGGCAGCGGCGACGGCGGTCAAGGCACGCACGTCGAACAACGGACAATCCTGCATCGCCGGCAAGCGCTTCATCGTGCACACCGATGTCTATGACGAGTTCGCGCGGCTCTTCGTCGACCGCATGGCCGCACTCAAGATCGGCGATCCACTCGACGAGTCGGTGGAAGTGGGACCGCTCGCGACCGAGTCCGGCCGACGTGACGTGGCAGAACTGGTGGACGACGCCGTTGCTCGAGGCGCCACCGTGTTGACCGGTGGCAAAGCGCCAGATCGTGCTGGCTGGTTCTTCGAACCCACCGTGATCGCAGACCTGCCGGACGAAGCGCGCCTTGTCCTCGAGGAAGCGTTCGGCCCGGTGGCCTCGCTCTACCGCGTCGCAGACCGCGAAGAAGCAGCGCGGGTCGCGAACCAGACGACGCTCGGACTGTCCTCGGCGGTCTGGACCGAAGACCCCGACGAGGAGGCGTGGTTCATCCAGGCCCTGGCTGCAGGGGCGGTGTTCGTGAACGGCATGACCGTGTCGTACCCCGAGCTCCCGTTCGGTGGGATCAAGGACTCAGGCTTCGGTCGAGAGCTGGCTGCCGCCGGCATCCGGGAGTTCACCAACTTGAAGACCATCTGGAAAGCATGACCAGCTGATCACCTGCAGCATCGGTCAGGTCGTGCCGTTGCTGCAGGTGGGCCCCCCGTGGTGGGGCATCACCGACGCGCATCAGGTCGAACGTCGGATGAGGTCGACAGCGCGCTCGATCAGCACGCTGGTGGGATCTGCGAGCGTCGCGTAGACGGTCAGATGGGTCTCGCCCGGTATCGGCAGGAACTGCGCCTTGTTTCCCGCCTGTTGCCATGCTTCTGCGAAGGTGCGGGACTGCCGATGGAACTCGCGTGACTCGCATCCGCCGAGTGCCACAAGCATCTCAACCCCCGTGCTGCGGACATGTCGCAGCGGCGACTGCCTGTGCACGGTCTCGGCATCGAGGAGCAGCTTCGGAGCCAGCCAGCTGTACCGGAAGATGTCCAGGTCGAAGAGACCACTGAGCAGAAGTCCAGCCTTGAGGGTGTCGGCAGGCAACCCGTAGTCACCCACCCAGTCCGTGAGCGCCAGCATGCCAACCAGGTGGCCACCAGCCGAGTGCCCGGCGGCAACCAACTTGTCCGGGCTGCCGCCGTAGGCGGAGACATTGCGATGGACCCATGCAACAGCAGACCTTGCCTGGCGCACGATCTCGTCGATCGAGACCTGGGGCGCCAACGCATAGTTGACGATGACGGTGGTGATCCCGCGTCGGACGGGCCCGCGTGCGCACAGCGCGTGATCAGGACCACTGATCGGGAGGGACCACCAGCCGCCATGGAAGAAGATGAGAACTGGCGCGTCGCTCTGGTCCGCGGGGTAGATGTCGAGGTACTCGGAACGGGTTGGCCCGTACGGAATCTCGAGGTGTGCTCGATACGTCGACCGCGTCTCGGCACTGAGCTCGAAGTGGGAGGCGAGCAGGCGATCCGCGTCCTCCTCCGCGGCGAGGACGTCGTACTCGCCGTCGATCTCCTCTTGCGAGCCGAAGCCCGCATACAGCGTCATCGGGCACGCCGATCATGGTCGTTCTCGAGCCTGTACGAGGTCGGGAACAACCGGAAGCTGGTCCTATCGGCGATGAGTCCCCAGAGTCCTCTCGGGACGACGATGGCGAAGAAGACGGCCAGGATCCCTAGAACCATGAGGTACCACGTGCCGAGGTCGGCAAGGAGCTGCTGCAGTGCAAAGAAGACGATGGCGCCGAGGACAGGACCTTCGAGGTGTCCGATGCCACCGATGATCACGATCACGATCATGTAGGCCGACCACTGAACGCTGAAGATGGCGTCCGGCTGGACCCGAACCGCGTCAATGGCAAGAACCGCGCCGGCGGCGCCGCATCCAGCTGCCGAGATCAGGTAGACGATCCGCTTCACGCGTGTCGCGTCCACCCCTCCAGCGCGTGCTGCCACTTCATCGTCGCGGATGGCCGTGAGGGCAAGACCGATCCGGCCGCGGAGAAGAAGGAAGCAAGCAAGGACCGTCACCACAGCGAGGCCCAGTGCCGTCCAATACACCACAGCTGCCCGCATGGTGGGGTCGATCCCCGCCAGTCCGCTCAGCGACTTGCCGTCACCGCCCCCCACGCTGTCGAAGCGGATCACGACGAGGCGGTAGACCTCGGCGATGACCCAGGTTCCCACGGCGAAATAGTCCCCCCTCAGCCGGAAGGCCAGGAAGGAGGTGGGGATGGACAAGAGCGATGCGGTCACTATTGCGAACAGGATCGCCAGGAAGGGGCTGAGGCCCTGGTTGTCGAGGGCCACGACGGTGTAGGCGCCGACTCCGATATAGGCCTGCTGGCCGATGGACACCAGGCCGCCGAAACCGGCCAGCAGGTTCCACATGCTCGCCAGCACGACGAGGATGAACAGCTGGATCATCACGCTCGTGGCGGACTGGTAGACGATGAAGGGCAGGAAGGCAAGCAACAGGATGGTCAGCAGGGACGCTGAGGTACCGATCCTGATGCCTGAGGCCGACCTGCTCACCGGCGTGTCCGTGTGGGTGGGCAAGGTGTCGACGGCCATCAGGTGCTCCTAGCTGGAATGAGTCCTTGCGGCCGCAGGGCGAGCACGGCCAGGAAGACCAGGTGACCGGCGAGGATCGCAGCCGCCGGGTCGTAGTAGGCGACCATGCTCTGGGTCAGGCCGAGCGAGAGACCGCCGAGAAGGGTGCCCCACAAGGAGCCCAACCCACCGATGACGACCGCCTCGAAGGCGAAGATGAGTGTGAGCGTGCCGGAGGTCGGACTGAACGACGATCTGGTCCCGAACAGGACTCCGGCCAACGCCAGCGTGCCGAACGCGATAGCGGTCGCTACTGCATAGATGTGCCTCGAGTTGGCGCCGGTGAGTGCGGCAGTGTCGACGTCGTCAGACGCTGCTCGCATCATGCGCCCCGTTCGCGACCGCGAGAGAAAGATCTGCATACCGCCGATGACCGCGATCGCGGTACCCAGGCCAAGGACCCCGACGAGAGGAAGGTCGATCCCCCCTCCCAGGCTGATGGAAGCGGTGGCCAGGCCTCCCGCATCGAGCGACCGCACGTCCGCCGAGAACCCCTCGATCAGCGCATTCTGGATCACGATCGACAATCCGAACGTGGCGACCAGCGTCGCCAGCGGGCCCGCTTCGAGACTGGGTGTGACCAGCAGTCGTTGCATGACGTATCCGAGCAGGCCGAAGATCGGGGCGACCACGACGAGGGCCCCGAAGGGGAGTGGCGTGTAGGTGAGCGCGACCACCGCGATGAAGGCAGCCAGAACCGCAAGATCACCGTGCGCCAGGTTCACGATGCGCATGACGCCGAACATGATCGAGAGTCCCGATGCGAAGAGGGCAAAGACCCCTCCGAGCAGGATGCCTTGCGTGAGCGCGTTGAGGACATCCATGGCTAGTGGCCTCCTGTCGTGGCACCGAAGTAGGCCGATTCGACGTCTGATGGATCAAGATCGGCCGGTCTGCCCGCCAACATCGTTCGTCCCTCGAGCAGGCAGACGACTTCGTCCGCGATGGCCAGAGCCTGGGAGACGTCCTGCTCGACGAAGAGGATCGCGCATCCGTTCACGACGATCTGCTGGAAGGATGCGTAGATCTGCTTGACGACGATCGGCGCCAGGCCGAGGGACAGCTCATCGATGAGCAGGATGTCCGGGTTGCTCATCAGTGCCCGACCGATCGCCACCGCCTGCTGCTCGCCGCCTGAGAGTAGCCGCGAGTTCTGGTTCCGCCTGTCCGGCATCCAGCCGAACATGTCGTACACGGTGTCCAGATCCCACGGGCCGGGCCGTCTCCGGTACGCGCCGGTGAGCAGGTTCTCCTCGAGCGTCAATGATGGGAAGAGCTTGCGCCCCTCAGGTACCAAGGCGACACCTCGTGCGATCCGTTGGTGCGCTCGCAGCCGAGTGACGTCGTCCCCATTGACCTCGACGCGCCCGCTGCTCACCGGGATGGAGCCGGCGACGGCTCGCATAAGTGTCGACTTCCCAGCACCGTTGGCCCCTATCACGGACACGACCTCGCCCTCGTCCACGGCGACGCTGAAGCCTGTGATGGCTCGCAGGAGCCCATGGTGCACGTCGATGGCATCGATGCGGAGGAGCGTCACTGGAGATCCTCCTCGAGCACGCCCGCATGTCCGAGGTAGAGGTCGCGGACGGAAGGGTCCTTCAGCACGTCGTCCGGATCTCCGTCGGCGACCAGACGACCACCTGCCAGACAGGCGAGACGGTCGACGCTGGCCAGCAGCGCATGCACGACGTGCTCGATCCACACGACAGTCAGCCCTTCGGCCTTGAGGCCGTTCACCAGATCCACCAGGAGGGCGACCTCGGGGTCTGTCAGACCACCGGCCACCTCGTCCAGCAGCAGCAACTGGGGATTGCTGCCCAACGCTCGGGCAACCTCGAGTCGTTTCCGGTTGAGGAGGCCGAGTGCCCCGGCCGGTCGGTTTGCGACGTCACCAAGACCGCACCGCTCTAGCGTCGCGGCAGCGAGCCGGTAGGCCTCGGCCTTCCGCAGCCCGGCTGCCGCGGTCGCGTACACCAGCACGTTCTCGAACACCGTCATTCCTTCGAAGGGTCGAGGTATCTGGAAGGTCCGTCCGATCCCGTGAGCGGCCCGAACGTCGGCGCGGTGCCGGGTGACGTCCACACCGTCCAGCAGCACGGTGCCGCGATCTGGGTTCAGCTCACCCGATATCATCGCGAAGAGGGTGCTCTTCCCTGCACCATTCGGGCCGACGATCCCCAGGGCCTGGTTGGGAGGAACTGTCAGGCTCAGTCCGTCGGCGACGATGACGCTGCCGAAACGCTTGGACAGGTCGCGCAGCTCCAACCGTGGCGCGGTCACGAGCGGAGGGGCTTGAGGTCGCCACCGACTGGGAAGTCGGCGTTGGTGGAGTTGTCCACCACGACAACCTCGAACGGGAACTTCTTGCCGGGGCGCCACTGCCCACCGACGCACTTGATGACAGCAATGCCCTTCTCCGGGCCGGTCGTGAAGTCGAGTGGACCACTCAAGCCCTCGTACTTCAGGCTCTTGAGCTTGTCCGCCACGTCCTTCCGGTCCTTCGGGTCATCTGCAGCCTTGAACGCCTCGACGGCGACCTCGAACAGCGAGTACAGCGAGCCCAGCGCCTGGGTCCACTGCTTCCCCGTCTGCGCTGTGTAGTTCTTTGCGAGGTCAGCGGCAGTGGTGCCGTCGAGACTCGAGGCGTAGGGGAGCGAGTCGGTCCACCACACGCAGACCGCGAGGTTCTCTGCCAGCGGGCCGAGTGCCTCCGCCTCGGACGGGAAGAGCATGGACTTGGCGACCGTCGCGAATCGCGGCCTGTAGTTGAGCGATGCCGACTGCTTCCAGAAGGTCTGCCAGTCCGGCGGAATCGGGATGCCGTTGAGGAACTCGGCTTCCTCGGACTTGAAGCGGTTGATCATGGCCGCGTAGTCGGCCGTACCGTTCTGGTAGTCACCCCCGTCGACCACCTGGTACCCCTCGTCGCCGAAGAAGGGGCCGATCCCGTTGCGGAACGCATTGCCGTCGGTGTCGTTCGGCCACAAGGTCGCGATCTTCTTGGACCCGCCTCCCAGCCTGTTCATCATGGCCACGTAGGAGTCCGCGAACTCGAACATCCCGGAGTAGAAGTTGGTGCCGTAGGTGAACCCGGGGCCGCCGGGCTCGCCGCCACGTCCGTAGTACCAGGACTGCCACGGGACGATCGTGGTCGTGTTGGGGATGCCGTCGATCTCGCACTGGTCTGCCACGGGGTTGGCGGTGTCAGGCGTGCTGGAGGCGACGATGATGTCGACGCCATCGCGCGTGATGAGCTCCTTGGTAACCTCTGTGGCGCGGGTGGGGCTTGACTGGGTGTCCTTGACGACGATCTCGACCTTCCGCTTCTTCCCGCCGGCCGTGAAGCCGTTGCGCAGGGCTTCCTGCACGGCCGCCACGACGTAGTTGTCGGTTGCGGCAAAGCTCGACAGCGCTCCTGTCTGGGGGCTGACCAGGCCGATCTTGAGGACGTCACTGCCGGACTTCGCGGCTCCCTTCACGGAGCAGGCGCTCAGCATCGACGAGGACCCGACGGCTGCGGCGCCTGCTCCCAGGGCGCCAAGGAGGGTGCGTCGTCCGAGCTGGGTACTGCGGATCTCACCTGACATGGAAGGGCCTCTCGATCGGTGGGCGCCTTGGCGCCGCGTCGCATGTGGAATGTCGAATACCATATGCGACGAAACGAGATCCGTACAGTAGTTCTGAACGACGGTTTCAGTCGTTTTCGGTGAGGCGGTAGTCCGCCGCCCACGGTCTTGCGCGCTCGTAGGCGGCGCTGAACGTCAGGACGTCCAGGTCCCGCATCTGTCGTCCGATGAGCTGCATCCCGAGCGGCAGGCCGTTGACAAGTCCGGCTGGGATCGACGCCGCGGGATTGCCGGTGAAGTTGAGCGGGAAGGTGAGAGTCCAGCCGATCAGCGGGTCGACGGCCTGCCCGTTGATCTGCGAGGGGCCGATCGTGTCCCCATCATCGGCGTTGAGGACTGGAAGGGCACCCACCGTCGGGCTCACCAGGAGGTCGAAGGCGTTGACCGCCGGCGTCAAGGCGTCATAGACCTCGGTCCGGAGCGCATCGTCGTTCCTGAGCTGGCGGGCGCTCATGCTGCGGGCCTGCTCGATCTGTTCTGTCAGGCTGGGTGGAAAGTGTGCGGCGAGGTCTGTGAGCAGGTCGATCCCTTGCGCCTGCATGGCCTCCAGGGATGCCAAGCTGATCTGCATCATCGACCGGTGCCACAGGGCCGCGAGCTCCGCGTGATCGGCGGGCAGCGACAGCTCCACCAGCTCCACATGGGCACCGCACTCCTCGAAGCCGGTCACGGCGTGATCGACCGCACGTGCCACCTCGGCCTCGACGGTGAACGCTCCGAGCTCGGGCGAGTAGCCGACGCGGCGTCCCGCAACCGAGCGCTCCAAGGCGGCGCCATAGTCGAGGTTGCCGTCCAGGCAGTGAGGCGCGCGGGGGTCGGGACCAGCCAGCGTGCTCATTGCCAGCGCGGCGTCCGCCACCGTGCGGGTGATCGGCCCTTCGGTGATGAACGGGGCTGAGTTCAGGAATCCGAGCGGTCGGACGATGGAGGGAACGCGCCCAGCGCTCGGCTTGAATCCGTACGTCGAGGTCCAGGCGGCGGGTATGCGGATGGACCCGCCGGCGTCGGTGCCTTCCGCGATGGGAACGAAGCCAGCAGCAACGGCGGCGGCTGCGCCACCAGAGGAGCCACCGGGATTGCGGGTCACGTCGAACGGGTTGCGCGTCGGTCCGAACAGCGGATTGTCGGTGATGCCGCGGGCACCGAACACGGGAGAGTTCGTCTTGCCGAGAACGATTGCGCCTGCGGATTCCATGCGTTCCACGAAGAGGCAGCTGTGCTGGGCGATGTTGCCGGCAAGGGCGCGTACGCCTCCGAGGGTGGATGGCCAACCGGGCTTGAAGTCGAACAGGTCCTTCATGAGAACCGGGACACCTGTCAAGGGACCCGCTGTCCCGTCCGCCAAGGAGTGCTCCGCAGCACGTGCTGCGGCCCGTGCATCGTCGGCGCCGAGGTGGACCACGGCATTGATGGCCGGGTTCTGCTCCTCGATGCGAGCGATCGCGGCCTCGACGAGCTCGACCGGAGACAGCTGCCGGGACCGGAGTGCCTCGATGAGCTCGACAGCCGACATCCACGCGTAGTCCGATGGGTTCATTCGTCACGTCCTCAGGCGTCGGTGGGGGCAGATGCCCTCAGTACAGATCGAAGTACTCGAGCTGTTCCCATGTGCTGACCGCGTGCGGTTCATCGGTGCGGCCGAGCTCGGAAGCGGCGAACCGCTCGGCTTCGCTGCGCTTGTGCGCGGCGTAGAAGGCGACGAAGTCCTCGCCCATGGTCTTCAGGAAGAGCTCACTGTTCTCGAACTCGCTGATCGCCTCGGGCAGGCTGGTCGGCAATCGAGTGACGTCATCCTCGTAGGGGGTGTCCGTCGCCGGAGGTGGTTCCTCGGCCATCGAGACGCCGTCAAGGCCGGTCAAGATCTGACTGGCGATGTAGAGATAGCCGTTCGCGGCGGTGTCGCCGATCCGGTTCTCGATGTGTGTCGACCCGAGACTGCGGTCACCCGTGACGCGGATCATCGCACCTCGATTGTCGGCGCCCCAGGTGACTCTGTCGGGGGCGAGTGAGCGCGGCTGCAGACGCTTGAATCCCGTGACGGTGGGGATGGCCAACAACGCTGCTTCGCGCGCGTGCCTGAGGATGCCGCCGACGAAGTGGCGACCGTAGGGCGACAGCAGCTCCAGGTCGTCCTTCGGCACGAACAGGTTCTGGCCGAGCTCGTCGGTGATCGACAGATGTAGATGCCATCCCGAGGAGTCGAAGCCGCGGATCGCCGGTCGAGGCATGAACGTGATGTGATAGCCGTGTCGCCGCGCGATCATCTTCGCCGCGTTCTTCACCACGAAAGCGGCGTCCGCGCCCTCCAGGGCGCCCAACACGTCCAGACTGATCTCGAACTGAGATGGGCCGTGCTCGACTTCAAGGGTACGGACGGGCAGGCCGAGCTCCTCGAGATGGTCCTGCAAGACGTCCAGGAACTCGCTCACGTTGTCGAGGGCGGCCTCCGACTGGTGTTGGTACGCCGAGTGTGTGGGGCGCACCGCCTGCGCATCGATAGACTCGACCGACCCGGTTCGAGCGAGGTCGGCAACCTTCAGCAGGTGGAACTCGAGCTCGATCCCGATCACCGGTCGAATGTCGCTCCCCGAGGCCAGGTCGGCGGCAGCACGAAGCTGCGCTCGTGGTGAGAATGGTAGAGGTTTTCCCGCCGTGGTGAACACGTCGGCGATGATCCATGCCGTCTGTGGAGCCCAGGGCAGCACGCGGAACGTGGACGGGTCGGGCCGAAGCAGGATGTCGGGTGCTCCTGCCAGGTCGGAGCTGTTGAGCACCCGGCCGGGGGCGAACGGGTCCATGGTCATCTTCCCCGAGGAGTCGCTGAGGAGCGTGCCCAGGTTGCAGCGCAGTCCCTCGGCGCAGATCTTCGGGAACGCCCTCGTCGCCACCACCCTTGTGCGACTGACACCGTGCTGGTCCGCCCACACCACGCGAACGCGGCGAATGTTCTCCGAGCGCAATCGGGCGAAGATCGATCCCCAGTCGTCCCGCTGGAGCATCAAGAGTCGCGCCGAGATCTGCGCTGGGGCGGCGGCGCGTTACAGATGTGCTTCATGTCGACTCCCTCAGCCCTCGGTCAAAGTCCCGGCGACCCACTACACGAGAGAGCATATTCAGTGACACTGAACACTTCAAGTGGGAACGTTAAGCTCCATCCGGACGCGACGGGACAACTCCTGGCCGCTGCAGATGTGCTCGACCATGGCAGCGCGCGCGTTGTCGGGCTGCCCGAGCGCGATGGTGTCGATGAGTCGGAGATGGTCCTGGAAGAACGCTTCGTCGGCCGTCGTCTGGAAGTACTGGCCGTAGATCTGGTTGGACGCTGCCTGGCCCCAGATTGTGTCGAAGAAGCTGAGGAGCTGGGGGTTCTCGGTGGCCGCGACAATCGCACGGTGCACCTGCATGTTGGCGTCGAAATAGGCGCGCATCGTGTTCTTCGGCGTTCGATGAGCCTCCTCCAGTGAGTCCCTGACCGAGCGGATCGCCGCGCCACCCTTCCTGGCCAGCATCTCCGCGGCGTAGGACTCGATCGCCAGGCGCGACTCGAGGTTGTGTTCGACCTCGATGTCGGTCAACTGACGGAACACGTACCCTCTCTTGTCCGCGGGCTCGACGATCCCCTCCGCGACCAGGCGCAGCAGCGCATCGCGAACAGGTGTGCGACTCACTCCGAGCTGGTCGGCGAGCTTGTCGAGGATCAACCGATCCCCAGGCAGCAGGTCGCCGGCCATCATGGCGTCGATGATCTTGCCGCGCACCTCCGACGTGAGGGCGCTGGGATCTCGCTCGATGCGTGCGACCTTCACCGGTCTGCCGCCTTTCGCTGCCTCGATCGTGCGTGGCCGCAGGGCCACCCTGTTCACACACGGTATCCGATGTGTCGGCGTCGACTCGGAGCGCCAGGCGACGACAGACTCTGAATGTATTATTGCGTTTCGCATACGACATTCGATACTGTCGCGTCCTGCCCGGGTCGATCCCGTACAGACCGCGGTAGCTGACCCACGAGAGCGACATGCAGAGAAAGGCCCGTCCCATGGTCGACAGCAATCTCCCGCCCGACATCCCAAGCCTGCTCAAGAGCATCGACGAGCTGCGTCCGCTGCTGGAGAGGAATGCGGCCCAGAGCGAGACGGATCGGCGCGTTGTCCAGGAGTCCATCGATGCGTTGGAGGCGATCGGTGCCTTCCGGGTGACGCAGCCCGCGAAGTACGGCGGGTACCAAGGCAACTCACGCGCCCAGATCGATGTGGGGGCTGCTGTGGGGCGCGCCGACGGAGGGACGGCATGGGTCGTCGCCCTCACCAACATCGCGAACTGGCTCACGTCGCTGTACCCCGAGCGCGCCCAGGACGACGTCTGGGGGGACGACCCCGACGCGAAGGTCTCGGTGGTGCTGGCCACCAACGGCAAGACGACTCGTGTCGAGGGCGGATACCGCGTGAGCGGCGAATGGGGTTACAACTCCGCGTCGTGGCACTCCTCGTGGGCGATCCTCGGCGCTGAGCTGGTGGACGAGGACGGCAACTTCGTGGACACCGCGCAGCTGTTGATCCCCCGGAGCGAGCTCGAGTTCAAGGACACGTGGTACGTCGCCGGGATGCGTTCCAGCGGCAGCAACACGTTGTACGCCAAGGACGTCTTCGTTCCAGACCACCGGGTCATGCCGGGGCAGCCCGCACTGCTAGGCAGCTACCCAGGCACGGACGACGACACGCCAAGCGTGTATCGCGCCGGTTGGATTCCCGTGCTCAACATCATCCTCGTGGGGCCCCAGCTGGGTATTGGACGGGCCGTCCTGGATCGAGTCATCGCCAAGGCCGACAAGGGCATCGCCTATACCAACTTCGCGCACCAGAGCGACTCGGTCGCCTTCCAGCTCGACATCGCCAAGGCCGCCCTGCTGCTCGATGCTGCCGACGCGTTCGCTTTAAGGGCGACTGACGAGATCGATCGGCCCGCCGAGCTCGGGGCGTATCCCGACTACCTCACCAGGGCACGAAACCGTGCGTACGTGGGATGGATTGTCGAGCACGTGTCGCGAGCGATCGAGATGCTCCTTACGGCGCATGGCTCGGGGTCCTTCGCCGAGGTCAACCCGCTGCAGCGGTTGTGGCGTGACCAGGCGGTCGCAGCCAGGCATGCGTTTGTCCTTCCCGCGCTGGGCTACGAGCTCTACGGAAAGGCGCTTCTCGGACGCGAGGACGGCGACACCGTCACCCCGCTGGTCTGAGGTGCGGCCTGTCGCGACCGGTCGGTCCGGCCGGCCGCGACGGGCGTACCGATCCGAGCTGTGAACGGCACTGAGGAGTGACGATGACTGAACAGGCCCTGGTGCCGGACATCGCGGGAGTGCTTGGCCGCATCGAGGAGATCACGCCGCTGATCCGCCATCGCGCCGCCGGAAACGAGACCAATCGTCATCTCGACGAGCCGACGATCGAGGCGCTGCGCGCGGCTGGCGTGTTCCGAACCGGAGTCCCCCGGCGATTCGGCGGGCTTGCCGCAACCACGCGTGAGCAGATCGATGTTGCCCGGGCCGTCGCGCGCGCCGACGGCGGTGCGGGATGGGTGACAGGGCTGCTCAACTCAGGCGCGTATGTCGTCGGGTGGTTCCCGCACGAGGCACAGGAGGAAGTCTTCGGGAGCGGGCCGGACACCCACGTCTCGATCATGCTCGCGCCGTCATCGAAGGCGAGCGCTGTCGAGGGTGGTGGCTACCGGATGAGCGGGGAATGGCGGTACAACTCCGGGTCCTGGCACTCCTCCTGGGCGATCCTCGGCGCCCCCCTCCACGACGATGCCGGCCGGTTCGAGGACAACGCGATCGTGCTCGCTCCGCGGCAGGACCTGGAGTACAAGGACACCTGGCATGTCGCGGGCCTGAAGTCGACCGGCAGCAACAGCTTCGTCGCCAACGACATCCTCGTGCCCGAACATCGAGTGCTGCGCGTTGGTCCAGCCCTGCGCGGCGACTACCCCGGAGTCGTCGGACAGGGTGACGACGACACCTACCGGACGGCGTTCATCCCGGAGCTGGAGGCCCAGCTGCTGGGGGCTCACCTGGGAATGGGCGACGCTGTCCTGGATCTCGTCCGTGCCGCAGCGCCGACCAAGAGCATCGCCTACACGACCTATCGGCGTCAGAGCGACTCGATCCCCTTCCAGCTGGAGCTCGCAAGGGCCGCTCTTCTGCTGGATGCAGCCGAGCTGTTTGCCTATCGCGCGGCCGACGAGATCGATGACGCAGCCCGGAACGGCACCTACCTCGACTATGCGGCACGCGCGCGCCAACGCGGCCAACAGGCGCAGGTCGTGTCGAACGTGAGGAGCGCCGTGGACGCCTTGATGACCGCACACGGCTCGGCCGGATTTGCGGAGTCCAGCGTCCTGCAGCGTTTCTGGCGCGACCAGGCGACCGCCGCTCGGCACGGCCTCACGCTCCCGGACACGGGGCTCGAGGTCTACGGCAGGTGGCTTGCCACCGGCGAGGAGAGCAACCCCGTCACGCCGCTGGTGTGACCACTCTCCATCCACCACGTACGACCCGCTCCTCAGGAGGCAGGCAATGACCATGACAGAGATCATCAATCCTTTCGAGTCCTACTTCGACGGCAAGCACGACTGGCACACGCTGGGGCTTTATCGCCGCTATCCGGCGATCTCGGCCGAGCAGTTCAAGGCCATCTTCAGTCGTCACCCCGGCGGGCTCGTCGTGATCACGGCAGAAGGTCCGGGCGGGCCGGTCGCGTTGACCGCATCCTCGCTCGCGTCGGTGAGCGCTGACCCCCCGCTCATGGTCTTCTCGCTCTCGGGGCTCTCCTCCAGCACCGCGGCCATCGTCGCCGCCGACACGGCGGTCGTGCACTTCATCGATGTGGAGTCGATGCACATTGCCAAGCTCGCGGCCACGAGCGGGGTGGACAGGTTCGCCGACACCACGCAGTGGAGCAGGTTGGAGACCGGGGAGCCGGTCTATCACGTCGTTCCTGCATGGATCCGCGTGCACCCCATCGAGCGCATGATTGCTGGCAGCTCGACGGTCATGGTCGCGCAAGGAGTCGAGGCGAGCATGCCGGCCGAGGCCCTCACTGCGCTCCAGTCGCGAGATGGACTCGCCTACGTCAACCGTGAGTGGCATCGACTCGGGCCGAGCTCGTCCATCGGATGACGCCACCATCCGCTTCGGCTGCCGCGAGGCCCTGGAGCTGACATCCGGCACGTGCCGTAAAAGAACCGCGGGACGGCAGACAGAGCCTGCCACCCCAAGAAAGGAAACGAAGACCTATGTCGCATGATCGCATCACCCACAACCCCGCCCCGGTCATACCTGGCATCTCTGACAGCGTGCGGGTGACCGCGGGCGACCTCCTCTTCATCTCCGGAGCTGTGGGCTTCGAAGCCGATGGCTCCGTCCCGTCAGACTTCGCCCGCGCGATCGAGCTCACGTATGGCGAGCTGGAGCGAGCGCTCAAGGCCGGAGGTGCCACCTACGAGGACCTTGTCCGAGTCAACGTCTATGTCACGCATCTGGACGAGGAAAAGCTCAAGGTGTGGCGCGAGACCCGCGACCGGATCATCGCGACAGAGGAGCCATCGGCGAGCACGATCATCGGTGTGTACTCGCTCTTCAACGGTGCGTCGATCGAGATCGACGCGATCGCCGCGGTGTAGGGGAGCACCGTGAAGAACACAGGCACGTCAGGAACCAACGCCGTCGACTGGGAGGAGCGCGTCGACTTCGACAAACTGCGCGACGAACGACTCGCACGACTGAAGTACCAGCTCGAGGCATCTGAGCTGGGCGCGGTCCTGGCCTTCGACTTCTCGAACATCCGCTATATGAGCGCAACCCACATCGGCACCTGGGCGATGGACAAGCTCATCCGCTTTGCGCTGCTGACACGCAACACCGACCCGGTCGTGTGGGACTTCGGGTCAGCAGCGAAGCATCATGCGCTCTACAACCCGTGGCTGGATGTGACGTCATCGGAGATGGACGCCAACCCTCACGCACCTCATGAGGGTGTGAAACGCCCACGTCTTGAGTCTGGGGCGCGCGCGGGGATATCGACGCTGCGTGGCGCGTTCCCTCCCGACGCCGAGATGGCGACCGACCTCGCGAAGAAGATCAAGCGCGAACTCGAGAAGTTCGGCCTGGCCGATGAACCGCTCGGTGTGGATGTGATCGAGCTGCCCGTGCTGTTTGCACTGCAGAAGGAAGGTATCGACGTCGTCGACGGTCAGCAGGTGTTCATGGATGCGCGCCGGATCAAGACGTCTGATGAGATCCGGTTGCTCACCCAGGCCGCCTCGATGGTCGACGCGGCTTACGAGGAGCTGTACCGCTTCCTGAGGCCCGGCGTGCGGGAGAACGAGGCCGTGGGCCTTGTCGCCAAGACGCTCTACGACTTCGGGTCGGAGTACGTCGAGGGTGTCAACGCGATCTCCGGCGAACGGTGTGCCCCACACCCTCACGTGTTCTCCGACCGGTTGATCCGGCCCGGGGATCCAGCGTTCTTCGACATCCTGCACAGCTGGAACGGATATCGCACCTGCTACTACCGCACGTTTGCGGTGGGCTCCGCATCGAGCAAGCAGCGGGACGCCTACACGCGTGCCCGCGAGTACATCGACCGTGCGATCGCGGCAGTGAGGCCTGGCGCGACGACGGCAGACATCGTGCGGCTGTGGCCCGAGGCCCACGAGTTCGGATTTGCGAACGAGATGGATGCATTCGCCCTTCAGTACGGACACGGCCTCGGGCTTTCGATTTGGGAGAAGCCGATCTTCTCCCGGCTCACGTCCCTCGATCATCCGGAGGTCCTGGAGGAGGGCATGGTCTTCGCGCTGGAGACGTACTGGCCGTCGGCCGACGGTTGGGGCGCGGCCCGGATCGAGGAGGAGGTGGTGGTCACTGCGGACGGCTGTGAAGTGATCACGAAGTTCCCCGCTGAAGAACTCATCGTCGCCGGCCGTCAATACTTCACCGTCGACGGCCCGCTCAACCTCAACCGTGACAGCCAGTCCCATCTCAACACGGCATCTGGACGTGGTGAGGGGTGAGCACCCTCGGGTTCCTCGGCCTGGGCTCCATGGGCATGGCGATGGCGAGACGGCTGCTGGACAGCGGCCATGACGTCGTGGCGTGGAACCGATCAGTGGGTCCCGTTGACGAGCTCGTTGCCGCCGGCGCCACCCGCGCGAAGACGCCCGAGGAGGCACTGGCGCCAGCCGTGTCATTCAGCATGCTCGCCGACGACCAGGCAGCGGAGACGGTCCTCGGCGGCGCCGGTCGAGCTGCAGCGGGTCGAATCCATGTCAACACGGCGTCGATCAGCGCAGCGGCCACGGAGAGGTTGGCGACTCTGTACGCTCACCATGGTGCCGGCTACGTGTCAGCCCCGGTGCTCGGTCGTCCCGAGGTGGCTGCTTCGGGTCAGCTGAACATCCTGACGGCCGGCCCTCTCGACCTCGTCGAGGCGGTCACGCCGTACTTGACGCAGCTGGGCAAACGCATCTGGCGGCTCGGGGACAGCGCGCCCATGGCCAGCGTCGTCAAGATCGCGGTGAACTACAACATCATCCACGCCCTGCAGGCCCTTGGCGAAAGCATCTCCATGGTCGAGCGGCACGGCGTCGACGCGGATCTCTTCGTCGAGCTGCTGACGAGCAGTCTCTTCGGCGGCGTCGTGTACGAGACGTACGGCGCGGCGATCGCGGCGAAGGACTACACCCCAGCATTCAAGATGAGCCTGGGTCACAAGGATCTCGTCCTGGCTCGCGAAGTTGCGGATGCAGGCCACGTGAGTCCTGCCACCATGCCGGCGCTGTTCAAGGTCTTCGAGCGTGCGCTGCAGGATCCCGAGCTGGCCGAGTCCGACTGGAGTGGCATCGCCGAGGTGTCGCGTCGCGGCCTGCTGTAACTGCATCGGCCGCCCGAGGCGATCGACCCACTCGACTTCGCCATCCCGGAATCCCGGGTGGTGCCATCAACCCAGGAGGAAATTGTGGCAGGCAGGACCGTTGTCGTCGTCGGGGGGACGTCAGGAATCGGTTTGGAGCTCGCGAGAGACATCGTGGCCAGCGGCGACACGGCGATCATCACGGGCCGTCACCGGGAGCGAACCACCCGAGTGGCCTCGTCGCTGGGTGACTCTGCCAGGGGCATCGCGCTGGACATCTCCGAGCCCGAGACGATAACCGCGTCCCTCTCCGCCATCGACGGTCCAGTCCACGGCCTCGTGCTCAGCGCCATCGAGCGCGACGCGAACAGCGCGCGTGACTACAGCGTCCCGCGAGCGACGCGACTGACTGTTCTCAAGCTCGTCGGCTACACCGAGACGGTGCATGCACTCCTGGATCGGTTGGAGCCGACGGTGGACACGGGCATCGTCCTGTTCGGTGGCGGGGCGAAGGACCTGCCGTATCCGGGTTCGACCACGGTCTCGACCATCAACGCCGGGGTCGATGGAATGGCCCGCACACTTGCGTTGGAGCTTGCTCCCATCCGGGTGAACTCGTTGCATCCCGGCATCATCGGCAACAGCCCCTTCTGGGCCGCCAAGCCGGAAGGGGTGCTGGACGCGTACACGTCACGAACGCCCGGCGGCGAGCTCGCCACCATGGCCGACATCGTCGATGCGACTCAGTTCCTGCTGCGCAATCGTGGGATGTCGGGAACGAGCCTCGTCGTGAACCGCGGGTGGCACCTCACCTGAGCCCCTGGCGGCATCCTCAGCTGGGCTTGGCGTACGCCACCACGCCGGCGTCGATGAGCACACTGGGCTCGTCGCCCTCGGTCCACGCGTCGTGGCACGGGGTCGAGGTCGGCGACGTCGCAGGGGCCGATGGTGATCTCCTCGCCGTCGTCGGACCTGACGGTCATCCGTCCGGACAGGCAGATCCCCGTGTGGTGGACCTGGCACGAGCTCGTCCCGGCGATCGGCTGCACGTCGGTGGACCATCGCCATGCTGGCTCGAAGACACCCTTCCCACGGTGAAGCCGCCCAGGGCGATCACCTCCATGTGCCCGTGGTCCCGGAACGGGCCCCCTTCGTGCGGCGTGTCGATGTTCTGCTTCTCGGACATGACGTCTCCTCTCGGTGAGCCCCCCGGGACCTCCACGTTCGTCCTCGGCGCACCTGACGCGAGGCGCCATCGCCCGACAATCCCGCGGTGGGGGAGGACCCCCGCCGCCGCAGCGGGCTACCGGCTGCGGCCGAGCGCAGCCTCCTCCGTGGCGGCCAGCATGTCGGCGAACGTCGCGGTCAGCCTCTTGTCGATCAGTGGCCCCGTCAGGTGGCCGAGGGGCCCGCCACGGGGCACGTACCGGTAGTCGAAGAGGCCCAGGGTGCCGTCGCCGTCGGACTCGAGCGTGAGCGTGGACTCGACGTGCGGGAACGGCACCAAAGTGTTTGGGCTGGTTCTCCGTCCCGATCCGGTGACCGTTCTCCCAGATGGTGACGGTCTCGTCCCTGGCGCCCATCGGCTTGAGCTCGACGCGGCGCCGAGGGCCCTCGTCGACCGGAGACCGTTCCAGTGGCTCGCGAGGTCGGGGAAGTCGGAGACCACGGCCCAGACAGCGCTCGTGGGCGCCGACATGCGGCGTTGCACCATGATGTGACGTTCGGGCATGAGGGCCACCTCCGGACCGGTCGGCCCATCCATCAGTGTCCCGCCGTAGGAGCGACCCCTCGCCCGCACGCACGGTCTTCCCGCACTTTGGTGTGCCGCCGCGCGACTGAGAGGTAGGAGGGCACCGCCACGGCTCCCGAGCCGGGCATGCCAACTAGATGGTGCCCGTCGGGCACGAGAGGAGCGTGGACGACCTGGTCGTCTATAACGAGCTGGTAGCCCTGACCGCGGGTGCGGGCCTGCTGGGGTTCGCGGCCTTCCTGACCCAGCTGATCAAGGGTCGCCACATCGACAGCGAGGGCTGGGCCTTCGGCGTGACCGGCGTGCTGCTGTTCGCGCTGGGCATCCACACCACGGTGACGTGGCCATTCGGCGGTGGCGGCTCCGAGTGCGCCAACATCGCGTTCGGCCAGCCCGCCGCCGGCTTCGGTGCGCTGCTGCTCTTCGCCGGCGTCTACCTGTGACGACACCGCGCGCTCTACGCCGACGCTGTGGAGGAGGCCAACGCCACGACCCTCGCGGCCTTCAAGCCGGTGGGCATCGTCGTCGGTGCCCTGGGCTGGCCATGGCCGTCCCTGGCCATCGCCTTCGTACGATTCCAGCTCGAGGCTGCCCCTGCGGTGGAACCCCATCAGCGGCCGTTTTCGGCCACCTGCCGATCCTCGAGGCGCTGTTCCTGGGTGGCCTGTGGGGCGTCGTCGCCCTCGGCGCGACCCTGTTCGCGATCTGCTTGCGGGACTTCTCCTTCACCGTCCGAGCGACCCGGACTCAACTAAGTTGCTCGGGTTTCAGGGGACGCTGTTTGACCTGCGCCAATGTGGCACGGGCTGCCGCGTCCCCCCGTGGTTGGAGTGCTCCGGGGGACGGATACGGGGACGCTGAGCCGCCACGCTGCGGCCCGTGACCAAAGTCAGGGGCGTCCGAGTGTCCGATTCGTGCGCGCTGCGAATGCTTATCCGTGGCGTGAGGATGGTGCGACGACTGCTGGCTCGCGCCGCGCGGTACGTAAAGACATGGTCATGGCCGGTTGCCGGGCTGGCCGTCGTTCCTCAGGTCGAGGTGCTCGATCGATCGGACGCCCGGAGGCCCTTCGCATCCTGCACGAGACCCACGCCACCGGTGGCGACGTACGCCGCATCTACGACCTCTTCGGGCTCAGCGTCGAAGGCGCCACCCGCTACCTCACGATCGAACCTGAGTTCCTAGAGACAACCCGATGAGACCGCCACGCCCGGCGAGCAAGCCGTTAACCCCTCGCACCGGCCGCGCCATTCCTGCAGCTCCATCTGCGAATGAGCTGGAGGCTTGGTTGTGAGGAAGCGGATCCTGCTCCTGCTGCCGCTGATAGTGGTGGGGCCGCTCCTGCTGCTCGTTCTTGGTCTGGGCAACGCGACCATCGACGGCGCACGTGCCGCCTGCTACCCACCCGCCGCGGTAGCTAGCGACGGGTTCCGGATTGGCACGCTGAACTGGCGCGGCGCCTCGCACTACACCTCGAACCCCCACCCGGGCGAGCGCCCATTCCGTGAACGAGTGCCGCACATGGTGTCGAAGATCGACGCCTCAGGGGCCTCGATTGTCGGGTTCCAGGAGTTCGAGCAGCCCCAGGCGGACGCATTCCTCTCCGCCACCGACGGAGCGTGGGCCCTCGTGCAGGGTCGACGGCAGGGACAGGACTCCACCGCCGACGCCATCGCCTATCAACCCGCGGCATGGACCGTAGAAGACATCAGGCACGTCTCCATCCACTACGGCCGCCCGATCATTCAAGTTCCGCTCGTCCGGTTCACCTCCACCCACGACGGAACGGCCATCTGGGTGCTCAACACCCACCACCCCGCCGACGCCGTCGGAGGCAGCCCAACCATGCGCGACGCCGCGGTACGGATCGAGACGCGAACCCTCCTCGAGCTGCACGCCAGCGCCCCGGACACCCCGCTGCTCCTGACCGGAGACATGAACGACCGCACCCGATTCCGGGAACTCTTCCAAGAACTGACCATCGGCTGGGCGACCGCCAACCCGACCGACGACCAGATCGACTGGATCGCCGGGAGCCCAACCGTCACCTTCACCGACACCGTCGTCGACCGCACCACCAACGACGGTGCGCAGCACTACACCGACCACCCGTACGTCCACACCACTGCAACGACCGCGCAGCGTCGCGACGCCCCCACCCCAGACTCGGCGACCTCTGTCAATCCGACCTGCGACACCACGGCCACAACATCCCTGACTGACGTCTCATCCGAGCTCTTGACCGACCTTCATGAGCGCATCGCCGCGATGCTCGACACGCCAACCGGCCTGTGTGAACTGTCGTGGACGATCGGAGCACCCTGCACCTACAGCAATCAGTGCCCGAAGGTGGTCGACGCCCTCTATGGGGGGACTGGCCTCGGCCGCGGGTACGGCAACGGCCAAGACGTCGCCCAAGGCATCATCGACGCGGGACTGGCCCAATCCCATGGGACGGGCGCCAGCTCTGCGCCCCCAGTCGGGGCGGTGATCTCATACGACAGCAACGACGGCGTCGGACACGTCGCCATCTACGTCGGCGACGACACCATCTTCGGCAACGACTACGGATGCAGCGCCCACGGCGTCTACGGCTGCGTCGGCTTCACCAACATCCACACACCAGCGGGTTCGATCACCTGGGCACTGCCCACCGCGTCGTTCGACCTCGGTGGAATGCCGGTCGGCTCGTCGTAAACGCGGCGGCCAAGACAACGGCCACCACAAGTGTGCTGTTTGTATAGGTCTACGGTCATCGATGGTGGCGAGCACCCTGTAGGCACGCTGAAGGTCCGGATCGGTTTCGTCATGGACTGTACGACGGGGCAGGTTCGGCAGGATCGGCCACTGGGCGAGCCAGTCTCCGAGGGTTACAGGCCGGCCTTGAGCAGCGCTTGTGTCAATTGGATGCCTACCTGTATGCGGTCCTCCGAATCCAGGGATTCGGAGTGCCTGTCCCTCGGGCTCACGCGGACGATGTTGTCGCTATCGATGCCTAAGGGCTCCAGGGCGGCGTGGACTAGGGCTACTTGGGCTGCGTCGTCCGGCGGGAGGATCTCGAATCCTGCATCCCGGCTGCGAATGCCGGTTCCGGACGCCGACAGCTTCATCGTCTTCTCGGTCCCCGTGTAGTCCCAGCTACGGAACTCCGGCTTCGTGAGCCCTTGAGGCTGTCCAAGCTCCTCCCACACCGCGAGGAGGTATGGGTCGGTGAAGGCTGCGCGGTAGTCGCCGCCTTTGAGCATGTCGACCCGGTAGCCGTACCCGACTCCATCGGAGTCGTATTCGCCCACATAGATCCCCTGCGGTGCGCTCAGCATGCTCGGGTAGCGTACGAAGTAGTGGCGCCAGTCGTAGCGGCAAGCCGCCTCCTGCTCCGTTAGCCACTCGTTCACGATTGTTTCCAAGGCGTCGACTGCGGGTTCGTCGCGGCTCGCTACATCTTCGAGGAGTTGGTCGGCGGCATCCCGCAGCGCTGCTCGTCCGTCTCGTGATCCGCCCGTGAGGACGTCTCTCCACGAGCCGCCACCGCGACGTTGCCCGGGCATGCCGAACTGTCTCCGGGTGCCGAGGGATCGCGAGTAGTCGCCCTTGGTGAGAAGGGCTGGGGCCAGTCGTGGCAGGGCGTCGATTGAGGTGACGGCACGGAAGGTCTCGCCGCGCGCATCGATGGTGGCGGCGTCCAGGTTGAACGCGAAGAGTCGTCCCCTGAGTAGCTCGTGGTCCTCAAGCGCATGCACCGATTCCTGCAGCTGGGGATGCGCCGAAAGCAGGTCACGCTTGAGTTTCTCGTCGTCGATGCGAGCCTGGTTGAACCTCTTCAACCCATCGAGGTATGAGTCGGGTGGGGCGGTCATCAACCTGATCGTTGACGCGATCAGTTCGGGCATGTACTCATTGCGGACATCGTCCGGTGCGGACTCCGCGATGTTGCGCAGCGACCGCAACCGTTGACCGAGGTCCTCTCTTGATCCTTCAGGACACTTTTGCCGGAAGATGATCACGGCGAACAGCAGAATCGTTTCGGCGAGCGAGAACTGCTTGGTTCCGTAGTGTTCGAGGCAGGCCGCGAAGAGATTCGGGTCCTGCGACTCGAACAACAGCAGCCCCGACTCCGCGTTGCCATCCACTCGAAACAGATCGGTGAGCACTTCCGCGGGCACGTTGCTGGATGCCGTCTCGCCGACCCAGGTGTCGAACGCGAAAAACAAGAATCCAAGGTGGGTCTGCGCGTCCTCGTGATCGACAAAGACCCGCTGTGCACGTTGGAGCAGTGTGTCTGGGGTTCGGGTCGATCCGGTCCGCCACTCGCAAACGTCGACGATAAAGGCGAAGTAGTGCATGAACTCGTCGTCGACGAGGGAGTCCCCACCCTCGTAGTGCCACAGGAGGTCCGACCACTCTCGGTCCAGCTTCTCGCTGAGCTCTGTCTGAGGTCCGGTGCTAGCGAGCAACTGCTCCAGCCGCGCTTTGAACACCTCAAACTCGGTGAGGGGCTTCCCCCGCGAGTTCATCTTGATGTAGAGATCGTCTCCTGACTCCATGTCGTCGATTGGCAGGAACAAGAACGAGATCGCGGCGTCATCTGGAGATGTCAGACGCTCCCACAGCGTCTCGAAGTCGTGGTCGCCGCTGGATAGACGTTCGTGGATCGCACCGATCATCACCAGCATCGATTCGATGGTGGGATCGGTACGCCAAGGGAATAGGTACCAGGGCTGGTCGGTGATCCAGTCCACCGGATCAGCGTCGTCCGCCGGCCAAGTGTGGGAAACGATTTCGCGACAGAAGTACTCGGCGCTAAGGCGGGTGGCATACCGGAACTCGCTCCACGGCGCACTCGCGTCCAGCGTTCCGGCCCGTGAAGCCACGTACCAGTGCAAGAGAAACAGCGTGGTCAATCGCTGCTGGCCATCGAGTGGCTTGAGAACGCCCCCGGCAACTTCACCGTAGATGAAGTCCAGACCCACGGAGTCCGCCGTGGTCAGAGCGCGGATGAGTACGTCAAGGAAGTCGCGGCGGATCGTGACTGTGTCGCTGTCCTCCCGTCCCTGCGCGTAGTCGCGCTGGATGATGGGAATCTCGATGCTGCTGATGGTCGGGCGCTCGTCAGGGGCACTGTCGAAGATCCCGGAGTAGGTGGTGGGGAACCCTTTCACGACGAAACCTCCGCAGGCTCGGGCACTAGGTAGGGGGCGAGGACGTCGCGCATGACGTCGTAGTACGCCTTCCGATCCTGCGGTCCCCACATGTGGATCTGCTGGTCGGCATCGTCGGTGTAGTACTTGAGGAAGGCGTTGCGTGTGCACGGCGGGATGTAGGAACCCGCACGATCAAGGCGAAGGATCTCCTGCCTCTTCACCTCGAATACAGAGTTGCCTAGCGCGCTGTTGTGCCCTCGATCTAGAAGCGCAAGGTTTGGGAGTAGGTGAACGTCGTCGCCGATCACGGGATCGCCGCTTGCTGCGAAGGCGGCGACGATCTCGTTCTCCAACTTCCTGAACCTCGCCTCAATGCCCACCTCGCGGGCGTCGATGGACTCGATTAGTGAATCGATCCGGCTGAACAAGTCGGCGTTCTCCTTCTGAGAGCGCCCTGGGAGTGCGTCGATGCCTCGGCGATGAAGCTCCAGCCAGGTCCTCCACTGCTTTGCCCGGGTAAGGGGTGCTGCATTCTGCGCGTGTATGTGCTCCACGGACCAGCTGCTCCTGGCATGGGCATAGAAGGAGAACCGCTCGCCGTCCTCGCTGGCGACCAGATTTTCGTTAACGGCGCCGAGAACAGTTGCGACGTTCATCAGAAGCAGGATGTCTTGGCACTCGTCTCGGTTCTCCTCGTAGTTGAGAGCATCGAGTCCAGATCGGGATTCGCCGACTCGGCTGCGGATGCGCTGCACCAGCGCCTGCCGGAATGACTTGTTAGTCCGGCCCTCCGCCAACTCGACGATGCGCTCGAACTCATACCGGCCTCCCGTGGCGATGAGGAAGCCGATGAGGTGGTACAGCGTGCGGTCGTGGAACCATCCTGTAATGAGACCGTGCATCCGGACGACGTCTCGCCAGAACTCAGCAGCCGAGTTCTCGATGCGTGGCCTTAGCTCCTCGAACACCCAGTATCGGTGCTGCTCCTTGCCGTCGGTGCTTCCCGCCATTGCTCGGAACAGGAGGTCGATGTGGGTCGGCCACTCCTTGCTCGATGCTGTGATGAAGGCCCAAAGCTCAGGGTCACGCAGCTCCCGCTCGAAGTAGTCCCACTGCACGGCCACCTGCTCTTGGCGCTCTGACCGACTCCCGCCGGCGCCGATCTTGGAGAGGACGAGGGCCTTGATCAGCTCGGCATCGGTGAGCGGAATCCGCCCTACATTCAGGCGCCTGAACAGCTCGTTGTTGTCAGTGCCCTCGGGTGCCTCGTACCAAATCAGGTAGACGCTCTCGGCCAACGCCTTGCGGACGTTGATCGCTGCACCCTCGGGGTCCGGTTGGTCCTCGAACCACTTCTCGATCGCCTCGTAGGCCGAGTAGATGTAGTGGAAGTCGATGTTCTCGTGCCGCAGCGCTGGGTCGAGAGTGTCTAGGTACTTGCGGCTGTTCTCCCGAGTCTCGTACGTCAGGGAGTAGTTGACCTTGGCCCGGGGAAGCCAGTTGCTGTCGCGCAGGTACCTGACGATCAGATAGAGGGTGGTGAGGCGCTGCTGGCCGTCGATTAACTCCCAGTTGCCCGAGGACTCCCGCCAAGTGACGACGATGGGCTGAAGGTAGTAGCTGCGCGGCATCGGTGCAGCGATGACATCGTTGTCGATGTCGTCCAGGAGTTTCACAACCTCGGTTGCGCCCCAGCGATAGCCCCGCTGGTACGACGGGATGACGAACTCGCCGGACAGCTCGTCGCTGATCACGAGCTTCCTCATCAATTCGGCGGAACGGGTGTAGTGGGTCATCGGCACAATCCTATGGATGGTGCCGTGGGCGCGGGGACGATCGAGCCCTCGAGCCGGGAGTCGGGAAGCTCGTCACGACGCCTCGCTCATTCTGCGACTCGCCGCGACCAGGCGTTGGGCAGTGGCCTCCCGGACGTCCTTGAGTTGCCACACCTGGCCGCGGACTTCGATGACGGCCAGCCGGGCGATCCGGTCAACTTGCGCGCTGTGGGCGTCGGTTAGCTCGACGGTGGAGTCCAGGAAGACCCAGTCGAATTGTCCGTCGGTGAACGTCCCCGCTTCCACCGCATCGGTGACGTTCATCGGGTAGACGGCGGCGACCTTTGGATGCTTGCGCACGAGCATGTTGAGCATGGCCTGGCTGGAGTCGACGCCGGCGTACCGATCAGGGGTCGCGAGTCCGAGGTCGAGCACTCGCCCTGTCCCGCAGCCGAGGTCGAGGACATGCGGCGGAAAGGAGCCACGCACCTTGCTGAGCATGACGGCGTGGCTCTCAGCCTCGCCGTCGTACGCGGGATGGTCGGCGTCCCAGGTCGTCGCCACGCCGTCGAAGATCGACCAGGCTCCGCTGGCGGTGAGCGGCGCGTTCTGAATGCCGTAGGACAGCTCAGTGGTTGCGCGGTTGACCAGCGTCGTGTCGGTGAAGTGGTTGTCTTCGGTCCACCAGCGGTACCGCCCGTCGGGGCTCACGAGGTAGATCTTGGTCAGCGAGTAGTACTTCCCCGGCGACCCGAGGGTGTGAATCACACGGGCGGCGCGAACCATGTCGTCGTGGGTCACACCGGGGGTGCGGCCTTCGACGATGTAGTGGTGCGGCGCCGTCTCCGCGTAGGTCTTGGCGAACGTCCACTCTCGAGTGACGGCGAACTCCAACCACCAGTCGAGGTCGCTCTTGGTGATCCGGCCCTCACTCATCTGTCTTCTCCTGGTTACGTGCGTCCGGGGCTTCGGGAGTCACCATGCCAGTGGGGTCCGACAGGATCGGCCGGGCTACCGTCGTTGTAAGGCCCCCTCGACCGCGATGCGAGCGTCGCGGAGCTGCGCCGCCTCCTTCCGAGCGGTCCAAGGACGCAGGTCAGTGATCAGTGGTGGGGCGCTGCGGAGCAGGACGAGCGCCGTGCCGAAGGGCAGCGTGCGGATGGTCTCTGGCGGCATCACCGGGACGCGCCGGGTCGAACGCTGGAGCGAGCGGGAGCCGTACTCGCCGACAGAGGTGGTGTCGGTGCGCTCGTCGCGCTCGCCGATTAACGCTGAGAGGTCTTGGAGGTCGCGGGCTGACGACGTACCGCCGAGGATGACCTTGACGATGGAGGCGTCCCAGATTGCGCCGGCTGCGTGGTCGCCCCACTTGTCGCGTGCCTGGGACAGCGACTGGAGGGCGGGCATGGTCGTGATCCCCGTGCCGCCGCCTTCCGCCATGAGCACGGGAAGGGACGGGAGCGGCGAGAGATTGCCGATCTCATCCAAGGCAAGGAGCAGCGGTGGGTCGAGTCGTGCCCCCGGCGACGAGGCTGCGAGGTGGCGGGCGGTCTCGACGAGGTCTTCGATGAACGCTGCGACGAGAGACCAGGATGCGCCCGCTCCGGCTCCGGTGGCGAGCAGGTAGAGGGTGCCGTTGTTGGTGAGAAAGTCGACGGGATCGAAGTGCTCGCCCGGCTTCGGGGATACCGCGTCGAGGACGCGAGGGTCGGCGAGGCACGACAGCGCGAGCGAGACGCCCATCCAGACGGAGTCGCGGGTGCGAGGGTCTGAGTGGATCATCGACTCCAGGGAGTCGGCCCAGCCGGGTGCAGCCTTGGGGTTGCTCGACAAGATCGCGACCGCGTCGGCAGCAGCCGAGGGTGCGAGGGTCCAGCCGAATAGCTCGCGGGGGGAACGGTCGTCGAGTGCGGCTGCGTGGAGCAGGGCTTGGAGAGCGGTTCTGGTCTTGCCTTCCCAGAATCCGCCGGACTCGACGCCTCCGGCCGACAGGCCGGTGGCCGATGCGAGACCCGTGGCGCGGATCATCGCGGTGAGCGGGTCTTCGCAGCCCCGCACGGGTGACCAGCGAAGGCCAGCGGGCAGACCTTCGGCCAGGCGTTGCGGGTCGAAGACGGCGACCGGGCCGCGATCCTGTCGGGCGGTAAGGGTGGCGGCGATGTTGTCGGGCCGGGTCGCGGTGGTGATCACAGCGCCGGGTGCGTCGAGGATCGCGTTGATGACGAGGTGCAAGCCCTTGCCCGACCTCGGTGGACCGAGCAGGAGGATCGAGTCCTCGACGGATGCCCACACACCCTGCCCACGGGAGCGGCCGAGCAGGTAGCCGATGTCGGACGGCTCGGGTTCGTCGAGCGACGGCCGCAAGGTCCGGCCGCGCGACAGCAGTGCCTTCTGTGAGGCAACAGACCGTACGTCGCGAGCAGTCGCAACGCCGGCCAGGCGCCGCGGGTCGTGCGTGGTCTTGTGTTTTATCGATCCGATGCGCCGCCACAACACCAGCGCACTCGCCACGACCGCTGCGACCATCAGGACGAGCACGAGCCAGTAGATCCACGCGGCGAGGCCGTCGGCGGCGAGGGCGGTGGCAGGATCACCGGGATGGCTGATTACTCGGAAGCCTGCCTCCGAGCCACCCTGGGGCTGCGCGCTTCCCGACGCGAAGGCGGCGACCGATCCGGCAAGTCGCAGGATCGCGGCAAGGACGCCAACGGCTGCGATGAGGATGAGCCCGAGGTTGGCCAGGTCGTCGTCGACGCCCTGCCCTCGCGGGTTCACGGCGTTCCCTCGCTGAGGGCGACAACCCCCGACGTTCGTCCGACCAGGAAAACCCGCGGGTGCTCCGCGAGCAGCGCGGGTGGCAAGCGAAGCTGGGCGGTGCCGTCGCCGTCCGCGACCTGTCGAGCCACGACAACGCACACCTCCACTTGTTCGCCGGCAGAGAAGCCATCGCCCGAGATCCCGAAGGCAGACGCCAGCGCGGCGCGGGCGGCAGGAGGCGCGGGCTCGGCTGCCTGTCGTCTCGGCATGACGATGTCGATGAAGCTCGAGTCATCGGCTTCCCGAACCTCGACTCGGATCGGCGTGCGGAGGTCGGTCGCGATGTCGCTGACCAGGGGCTTAAGGTCATCGCGGGTGAGCGACCCGTCGGCCGAGTAGGGCTCGCGGTCGAGCGCAACTGCCAGGTAGCCCTTGTGGTCGATGTCGACTTCGACGAGCGGCATCACCACGGGCACGCGCATGGTCTGGCGGTCGTCGCGGCGGTAGGGCGCGGCTCTGCTAGTCATGCTCATAGCCCGATCGGCTCCACCTGTCGCTGCGCGACCGTCTGCACTGGAGCAGCACCCCGGTCGGCGGCGAGCGCCTCGCGGTCGAGTCCGGGCGGGTTGCCGTCGCCGACCTGCGGGGTGTCGAGCTTGTCGAGGATCGTGACGGCCGCGCCGCGCACTCGTTCGGCGGCCGACTGCACGACCTCGACCGGCGTCTTGCCGGGAACGCCGGATGCCCACGAGGCGACGTACGGGATCGTGTAGTCATCGGTCGCCAACCCGTGCGCTGCTCCGACCATGAGGGCGACCGACTCGGCTTCGACCTCGGCGCTGCCGCGGTGCATGGCAGCGTCGGCGTTGTCAGGGCCGTGGAGCATGACGTGACCGAGCTCTTTTCTGCACCAGAACAGTCGGGCTGCCGCGTTGGGTGTAGTCATGCCTG
>ERZ1645187.549-NODE-549-length-37147-cov-37.355791_pt1 | contig 37147 bp, 37 predicted proteins | sample MGYA00575352_ERZ1645187 | MGnify/ENA primary metagenome ERZ1645187 (study PRJEB40837, sample SAMN11349314) | freshwater sediment metagenome | isolation source: river sediment | host: Sediment | place: India: Wazaribad , New Delhi | collected 2017-02-21 ... | reverse complement strand
GCCTACGAGAAGATCAAGGCCGACTACCTCGAATTCGCCGCCAAGGTCGGCATCGCCGACGTGCGCTTCCTGCCGCTCTCGGCACTCAACGGCGACATGATTGTGGATCGTGGCGACAGCCTGAACTGGTACGACGGCCCGACCCTGCTTGAAATCCTCGAAGCCGTCCCCGCCGCCCACACCGAGCACGACGAGCCCTTCCGCTTCCCCGTGCAATACGTCTGCCGCCCGCAGGATTCCGCCAACCCGGAACTGCACGACTACCGTGGCTTCATGGGCCGTGTCGAATCCGGCAGCATCCAGGTCGGCGACGCCGTCACCGTTTTGCCCTCCGGCCGCGAGTCGACCGTAAAAGCCGTACAAATCGGCGGCGTCAACATTGGCGCAGCCTTCACCGAACAATCCATCACCCTGCTGCTGGCCGATGAAATCGACACCTCGCGTGGCGACATGATCGTCAAATCCAGCGAAGTCCCGGCGGCGGTGAAGCAGATCGAAGCCACCGTCTGCTGGATGGCCGAAACCCCGATGGACCGCGCCCGCACCTACCTGATCCGCCACACCACGCGCGACAGCAAGGCCAAACTCGCCGCCATAGACCACCGCCTGGACGTCAACACGCTGGAAAACCTGCCGGCCGAAAAACTGGCGATGAACGACATCGCCCAGGTCACCTTCAAGCTCGCCCAACCGCTCTTCGTCGACCCCTACACCGAAAACCGGGGCACCGGCGCTTTCATCATCATCGATGAAAGCAACAACAATACGGTCGGCGCCGGGATGATCCTCTAAGCACCTGTTGCGGTCGACGACCAAAAAGGGCAAAAAAATCAAAACGCCTCCGACCCGGAGGCGTTTTCACATCTACTCACTCTCCATCAATGGAGTTGGCGCTCTTCCAATAGCGCGACGACCGCCTCGAAATCCGCTTTCGTTCCCACCTGACGAGCTTTCTGGTTTTCCATGTAAGTTCGCCACTCCTCATGGTATTCAAGAAGCTCGCGGGCCATTGCCAGTGGTGTCTGACCTTCCGAGTTTTGAACAGTAGCCAATCCGGGGAACTCATCCAGAATCAAGCGCAAACCTTCTATCCAGCCAAAGCGTACAGCGGTGTGAGCGGCCGTATTGGCTTCGCCCTCACTCACTTTGGCAACATCGGGATTCATCGCCAGAATGGCCTCGACACATGCTGGCGAACGCCCCGCGACCGCTGAATGCAAAGGCGTGCGGCCAAGGTAATCCTGAGCATCTATATTCGAGCGCGGCACCAACAAACGAACCAGTTCAACATCGCCATGATTCGCCGCCAACATCAATGGCGTCTGCCCCTTGAAATCGTCAATCTTGGCTTGCTTCGGCCAGCTTTCCAGCAACAAACGAATCGATTCCCGACGATTCCGCATGTGCTGTTCCACCTTGGGAAGCTCACCTTGCAAATGGCCCGGCGTCATGGCGCGGAGCATGGGCAACCTGAGTTCAAATTCATTCAGGAATTTTAGCGACAGCATCAGAACGCTACTCCGGCGCGCGTCCTTGAGATCATCGTCGTGGAATGCCTTTTTGTTTTTCTCCATCCAGGCCTTGAAGCCATCCCAATCCCCGTTTTGAATCAAGCCAAAGGTTTCCTTGATGGCGGCAACCAAATTCGCCTTGCCTGCGCCGTCAATTGGATCGAGTCCCGGATAAGGCCGATAGAGTGTCGACCTGAAAAACTCTTCGCACTCAGTCGCGGCGTCTTCAAATGACGGTACGCCATTCGGGAATTCCATGAAATGCAGCATGTTCCGGTAATAAAGCTGGTGATTCTTTTTATTCAATGCCGTCCGCACGATGGCGGTAGCAAACCCATCTTGTGCAATCTCGCCACGCGCCCCACCAAATGACCGCTCGGAACAAGCCGCCAGCGCGGCCTTGAAATCCTGCTCGGCATCGTCAATGCGGTTCTCGAACAGCGCATGTTTTGCCCGGAACCTCAGCATCGGCGCTTTCCACATTTCCCATGCTTCCTTATCCGCCGCTGCCGTATCGAGTTGCTGCTGAACCTGCAAGCGCACATCTTTCGGCCACAAACGAGCTTCTCCGTTCAACAAGTACCCCAACTTTAGCAACCTGAAACTCCCGCGCTCCAATGGGGTTACGGACACCTCGGCCAAGCGCTTCAGCGCCATCTGGCGAATGCTTTCGCTCAGGCTATCCGATTGCACAAATTGGCTCAGCACCCAGAAACTGCCTTCGGCCTGCAACGCCCGGTAAGGCGATGCCGACTTGACCCGCTGGAGGAGCATTTCAATCCGCTTGTCCTCGTCAAGCTCATTCTGAATACGCTCAATCCTGGGGCGCCAGACTGCTTCGAGACCATCTTCATTCATCGAAAGGATGTCCTCTAGCCCCCGCTCTGGCACAAGCGACAGGAAACGCCGAGTCAAACGCTCAGCAAGCAGGGGAACCCTGTCCTCCCAATCGATGGATGACAGAATCGGCAGTAGCAAATCGTAGCTATCCCAAGGCGCAAACTGTTTCTCGAACCAGGCATCTTGCTCCGCCTCTGTATTGCCGTGGTGCCACGCCTGAATCGTCATGTTGTAGATCGTCGCGAATAGCCCAATCAATTGCAGCACCTTGTTTTTCTTGGGGTCATGCGCTTCTTCGGGCTTCAAATCCGGGCAAAGGAAGTTGACGAGGTCTTGATAGCCCGCCTGCATCAAACGCGCCACCCGCAGGCGTTGACGAATGGTCGCCATTGTCGGTGCGGCATAACGAATACTCACATGGCGGACGAACTCCGCCTTTTCTTCATCACTGGCGGTTCGCTCAAAAACGGGATGCAGGCGCGCCGGTGTCATCGGAATTTGGGCGCTCAATTGCTCAATATTCAGGTTCTTTCGGTCGACAACAAAATTGAGGGCATTTTCAAATTGCCCTTCGGGCGTTTTGTCCTCCGCAGATGGCAATGCACCAGGAAAAAATAGATCAAGTCCTTCAGGAAACAGCTTTTCGATCTCATCTGTAGTTTGAGGTTTCGTTGTTGTGCACCAGTACCGTAGCTTGCGTGTCAGCGACTCTGGATCGACCTCGCTTCCCTTAAAAGGGTCGCCAGCCAATCTGCTTGCCCCACTCGCCAGCGATGGCTCTTCAAGCAAATTCAGCAACCAAGCCAAAACTTTTGCCAGTGGCATTTCCAGCTTTCCTGCCTTCTGGTTCAGGCTTGGCAAAAACCAGAACTCTCCGCCCGGCATCCCCGCATCAATCGGCGGCAACTCGTGCTCGATATTGGCCAATGACCAAAACGCGACATTCCGCGCCCACATAGGCACATGCACGCAAGCCAGCAATTGCCAGAGCACTTGCTGCTGACTGGCATTTCCTGTCCAAGTCCGTAACTCAAGAGCCTTCAGTATTCCAGCTAGTTTTTCGACGATATGCGTCGCATCGCGGCGAGCGCGCTCATCCAACTCCAACGCCTCGTAAATACCCTGCAACAAATTCTGTACGCGATCCACATGCCCACTGACCTCCAATTCATAACCTGTAAAACGCCCCTTGTTGCGCAATGCCTTGAGACCAAGCCGGAAATGAACTTCGGTCAGGATTTCTTCAAAAGAAGGGAGAAGTGCCATGTCTTTTCTCGTGTAATTGATGACGAATCAATTTAACCATTCGATGATGAAAAACCAGAAGGAAAGATCGCGAACACACCCATTTTTTGCCCGAGTCGTTCTAAAAAACCGGTGTGTTCGCGATCTTTCCGTGTCTTTCCCGGTGCCATTTTGAATACTGACATCCATCGAAGGCAGATCGCACTCGATGCCGTTCCAGATACCCCTCAAGCTGAAACGGATGACCGAGAGGAAATTCACAGGAGAACCACCATGACCACCCACCTCAAAAACGGCCCCAGCAAAACCGGCAATCCTTCCGGCCCCGGTCGCGGCAATAACCCGCCTGCGCCCAAGAAGTAATCGCTGACCCCTACGGTGGCCTCTGCGCCCGCAAAGGCCACCATCGAAAAAATCGCCCAAGGAACCCAAAATGAAACGACTTTTCGCCGCACTCATTCTCCCTATCGCCATCGTCACGCTCTCGGCTTGCGAGTCCACCGGGCCCAAATATCGCAACGTCAGGTCTTATAGCGAGGGGCTCGCGCCGGTTCAATCCTCGAACGGTCGCTGGGGATACATCAACGAAAGGCAGCAATGGGTCATTGAGCCACGTTTTGAGGATGCGCAAGAATTCAGGGGAGGCCGCGCCGCCGTGCGCCAGAATGGCAAATGGGGCTTCGTCAACAAACGGGGAGAATGGCTGTGAAAACGCTCAGCCCCGGCCATTCCAACGAATTGGTCATCAACTGGCACCTGACCGAGGCCTGCAATTACGGCTGCCGCTACTGCTATTCAAGATGGCATGGCGGTAACGGCAAAGAATTACTGCACGATGCAGAAAACAGCCAAGCCCTGCTGCGCGAGCTTTATCATTATTTTTCGCCGGAGAATCATGCCACCCAGGCCCAACTGGGTATGCGTTGGAATAGCGTCCGCCTTAGCCTGGCCGGCGGTGAGCCTTTGCTTTACGAGCGCGAAGTCGTGCGTCTCGCCACATTCGCCAAGGAACTCGGCTTCAATATTTCGCTCATCAGCAACGGCAGCCGTTTAAATGACACTTTGATGAGCGAATTGGCCCCGCTGTTATCCGTACTCGGCCTGAGCCTCGATTCTGCCAACCCGGACATCAATCGCCAGATCGGCCGCGTTAACCGGAAATCGCAGCTTGTATCCCTCGCCAAGCTCGCTGCCACCGTCAACGATGGGCGTGCGCTCAACCCGGACATGCGCTTGAAGATCAACACGGTGGTCAATGCGTTGAACTTTACCGACAACCTGAGCGAAACCATTGCCCTGTTCAACCCTGACAAATGGAAAGTGTTGCGAGTACTTCCTGCCATCAGCGACGACCTTGCCATTGCCAAACACGAATTTGCCGAATTCCTGGCGCGCCACCACAGGTTTGCGCCGATTATCTCGGCTGAGGACAACAGCGACATGGTCGAGTCTTACATCATGATTGATCCGCATGGCCGGTTCTTCCAGAATTCGTCTGCCGGCCAAGGCTATCGCTACAGCGAAGTAATCCCCGATGTTGGCGCGAAGGCGGCATTCCGCCAAATAAGCTGGATTGCCGATAAGTTTCGGGCAAGATACGCCGTCGACCGCAGCGAGTGTCTGGCATGAAATACTGCGCAGCCAAAGAAATCAACACCTTGGTCAAAACGCTGATTCGCCAAGGCTGGTCATTTCACCGGGGCAACAAACATGGCCGATTGCGTGCGCCGTCAGGCCAGCCAACGCTGACCGTGCCCAGCACCCCAGGCGACCGGCGGGCTTTTCTCAACTTCCGGCGAGATGTCCGACACGCCTCGGCTTGTACAACGGGCGTTGCCATCTGAATCAATGCGGCAGCCAATGATCGCCATCGCTGTTCGTCGGCGCCGGAATGACCCTCTAAGCACCTGTTGCGGTCGACAGCCAAAAAAGGCCAAAAATCAAAACGCCTCCTTCACGGGAGGCGTTTTCATTGGTGCGCAACAAGTTTACAAACCAAACCCGGCAGCGCCAATAACTTCCTTCTGCCGCTGAAAACAGGCTTGCAGCCGTTTGCGCAGCACATCCGGCACGCCCTGTACTTTGGCATGCAGCCACCACTGCCCATCCACGATGCCGGCCAGTTCCCGGACAATGGCGCTGGCCTTGTCTTTATTCAAATCGAAGTGCGGCGCAGCGTTGATCGCCAGTTCCAGGCTTGAGACTTGCGTCGTACCATCGATGGAAAGCATCTGGTAACCCAGGTTGGTCAGTTGCGGCACGATGTCGTAGGCTGGAGACAACACATAACGCTCGCCACCCGCCCACAGCATGCCGTGGTTTTTGAGGTGGTCGTCGCTGTTGTCGATGAGCAGGTTGAACACCATGCGCCGGAACAATTCTTCCAGGTCGGCACCGGGCCGCAGGCTGAGGCGGCGAATGACGCGGGCGAACTCGACATAGCTTCCCTCGCTCGATTCGTAGGGAATATCGAGCAAGGCGCTCGCCGAGAGAAAATGCAAACGCCGGCTGGCATTTTCGCCAAAGCGATCAAAACGGCGCGATAAAAATGCCGTTTCCCCGCGCCCGACGGGCAGGGTCATGAACTGCGGCACGCGAATGCCGCAGTTCATCGCCAAACCCATCGCAACCGCCTCCAGCGTCTGCACATCGAGCGGATCGCCGGCCGCCGGGAACTTTGCCAGCCACAAGGCGTGGTCGTGCATGAACGACGCTTTCGGCCGCGCGCCGCCCAAACTACCACCGCGCAAGAGCAGTCGTTTGAGCGGCTTCGGAATATCCATGTCGAACTGGAGGCGACGAACAGCCTCGGCCAGATCGGCCAGATTGTCGTGCGGCGGCGCTTCCGCAACCGGCATCTCGCGGCTTTCGGAAAACACCATCGCGCCAACCCGATCCGCGTTGGTCAGCAACAACTGCTCGCGCTCGCTGGGCAGGCGGCCGCCCAATTCATGCGCCAGCACCCGTAACCCCCAGGCATCGGGCAATGCATCGCGCAAGGTGAGCGGCACGGCGCCACCTTCACGCAACAAGCGCGAGGGCAGCACAAAGCTCTCACGTTGCAGCGGCAAATGCAGCGGATTGAGCGCCATCGCGCCGGGGCGTTCCAGATAACCCAGGCCGTAAGCGAAATAGCCATTTTCGCGTAGCGCACTGCGCTCCAGCCGGAGCAGCGCGGCGGTTACCGGGGCTTTGGCCTCGGCCAGATAAAGGCCAACGTAAAGCGTGCTTTCAGAAATCCCGCTCATCGTCGCCGATTCCCTTGCTTAAAGGACGCGCCCGCTGGCTGCGCTTGTTGCCCAGCATGCCGATTTCCAGCGGAAACAGCCGATCCAGCTCATCGGTCTTGCCAAACAACCACAACGCATGAGCCAGCAGGCCAAGGCTGACCGTCGGCTTGCCGTTTTCCAAAGACCGATAGGTGGTGGGCGAACACAGCAGGCGTTCCGCCATCTGCTCGACCGTCATGTTCTGCGCCAGACGCAAGGCGCGCAGGCGCATACCCAAGGATTTCAAGGCAAACCCCGATGCTTCCGGCAACGCAAGAACAGCACGACTCGAACGCGACATAATCAATATATTAACGTTTAATTAACTTAAAAACCATTATATCAATATTGTTTAATCAATTTTAAAGATTCAGGCAGAAGTGATTGTTACGCCATCGCAAGCTGCTGGGCTTGCCATGAAGCCGAACCTCGGCCTAAGTCCGAAGAGGGGTCGTACCGCGATGAATTTGTAAATTGGCCGGGTTCATGACAACGCTCTGTCCGCCGGGGCGTTGTTGTTTATAGTTTTGTCACTCGGCAAAGTGGATCGGAATGCGCTATAAACAAACCATGAATATGCGAATTTATACCCTCGTCCTGCTGTTGGCCGTTTCCGGCGCTGCTTCGGCGCAGGCTTTCAAATGCCGGCAGCCGGATGGCAGCACGCAGATTTCCAGCGAACCGTGCAGTGGCGGTGCCAGCACGGTCAAGACCGTCGAAGATGACGCGGTGCCCGAAGCGGTGCGCGAGCAGGCGGAGCGCGATGTCGAGCGCCAGCGCAAGATGGCGAACGAGATGAAGGCGGAACGCCAGGCCGACGAGGCGGCGGAGCGCAAGCAGCAGGAAGCCTTGCGCAAGGCGAGCGGCGCGCCATCCCAGGCGGCGATTCAACAGTGCCTCAACACCCTGGGCCGCATGTCCATCGACAGTAGCCGGCGCGCCGAACTGGAGAGCGGCTGTTACGCCACTGGCAGGCTGGAGCCGGTTTATAGCAACGACGCGCAACCGGTGTATTACGGCGGCACTTACTACCGCCCGCCGTATGTGCGGCCGCACCCGGTGCACCCGATTGCCCCCGTCACGCCGCCCAAGTACGGCAAGCCACCCGATCTCTACAAGGTCCCGAGCGCACCGCGCGGGACGCGCTGAAGCTCAAAGGGCACGCCGGCAGCAAAAACCGGAGTGTCCGAGGGCGTAGCGATAGCGCCCTCGCAACGTCCGCTCAAACAGTTTCGTGCTGGTTGCCGTCGCGGCTCTGGCTGCCGAGCGTCAGTTCGGTATCCGAGCCCAGGGCATCGAAAAATGCCTGCACCGCTTCCGGCTTGCCATTGGCGGCGAAGGTGGTTTGACCGCAATCGCACTGTCCGAGCCAGATGGCCTCGATGCCGGTGAGGCCGCGCGTGCTGACCGGGTGAATTGTCGTCACGTCGGCGCCGCAGCCGTTGCAAACCAGCTTTTCCGGGCGCGTCGCCTCGATTTTGGCCTGCGCCTGCGCAATGCGCTGTTCGACGCTGCCGCGTTGTTTGGCTTGTCCCATGATTTTCCCCTGAATTGGCAAAGGCAGCGAGCATAGCGGCGCGCTTCCGGCTTGTCGAACGCCAACGCACGGCGAGCCATCGTCGCACCGCCGAAACAAACCGCCAGCCGCCGCCCTGACGGTTTTCCCCAATGCCGAAGCGCTGCGGACTATGGCAAGATGCCTGCATGCATGCGCTCCCTCACCTTGCTGCGGTCGACTGGTTTGCACTGGCTATTTTCTTCGCCTGCTGGGGCGGCTATGCCTGGTTTTCGGAACACAGCCGCTGGGGCGCTGTCGGCCTGATCGGCACCAGCCACAACTACCGCCTGGCGTGGGCCTACCGCTTGCTGGAGCGCGACATCCGGGTCATGGATTCGACGCTGATCGGCAATTTGATGACCAGCGTTTCGTTCTACGCCAACACCACCATCTACATCATCGCCGCGCTGGCCGCCGCTCTTGGCGCGGCCGACAAACTGCTGAGCCTGACCGCCGAGCTGCCGTTCGCCGGCGCCGGCAACCGCGAGCTGCTCGAAATCAAGCTGATGCTGCTGCTCGCGTCCTTCGTCTTCGCCTATTTCAAATTCACCTGGTCGCTGCGCCAGTTCAACCTGCTCTCCATCCTGGTCGGCGCCGCGCCGCTGGGCAAGAGCGGCGAGCCGGGCATCGACACTTACGCCCACCGGCTGGCCGGCGCCAACAATCTGGCCGGCGATGATTTCAATCGCGGCATCCGCGCCTATTACTTCGGCCTCGCCGCTTCCGGCTGGCTACTTAATCCGGTGGCCCTCGCCGTGCTGGCGCTGGCCGTGCTGATCGTGCTCTATCGGCGCGACTACCGCTCGGCGGCACTGCACATCCTGCGCGACTGAGCCGATGGGCGCCAACAAACCGCTGGCCGGCATCGCCTACGGCCTGATCGCCTACGGCATCTGGGGCTTCTTTCCGCTCTACTTCCGCCAGCTCGGCCACCTTTCGCCGCTCGACATCCTGTCGAACCGCGCCGTCTGGGCCTGCGTCTTCGTCGGCCTGCTGCTCACCTTGCGGCGGCGCTGGGGCAATGTGCTGGCGGTCTTCCGCCTGCCGCGCCAGCTCGCGATGCTGGCGCTGGCTGCCTTGCTGGTCGGCAGCAACTGGCTGGTTTTCCTGTGGGCGGTCGCCAATCAGCAGGTCGTCGCCTCCAGCCTCGGCTACTTCCTGACGCCACTGGTCAGCGTGCTGCTCGGCCTCGCGGTGTTGAAGGAGCGCCTGAACCGCCTGGAATGGATCGCCGTCGCGCTAGCCGTCGCGGCGCTGGCCAACGAGATCGTCACCCTCGGCAGCCTGCCCTGGGTGTCGCTGTTTCTCGCCGCCAGCTTTGGTTGCTATGGGCTGGTGCGCAAGCAGGTGCCGGTCGATGCGCTTTCCGGCCTGTGGCTGGAAACCCTGGCCATGCTGCCGCTGTGCGGGCTATACGCTTTGTGGCAGGCACAGCAGGGGCACATGGTTTTTGCCCTTCAGGAGACGTCGACCGCAACCCTGCTGATCGGCGCCGGCATCCTAACTGCCCTGCCGCTGATGGCCTTCGCCGCCGCCACCCAGCGCCTCGATCTGGCCACCGTCGGCATGTTGATGTACATCAACCCGACGCTGCAATTTGCGACCGCCATCTGGCTTTTTGGCGAGCCATTGCAGCCGGCGCGACTGGTCAGTTTTGGCCTGATCTGGATCGGCCTCTTCGTTTTCAGCTGGAGCATGTGGGAAAAGTACCGGGATCGCCGATAATACGGAGTCATCCAGCACTGCGGACAACCGATGGGATTGCTTGAAAACACGCTAATCATCCTGCTGCTGATCGTCATCAGCGCCTTCTGCTCGACTTCCGAGATCGCGCTGGCTGCCGCCCGCAAGCTCAAGCTGGCGCAACTGGCCGAAAACGGCGACCCGCGCGCGGCGACGGTGCTGGCGCTGCAAAGTCAGCCCGGCCACTTCTTCACCACCATCCAGATCGGCCTCAACGCCGTCGCCATCCTGGCCGGTGTGCTGGGCGAGGGGGCTTACTCGCCGCTGTTTACCGAAGCGCTGCAATCCCATGTCAGTAGCGCCACTACCGCCGCCACGCTCGGCTCCGTTCTCTCCTTTGCGCTGGTCACAGCCGCCTTCGTGCTGCTCGCCGACCTGTTGCCCAAGCGCGTCGCCATTGTCGCCCCAGAAGCCATTGCGCTACGCATCGCCGGGCCGATGGCCTTCTGCATCCGTCTACTGTCGCCGCTGGTCTGGGCTTTCAATGGCATCGCCAACCTGATCATGTCGCGCTTCGGCCTGCCCGAAACCCGGCCGGACGACGTGACACCTGCCGACATCGTCGCCCTCTCCCTGGCCGGCATGAATGCCGGCGTCGTCGCCGAGCAGGAACAACACTTCATCGAAAACGTTTTCGAACTGGAATCGCGCACCGCCCCCTCGCTGATGACCGCCCGCGACAGCATCGTCTGGCTCGACAGCCAGGAGGACGAAGCAGCAATCCGCGCCAAGCTGCGCGCCCATCCTCACGACAAGTTCCCCGTCTGCGAAGGCAACATCGACAATGTGGTCGGTTACGTCGATTCCAAGGACATCCTCAACCGCATCCTCAACGGCGACGCGCTGTCGCTCAAGGCAGAAGGGCTGCTGCGCAATGCGCTGATCCTGCCGGACACCCTGACGCTGGGCGAGATCCTCGAGCAGTTCAAGGCGGCGCGCGAGGATTTTGCGCTCATCATCAACGAATACGCGCTGATCGTCGGCCTGATTACCCTCAACGACGTGACCGCCACGCTGGTCGGCGAAACCCTCGACACCTCGGACGAAGCGCAGATCATCCAGCGCGATGAAAACTCCTGGCTGGTCGACGGCCTGACCCCGGTTGGCGACCTCGAGACCCTGCTCGACATCCCGCCCTTCCCCGACGACGACCAGTTCGAGACCATCGCCGGCTTCCTGATGTACGTCCTGCGCAAGGTGCCGCGCCCGACCGAAAGCGTCGACCACGGCGGCTTCCGCTTCGAGGTGCTCGACGTCGACCACCATCGCATCGACCAGCTGCTGGTCACCCGACTCGAAGCAAAGGCGCCCTGACCCGCCCATGTCGCGCCTGCTGATCTACGCCATCGTTTTCATCGAAGGCTTCTCCTCGCTCGGCGCCGAAGTCATCGCGCTGCGCCGGCTGGTGCCGCATGTCGGCAGTTCCATCGTCGTCACCGCGCCGACCATCGGCTTCTTCCTGCTCGCGCTGGCGCTCGGCTATGCGTCGGGCGCCAAGGTCGCGGCCGATTACCGGGCCATCGTCGCCCGCAACTTCCTGATCGCTGCCGCCTTGGCCGGCTTCGGGCTGGCCGGCGTCACCGTCGACTGGATGTTCGCCCACCTGCAGCCGGCGCTGATCGCCTACATCGTCTTCATCGGTGGCATCCTCTGCCCGCTCGCCTGGCTGCTCGGCCAGACGGTGCCGATCCTGACCAACCTGATGCACGCCGAACGCACCGGCGAAGCGAGCGGCATGGCGCTGTATTGGTCGACGCTGGGTTCGTTTCTCGGCTCGCTCAGCCTGTCGCTGCTGGTCATGCAATGGCTGGGCGTCTCGGCGGCGGTGGTCGCCTGCGCCCTGCTGCTGGTCGCCGGCACGCTACTGCTCGGCGGGCAGAATTTGAAATTTGCCCTTTTTTCGGCGTTGACCGCAACAGGCGCCCTCTTTTTCAATTTGCAGCATGAAGTCACCGCCGACACCGCCTACGCTGAATACATCGTCGGTCCAGCGCCCCTGCCCGGGCAGGAAAATCCGCGCGCCTTCTGGGTCAACAAGTCGACGGCCTCGCTGATCGACGATTCCGAGCCGCCCAACTACACGCGCTACATTAAGCGCCTGCGCCAGATCCTGCTCGACGAACTGGCTTTCCGCGAGCGCGACATCCTCGTCCTAGGTGCCGGCGGCTTCACGCTGTCGCACCGCGAGCCGGACAACCGCTACACCTATGTCGACATCGACCCGGCAATCAAGGGCATCGCCGAACAACACTTCCTGCACGAAGCGGCACGCGGCGAGTTCATCGCCGACGACGCCCGCCGCTTCGTCGCCACCACCGACCGTCGCTTCGCTGCCGTCGTCGTCGACGTCTACAGCTCGCATACCTCGATTCCCAGCCACCTCGTCACCCGGGAATTCTGGGAGGGCACCCGCCACGTACTTAAGCCCGACGGCGTCCTGCTCGCCAATCTGATCCTCGACGGCAAACTGGAAACCCCCTACGCGCGCAACCTGCTGGCCACCATCGACAGCGTCTTCGGGCGTTGCGCGGTCGACGTGCTGCACAAGGCGGAACCGCTGTCAAACGTCGTCGTCACCTGCTACGCCAGCAGCCGGCCGACGGCCACCGGCAGCATTTACGTCGACGAGAAAAACCGCGCCGACCTCGACATGGCGCGCTCGCGCTAGGCGTTGGCGGAACCAAGCCTTGGCGCGCCTGGTCGGAACATAAGCTCCCTAGCGCGCTCAATCACCGCAATCCTTTCAGAAAGACGCACACCACTTGCCGATGAAAAAAATTCTGCTCGCCACCGCACTCTACCTCGGCTGTCTCGCGTCCTTCGCTGGCGAAACCCCACTCACCACCATCGCCGCGCTCGACGTTCCACGCTACATGGGCACCTGGTACGAAATCGCCAAATTTCCCAACTGGTTTCAGAAGAAATGTGTGGCCGATGCCCGTGCCGAATACAGCATCGCGGATGACGGCAAGGTACAGGTCATCAACAGCTGCCAGCTGGAAAACGGCGAGACAAGCGAGGCCGCCGGAGTCGCCCGGCAGGTCGGCCATGCCACCTCGCCCCGGCTCGAAGTTCGCTTCGCCCCGGCATGGCTGTCGTTCATCCCGCTGGTCTGGGGCAACTACTGGGTGATCGACATCGACGAAGCCTATCAGTTGGTCGCCGTCAGCGAACCGAACCGGGAATATCTCTGGATTCTCTCGCGCACGCCAAAAGCAGAACCGAAAGCCCTTGAAGCCCTACTGGCACGCCTGACCGCAAAAGGCTTCGATGTCAGCAAACTTGAATCGACCCGGCAGGGCAATTGACCGGGTGCCAGCCAGGCAGCGATCACATCCGGAAACATTTCCATACAAAGACGCGTCAGTCGCCTCCGTCTTCGCTGCGTTACTTCCATTATGAACAACGATGAGAGAACGCCATGTCCAGATTACTGAAGATCGCCGCAACGCTGGCCCTGCTGAGCAGCGTCACGGCCTGCACGGTTGTGCCGGCGCAGGTCGGCTATGCCGGCCCTTCGGTCAGCGTCGTTGCCGTTCGCCCGGCACCTTACTACGTCGCACCGGCGCCCGCCCCCTACTACGGCCCGCCGCCCTACTATCGCGGCTACGGCTATGGGTACGGCCCCGGCTACCGGCACGGTCGCTGGTAAGCCGACTCAGTCCAGCGCGTCCATTTTTGCCGGCAGGAAACGCACACTCTGCAACGTCTGCTGCGCTTCGTCGCGCAGCACGTCGTCTAGCCGCGACGGCGTACCGGCCAGGCGCCGCTCCTGGAACATGCCGCTGACCACGCGCTGGCGGTCGACCGGGTGACGACAGAAGAAGCCCTCGGTCGTGAAGTCAAGCACCAGCGGCCCGCGATCCTGCGTCACCGTGTCGTTACGCGTGACGATGTAGCTCAGACAATCGGTGTCCTGCCAGGCAAAGCTCTGGGCGCGGAACATGCCGATCCGGCGGCCATCGACAGCCTGGCCGTAAAGCGTCGATTTCAGGGCTTCCTCCAGGCCTTCCTCGGTTATCAGATCGCGTTCCGGAAAATGTTCGGCCCTGATCTCGATGACAAACGCCAGATGCTCGCCGCCCGGCAAGCGTTGTATCAATGGATCCTGCTTGCGGAAAGTGACGTAAGCCGGCGCCGGACGCTGAAAGTAGACCCAGTGCTCGCCTCTGGGCAGCGCGACGCTGAAGGCGCTGGTGGTAATCGGCGCCATGTCGGCCGTCACTTCTTCCAGCGACGACCTGGCATGAGCCGCCTGCAAAGTCGGCAGCAACAGCAGACTGACCGCCACAGCCAGAAGGCGGCGGAAGGTGCCGGATGGTTTTCTCTTCAGGAGTTTCACTTGCATGGCAGCTTGCGAATCCAGCGCAATGTCGTCGTCGACACCCGGATTATGCCAGCCTCAGGATGAGCGGCGCGAGGGTTTGCCGGCCGCTGCCGGACGGCCACCGGCACGCCCGCCGCTGCGGCCGCCGGGGCCACTGCGCGGCTTGCTTGGCGCAAGCCCGGCCTTCTTGCCCGGTTGTCGTGCTGCCAGCGAAGGCGCGGCAATTTTCGGCTTCTTGGGTTTCTTCGGTTTCTTGAGTATCTGACCGGCGGTGTTGGTCAGCGGCACGCGATGCTCGGGCTCGAAACCGTCTTCTTCGACCCGATTCAGCGTCTGCCGGATCAGCGTTTCGATGGCCGCGAGTTGGGTCACCTCGTCGGCGCAGACCAGCGAAACCGCCTCGCCGCTGGCGCCAGCCCGCCCGGTGCGGCCGATGCGGTGGATGTAGTCCTCGGCAACAATCGGCAGATCGAAATTGACCACCAGCGGCAGATCGTCGATGTCCAGCCCACGCGCGGCCACGTCGGTGGCCACGAGAATCTGCACCTCGTTCGCCTTGAAACGCTCCAGCGCGCGCAGGCGGGCCGGTTGCGGCTTGTCGCCGTGGATCGAGTCGGCGGCGATGCCTTGCGCTTGCAGCGTCGCGACAAGTTGTTCGACGCCCTTGCGGGTCTTGACGAACACCAGCACCTGGCCCCAGCGCCGTCGCTTGAGCAGGTGGCAGAACAGTTCCGGCTTGCGTTTCTTGTCGACCGGAATCGCCGTCTGCTTGACCGTTTTAGCCGCCGTATTGCGCGGGCTGGTTTCGATGGCGAGCGGATCATTCAGCAGGTGCCCGGCCATGCTGCGGATGGCATCGGAAAAGGTTGCCGAGAACAGCAGCGTCTGCCGGCGCTTCGGCAGCGCGGCAAACACCGCATCGAGTTCACGTGAAAAACCGAGGTCGAGCATGCGGTCGGCTTCATCAAGGACCAGCGTGCGCAACTGACCGAACTTGATTGCATTCTGGCGATACAGGTCGAGCAGGCGGCCGGGCGTCGCGACGACGACGTCCATGCCCTTGCGCAGCTTCATCATCTGCGGATTGATGCTGACCCCGCCGTACACTGCGCAAGTGCGCAACGGCAGGTTGCGGCCGTAGGCGCGAATGCTCTCGCTGACCTGCTCGGCCAGCTCGCGCGTCGGCACCAGCACCAGCGCGCGCACCGAATTGCTGGCAACCGGCGCTGTTTCGCCAGCCAGCAATTGCAGCAGCGGCAGGGCGAAGCCGGCCGTCTTGCCAGTGCCGGTCTGCGCCGCCGCCATCAGGTCGCGGCCGGCCAGCACGGCGGGAATCGCCTGCGCCTGAACCGGTGTCGGCGTCTTGTATTCCAGCGCCGCAAGTGCAGCCAGCAGGGGGTCGATCAGGCCAAGGCGGGCAAAGCTCATTTCGGGAAACTCGTCGTTTTCATCAATCCTCTACTGCGTTAATCGCCCGACGACCGCCGACTCGCCTTCAGCGAGGCATGGCGTGCCTTGCTTTCCAGACGCTTGGCCACGGAACTGCGGGTAGGCCGGGTGGCTCGCCGCTTCTTGGGCAGCACGGCGACGCTGGCGACCAGTTGTTCGAGCCGGCGCAAGGCTTCGCTGCGGTTTTTCTCCAGGCTGCGGAATTCCTGCGCCTTGATGATGACGACGCCTTCCTTGCTGATGCGCTGGTCACCTAGTTTCAGCAAGCGTTCGCGAATTTCCTCCGGCAGCGACGAGGCGCCGATGTCGAAACGCAGATGGACGGCGTTCGACACCTTGTTGACGTTCTGTCCGCCCGCGCCCTGGGCGCGGATGGCGGTAATTTCCACTTCGTCGGGGGGGATGATGAAATTCGGGCGCACGGCTGCGGATCAGGGTCTTGGAATGGCCGATTGTAGCGTTTTGGCGGGCGTCGTTTGCCGTAGCGAACAGGCTTCGTTGGCGACCAGCGCCCCAAGCACCAGCGCACCACCGAACAGCACGCTGGCTGGCGGGCGTTCCCCGGCGCCGAGCCAGGCCCAGGCGACACCGAACAGGACTTCAAGCAAGGCAAGCAGCGCAATCTCCGGCGCCGACAGTTCGCGGCTCAGGCGAACGACCAGCAGGCAGGGCAAGGCCAGTTGCACACCGCCGAGCAAGGCCAGCAAACGCAGGTCGTGCGCCGAGGCTTGCAGCGGCCAGGCCAGCGGCAACGTGACGGCCGCCGAGATGAGGGCGCCGAGCAGCACGGCCGGCAGCATGTCAGGCGCCTGCGCGCCGGAATCCGCATTTCTTTGCAGCAAGATCCAGTTGACCGCCCCTGCCAGCGGCACCGCCGCTGCGACCAGCGAGCCGAGCAGCGAACCGCCGCCACTGGCTTCGGCGCCGAACATCCAGGCAATGCCGACGCCGGCCACGACAATCGCCCCCCAGGTGCGCAACGGCAGGCGCTGGCCGAGGAACATCCGCGAAAAGAGCGCCGTCACCATCGGCCCGATGGCCATCGTCACCAGCACGTTGGCGACTGTGGTCAGCGTCAGCGCGACCATGAAGGCGGTGTACATCACCGCCCAGCACAGGGCGGAAGCCCACAGCACGCGGCCGCTGCGCAGCAGGCCGACCCACAGCGCCGGGCCACGCAGCACGGTGAGGCCGATGGCCAGCGATACGGCGCAGAACAGGCTGCGCCAGAAAGTAACTTCGAAGCTGCGCGCGGCGTCGAGGTGACGGGTGACGACACCGGCGATGCTCCATAGCAGCGTCACCAGCACCATCAGCGCCACGGCGCGGCGATGGGTCATGCGGGAATCAACCGCGCCGGCGGCGCGCTTCGTAGAGGCAAACGCCGGCCGCCACCGAGACGTTAAGGCTTTCGACACTGCCGTGCATCGGGATGCTGACCAGTTGATCGCAGGTTTCGCGCGTCAGGCGGCGCATGCCCTCGCCTTCGGCGCCGAGCACCCAGGCCGTGGCCTGCGGCCATTCGGCGGCATAGAGGTCGCTTGGCGCCTCGCCGGCCGTGCCGAGCACCCAGATATCGCGCTCCTTGAGTTCGCGCAGCGTGCGGGCGAGATTGGTCACCATCACGTAGGGCACCGACTCGGCGGCGCCGCTGGCGGTCTTGGCCGCCACGTCGGTGAGGCCGACAGCGCGATCCTTGGGCGCGATCACGGCATGGACGCCGGCCGCATCGGCGACGCGCAGGCAGGCGCCGAGGTTGCGCGGGTCGGTGATGCCATCTAGCACCAGCAGGAAGGCGGGTTCTTCCAGCGTATCGAGCACGTCGTCGAGATGCGCCGCCTTGCGCCCGCCTTCGACGCGGGCGATGACGCCCTGATGCCGGGCGCCGGGTGCCAAGCCATCCAGCCGTTTGCCATCGGTCATGATGAGCTTGACGCCCTGCAACTCGGCATGCGCCAGCAGGTCGCGGGCGCGCGCATCCTGGCGTGTGGCATCGACCATGATCTCCTTGAGCGAACCGGGATCGTGGCGGAGCTTGGCGGTAACGGCATGGAAGCCGTAAATCAGGCGGGTAGTGGACATTTCGGGGACATTTCGGACGTATTTTGGCGGTCAATTCGGGAAAGGGGGCGAGTCTACCATCGCCCGCCCCATCCCCCGGGGCCTGTTGCGGTCAACGCCGTTATTTGCCCGATTTCTGAACCGGCTCCTGGCCGGCCAGCACGAAGTCGATCTTGTTGCTTTCGAGATCGGCACGCACCAGCTTGACGCGCAGCCGGTCGCCGAGGCGGAAGCGCTGGCCGGTACGTTCGCCGAGCATCTGGTGCTTGATGTTGTCGAACTGGAAGTAATCGGCGCCCAGTTCGGACACATGCACCAGGCCTTCGATGTAGATCGTGTCGAGGGCGACGAAGATGCCGAAGGCGGTGACCGCCGAGATGGTGCCGTCGAATTCCTCGCCGATGCGCTCCTTCATGAAGAAGCACTTGAGCCAGTTCTCGACATCGCGCGTTGCTTCGTCGGCACGGCGTTCGGTGGCAGAACAATGCAGGCCGATTTCTTCCCAGTCGCCAACCGGCGTGTATTTCTCGCCATCCAGGACGGCCTTGATGGCGCGATGTACCAGCAGGTCGGGGTAACGGCGGATCGGCGAGGTGAAGTGGGTGTAGTGCTCGTAGGCGAGGCCGAAGTGGCCGACGTTGTCCGGGCTGTACATCGCCTGGCGCAGCGAGCGCAGCATCACCGTCTGCAACAACTGGAAATCGGGGCGCGGCTTGATCTGCTCCAGCAGCTTGGCGTAATCCTTGGCTTTCGGATCGTCGCCGCCGCCCAGCGGCAGGCCGAATTCTCCGAGGAAGCTGCGCAGGTTCTTCAGCTTTTCCTCGCCCGGCGCTTCGTGGATGCGGTAAAGGCAGGTCTGCTTGTGCTCGGCGAGAAAATCGGAGGCGCAGACATTGGCCGCCAGCATGCACTCCTCGATGATGCGATGCGCTTCGTTGCGCACCACCGGCACGATGTTCTCGATCTTGCCCTGCGCGTTGAAGATCATCTGTGTTTCGGTCGTCTCGAAATCGATGGCCCCGCGCTGGCCGCGCGCCTTATGCAGCACCTGGTAAAGCTTGTGGAGGTTTTGCAGGTGCGGCTGCAAGGCGATGTGGATGTCGCTTTCCGGTTTTGCTTCGCCGGACAGCCACGACCAGGCCTGGTTGTAGGTCAGCCGCGCCTTGGAACGGAACACCGCGCGGCAGAAACGGTACTTGCCGATCTTGCCGGCGGCGCTGATCTCCATGTCGCACACCATCGCCATGCGTTCGACATCCGGATTCAGCGAGCAGATGCCATTCGACAGCTTTTCCGGCAGCATCGGGATCACGCGACGTGGGAAATAGACCGAGTTGCCGCGTTCCATCGCTTCCTTGTCGAGCGTCATGCCCGGTTTGACGTAGTGCGACACGTCGGCAATCGCCACCACCAGCCGCCAGCCGCGCCCCTTCTTTTCACAATACACGGCATCGTCGAAATCGCGCGCCGTTTCGCCGTCGATGGTCACCAACGGCAGCTCGCGCAAATCTTCGCGCCCGGCGAGGTCGGCTTTCTTGACCTTGTCCGGCAGCGCCTTGTTTTCCTCAAGTGCCGGTTTCGAGAACTCGAAGGGCAGATCGTGCTTGCGCAACGCGATTTCGATTTCCATGCCGGGATCGGCATAGGTGCCGAGCACTTCGGTGATGCGGCCAATCGGCTGCGAAAACTTGCTCGGCTGCTCGATGATGTCGACCATCACCACCTGGCCGGACTGCGGCTTGATCTTGGCCTTCTTTTCCGGCGGCACGAGGATGTCCTGCGCGATGCGCCGGTTCTCCGGCACCACGAACACCACGCCATGCTCAACGAAAACGCGGCCGACGACGCGCGTATTGGCGCGCTCGGTGACCTCGACGATGCTGCCTTCCGGGCGCCCCTTGCGGTCGATACCGACCACCCGCACCAGGGCGCGGTCGCCATGCAGGACCTTGCCCATCTGGTGCTGGTCGAGAAAGATGTCGGCGCTGCCGTCATCGGGAATCAGGAAGCCATAGCCGTCCTGATGGCCCTGGATCTTGCCGGCCGTCAGGCTGGCGCGCTCGGGCAGAATGTAGGCGCCCTTGCGGTTGCGCATCAACTGGCCTTCGCGCTCCATCGCGCCGAGGCGGCGCTGGAACATCTCGCGTTCGCTGTCGGCGATGTCGAGGAATTCGGTCAGTTCGACGAAGCTCAACGGGCGACCTTCGTCGGCCAGTTTCTGCGAAACGTACTCGCGCGACGGCAGGGGAAATTCATAGCGGGCCGACTCGCGTTCGAAGAACGGGTCAGCGCGACGGACTTTGGAGAGTTTTTTTCTTGACATGTCTTTTTCTTTCTTTATAATTCGCGGCTCTTCGCACCTGTGCCCAGGTGGCGGAATTGGTAGACGCACTAGTTTCAGGTACTAGCGGGTAACTCCGTGGGGGTTCGAGTCCCTTCCTGGGCACCAGCGATTTTGATCGAAGGCCTTGTTCATACAAGGCCTTTTTTCATTTTCGCCGCTTTTTTCCGGTCGACCGCAACAGACGCCTGTCGACTCGCGCAGCATTGTCTCACAGCGCACGCAGGCGCTCTGTAACAAATGCTCACAACTTCCGCCCGGCAAAGCGTCATCCATCCCCATCACGGCGCGTTATTCGGTTCATGAAAACGACCATACGCTCCCTTTGCATCGCCCTCGCCCTTACGCTGGGCGCCTCCTCCGCCGCACTGGCCGATCACGGCCACCGGGGCGGGAACTACGGCGGCCATTACGGCGGCCCGCCGCGCCATCACCATGAAGGCGGCTATTCGCGAGGTTCCAGCTGGGCCGGCCCGGCGGCCGTGTTGGCCATTGCGGGCATCGCCGCCGGCATTGCCGCTTCGAGCTACTACGCGCCGCCTCCGCAACCGGTCTATGTGCAGCAGCAGCCGGTCTATATCGAGGCACCGCAGCCGGTTTACGTGGCTCCGTCGCGCGGCTACTGGCGTTATTCCGAATATTGAGGGCTGCGCGTCAACGCAAAACGGGCCAATTTGGCCCGTTGACCGCAACAGGCTGCCTGATGGCAGCCTGAAACGCTTACTTGAACGGATGCTGGCGCAGAATGGTTTCGTCGCGCTCCGGGCCGGTTGAAACGATGGCGATCGGCACCTGGCAGAGCTCCTCCAGCCGGTTGAGATAGGCCTGGGCATTGGCCGGCAGGTCTTCCCAGCGCTTGACGCGGAAGGTCGTTCCCTCCCAGCCCGGCATCGTTTCGTAGATCGGCTCGCAGCGCGCGACATCGTCGGCCCCGATCGGCAACAGGTCGACGATCTTGTCGCCCAGGCGGTAGCCGGTGCAAATCTTGATTTCCTTGAGCCCGTCAAGGACGTCGAGCTTGGTGATGCACAGACTGGTCAGACCGTTGATGCGTGCCGAGCGGCGCAACAGCGGCGCATCGAACCAGCCGCAACGGCGCTTGCGCCCGGTCACGGTGCCGAATTCCTTGCCCACCGAGAACATCTGGTGACCCGGCGTACCTTCTGTGTCGATATCGAGTTCGGTCGGGAACGGGCCACCGCCGACACGGGTGCAATAGGCCTTGGTGATGCCGAGTACGTAGTGCAGCATGCCCGGCCCGATACCGGCGCCGGCTGCCGCCTGCCCGGCAACGCAATTGGACGAGGTAACGAAGGGATAGGTGCCGTGATCGATGTCGAGCAGCGTGCCCTGAGCGCCTTCGAACAACAGGTTCTGTCCGGCCTGGTTGGCCTCGTAGAGGGCTGCCGACACATCGGCGACCAGCGGCCTGATCTGCTCGGCGTCTGCCATCGCCTGTTCGTAAACCGCCTGGAAATCGACCGCTTCGGCCTTGAAATACTGGGTCAGCACGAAGTTGTGGTACTCCAGCACTTCCTTCAGCTTGTTGGCAAAGCGCTCGGGATAGAACAGGTCATAGACGCGCAGGCCGCGCCGGGCGACCTTGTCTTCGTAGGTCGGGCCAATGCCTTTGCCGGTCGTGCCGATCTTCTTGTCAGCAGCCTTGGCACCTTCGCGCGCCTTGTCGATGGCCGAGTGATACGGCAGGATCAGCGGACAGCCCGGGCTGATCCGGAGGCGCGAGCGAACGTCGATGCCACCTTTTTCCAGGTCGGCGATTTCCGCCAGCAGATGGTGGATGTCGAGTACCACGCCGTTGCCGATGTAGCAGTTGACACCATCGCGCACGATGCCGGAAGGCACCAGGTTGAGCTTGTAGACCTGCTCGCCGACGACCAGCGTATGGCCGGCGTTATGGCCGCCCTGGAAGCGCACCACGCCCTGGGCGTGATCGGTCAGCCAATCGACGATCTTCCCCTTCCCCTCGTCTCCCCACTGGGTTCCCACCACGATGACGTTCTTGGCCATTTTCTAATCCTCTTGTATTGCTTCAATGATCCATTGCTCGCCGACCTTGGCCAGCTTTCTGTCGCAAACCGGCCCTTCACAGGCGCTCTCGCCCGGCAGCAGTTCGACGACTACCTCTCCCTGTTCGCGCAGTGCAGCGATATGTGCCGCAAGCACGCCATCGTGTGCGGCAGACGGCGCCAGAATCGCGCCCGACTGCTTGCCCGGCGGCGCCAGGCGCGACACTTCGCGCAGATCCATCGAAAAACCGGTGGCCGGACGGTCGCGCCCGAACGCCTTGCCGGCGCCGTCGTAACGCCCGCCCAGCGCAACCGCCGCCGGATAACCCGGGCAGTAGGCAGCGAAGACGACGCCGTTGTGATAGTGATAGCCGCGCAGATCGGAAAGATCGATTGAGAACGGCAGGTCAGGCGCCGCACCGACGAGATGACGCAGGCCGTCCAGAGCGGCGACGATTCCCGGCAGGGCCGGCAATTCAGCCGCCGCGCGCTCGAGCACCTCGGCACCGCCATAGAGTTGCGGCAGACGCTGCAAGGCTTCGCGATACGGCGACGGCACGTTGGCACAGGCTTCGCTCAGACCCGGCACATCCTTGGCCTGCAGCAGGCTCAGTACCGTTTCCTCTGACTCTCTCGGCAGACCGGCGGCTTCGGCGAGAGCGCGGAAGATACCGACATGCCCGAGGTCAATCCGGCTGACCGGCACCTTGATGCGGGCAAATGCACCTGCCATCAGGCGGATCACCGCAAGATCGGCGGCGATACCGGCATGTCCGTACAGCTCGGCACCGATCTGCACCGGCTCGCGACTGGCGGAAATGGTCGCCGGCAAGGTGTGCAGCACACTGTCGCAATAGCACAGGCGGGTCACTCCCCGATGATTGAGCAGGTGGGCGTCGATCCGTGCGGTCTGCGGCGTAATGTCGGCGCGCACACCCATGGTGCGACCGGAAAGCTGGTCGACCAGCTTGAAGGTACGCAGGTTCAGATCCTTGCCGGCGCCGGTCAGCAGCGATTCAAGGTACTCCAGCATCGGCGGCATCACGAACTCGAAGCCGTGACTACGGAAGTGATCGAGCAGCGCGCGGCGCAGGCGTTCGATGCGTTCGGCCTCAGCCGGGAGGGCATCGGCGAAATATTCAGGTAACAGCCAGTTCATGCAAACACCATCAGCAGGACAAGGCCGACGATCATCGAAGTCAATCCGATGAAGCGGATCTGCCCGTCCGTCATTTGAACAAGTCGGCGGAAGGTTTCACGCCACGCCGCCGGCGCGATAAAAGGCATCAGGCCTTCGAGCACCAGCATCAGTGCGAAGGCCAGCAACAGCGTCGAGGTCATTTACCCTTGTCGTTCCCGCGTCCGGTGCCCTTCATGTACTTGAAGAAATCGGAATTGGGTTCCACTACCAGTACGTCGTTCTTGTTCTTGAAGCTGCCGCGATAGGCTTCGAGGCTGCGGTAGAAGGCATAGAACTCGGGATTCTGGTTGAAGGCCTGACCATAAATAGCGGTCGCCTGGGCATCGCCTTCACCCTTGATCTTCTGGGCATCGCGATAAGCGTCGGCAACGATGACCTCGCGCTGACGGTCGGCATCGGCACGAATCTTCTCGGCTTCCGCCGAGCCTTCGGAACGCAGTTCGTTGGCCACCCGCTTGCGCTCGGCTTCCATCCGACGATAGACGGCTTCGCTGACCTCATTCGGCAATTCGACGCGCTTGAGACGCACATCGACGATCTGCACGCCGATCTTGCGTGCATCGGTGTCAGCCTTGACCCGCATGTCTTCCATGATCTGGTCGCGCTCGCCGGAAATCACGTCATGCACCGTCCGCTTGCCGAATTCTTCGCGCAGGCCGGCGTTGACCGTCTGGTTCAGACGCGTCTTGGCCCGCGCTTCGTCACCGCCCACCGAGATGTAGTAGAGCTTGGGATCGACGATCCGCCACTTGATGAACGAATCGACCAGCACGTTTTTCTTTTCCGAGGTGATGAAGCGTTCCGGCTCGTTGTTGTCCAGCGTCAGGATACGATTATCGAAAAAGCGGACATTCTGGATCATCGGAATCTTGAAGTTCAGGCCGGGTTCGGTAATCACCCGCTTGACCTCACCCAGCTGGAAAACCACTGCGTATTGCCGCTGATCAACACTGAAGATCGACATGGCGCCGACGATCAGCACTGTAACGGCGACAGCCGCCAGCAAATTGAATTTCGAGTTCATCAACGCGCCTCCCGATCGCGAGAACGCAGCGACGGATCACGCCCGCGACTCTGGTTGCTAAGTGAATTGTCGAGCTGTGGCGGCGATTCGTTGGAAACCGGCGCGGCCGGCTTGGCCGCACCCGTGGCGGCTGGCACCGGTTCACCTGTGGGCTGCGCGGCAACTGCTGCGCCGGCACTCTGCATCAGCTTGTCGAGCGGCAGATACAGCAGATTGCCCTGACCCTTGGCGTCGACCATGACCTTGCTGGTATTGCTGTATACCTGCTGCATGGTTTCCAGATACATGCGCTGGCGCGTTACTTCCGGCGCCTTGGCATACTCGACCTGAATCTGCTTGAAGCGCGAGGCATCGCCCTCGGCGGTCGAGATCACCCGCTGCTTGTGGCCGCTGGCCTCTTCCATCAAGCGGGCGGCAGTACCCTTGGCCTTGGGAATCACGTCGTTGGCGTAGGCCTGACCTTCGTTCTTCTGGCGCTCGCGATCCTGACCTGCCTTGACGGCGTCGTCGAACGCTGCCTGCACTTGCTCCGGCGGCTGGGCATTCTGCATCGTCACCTTGGAAATCAGGATGCCGCTCTTGTAACGGTCGAGAATTTCCTGCATCAGCTTGGCAGCCTGGGCGGCGATCTGCTCGCGTCCTTCGTAAAGCACGAAGTTCATCCGGCTCTTGCCGACGATTTCGCGTACGGCCGATTCGGCAGCGCCCATCACCGCTTCGTCCGGGTGGCGATTGTTGAACAGGTATTCGCCGGGATCGCTGAGGACGTACTGCACGGCGAACTGGATGTTTACGATGTTTTCGTCATCGGTCAGCATCAAGGCTTCCTTGAGCACCTTGTTGCGTTCGCTGCCACGATAGCCGATCTCAACGGTACGCACACCGGTCAGGTTGACCAGGTCGACCGACTGGATCGGATACGGCAGGCGCCAGCGCAGGCCGGGCTCGGTCGTTTCCTTGTATTTCCCGAACTGGAGCACGATGCCGCGTTGCGAAGCATCGACGATATAGAAACCAGAGGCCAGCCAGACGACGACAGCCAGCGCAACGAGCAGACCGATGCCGCCCCCCAGGAATTTCGGGCTGAAATCGATCTGCGGCATGCGTGGCCCGTCGCCACCGCCATTGCCGCCACCGCCGCCTTTCTTGCCGAACATGCCGTTCAGCTTGCGGTTGAAATCGCGCCACAGCTCTTCGAGATCAGGCGGCCCCTGATTCGGGCGGCGCGGGCCGCCACCATTAGGTTTGTCGCCGTCGCCTTCGCCACGGTTACCCCACTGCGGGTCGTTGAGTGACATGAAAATTCCTAGTGTCGGGATCATGTGGATTGGGGATCAGTCTATGTAATCGGGTTGGGCGTTACGCGCGGCCACCGCCCGTTCCTGCTGGCGACTCGCGGCTTTGCTTAAAGCATATTCGGCTAGGGATTCACGCAATACGTCCAGCCCTTCGCCTGAGCGCGCACTGACACGAACGCGCGCGATATTACCATACTCGTCACGCTCGACGCCGGGCGCCGCCTCGGTCAGGTCGATCTTGTTCCAGACGATGACCTGCCGGACATCTTGCGCGCCGATTTCTGCCAGCACCTTGTTCACCTCGATCATCTGCTCGTCGCGCGCATGGCTGGCACTATCCACCACATGCAGCAGCACGTCGGCATCGATGGCAGCTTCGAGTGTGGCGTGAAAGGCATCGACCAGCGAGTGCGGCAGGTCACGGATGAAGCCGACGGTATCGGAAATGACGATGTTGCCCGCGCCTTCGATCCACAGCTTGCGCGAAGTCGTGTCGAGCGTCGCGAACAACTGGTTGGCGGCATAAACGCCAGCATGGGTCAGCGCATTGAACAGCGTCGACTTTCCGGCATTGGTGTAGCCGACCAGCGACACATTCAGCACATCGCCGCGCATGCGCGCCTTGCGCTGCACGCCACGCTGGCGCGAGAGCTTTTCCAGCCGCTCCTTGAGCAGCTTGACGCGATTGCCCAGCAAGCGCCGGTCGGTTTCGAGCTGGGTTTCACCCGGACCGCGCATGCCGATACCGCCACGTTGCCGCTCAAGGTGGGTCCAGCCGCGTACCAGTCGGGTTGACAAGTGTTCGAGCTGGGCCAGCTCGACCTGCAACTTCCCCTCCGCACTGGCGGCACGCAGCGCGAAGATGTCGAGAATAAGGCTGGTGCGATCGATCACCCGGCATTTGAGTTCGCGTTCCAGGTTACGTTCCTGCGCCGGCGAGAGTTCATGGTTAAAAATCACCAGATCGGCCTCGCCTGCCGCCAGCATCGCAGCTATTTCCTGCACCTTGCCCTTGCCGGCATAAGTCTTCGGATCCGGACTGTGACGACACCCGAAAACTTCGGCAACGACCAGACCACCCGCCGATTCAGCCAGCAAACGCACTTCTTCAAGCTGATCGTCGAGATCGGGCTGACCGAAGTCGAGTTGAACGATCACCGCGCGTTCGCCGGCGGCGGGTCGTTCAGTCATGAAAGTTTCCTGGAGGGAGAAGCAGCGGCCCGCCGTTCGGGCAGGCCATTGAACGGAGGCTTATTATTCAGCCGCCTGTTCTTGCTGGAGGTTGACCGGACGGGCAGGCACCACCGTCGAGATGGCGTGCTTGTATACCATCTGGGTAACCGTATTCTTCAGCAGTACGACGTACTGGTCGAATGATTCGACCTGGCCCTGCAATTTGATCCCATTGACCAGATAGATCGAGACGGGAACATGCTCGCGACGCAGCGCGTTGAGGAAGGGGTCTTGTAGGAGTTGCCCTTTGTTGCTCATGGTGTGGAGCTCCATGTGTGTTGTTATGAGTTGCCTAATGTACCGAAAATTGCTGCAGGGCGCCAAAATATTTACGTATTATTTCTTGTCCTTGTCGGCGAACGGATTCTTGGCGGTCACGAACTGGATGCGTAGCGGCGTGCCTTGCAGCTTGAAGGCCTCGCGGAAGGTGTTTTCCAGGTAGCGACGATAGCTGTCGGTGATGTGATCGACCGCGTTGCCATGAACGACGATGATCGGCGGATTGGATCCGCCCTGGTGGGCGTAGCGCGGCTTGGGCCGGAACAGGCCGTGCTTGGCCGGCGCCTGCCGGGCGACGGCATCGGCCAGCACGCGTGCCAGACGCGGTGTAGACATCTTGGACATCGCCGCCGCATAAGCGGTATCCACCGAGCGGAACAGCGCCGGCAGCCCGATGTTTTCGCGTGCCGAAATAAAATGGAACTTGGCGAAATCGAGGAATTTCAGCTTGCGCTGGAGGATGGCGCGGGTCTGCTCGCGGGTGTAGGCGTCGAGGCCATCCCATTTGTTGACCGCGACCACCAGTGCGCGGCCGGATTGCACGATGAAATCGGCAATATGGGCATCCTGGTCCGAGACATCGGCCTGGGCATCGACCATCAGGATGACGACATTGGCGTCCTCGATCGACTGCAGCGTCTTGACCACCGAGAACTTCTCGATCGACTCGAAGACCTTGCCGCGCTTGCGCATGCCCGCCGTGTCGACCAGCACGTATTTCTTGCCGCCGCGCTCGAAATCGATCTCGATCGAGTCGCGCGTGGTACCCGGGGCGTCGAAGGCAATTACGCGCTCTTCGCCCAGCAGCGTGTTGATCAGCGTCGACTTTCCAACGTTGGGACGACCGACGATAGCCACCCGTACCGCATCCGACTTTTCTTCGTCTTCTTCCGGTTCCGGGAAAGAAGCCAATGCCAGTTCGACCAGACCACGCACACCTTCGCCGTGCGCCGAAGAAATCGCATTCGGTTCACCGAGACCTAGCTCATGGAACTCCGCCTCGACCATCCCGGAATTCATGCCTTCCGCCTTGTTGACCGCAACAAACACCGGCCGCTCGAGGCGCCGCAGCTTGTTGGCGATTTCCTTGTCATGCGGCGTAATTCCGGTACGGCCATCGACGACGAAAATGACCGCATCGGCTTCGGCAATCGCCTGTTCGGTCTGGCGCGCCATTTCGTGCAGGATACCTTCCTTGACCAGCGGCTCGAAGCCGCCGGTGTCGACCACCAGATAAGGCTTGCGGCCAAGCTTGCCGTGTCCGTAATGACGGTCGCGGGTCAGGCCGGGCAGATCGGCAACGATGGCGTCACGCGACTTGGTCAGGCGGTTGAACAGCGTCGACTTGCCGACATTGGGGCGGCCGACGAGAACCAGCGTAGGTTTCATCGTGCCTCGATCGCGGTAACAGCGCCGCCGCTGGTCTGCACCAGGAAGGCTGAGCCCAGCGTCTGAACCGGCGCCCGTACCGGCGTGCCATCGGTTTTCTGGCGCGCAACGAAGCCGCCGTCCTCACGCGACAGGAAATGAACATAACCCTCGGCGTCGGCCACGGCGACCACACCGCCATAGACGGCAGGCCCGGAAACACGGCGGTTGCCCAGTTTGTCCTGTTTCCACATGCTGCTGCCGGAATTGCGATCCAGCGCATGCACGGCACCACGCTCATCGGTCACGAACAGATAGCGATTGTCGAGTGCCAGACCGGCAGCCGAAGAAATATCGCGCGCCCACATCTGCGCACCGCCCTGTGCCATGTCGAAACAGGCGACACGCCCCTGGAAAGCGACGGCGCAAATCATTCGCCCATCGATGACCGGCACGGTGACTACATCGGCCACGCGATCCAGTTCGGTTGCTCCCTTGGGCGAGGCGACCGGACCTTCCCAAACCGGCGCGCCGTTCTGCATCGCCAGCGCAACCAGCTTGCCGCCCGGGAATCCGACGAAGACGAAGCGGTCGCCAAAAACCGGCGGGGCCGAACTGCGCAGCGAAAGCGACGGCGTCGCCCGCTGATAGATCCACTTGCGCTTGCCGTCGCCGGAATCGAGCAGCGCCACACGGTTGTCGCCGCTCTTGACCACGACACCGTCCGGCCCGACAGCCGGTGGCGCCAACACTTCGCTGGTCACCTTGGACTGCCATAGCGGCTGCCCATCGTCCGCTGAAAAGGCGAGGACCTCGCCCTTGGCGGTACCGACTACCACCAGCCGGGAATCGGAACCGACACCGGCCGACAATGGCTGGCCGGCCTTGATCGACCACTCCGTACGACCTTCAAGCAGCTTGCTGATCGTACCGTCGCGCCCGGCAACGTAGACCGCTCTGCCCACCACAGCCGGCTGGAAGGTGTAGTCACCGGCCTTGCCAACGCTCACCGACCATTGTTCGCGCACGTCAACGCTGGACGTAATTGGCACCAGCGCCGCCATCTTGGGTGCCGATGAGGCAAAAGGATTGATCTTGTCCACCGTGTCCGAAATCGTCGAACAACCGGCAACGGTCAGGCTGGCCAGCAGCAGCGGAAGACAGGCGCGCGACATCATGCTGCCTCGCCCAGGCTGTCGAGCTTCTGGCGCAGCAATTCGCGACCGGCAGCACTCCCCCGGTCGGTCCGCACTTCGCCCTTGTCCAGCGCGGCCTTGTAGGCGGCGCGCGCCTCGGGCAGTTTGCCCTGGGCCGTCAGAACATCCCCCTTGAGCTCGAGGAACCGGGCGTCGAAGGCCGGCGCATGCGGGGTTTCGAGTTGCTTCAGGGCTTCGTCGTAAGCCTTCTCGTCGAGCATTACCGCCGCCAGACGCAAACGCGCCAGATCCTTGACCTCATCCTTGGCATTATCGGCTGCCCAGCCCAGTTGTGCCCGCGCCGTCTTCAGGTCACCACTGTCAAAAGACTGCTTGGCAGCGACCAGCGCCCCGAGCCAGGCGTAGCTCGTACCACCGAATTTCTCGGCAAGTTCGCCGGCAGCCGATTTGACCTTCTGCCCGTCGCGCATCGCAGCGGCCTGTTCGAGTACCCCATAAATTGCCGCCGCCTGCGCTGCCTGGCTACGCTGGTACCATCCCCAGCCCTGCCAGGCGATGACGGCAATCGAAGCGGCCATGACCACCCCGGTCACGAGGTTGCCGTACATCTTCCACCAGGTTTTCAGGGAATCTATCTGTTCCTGTTCTTCGAGGTCCAAATGCGCCATCTGCTTATTCCTCTTCGTCCGAATCGATCAATTGTCCGATGATGGCATCCGCCAGATCATCCACTTTCAGTTTCAGTTGCGCCGCGCCCTCTTCGCGCAGCGGTTTCAGCTGGGCTTCGCCGGTCGCAGCTTCATCGTCTCCGATGATCACGGCAAAGGTGGCGCCGCTGCCGTCGGCCTTCTTCATTTGCGACTTGAAGCTGCCACCACCGCAATGCAGCAGTGCCGAAATCCCCTGGTCGCGCAACCCTTCGGCAACCCGGAAGGCCAGGAGCGACGCTTCGTCGCCCTGATGCACGATATAGACATCGGGCGCCGGTGATGCGGGCGCACCGCCGGCGTCGGCGATAAGCGCGATCAGACGCTCGATACCCATGGCAAAACCACAGGCCGGCGCCGCCTTGCCGCCCAACTGGCCGACCAGCCCGTCGTAACGGCCGCCAGCACAGACCGTGCCCTGTGCACCGAGGCGGTCGGTGACCCACTCGAAAACGGTCAGGTTGTAGTAATCGAGGCCGCGCACCAGGCGCGGGTTGATCGTGTAGGGCACGCCGGCATCGCGCAGTACACGCTGCACGCCTTCGAAATGCGCCAGCGATTCGGCCCCGAGATAATCGATGAGTTTCGGCGCAGCGGCGCACAGATCCTGCAAGGCCGGGTTCTTGGTATCGAGGATGCGCAGCGGATTGGTGTACAGGCGGCGCTTGCCGTCTTCATCCAGCAACTCGGCATGTTCCTCGAAATAGGCAATCAGCGCGGCACGATGCTGGGCGCGCTCTTCCGGCTGGCCGAGGCTGTTCAGTTGCAGCTCGATGCCGTCAAGCCCGAGGTCGCCCCAGAGGCGGGCGCCCATCAGGATCATTTCGGCATCGATGTCCGGCCCGGCATAGCCAAGGGCCTCGACGCCGACCTGGTGGAACTGCCTGTAACGCCCCTTCTGTGGACGCTCATGACGGTACATCTGGCCGATGTAATAGAGTCGTTGTGGCTGGCGTGCAATCAGGTTGTGCTGGATCACGGCGCGCACGCAACCGGCCGTGCCCTCCGGCCGCAAGGTCAGCGGCTCGCCGTTGAGGCTGTCGATGAAGGAGTACATTTCCTTCTCGACGATGTCGGTCACTTCACCGATGGCGCGCTTGAAGAGCGGCGTCGGTTCGACGATGGGCAGGCGGATCGGGCGATAGCCGTAGGCTTTCAGCCATGAACGGATGGTGTCCTCGAACAACTCCCAGAATTCGGCTTCGTCGGGCAGGATGTCGTTCATCCCGCGCACGGCTTGCAAGGTTTGACTCATGACTTCAGTTTCTTCTTGTAGGTACGCTCGACATAGCGCTCGATGATCTGCTTGAATTCGTCGGCGATGTGCTCGCCCTTGAGGGTGATCGTCTTCTGGCCGTCTTCATAGACCGGCGCGGATGGCGCCTCGCCGGTACCCGGCAGCGAGATGCCGATATTGGCATGCTTCGATTCACCGGGCCCGTTGACGATACAGCCCATGACGGCCAGCGTCATGTTCTCGGCACCGTCGTAATGCAGCTTCCATTCCGGCATCCTGGCGCGCACGAAATCCTGTACTTCGCCGGCCAATTCCTGGAACAAGGTGCTGGTCGTCCGCCCGCAGCCCGGGCAGGCCGCAACCATCGGCGTGAAGGCACGCAGACCCATGGTTTGCAGGATTTCCTGGGCAACGATGACTTCCTGGCTGCGCGAGCCGCCGGGTTCCGGCGTCAGCGAAATGCGGATGGTATCGCCGATGCCTTCCTGCAGCAAAACCGAAAGGGCGGCGGTCGAGGCGACTATGCCCTTCGACCCCATGCCCGCCTCGGTCAGGCCAAGGTGCAAGGCGTAGTCGGCGCGCTGCGCCAGTTCGCGGTAGATGGCGATCAAGTCCTGCACGCTGGATACCTTGCACGACAGGATGATCTTCTCGCCCGCCAGCCCGACTTCTTCGGCCTTGGCGGCAGACTCCAGCGCCGAGGTAACCATCGCATGGCGCATCATCTGTGTGGCGTCGAGCGGTTGCGGTCGACGCGAATTTTCATCCATTATTCGCGCCAGCAAATCCTGGTCGAGGCTGCCCCAATTGACGCCGATGCGCACCGGCTTGTCATACTTGCAAGCCAGTTCGACCATCTGCGCGAACTGTTCGTCCTTCTTTTTACCGAAGCCGACATTGCCGGGATTGATCCGGTACTTGGCCAGCGCCTCGGCACAGGCCGGGTGCTCGGTCAGCAGGCGATGGCCGTTGTAATGGAAATCGCCGATCAGCGGCACATTGCAGTTCATCCGGTCGAGATGCTCGCGGATATTCGGCACGGCGGCGGCGGCCTCCGGCGAATTGACGGTGATACGCACCAGCTCGGATCCGGCGCGCGCCAACTCGGCACACTGGATGGCGGTAGCCAGATAGTCGGCAGTGTCGGTATTGGTCATCGACTGGATGACGACCGGCGCTTCGCCGCCGACCTTGACATGACCGATCAGGCAACTGCGCGTCAGACGCTTGGCAACGGCACTCAAGGACTTACTCCAGAACCAGGCGGGCGACTTCGCCCTTGGTATGCGGCGCCAGATCGACTGCCTCACCCCGCCAGAACAGCTTGACCCCAGGTGCATTGCCAATGACCAGCGACAGCGGGCCCTGGCCGCCGACACTCTGTTCGCTGGCCGGCAGGTTGCGTTGCGAGAAAACGACCTTGTTGTCGCGATCACGCACCTCGACCCAGGATTCCATCGCAAAGACAAAGCGCAACTGCGGCGCTTCGCCGGATGGCATGGCTGCCGGCGCTGAAAGTTGCGCGGGTGCCATTTCGGCCGGTGCCTGCGCTTGCGGATTCATCACCTGCTGCGGTGTCGCTCCGGGCGGAAACACGGGTTCGGGGGCAGCCGGCGCGGGAGTCGGCGCCGTGTCGGCGACCGGCGCCACAGCGGGCTCCTTGCGCGCAACCGAGTCGATCAAGCCCTGCGCCTGCTCGCGTAGTGCGGACAGGTCGGCGGGTAGCAAAAAATAGATTGCCGCCGCCAACGCGACTAAAGCGAGTCCGGCCAGAACAACCGTCCGGTCGCGGCGCGGGTGCCCCGTCGGCATTGCCATCGGCCGGCTCGTCGGGACATGCAGGCTATCGCCGGGCTTTTCCAGCGTCGTGTCGAGCAGATCCATCAGCGGTGCCGCATCGATTTGCAGCAAGCGGGCGTAATTGCGCACGAAACCGCGAATGAAGGTCTGCCCGGGCAAGCTTTCCCAGTTGCCGCTCTCCAGCGCCTCGACCTGCCGCGCGCCAAGTTTCAGCGTTTGCGCAACATCGCTTATCGTCAGGTGACGCGCCTCGCGCGCCACGCGCAGGCGGGCACCGACACCGGCAACCCCGTCGCGGGGCATTTCGGCGACCGGATCGACTGCGACATCCGGGTTTGGTGATTCGGTCATTCAAAATTCCCCTTGAGGAAAGACTGATATTCGGGCGATGTGGGATAACGGCTACGTAACTGGGATGCATAACTGCCCTCGCCCGCCTTGTTGCCCAGCCTGCGCTCGATGCGCAAGCCCAGCCAGAGCGCTTCGGCCGACGGTGTATCCATCGCCTTGATGGCTTCGCCCAGATAGACCTTGGCCTCGTCGAAATTGCCACGCCGATAGAGTAGATCGGCCATCAGGACGCGCGTTCCCGGTGCCGGCCCGCGCGCCAGGCGCAGGGCATTCAGCAGGTAATTCTGGGCACCGTCGAGATCGCCGGCCTTCATCGCGCAAGCGCCTGCGTTGGCATAGGCGACATCGGGCGTATCGTAGAGCGGGTCTTTCAGTGCGTTCAGAAAATAGGCAATCGATTGCCGCGCACGGTCGCTGTGACACAGATACCAGCCATAGTTGTTGTTCACATCGGGATCGTTCGGCTTGAGGCTGAGCGCCTTGCGAAAATCCTCATCGGCCTTGGCATTTTCCTTGATATTTCCGTAGATCAATCCGCGCAGGCTGTAGGCTTGGACAAAGTCCGGGTCGGCTTCGAGGGCAAGACGAATCTCGTCGAGCGCAACCTTCATGGAACCCGCCTGAAAATAGGCTGCTGCCAGTTCGGTATGAATCTTGGCGCGATATTTCGGATCTGCCTTGGCAGCCGGCGTCGCATCGTTGGCACTGGGAGAAAGGGTGGTCATGCCTGGCTGGCCACCGCCCCCCCCCGGCATTTCCTTGACCCATTCAAGACTCTGCTGGGCTAGCGCCGATGTCGCGCAGACGCCGAGAACGATCGCCAGCAGCCGTGTTTTCCGAATCAAGCCATTCATGATCTCGCCTCATGTAGGGAAATAACCCGCCCGGCGGTGCGCCGGGTTTTGTCCAGCACCTGCCCGGCAAGCTGGCCGCAGGCGGCGTCGATATCGTCGCCGCGCGTCTTGCGCGTCGTGGTGACGATGCCCGCCCCCATCAGAATGTCGGCGAAGCGCCGCACCCGCTCGGCCGGCGAACGCCGGAAGGGCGACCCCGGGAAGGGATTGAAGGGAATCAGGTTGAATTTGCAGTGGACGCTCTTGACCAGCCCCAGCAGTTCGCGGGCATGGGCATCGGAATCGTTGATACCGTCCAGCATGATGTATTCGAAGGTAATGAAGTCGCGCGGCGCCTTGTCGAGATAGCGGCGGCAGGCCGCCATCAACTCCTTGAGCGGATATTTCCGGTTGATCGGCACGATTTCGTCGCGCAATTTGTCGTTCGGCGCGTGCAAGGAAACGGCCAGGGCTACCGGGCATTCGTCGCGCAGGCGGTCGATGACCGGCACCAGGCCGGACGTGGACACCGTGACGCGGCGGCGCGACAGGCCGTAGGCATTGTCATCCAGCATCAGCCGGAGCGCGGTGACCGAATTCTCGAAATTGGCCAGCGGCTCGCCCATGCCCATCAGGACGACGTTGGAAATCACCCGTTCGTCACCGTGGACCGCACCCAGTGCGTGGTTGGCCTGCCAGAGCTGGCCGATGATTTCCGCCACCGTCAGGTTGCGGTTGAAGCCTTGTTTGCCGGTCGAGCAGAAGGCGCAGTCGAGCGCACAGCCGGCCTGAGTAGAAATGCACAGCGTGCCGCGATCGTCTTCGGGAATGAACACCGTTTCGACGGCATTGCCGTTACCGACATCGATCAGGAACTTGCGCGTGCCGTCATCCGACAGTTTGTCGGAAACGATAGCAGGCGGCGCCACGACCGCCTTCGCCTTGAGCTTCTCGCGGAGGCTCTTGGCGATGTCGGTCATGGCATCGAAGTCCGCCACACCGGAACGATGGATCCAGCGCAAGACCTGCTTGGCGCGGAAGGGCTTTTCGCCCTGCTCGGCAAACCAGGCGGTCAGGCTTTCGCCATCGAAATCCAGCAGATTGACGGTCATCTGATCCTTCTTGGGCTTAAGCTCAACGGCCAGAGTAGGTGTTCATGCCCGGGAAGAAGAAGGCGATTTCGACGGCAGCCGTTTCCGGTGCGTCGGAACCGTGAACGGCATTGGCGTCGATCGACTCGGCGAAATCGGCGCGGATGGTGCCCTTGTCGGCCTTCTTCGGGTCGGTGGCGCCCATCAGTTCGCGGTTCTTGGCAATTGCGCCTTCGCCTTCCAGACACTGGATCATCACCGGGCCGGAGGTCATGAACTCGACCAGATCCTTGAAGAAAGGGCGCTCCTTGTGAACGGAATAGAACTGGCCGGCTTCCTGAGCGGACAGCCAGGTCATGCGGGCGGCGATGACCTTGAGGCCGGCGCCTTCAAAACGGGAATAGATCTGGCCGATGACATTCTTGGCGACGGCGTCAGGTTTGATGATGGAGAGGGTGCGTTCGATAGCCATTTGATTGCTCCGCAAAGCTAGACAGTTGAAAAACGGGCAATTTTAGCAGATATGGGGCAAGCGCGCCCCGCTCAGCGCGGCGACTTTTCTGCCGGGGCTGCCAGCAGCGGCTCGCGCAGGTAGGCAAATTGCTGCGGTGCAACGTATTGCAGCAATTCCTTGCCATCCTGGTCGACCAACACGTCCAGACCCAGCTTCGGATAGAGCAGGTGCACGCGCCTCTCGGAAACCACGATGCGTTCGCCCGGCTCGCCGAAGCGCTGGATGATCGTCGCCTCGTCCAGATTCACCGTCGGAATGACGCTGATGGCACGGATCGGCAGCCGGTCGGCCGCCGCCAGATCGTCAGGATGCAGGGTGATGCGGCGCGTCGTGCTTTCCATGTGCTTGGCTTTCAGCGCCCGTTCGCGCATTGCGGTGATCGCCGCTTCCGAGGCGTCGACAGTAACCACCATCTTCGCCAACACGAAGCCGAGCGGCACTTGCGCGTAGTAGCCCTCCAGCATGCCAACCTCTTTCGGCTCGGCGATGATCGCCACCTCGATCTCGTCGCCCAGCTTGCGCCGCACGTCAGCCAGCGTGCTGACGCCGGGCTGCAACCCGAACACGCTGCTGCCGCCCTGCCCATCGACCGCGATCTGCCACGGCAGATCGGCATTTGGATCGACACCGGCCTGCTTGCCGGAACCGGGGATGAAAAACGGCAGGATCAGCGCGAGCAGGAC
>ERZ1645187.548-NODE-548-length-37207-cov-36.979032_pt1 | contig 37207 bp, 33 predicted proteins | sample MGYA00575352_ERZ1645187 | MGnify/ENA primary metagenome ERZ1645187 (study PRJEB40837, sample SAMN11349314) | freshwater sediment metagenome | isolation source: river sediment | host: Sediment | place: India: Wazaribad , New Delhi | collected 2017-02-21 ... | reverse complement strand
CCGGCCGGGTGCGCCCCGGTGAGCTGAGCAAGGCGCACTGCGGGGTGCTGTTCCTCGACGAGTTCCCCCTGTTTCGCACCGACGTGATCGAGGCCCTGCGGCAGCCGTTGGAGGAGGGCGAGATCCGGGTGGTGCGTGGTGAGCACGCGGCGACCTTCCCGGCCCGGGGGATGATCGTGCTGGCCGCGAACCCCTGCCCCTGCGGGGGCTACCACCCGAGTGCCGGGCTGGACCGCTGCGTGTGTCGGGAGGTGGCTCGGCGGGCCTATCGGCAGCGCGTCTCGGCCCCGGTCACCGACCGCATCGACATCGTGCGGCACGTGGTGGCAGCGGGTCCGCACGACCGCGATCCGTTCGCCAACCGGGAGCCCTCGGAGCTGCTGCGCGACCGAGTCCAGCGGGCGCGGCAGACCCAGGCGGCGCGGTACGCCGGGCGTGGCTGGCGGATGAACTCCCAGGTGCCCGGCCACGCCCTGCGCGAGCGCTGGCCGCTGGCCGAGGAGCAGCAGCTGCGCATCGACGACGAGGTGTACGCCGGCCGGCTCAGCCGCCGTGGCGCGATCCGGGTGCATCGGTTGGCCCTGACCATCGCCGACCTGGGTGAGGTCGCGCACCCGGGGCAGGCCGAGGTGGACGCCGCGCTGCGGCTGCGCACCGGCGAGCCGCTGGTGCTCGGCGAGCTGGGGCGGACCGGATGAGCGACCGCGACGAGGAGCGGCTGGCCCGCGCGGCCCTGAGCCGCCTGGCCGAGCCGGGGGACCCGCGGGTCGCCGGGGTGGTCGCGGAGCTCGGCGCCGCAGTGGTGCGCGACCACCTGCTGGCCCAGCGGGGGCCCGACGGAGTGCTGGCCGACGTGGCGGCCCGGTTGGCGGCGGTGGACCCCGAGGGCGATCTGACCCGGGCCGCCCGGCTCGGGGTTCGATTCGTGATCCCCGGCGACCCCGAGTGGCCCGCGGGGCTCGACGACCTGACGGAGGCCGGGACCGTGGCCAGCCGGGGTGGCATCCCGATGGGGCTGTGGGTGCGCGGCCGGCCGCTGGGCGAACTCGGCCCGCTGGTGGCGGTGGTGGGCTCTCGCTCGGCGACCACGTACGGCGAGTCGGTGGCGGCGGAGCTCGCCGCCGTGGTGGCCCGGGCCGGCCTGGGCGTGGCCTCCGGTGCGGCGTTCGGGATCGACCAGGCGGCCCACCGCGGCGCCCTCGGAGTCGCCGGCGCCACCGTGGCGATCCTGGCCTGCGGCGCGGACCGGGCGTACCCGGTCGCCCACCGCAAGCTGATCGACCACATCGCCGAGACCGGCGCTGTGGTCTCGGAGGCGCCACCCGGGTGCGCGCCGACCCGCATCCGATTCCTGTCCCGCAACCGGCTGATCGCCGCCATGTCGAGGGGCACGGTCGTGGTGGAGGCCGCCGCCCGCAGCGGTGCGCTCAGCACCGCGAACTGGGCGCTGCGACTCAACCGCCCGCTGATGGGGGTACCGGGGCCGGTCACCAGCGCCCAGTCCGAGGGGGTGCACGCGAAGCTTCGCGGCGCGGAGGCCGTGCTGGTGACCAGCGGCGCCGACGTGCTGGAGATGCTGGGTCGACCCGGCGAGCATCTGACCGAGCCCGCCCGGGGTCCCGCCCGCCGCCGCGACCGGCTCACGGTGCGCGAGCAGCAGGTGCTCGACGCCGTGCCGGTGGGCCGAGGGGCGGGCGCCGACTCGGTCTCCCGGGCGGCCGGGATCGGGCTGCGCGAGGTGCACGGCACCCTGACCGCCCTGGCCGAGCGGGGCCTGGTCGTGCGCGGTGACCACGGGTGGCGCCTGGGCGACACGGCCCGAGAGTGACGCCGGGGCGCTTGGCGCTGCCTACGATCGCAGCATGGCCGACGCAGTGGTGCAGCCCAGCGATGAGACGGAGGACGCGGGGCTGCCCGAGGCGTTCGCCCGGGCCCTGGCCGACTACGAGCGTCACCTGGTCTCCGAGCGGGATCTGGCGCCCCACACCGTGCGGGCGTACCTGACCGATGTCAGCAGTGCGCTCGACCATGCGTCCCGTCTCGGGCACGAGGAGCTCGGCGCGCTGAACCTGCGGGTCCTGCGCAGTTGGCTGGCGCTCCAGCACACCCGCGGCAAAGCCCGCGCCACCCTCGCCCGACGCGCGAGCGCGGTGCGGGTCTTCACGGCCTGGCTGGCGCGCACCGGACGGACGCCCGAAGACGTCGGTGCCAGCCTGCTCTCGCCGAAGCTGCCCAAGTCCCTGCCGCCCGTGCTGCGCGCCGACGAGGCCCGCGACCTGCTGAACGCCGCCGCGGAGCAGGTGGAGCAGGCGGGGGAGTCGGAGGAGGCTGCTCCGGTCGCGCTGCGGGACGTGGCCGTGCTCGAGGTGCTCTACGCCACCGGGATCCGGGTGGGCGAGCTGGTCGGCCTCGACCTCGACGACGTGGACCGCGAGCGCCAGGTGCTGCGGGTCTTCGGCAAGGGTCGCAAGGAGCGGACCGTGCCCTACGGACGGCCCGCCGCGCAGGCGCTGGAGGCGTGGCTGAGCCGAGGCCGGCCGACGCTGTTGGTGCCGGGCTCCGGTCCCGCCCTGTTCCTGGGCGTCCGGGGTCGGAGGCTGGACCCGCGGGTGGCCCGGGACCTGGTGCACCGCCGGCTCGCCGACGTGCCGGGCGCCCCCGACATGGGGCCGCACGGCTTGCGGCACACCGCGGCCACCCATCTGCTGGAGGGCGGGGCCGACCTGCGCTCGGTCCAGGAGCTGCTCGGGCACTCATCGATGGCGACCACCCAGCTCTACACGCACGTCACCACGGACCGCCTGCGGCGGGCCTACCGCCAGGCGCACCCGCGAGCGTGAGCCCCGCGGCGCCCGGCGCCGGCCAAGCCGGCGCCTGATCAGCTGGCGCATCCCACAGCGGGAGCAGCCGCACCGGGCCGATGGCGTCGACGAGCCGCAACGGGTCCAGGTACTCCTGTTGCTCGCGCCATCCCCAGTGCAGGCAGGCTGAGGGGTAGCAGTGGGAGAAGGGCGCCAGCAGCCAGCCGATCAGGTCGCCGGCCCCCACCTCCTGACCCGCCTGCACCGCGGCGGCGACCGGCTCGTACGTCGTCCGGGTGGTGCCGTGCGCGACCACCACCACGGGCTTGCCGGCCACGGTGCCGGCGAAGGACACCGTGCCGGCCAGCGCCGCCCGCACCTGTTGGCCCGGAGACCCGGCGAGGTCGACCCCTCGGTGTCCCGAGCCCCAGATGAGCGTCGGCGGGTCGAACCCCGCCACCACCGCGGGCTCCGGATCCAGGGGCCAGACCCCGACCGGGTCAGGGGTGGACCCGTCCGCTGCCGCGACCACCGGCACCGCTGCCTGCGCCGCAATGACCGCCGGAGCCGGCGCCAAAGTCGACGCACGGGCCGGCACCAGGGTCAGGAACAGCGCGAGCACCGGTGCGGTTGCCACGAGGACGTACAGACGGAGTCGGGTCACGCATTCACCCTGCCCGCGGCCTCACGGGCCCCGCACGCCGCGGACCACGGCCTGTGGATAGTCGCTCGGCGGCCGGTCCTGGGGACCTGCGGCGGCCTGCCGGGCGATTAGCCCACCTGGGCACCCGTGGCCTACGCTGTGCGCAGCAGCCCTTCATCGGGCTGACTTCGCACGCTCACAGACCGCGTCGGGGTTGCTGTTCCGGCCCCGGACACCCGTGGGCGCCGATCCTCGGTCCCAGACCCCGCCAGGGGAGTGGGTCGGATCGCGCGTGAGTGTCAGGGCCGTCGGCACCCGCCGGAGGCAGCAACTGAAAACCAACGCAGGTCACCACGTTCACCCGGTGCGACGCCCTTCCTGGGCTGCGCACAGGAGTGGTGCCCTTGCACCGAACAGGAGACCTTCATGGCAGTCGTGACCATGCGCCAGCTTCTCGAGAGCGGCGTCCACTTCGGGCACCAGACCCGTCGTTGGAACCCGAAGATGAAGCGCTTCATCATGACCGAGCGCAACGGCATCTACATCATCGACCTGCAGCAGTCGCTGGCCTACATCGACCGCTCCTACGCCTTCATCAAGGAGACCGTCGCCAAGGGCGGCACCGTGATGTTCGTGGGCACCAAGAAGCAGGCCCAAGAGGCGATCGCCGAGCAGGCCACGCGCGTCGGCATGCCGTACGTCAACCAGCGCTGGCTGGGTGGCATGCTCACCAACTTCCAGACCGTGCACCTGCGGATCAACCGCCTCAAGGAGCTCGACGAGATCGACTTCGAGGACGTCGCCGGCAGCAGCCGCACCAAGAAGGAGCTGCTGCAGATGCGCCGCGAGCGCGACAAGCTGAACAAGTCGCTGGGCGGCATCCGCGAGATGACCCGGACCCCGTCCGCGGTCTGGATCGTCGACACGAACAAGGAGCACCTGGCGGTGGAGGAGGCGCGCAAGCTGCGCATCCCGATCATCGGCATCCTGGACTCCAACTGCGACCCCGACGTCGTGGACTTCCCGATTCCGGGCAACGACGACGCGATCCGCGCCGTCGGCCTGCTCACCCGGGTGGTCGCCGACGCCGTCGCCGAGGGCCTGATCGCGCGCTCCGGTGTCAAGTCCGGTGCCGAGAGCGGCACCGACGCCGTGGCCGCGGGCGAGCCGCTGGCCGAGTGGGAGCGCGAGTTGCTCTCCGGCGAGGCCGAGAAGACCGCCGTCGAGGCGACCGGCGGCGACGTCGCGACCGCCGAGGCCCCGGCCTCGGAGTCCACTGGTGCCGCCGTCGAGGCCCCCGCAGCCGCTGAGGCTGTCGAGGCCGTCGAGGCCCCCTCCAACGAGGCCGTCGTGGCCGAGGCCCCGACTACCAGCGAGGCGCCGGCTGCGGAGGCTCCCGCCGTCGAGACCGAGGCGCCCGACGCTGAGGTTGTCGCCGTCGAGGCGGAGGCGCCCGCCGCCACCGACGCAGCCACCGAGAAGGCCTGACCGCTCACCACACCCACCAGACTCGAGGAAGAAGGATCATGTCCGAGTTCTCCGCTGCCGACGTCAAGAAGCTCCGTGAGCTCACCGGCGCCGGCATGATGGACTGCAAGAAGGCGCTCACCGAGACCGAGGGCGACTTCGAGAAGGCGATCGAGCTGCTCCGCGTCAAGGGCGCGGCCAAGGCCGCCAACCGGGCCGCCGAGCGCGAGGCCTCCGCCGGCCTCGTCGCCACCAGCGGTGGCGCCCTGGTCGAGCTCAAGTCCGAGACCGACTTCGTGGCCAAGAACGACGACTTCGTGGCCGTGGCCCAGCAGATCGCCGAGGTGGCCGACGCCGCCAAGGCCGGCGACCGCGAGACCCTCAAGGGCGTGACCCTGGGCGACAAGACGGTCGGCGAGGTCGTGCAGAGCCTGGCCATCACCATCGGCGAGAAGATCGAGCTGGGCCGCGTCGCCCACCTCGACGGCGCCGTGGTGTCGTACATGCACAAGCGTGCCGCCGACCTCCCGCCCACGGTGGGGGTGCTGGTCGAGTACACCGGTGAGAACGCCGACGCGGCGCGCGGCGCGGCCATGCAGGTCGCCGCGATGCGTCCGCTGTACCTGACCCGCGAGGACGTGCCCGCGGACGTGGTGGAGAAGGAGCGCGCCGTCGCCGAGGCCACCTCGCGCGAGGAGGGCAAGCCCGAGCAGGCGATCGCCAAGATCACCGAGGGTCGGCTCAACGGCTTCTTCAAGGACGTGGTCCTGCTCGAGCAGCCGTCGGTGACCGAGAGCAAGAAGTCGGTCAAGGCGGTCCTGGACGAGGCCGGCGTGACCGTGACCGGATTCGTGCGGTTCGAGGTCGGCGACTGAGCCTGAGGTGACGGGCCAGTAAGGTTCGCCACACACGCTACGACGAGGAGGCCGGTTCGGTGGATCAGCAGATCAGCACCGAGCCGGCCTCGTTGCGTCTCGCGGGCGTGTCGGTGATCAGAAAGGAACCTGTGTGAACGCCTACTCACGCGTCCTGCTCAAGCTCTCCGGCGAGGTGTTCGGCGGCGGCAGCATCGGTGTCGACCCCGACGTGGTCTCCAAGGTCGCCCGCGAGATCGCCAGCGTGGTCCGCCACGACGTGGGCATGTGCGTGGTGGTCGGCGGCGGCAACTTCTTCCGCGGCGCGCAGATGCAGCAGCGCGGCATGGATCGATCCCGGGCCGACTACATGGGCATGCTCGGCACCGTGATGAACTGCCTGGCCCTGCAGGACTTCCTGGAGAAGGAGGGCATCGAGACCCGGGTCCAGACCGCCATCGCGATGGGCCAGGTCGCCGAGCCCTACATCCCCCGGCGGGCCATCCGGCACCTGGAGAAGGGCCGCGTGGTGATCTTCGGGGCCGGTGCCGGGATGCCGTTCTTCTCCACCGACACCGTGGCCGCGCAGCGGGCGCTGGAGACCAAGTGCGAGGTCGTGCTGATGGCCAAGCAGGGAGTGGACGGGGTCTACACCGCGGACCCGCGCCTGGACCCCACGGCCACCAAGCTGGACACCCTGAGCTTCCAGGACGCACTGCAACAGGGCCTGAAGGTGGCCGACGCCACCGCCTTCGCGCTGTGCATGGAGAACGACATGCCCTTGATCGTCTTCGGGATGGAGGAGGAAGGTGCCATCCTGCGGATCGTCCAGGGTGAGAAGATTGGCACCCTGGTCAGCAGGGACGGGTAACACGAACATCGAGAGTAGGTAGCCGTGATCAACGAGATCCTCCGCGAGGCCGCGTCCAAGATGGACAAGTCGGTCGAATCCACCCGCGAGGAGTTCGCGACGATCCGAGCCGGACGCGTGAACCCCACCATGTTCAACAAGATCGTGGTCGACTACTACGGGTCTCCGACGCCGCTTCAGTCCCTGGCCACCTTCACCTCCCAGGACGCCCGGGTGATCCTGGTCGCGCCGTACGACCAGGGCGCGATGACGGCCGTGGAGAAGGCGATCCGCGACTCCGACCTGGGCGTCAACCCGGCCAACGACGGCCGCGTGCTGCGTTGCGTGTTCCCCGAGCTGACCGAGGAGCGACGCAAGGAGTACATCAAGCTCGCCAAGGGCAAGGCCGAGGACGGCCGGGTCTCGGTGCGCAACGTACGGCGCCACGCCAAGCACGACCTGGAGAAGCTGGAGAAGGACGGCGAGGCGGGCAAGGACGACGTGACCGGCGCCGAGAAGCGGCTGGACGCGCTGACCAAGAAGCACACCGACCACATAGACGAGATGCTCAAGAACAAGGAAGCCGAGCTCCTCGAGGTCTGAGGCCACCCGAATGACCACCCCCACCGCCGACGCGCCGCAGAAGGACCACGGCCGCGCCGGTCGCAACCTCCCGGCAGCCGTCGGCTCCGCCGTCGTCCTGCTCTCGCTGATCGCCGGGACCCTGTGGTTCTGGAAGACCGCGTTCCTGTTCGTGGTGGCCGCGGCGGTGGTGGTCGGCATCTGGGAGCTGGGCCGCGGCCTGCGCAACAAGCAGATCGACGTGCAGGAGCAGCCGCTGATGATCGGCGGCGTGGTGATGGTCTTCGTGGCCTACTTCTACGGCGCCCCCGCGCTGGTCACCGCGACCGCGGTCACCGCCCTGGTGATCATGCTGTGGCTGCTGCGCCGCGGGGTGGAGGGATACGTCAGCAACGCCACCGCCTCGGTCTTCGTGCTGGTCTACCTGCCCTTCATGGCCTCCTTCGTCGGGTTGATGCTCTCCGAGGGCGGCACCTGGGACTTCGAGCGCTGGGACGACGGGGTGAAGGGGATCGTGGTCTTCATCCTGGTCACCATCTGCTCAGACATCGGCGGGTACGCCGCGGGCGTGCTGTTCGGCAAGCACAAGATGGCCCCGGTGATCTCGCCGAAGAAGTCCTGGGAGGGCTTCGCCGGCTCGCTCACCGCGTGCGTGCTGGCGGGCTGGCTGCTGGTGACCTACGTGCTGGAGGGCGAGTGGTGGGTCGGCGTACTGCTGGGCCTGATCACCGTGGTCATGGCCACCATGGGAGACCTGGTCGAGTCGGTGATCAAGCGCGACCTCGGGATCAAGGACATGTCGCAGATCATCCCCGGGCACGGCGGCCTGATGGACCGGCTCGACTCGCTGCTGGCCACGATCGCGCCGACCTGGCTGCTGTTGCACTACCTGGTGTTCTGAACCACCTACCATTGAGCCCATGAGCTCCCCGCAGTCACTGACTCACCCCGAGGAGACCGCGACTGCGCCCCAGCCGGACTGGTGGCACCGCAGCCACCCCACCTTCGCGGCCCTGACCGGGTTCTTCTCCGGCATGCTGTTCGTCACCGCGGTGCCCGGCGGGTTCGCCGCCCTGCTGCGGCTGCTCTTCGACTACGAGACCGCCGAGAAGCTCTTCCCGCTCGTCACCCTCGCCCTGATCATCCCGGCCGCACTGCTGGCCAAGCGCAAGACCCGGCGCTTCGCGCAGTACATGCTGATCGGGATGGCGCTGACCGCCCTGGTGGTGCTCGGGGTGACCTCGCTGGTCCTGTACTTCATGGTGCGCGCCGACGGGTGAGCGGTGAACCCGTGACCGGGGATCCCACGGCGGATCGAGTGTTGCCCCTGGTGTTCGAGGAGCCACGGGGCCGCAAGAAGCCACCCCGCCATCTCGCCGACCTCGACGAGCAGGGGCGCGCCGACCTCGTCACCTCCCTGGGGCTGCCCGCCTTCCGCGCGCGCCAGCTCTCCACGCACTACTTCGGCAGGCTGGTCGACGACCCCGCGTTGATGACCGACCTGCCCGCGGCCCAGCGTGAGGAGCTGGTCAGCGCGCTGTTGCCGACGTTGATGACCCCGCTGAGCACCCAGGAGGCCGACCGCGGCACCACCCGCAAGACCCTGTGGAAGCTCTTCGACGGGGCCCTGGTCGAGTCGGTGCTGATGCGCTACCCCGACCGCAGCACGATCTGCGTCTCCTCCCAGGCCGGCTGCGGCATGGCCTGCCCGTTCTGCGCCACCGGGCAAGGGGGGCTGCAGCGCAACATGTCGACCGCCGAGATCGTCGAGCAGGTGGTGGCCGGGGCCCGGGCGCTGGCCGCCGGGGAGGTGCCCGGCGGGCCGGGCCGGATCTCCAACGTGGTCTTCATGGGGATGGGCGAGCCGTTGGCCAACTACCGGGCGCTGATCGGCGCCCTGCACCGGCTCATCGACCCGGCGCCCGCCGGTCTGGGCATCAGCGCCCGCGGGGTCACGGTCTCGACCGTGGGGCTGGTGCCGCGGATCAACGACCTGGCCGCCGAGGGCCTGCCGGTCACGCTCGCGCTGTCCCTGCACGCCCCCGACGACGAGCTGCGCAACGAGCTGGTGCCGATCAACACCAGGTTCTCGGTCGCCGAGACCGTGGACGCGGCCTGGAACTACGCCCGCACCACCAAACGCCGCGTCTCCATCGAGTACGCCATGATGCGCGGCATCAACGACCAGGCGCACCGCGCGGACCTGCTCGGCGACCTGCTCAACTCCTACGGCGAGCGGCCCGGCGGCGCAACCGGTGGCGGCAGGTGGGGCTGGGTGCACGTGAACCTGATCCCGCTCAACCCCACCCCGGGGTCGAAGTGGACCGCCTCGGACCCGCGGGACGAGCGCGAGTTCGTCCGCAGGCTGGAGGCCAAGGGCATCCCCACCACCGTCCGCGACACCCGGGGCCGCGAGATCGACGGGGCCTGCGGACAGCTCGCCGCTTCGATTGACTGACCCGGCTCTTCCGAAGGCTTGGATCTGTCGGTGCTGGGGTCCATACTCTTGGTGTCTGGCGCGGTCCGCGTCAGGAAGTGAGCCCGAGACCCGTCCGGACGGACGTGGCGCTCGGGCTTCGCGCTTCTCAGACATAGATGCGCTCGGTGACGACCGGCGCTATGCCGCGGCGCCACTCCCCGCCGCGCGCCCAGCACCAAGCGACAACATCGGGGAGTGCGAGCAATGGCTGGTGAGCCAGCGACTGATGGCTATAGGTGATCCCCGACGCCTGAGCCTGTCGACAAGCCTCGCTGATCGTGCGTGCATCTCTGGCGACGAGCGTCGGGTCGAGATCTAGCACGACGCTCGCCCCACCCTCCTGGGCCGCTGCTCGTTCAACAACGGCTCGAAGAGCACGGTCGCGGCGTACGTGCTCCGGCTCTGGGCCGCGTCCGGCGTCTACGACGAGCGCGGCGACACCCACATCGCGAAGGGCGGTGACTGCGTGTGCGATCTGCCGTCGGCGGCGTTCCCGCTCGTGCTTCATGTGGATTGACCGCTGTCCGGGAAGGACCAACTTGCCAACCGTGCGGCGCGCGATGGCAAGCGAGGAATCCGGACACGTCACAGCGACGACGACGTAGCCCTTGGCCTTGGTCTCGTCGACAAAGAGGTGGGCGCCCACCTGCTGGAGCATGCCGAAGACCTCCGACATGAGCCCACGAGCCAGCGCAGCCCAAGCCTGCTCTTGTCAGGTCCGGCGCCTGGCGTACCTCAGAACGCGTGCGCCATCAGGTCCGCGAACAGGTCGTGCTCGTCGACCTCCAGCCCGCGGGAGCCGAACCAGCGGCAGATGTTGGCGCAGTCACGCAGCAGGAAGTCCAGGCCCTGGGGGTTGCCCACCAGGTCCACCACCTGCGGCAGGTCGATGATCACCAGGCGTTCCCCGGCCGCCAGGATGTTGTACGCCGAGAGGTCGCCGTGCACGAGCCCGGCCTGCGCCATGGTGGCCAGCGCGTCGCGCAGCTGCTCGAAGTAGGACTCCAGCAGCGCGGCCCCCGGGCGGGTCTGCGCCAGCCGCGGCGCGGTCTCCTCCTCGTGGGTGATCCACTCCATCAGGATCTCCGTGCCGTCGATCTGCACCGGGTAGGGCACCGGCAGCCCCAGCTCCCACAGCCGCTTGAGCGCGCCCCACTCGGAGACGGCCCACTCGCTGGAGGCGACGACTCGGCCCCAGGTGGACTTGCGTTTGAGCGCTCGCACGTCACGGGAGCGCTTCATCGAGCGCCCCTCCGTGTAGGCGGCGGCTCGGTGGAAGGCCCGGTGCTCGGCGTCGCGGTAGCGCTTGGCGGCCATTACCACCCCGGCATCGGGGTCATGCGGGTCGGCGCGCTCGAGCAGGAAGACGTCGGCCTCCTTGCCGGTCTTGAGGATGCCCAGGTCGGTGTCGATCGCCCCCTGGGAGGTCACCACCCAGTCGGGGCGTGGCTCGGGGCCGCGCATCTGCGGCTCCACCTGCAACCAGGTGGACCAGCGTTGGGAGCCCTCCTCGACCTCCTCGTAGGCGTGGAAGTCGAAGACGAACGAGGCGTCGACGGACCCTGGCTCCTCAGGGTGCAGATCGACGGGCTGTTGATCGAAGGGCCGATCGAACGGGTACTGCTCGAGATGCTCGGAAGGCATGACGGGGTGCTCCAGGGTTCGTGAGGGCTTGGGCGGACGGCAGGCCAAGGACAGGCGTTGACATGTCGTGCCTCCTCTCGAAGCCGGTGAGACCACTGGGTGCGCACGCGGGGCTCGTGCTCCGGGCGCTCCCGAAGATCGTGCCCGGCACCACGGGCGGACCGCAACCCGTTTTCCGCCGAGCCCAGCGGTCCTGCCCGGCAGTCCTGCCCGGGAGTCTGCGGCGCTGGTGACCAGCGGGTAGGTTCTGGCGCATGACGCATCGTGCTGTGCGGCTCTGGGCGCCCGCCCTGACCCGGTTCGCCTCTGCCACCGCCTCCCTGGCACTGCTGGCCTCGGCAGGCCTGGTCGCGGGGAGCGCGGCGACAAGCAGCGCCAGCGTGGACTCCGCCGACCGCGGCGAATCCGGCCTGGGCGACGAGTACTACCCGCTGGACGGCAACGGCGGCATCGATGTCGGGCACTACGACATCCACACCCGCTACGACTTCGACTCGGGGCTCCTGCGGGGCCGCACCACCCTGACTCTGACCCCCACCCGGGACCTGACCAGGTTCAACCTGGACTTCCTGCTCCCGGTCTCCGAGGTGACGGTGGACGGGCGACGCGCCCGGCACCGCACCGTACAGGGCCATGAGCTGGTGATCACCCCGAACCGCGCGTTGCGGTCGGGGGAGCCCGTGCGGGTCAAGGTGCGGTACGCCGGCCGCCCGAGCGAGGAGCGCTACGCGGGCGAGTCGAACTGGCTGGCCGATCGCCACGAGGTGGTCACCATGAACGAGCCGCACATGGCGCCGTGGTGGTTCCCGGCCAACGACCACCCCACGGACAAGGCGTCGTACGACATCTCGGTGACCGTGCCCCGAGGGCTGCAGGTGGTCGCCAACGGGGAGCTGGTGCAGCGCCAGGTCGCCAAGAAGACCGTGACCTGGCGCTGGCGCGCCGGCGAGCCGATGACCTCATACCTGGCCTTCTTCGCGGCCGGGGACTTCGAGATCGAGACCGGGGTGCAGCAGACCAGCGGCGGTGAGCGGCCCTGGACGATCGCGGTCTCGCGGCAGCTCTCCCGCCACGACCAGACGGCCTCGATGCGCTCGCTGCGCAAGACGCCGGAGGTGGTGGCGTGGCTGGAGTCCCAGCTCGGGCCCTACCCGTTCTCGACCACCGGCGGCGTGGTCACCTCGCTGAGCCCGGGGTTCGCGCTGGAGAACCAGACCCGACCCGTCTACCCGAGCCTGGGCGGCGACAGCACCTGGCTGCTGGTGCACGAGCTGGCGCACCAGTGGTTCGGCGACAGCGTCTCGGTCGCGCGCTGGCGCGACATCTGGCTCAACGAGGGCATCGCGACCTTCATGCAGATCCGGTACGACGAGGCGGTCGAGGGTCGCGACGCCCAGAAGTGGCTGACCGACTACCACGCCTCGCTGGGCTCAGGGGACTGGTTCTGGGAGATCCAGGTCGCCGATCCGGGTCGCCGCAACCTGTTCGGCTGGTCGGTCTACGAGCGCGGGGGGATGACCATGCAGGCCCTGCGGCACCGGATCGGTGAGGACGACTTCTGGTTGCTGCTGCGCACCTGGCTGAGTACCTACCGCGACGCCAACGCCACCTCCGAGCAGTTCGAGGCGCTGGCCGAGCAGGTCAGCGGGGAGGACCTGGACGGCTTCTTCGAGGCCTGGCTGCGCGCCAAGGGGAAGCCCGCCAAGACCGCGGACAACGGCCTGATCTGACCGCCCGTCGCGCGAGGGCGTCCGCTGGTCGAGGCGATCAGGGTCGTCGGTGGACGCTGAATGTGTCCTTCGCCACCATGTCGGTCATGACCTACCGCGAGGCCTACCAGCAGTCCATCTCCGACCCCGAGGCGTTCTGGGGGGAGCAGGCGAGCCTCGTGGACTGGTTCGCCAAGCCCACTCGCGTCCTGGACGACGACAACCCGCCCTTCTACCGCTGGTACCCCGGGGCCACGCTCAACACCTGCTACAACGCCCTGGACCGGCACGTGGCCAAGGGCGCCGCCGACCGCACTGCGCTGATCTACGACTCGCCGGTGACCGACACCAAGGCCACCTTCACCTACGCCGAGCTGCTCGCCGAGGTGGCCGCCTTCGCCGGGGTGCTGCAGCACCTGGGCGTGACCAAGGGCGACCGGGTGGTCATCTACCTGCCGATGATCCCCGAGGCCGTGATCGCGATGCTGGCCTGCGCCCGCATCGGCGCGGTGCACTCCGTGGTGTTCGGCGGCTTCGCCCCGCACGAGCTGGCCATCCGGATCGACGACGCCACCCCCAAGGTCGTGGTGAGCGCCAGCTGCGGCATCGAGCCCAGCCGGGTCATCGCCTACAAGCCGATGCTCGACCGGGCGCTCGAGCTGGCCGAGCACGCGCCCGACGCGGTGATCGTCAAGCAGCGCCCCCAGGTGGTCGCCGACCTGGTCGACGGGCGCGACCTGGACTGGGACGTGGCGATGCGGGCCGGTCGCACCAACCCCGCGGCCTGCGTCGAGGTCGCCGCGACCGATCCGCTCTACGTGCTCTACACCTCCGGCACCACCGGCAAGCCCAAGGGGATCGTGCGCGACAACGGCGGCCACGCGGTGGCCATGGCCTGGTCGCTGCCCAACATCTACGGGGTTGGTGAGGGCGATGTCTGGTGGGCCGCCTCCGACGTCGGCTGGGTGGTCGGCCACTCCTACATCGTCTACGCGCCCCTGATCAACGGCGCGACCACCGTGCTGTACGAGGGCAAGCCGGTCGGCACCCCCGACGCGGCGGCGTTCTGGCGGGTGATCGAGGAGTACGGCGTCAACGCGTTGTTCACCGCCCCCACCGCGATCCGCGCCATCAAGAAGGAGGACCCCGAGGGCGAGCTGATTCGCCGGCACGACCTGGCCGGCTTCGAGACCCTGTTCCTGGCCGGGGAGCGGCTGGACCCGGAGACCTGGCGGTGGGCCACGGAGCACCTTGGCGTCCCGGTGGTGGACAACTGGTGGCAGACCGAGACCGGGTGGCCGATCGCGGCGAACCTGCGCGGGCTGGAGCCCATGGAGCTCAAGCCCGGCTCGCCGTCGGTCGCGGTGCCCGGGTTCGACGTACGGGTGCTGGACACCGACGGCAGCGTGCTCGGCCCCGACACCGAGGGCGCGATCGTGATCAAGCTGCCGCTGCCCCCCGGTACCCTGCCCACCCTGTGGGGGGACGACGCCCGGTACGTGAGCTCGTACCTGTCCGCGTTCGAGGGCTACTACCTCTCCGGCGACGGCGGGTACCTGGATGCCGACGGCTACCTGTACGTGATGGGCCGCACCGACGACGTCATCAACGTGGCCGGCCACCGGCTCTCCACCGGGGCGATGGAGGCCGTCATCGCCCAGCACCCGGCGGTCGCCGAGTGCGCGGTGATCGGCGTGCACGACCACCTGAAGGGCCAGCTGCCCCGCGGCTTCGTGGTGCTCAAGGCCGGCGTCGAGGCCGATCCGGACCAGATGCGCGAGGAACTGGTCGCCATGGTGCGGGCCGAGATCGGCGCGGTCGCCGCCTTCCGGGAGGTCACCGTGGTCGGCGGTCTGCCCAAGACGCGCAGCGGCAAGATCCTGCGCAAGACGATGCGCGAGATCGCCGACGGCAAGGACGCCGCGGTCCCCTCCACCATCGAGGACGAGCACGTGCTGGACACCCTGCGTCCGGTCCTGCGGCCGACGGACTGAGCCCCGGGTCGCCGACCCGGCCGGGCGGCAGCCTCACCGGGACCGACCCCAGGCCCTGAGAGACTGGTGCGGTGAAGCAGCGCGACGTCGTCATCCTGGGCAGCACCGGCTCGATCGGGACCCAGGCGCTGGACATCGTGCGCCGCCACCCGGACCGGTTCCGGGTGGTGGGGTTGACCGCCGGGGGCGGCAACCCGGAGCTCTTCGAGCGGCAGGTGGCCGAGTTCTCCCCGGCGTACCACGGCCTTGGCGAGGAGGCGTCGATCCGGGCGGCCGGCGCAGGTTGCGACGTGGTGCTGAACGGAATCACCGGTGCGGTCGGGCTGCGCCCCACCCTGGCCGCGCTCGAGGCCGGCAACACCCTGGCCCTGGCCAACAAGGAGTCGCTGATCATGGGGGGCGAGGTGGTCACCTCCCGTGCGGCGCCCGGGCAGATCGTCGCGGTGGACTCCGAGCACTCCGCGCTCGCCCAGTGCCTGCGCGGCGGCCGGGGCGAGGAGGTGCGCAAGCTGGTGCTGACCGCCTCCGGTGGGCCGTTCCGGGGCCGCACCCGGGAGCAGCTCGCGAGCGTCACGCCCGCCGAGGCGCTCGCGCACCCCACCTGGGACATGGGCCCGGTGGTCACCATCAACTCCGCGACCCTGGTCAACAAGGGCCTGGAGGTGATCGAGGCGCACCTGCTCTTCGGCATCGACTACGACCGGATCGAGGTCGTGGTGCACCCCACCAGCGTGGTGCACTCGATGGTGGAGTTCCACGACGGGTCGACCCTGGTGCAGGCGAGCCCCCCGACCATGCTGATCCCGATCGCGCTCGGCCTGGCCTGGCCCGACCGGATCCCCGACGTGGCGCCGGCCGTGGACTGGACCACCCGGCAGACCTGGGACTTCTTCCCCCTGGAGGACGAGGCGTTCCCGGCGGTCCGGCTGGCCCGCGAGGCCGGACGGCGGGCCGGCACCGCCCCGGCGGTCTACAACGCGGCCAACGAGGTCTGCGTGCAGGCGTTCCGCGACGGTCGCCTGGCCTTCGTCGACATCATCGACACAGTGGCTGCGGTGCTCAGGGCCCACGACGTAGGCTCGAGCGAGCAGACCGTGGACGTCGAGGACATCCTGGCCGCCGACACGTGGGCGCGCGAGGAGGCCGGGCGCCACGTTTCCAGCCCCCACGCACCCCCCCACGCAACAGAGAGCCCGCCTGCATGACCGCGCTGTTCTACACCCTCGGGGTCGTCCTCTTCGCGCTGGCGATCCTGCTCTCGATCGGGCTGCACGAGGTCGGCCACATGGTCCCGGCCAAGAAGTTCGGCGCCAAGGTGACCCAGTACTTCATCGGGTTCGGCCCCACCGTGTGGAGCCGTCAGGTGGGGGAGACCGAGTACGGGTTCAAGGCGTTCCCATTGGGTGGCTACGTCAAGATCGTGGGCATGCTCCCGCCGGGGACCGAGGACCTGGCGGAGCCGGCCGGCGTCGACGAGCACGGCGAGCCGGTCTACCGGGTGCGTCAGTCCAACACCGGGCTGTTCACCCAGCTGATCTCGGACGCCCGGGCCGCCGAGTACGAGCTGGTCGGCCCCGAGGACGAGGACCGGCTCTTCTACAAGCTGCCGTGGTGGAAGAAGGTCATCGTGATGGCCGGCGGCCCCACGGTGAACATCGCGATCGCGCTGGCCATCTTCGCCCCGGTCTTCGCCACCTACGGCAACCCCTCGGACCCGCTGGTGCAGCCGGTGATCGCCGAGGTCTCCGACTGCGTGGTGCCGGCCGCGGAGGACCAGCGCGAGTGCCGGGCCGACGACCCGGTGACCCCGGCCAAGGCGGCCGGGATGCAGCCGGGCGACGAGATCGTGGCGTTCAACGGGGTGCCGTTCACCGACTGGGACGCGCTGCAGGAGCAGATCCGGGCCAACGACGACGGCCTCGCTGAGATCGTGATCCGGCGCGACGGGGTCGAGCAGACCCTGACCACCAACACCACGGTGACCGCCCGGCCCACCTCCGCGCAGGACGACACCCTCGTCCAGGTCGGCTTCCTGGGCGTGACCCCGCAGATCGAGTACACCACCGGCGGCCTGGGCTACACCCTTGGCCGGATGGGGCAGATGACCGTCGACACGCTGCACGCCATGGTGCAGCTCCCCGTCAAGGTGTGGGGCGTCGCCAAGGCCATCGTGGGCGTGGAGGAGCGCGACCCGATGAGCCCGGTCTCCGTCGTCGGCGGCGGCCGGCTCGCCGGCGAGACCGTCTCGCACGACCTGATCCCCGGCCTGGACAAGGCGATGTGGCTGCTGCTGCTGGTCGCGGGGTTCAACTTCTTCATCGGCATGTTCAACTTCATCCCGCTGCTGCCCCTGGACGGCGGGCACATCGCCGGGGCGCTGTACGAGGGGGCACGCCGCGCGGTGGCCAGACTGCGCCGGCGCCCCGACCCCGGCTACGTCGACGTCGCCAAGCTGCTCCCGGTGGCGTACGTGGTCGGCGTGGCGCTGCTGATCATGGGCGTGGTGCTGATCGTCGGCGACCTGGTCGTGCCGCTGCACCTGGAGGGCTGAGCCCCCCGCCGCGTCCCCGGGGCTGCGCGCGCCGAGGGTTGGAGCCGCCGAGCGGGCGGGAAGTAACCTAGCGGGCATGACTGCTGTCGGCCTGGGAATGCCCGCCCTCCCGCCCCCGGTGCTCGCTCCGCGGCGCCAGACCCGCCAGATCCGGGTCGGCTCGGTGGGCGTGGGCAGCGAGCACCCGATCTCTGTGCAGTCGATGACCACCACGCTGACCTCCGACGTCAACACCACGCTGCAGCAGATCGCCGAGCTCACCGCGGCCGGGTGCGACATCGTCCGGGTGGCCTGTCCGAGCCAGGACGACGCCGACGCGCTGGCCGAGATCGCCCAGCACTCACAGATCCCGGTGATCGCCGACATCCACTTCCAGCCCAAGTACGTCTACGCCGCCATCGACGCCGGCTGCGCCGCGGTCCGGGTCAACCCCGGCAACATCCGGCAGTTCGACGACCAGGTCAAGGGCATCGCCAGCGCCGCGAAGGACCGCGGCACCTCGATCCGGATCGGGGTCAACGCGGGCTCGCTGGACAAGCGCCTGCTGGAGAAGTACGGCAAGGCCACCCCCGAGGCCCTCGTGGAGTCGGCGGTCTGGGAGGCCAGCCTGTTCGAGGAGCACGACTTCGGTGACTTCAAGATCTCGGTCAAGCACAACGACCCGGTGGTGATGGTGCGCGCCTACGAACTGCTCGCCGAGGCCGGCGACTGGCCGCTGCACCTGGGCGTGACCGAGGCCGGGCCGGCGTTCCAGGGGACCATCAAGTCGGCGGTGGCGTTCGGTGCGCTGCTGAGCCGCGGCATCGGCGACACCATCCGCGTCTCGCTCTCGGCGCCACCGGTCGAGGAGGTCAAGGTCGGGCTGCAGATCCTGCAGTCGCTGAACCTGCGCGAGCGCAAGCTGGAGATCGTCTCCTGCCCCAGCTGCGGCCGCGCCCAGGTCGACGTCTACACCCTGGCCGAGCAGGTCACCGCCGGCCTCGACGGCCTCGAGGTGCCGCTGCGGGTCGCCGTCATGGGCTGCGTGGTCAACGGTCCGGGGGAGGCCCGCGAGGCCGATCTGGGGGTCGCCTCGGGCAACGGCAAGGGGCAGATCTTCGTCAAGGGCGAGGTGATCAAGACCGTGCCGGAGTCGCAGATCGTGGAGACCCTGATCGAGGAGGCGCTGCGCATCGCCGAGAGCATGGAGCCGGTCGAGGGCGCCGAGGCCTCGGTCACCGTCTCCTGAGGTTCGCGAGCGTGGCCGCCGACGAGATCCGGGTGCTCAGCGCACCCGACCTCGCCCAGTTCCTGGCCCTGGTCGAGCGAGACCCCGTGGTCAACGTGTTCGCCGACTACCGGGCCCGCACCACCGGCCTGGACCCACGCTGGCTCGGCGGCCAGGTGTGGGGGCGGTTCGTCGACGACGTACTCGTGGCCGCCTGCCACGCGGGGGCGAACCTGGTGCCGGTGCAGTGCGACCCGGTCTCGGCCTCCCGGTTCGCCCGGTACGCCGCCCGCAACGGCCGCCGGTCCAGCACCATCGTCGGCCCCGACCTCGCCGTCGACCAGATCATGCACGGCCTGGACGGTCGGTGGGGGGTGCCCCGCGAGCAGCGCCGGCGTCAGCCCCACCTGGAGATCGCCGGCAGCCCGGCCGTGGCGCCCGACCCCGAGGTCCGGGCGACCACCCGCGACGACATGGCCGAGCTCTACCCGGCCTGCGTGGCCATGTACACCGAGGAGGTTGGCGTCTCCCCGGAGTCGGCCGGCGGCGCCGACCTCTACCGGGCCCGGGTCCAGCAGCTGATCTCCAAGCGCTGGTCCTTCGCCCGGTTCGAGCCCGGCACGGGCCGGGTGCTCTTCAAGGCGGAGGTCGCGTGCGTCTCGCCGTTCGCCGCCCAGGTCCAGGGCGTCTACGTGCCGCCGGACCGGCGTGGCGAGGGGCTGGCCACCGCGGGGATGGCGGCGGTCGTCGAGCACGTGCGCCGCGACATCGCACCGGTGGTCTCGCTCTACGTCAACGACTGGAACCTGCCGGCCCGCCGCGCCTACGAGCGGGTCGGCTTCACCGAGACCGCGCGGTTCGCCACCGTCATGTTCTGAAGCGGCCGGCTCAGTGAACCCGTTGGGGCTCGACCACTGGCCGCAGTTCGCTGGCGGTCTCGCAGCCGGCGTCCGTGCACCGGACCGTGGCCGCGTTGTGCGTGGCGTTGACCTCCAGCAGCACCGCCTCGGTGCTCTCCCAGGTCGTGGCCCCGAACCAGTTGGTGGTGTACCGGCCCAGGCGCCTGCCGGTGGCCTCACGGAGCCACACGGTACGGGGGCCGATCCCGTCCGCGAGCAGGTCGATCGTCGTCATCCTTCCCCCGTCGGGGGAGAAGGAGTCGACCCGCTCTCGACACGAGGTCCACAGCGCCGCGCGGGGGCGGTTGAGCCTGGCCACCACCGTGCACCCGTCCTGGTACGGGTCGCCGGTGAACGTGGCCAGCCGGTTGCCGGCGATGTCGGCATGGTTGCCAGGCCGCCGGATGATCCGGGTGCGCTCCCCGGAGTCGAACCGCAGCCAGTAGGTGGCCCGAAAGTCCGTCAACACGGCACGCTGCCGGTCGGCGTCCAGCAGGGTGTGGTAGCCCCGCACTACGTGCCGGGCCCGGAGCGCCCCGGTGCGGGCCGACCAGCTTGAGACCCGGGTCCGGTTGTTGTCGATGGGCAGCGCCTGCACGAGCCGCCGACCGTCCGAGGTCAACGTGGCGGACCGGGTGTGTTGGCCCCTCAGGAGCACTCGGGTGCCGCCATCGGCGTCCAACCGAAGGAGCCGGACGCGCTTGAGGCCGTCCCGGCTGCTGGTGCTCAACACGAACGAGGTGCCCGAGGCCCCCAACAGCGTGACCTGGCCGGCGGCGATGGGCACCCGGCGGTCTCCGTCGACGAAGGTCCTGCCCTCCACGTGCGGGATGGCCGGGTCGGCACCGCGGGGCAGGTCGCGCGGCTCCAGGTACTCGGCCGGCTGACCCGTTGCGGGTGCGACCAGGCCGCCGCCCAGAACCAGGCACCAGGCCAGGGTGAGTGCCGCAGGCACGTTCCGTCCGGTCAGCTTCATCGCAATTGACCTCCGAGGGGTGGCCGGCGGCTCGGGCGCCGCCCGGCTCTTACACAGTAGCCACCTATAGCCTTGCGCCCATGATCACCCGGATGTCCCACCTGTTCCTGCGCACCCTGCGCGAGGACCCCGTCGACGCGGAGGTGCCCAGCCACCGGCTGCTGGTCCGAGCCGGCTACATCCGCCGAGCCGCCCCGGGCATCTACTCCTGGCTGCCGTTGGGGCTGCGGGTGCTGCGCCGGATCGAGGACATCATCCGCGAGGAGATGGACGCCATCGGCGCCCAGGAGCTGCTCTTCCCGGCGCTGCTGCCCAAGGAGCCCTACGAGGCCACGAACCGGTGGACCGAGTACGGCGACAACATCTTCCGGCTCACCGACCGCAAGGGCGGTGACTACCTGCTCGGCCCCACCCACGAGGAGATGTTCACCCTCGTGGTCAAGGACCTGTACTCCTCCTACCGGGACCTGCCGCTGGCGATCTACCAGATCCAGACCAAGTACCGCGACGAGGCGCGGCCCCGCGCCGGGCTGCTGCGCGGGCGCGAGTTCGTGATGAAGGACTCCTACTCCTTCGACGTCGACGACGCCGGCCTGGACGCCTCCTACCAGCGGCACCGGGACGCCTACATCAAGATCTTCGACCGGCTCGGCTTCGAGTACGTCATCGTCAAGGCGACCTCAGGGGCCATGGGCGGCTCGCGGTCCGAGGAGTTCCTGGCCCGGGCCGAGGTCGGCGAGGACACCTACGTGCGCTGCCGCAGCTGCGACTACGCCGCCAACGTGGAGGCGGTCGCGGTGCGCCCGCCGGCGGCGCTGGGGTACGACGACGTACCGGCCGCGCACGCCGAGCAGACGCCCGACACCCCGACCATCCAGACCCTGGTCGACCACCTCAACGAGCGCTTCCCCCGCACCGACCGGCCCTGGCGGGCCGGCGACACGCTGAAGAACGTGCTCGTGGTGCTCACCCACCCCGACGGCACCCGCGAACCGCTGGCGATCGGCGTGCCGGGGGATCGGGAGGTGGACCAGAAGCGGCTCGAGGGGCAGCTCGAGCCGATCCAGGTCGAGGCCATGGACGAGGTGGAGTTCAAGCGCCACCCGAGCCTGGTCAAGGGCTACATCGGGCCTGCCGCGCTCGGCGAGGAGTCGGCGTCGGCGATCCGGTACCTGGTGGACCCCCGGGTGGTCACCGGCACGCGCTGGGTGACCGGTGCCGACGCCGACGGCCAGCACGTGATCGACCTGGTGGCCGGGCGCGACTTCACCCCGGACGGCACCATCGAGGCCGCGGAGGTCCGCGACGGCGACGCGTGCCCGAACTGCGCCGACGGCACGCTGGAGTCGGCTCGCGGGATCGAGATGGGCCACATCTTCCAGCTCGGCCGCAAGTACGCCGAGGCGCTGGACCTGCGGGTCCTCGACGAGCAGGGCAAGCTGGTCACGGTCACGATGGGCTCCTACGGGATCGGCCCCTCGCGCGCGGTGGCGGCGATCGCGGAGAACACCCTCGACGAGCTCGGCCTGTGCTGGCCGCGCGAGGTGGCGCCCGCCGACGTACACGTGGTGGCGGCCGGCAAGGACGCCGCCGTCTTCGAGGCGGCTGAGGGGCTCAGCGCCGGGCTCTCGGACCTGGGCCTGTCGGTGATCTACGACGACCGCGCGGGCAAGGTGAGCCCCGGGGTGAAGTTCAAGGACGCCGAGCTGATCGGTGTCCCCACCATCGTCACCGTCGGTCGGGGGCTCGCCGATGGCGTGGTGGAGGTCAAGGACCGGGCCAGCGGCGAGCGGACGGAGATCGCGGTCGAGGGCGCCGCCGAGCAGATCGCCGCGCTGGTCCGCGCGTGAGCGGTCTCCAGGCGGTCATCTTCGACTGGGGCGGCACGCTGACGCAGTGGCACGACGTGGACTTCCACGCCGAGTCGCTGGCCCTGGCCCAGGCGGTGATCGCGGCTCCCCAGGCCGAGGTGGACCACCACGCGAACGCGGCGCGGCTGCACCGGGCCGGCGAGGCGATCTGGGGCCGCAGTCGGGACCACACCCGCAGCTCCACGATCGCCGACCTGTTCGCCGAGGCCGGCCTGGACCACGACCCCGAGCTGCTCGAGGCGTACCGGCGGTTCTGGGAGCCGCACACCGCCACCGACCCGCAGGTGCGGCCGATGTGGGAGCAGCTCAAGGCGATGGGGCTGCGGATCGGGGTGCTCTCCAACACGATCTGGCCGCGCGAGTGGCATCGGGGCTACTTCGAGCGCGACGGCGTGCTCGACCTGCTCGACGGCGACGTCTACTCCAGCGGGATCGAGTGGACGAAGCCGTCGCCGCTGGCCTTCGCCGCGGCCATGGAGTCGGTCGGAGTGAGCGACCCCGGTGCCTGCGTGTACGTCGGCGACCGGCTGTTCGACGACATCCACGGGGCCCAGCAGGCCGGGTTGCGGGCGGTCCACGTGCCGCTGTCGCGGATCCCGGAGTCGCAGGCGGGGCACACCGACGGCGTCCCGGACGGCGTCATCCACGAGCTGCTGGATCTGCCCGCTCTCGTCCGAGCCTGGCTCTAGCCGCGGGCCCGGCGGCAATTGCGCGTTTGCGCATTGCAGAAACATGCAGGTGGATTGAGGTTCCGGTTTCGCCCGCCCTGCTGCACACTCATGTCAGTGGCACGGATCCTCGACCCAGGCTCTCACCACTATTGAGAGGTTGTTGCTGACCAGCCTCGGGCCCGTGGGCTCGACCCGCTGGGGAAGATCTCGGGACTTTCCCAGCAGGCCGAGACCGCGGGTTCTCAGCATTTCCTGGGGTCAGCACTGCGGGGTTCAGAGCTACGAGGTCACAGCTCGGCTGCGCCCGGGAAGGACTCCGGAGTCCCGCCCCACTCCAGGGCGGCCAGCGCCGACTCGACCAGGGCGTCGAGCGCCCACTGCCGGCCGTCGTCGACGCTGGCGCCGACCAGGGCGGCGTACACCGCCGCGCAGTCGCGCTCCAGTTCGACCCCGACCCGCGCAACCCGGGCGGGGGTCTCGACGCTGGGCAGCTGGTAGGCCGCCTCGGCCGCGACCGGCTCGGCGCCTTGGGCCCGAACCGCCTCCACCAGCTGGTCCCGACGGCCTCGGTGCACGGCGTGCCGGGCCACCACCAGCGCGAACCGCTCGGGCTGGGCCGACTGCGAGGTCTGGGCCCCCAACAGGCCGAGCAGGTGCACCGCGGCGTGCTCGGCGGCCAGGGTGCGCTGCAGCGCCTCCAGTTCCTCTGCCGCGGCCACCGCACCCATCACGCCGCCCGATCGGCGAGCGCGGCATGGTGCTGGCTGGCCCCGGCGCCCATGGCGGCCAGGACCCGGGCCAGCTCCGGGCTGGTCGCGGTGCCGGCGCCGGCGAGCAGGTGCGTCGCGTACGCCGCGTGGGCGGTGCGGACCTTGGCCAGGGCACGGGCCGGGGTCCGCGGCACCGGGAGCGCAGCGCCCGACGCGGTCTCGGCGGGGGTGGGCAGGCCGGCGTCCTGCCCAAGGGCCTGGGCCAGGACGCGGTCGTGGTCGAGGCAGAGCCGTTGGGAGCCGGCCAGGTCCTGGCTCAGCCCCGGGTGCGTGACCAGGGTCGCGGACAGCATCGCCGCCAGGTCCTGCACCTCGGTCCGCAGCTGCGCCAAGGCCTCGCCGTCGACGCCCGCGTCGACGCCTTCGGGTCCCGGAGCGGCCGACGTCGTGCCCTCGGGCAGATCCTGCTCAGGTCCGGTCGTCCGGCTGCCGGTGGCCTGGCACCCGCCCAGCGCCGAGGCGCCCAGCGAGGCACCCAGCACGCTCAGCAACACAGTGCGTCGGGAGGGCGCGGGGGCGGGGGAGGACACCAGTGGAGCCTACCGAGGGCAGCGGCGGGGATGTCGCGGCCGGCCACTGAGCTCTCGCTGCCCACGCCGGCGGCGGCTATGGTGGGCGAGAACAACAGCACAAGGAGGTCGAGGTCTGTGGGCAACCCCAACAACGACGCAACCCGGGACCGCATCGAGGCGGTGCTGGTCGACCCCCTGAGTGCCATGGGACTCGACGTCGAGGCCGTGGAGATCACGCCGGCCGGCAAGCGCCGGGTGCTGCGGGTCGCGGTCGACAAGGACGGCGGGGTGACCCTCGACGAGGTGGCGGAGGCCACCCGGGCGGTCTCCGGCGTACTGGACGGCTCCGAGGTGATGGGGGAGATGCCCTACACCCTGGAGGTGACCTCCCGTGGCGTGAGCCGGCCGCTGACCCTGCCTCGGCACTGGCGCCGCAACGCCGGTCGCCTGGTCAAGGTCGACGCCGTGGCCGCGACCTCGGTCACGGGCCGGATCGTGACGAGCGACGAGCAGTCGGTGACGCTGGAGGTCGACGGCGACCGCGTGGTGCTGCCGTACGCCGACATCACCAAGGCCGTGGTGCAGGTCGAGTTCAACCGCAAGGACGAGAACGGGGACCAGTGATGGACATCGACCTGAGCATCCTGCGCATGCTGGAGCGCGAGAAGGAGATCTCCTTCGACGTGCTCGTCGAGGCGATCGAGCAGGCGCTGCTGACCGCGTACCACAAGACTCCTGGGGCCCAGGAGCGCGCGAGGGTGCAGCTGGACCGCAAGTCCGGGCACGTCGTGGTGCTGGCCGCCGAGTTGGACGAGGAGGGCAACCAGGTCGCCGAGTACGACGACACGCCCGACGGCTTCGGTCGGATCGCCGCCACCACCGCGAAGCAGATCATGATGCAGCGGCTGCGCGACGCCGAGGACGAGATCCGGTTCGGGGAGTTCGCCGGCAAGGAGGGCGACATCATCTCCGGGGTGATCCAGCAGGGGCGCAACCCCGACGACGTGATGGTCGACCTGGGCAAGATCGAGGCGCTGCTGCCGCTCGGCGAGCGGGTGCCGGGGGAGAACTACGCCCACGGCACCCGGATCAAGTGCCTGGTGATCAGCGTCCGCAAGGGGCCGCGCGGTCCCCAGATCGGGCTCTCCCGCACCCACCCCAACCTGGTGCGCAAGCTCTTCGCCCTGGAGGTGCCCGAGATCGCCGACGGCACCGTCGAGATCGCCGCCATCGCGCGGGAGGCCGGCCACCGGACGAAGATCGCGGTGCACTCCACCGTGCCCGGCGTCAACGCCAAGGGCGCCTGCATCGGCCCGATGGGGCAGCGGGTGCGCAACGTGATGGCCGAGCTGCACGGGGAGAAGATCGACATCGTGGACTGGTCGCCGGATCCGGCGGAGCTGGTCGCACACGCGCTGTCACCGGCCCGGGTCACCTCGGTCGAGATCGTCGACCTCGCCACCCGCTCGTGCCGGGTGGTGGTGCCGGACTTCCAGCTCTCGCTGGCCATCGGCAAGGAGGGGCAGAACGCGCGGCTGGCGGCGCGGCTGACCGGCTGGCGCATCGACATCCGCTCCGACGAGGCGGGCGTCGAAGAGGGCGAATAGCCGCACCGCGGCCCCCGACCGGGTACGCCGAGGCGGCGGCCGCCTTGCTCGGTTCACGGTTCACGGGCATCACCCGCTAAGGTTGGGGCAGTGGTTCGCGCATTGGCCTTCCCTGCCCACGGTCCGATCAGGACCTGTGTGGGGTGTCGTGCACGGGCCGCGAAGAGTGAGTTGCTGCGCGTGGTGGCGGGCTCTGGAACCGATGGCCGACCGGCCGTGGTCCCGGATCCGGCTGGCACCGCACCAGGACGTGGGGCGCACCTGCACCCGACGTCCGAGTGCTTCGAACTCGCAGTGCGCCGGCGGGCGTTCTCCCGGGCCCTCAGGGCCCGCGAGGGGCTGGCCAGCACCCTGCTGGGCGAGCACCTCGCCGCTCAGACATCCGTGATCGACCGACCAGAAACTGGAGCAGGCAGCTCATGAGCACTCGATGAGTACTTTCCGATGAGCCAGCACCACCACTAACGGTCCGAATCACCCTTCGGGGCTCGGGCCAGAAGGAGCAGCGTTCAAACGTGGCCAAGACCCGAGTCCACGAACTCGCCAAGGAGTTCGGAGTCGAGAGCAAGTTCGTTCTCGAGAAGCTCAAGGAGATGGGGGAGTTCGTCAAGTCGGCGTCGTCGACGGTCGAACCCCCCGTCGAGATGCGCTTCAAGAAGCAGTACGGCGAGCAGCTGAAGGCGGCCGCGGCCTCCGCGGCCCCGGCTGCCGCGCCGGCCGCCCCCACAGGTGGCGCCGACAGTGCGCCGCCGGCCGCCCCCGCCGCCAAGATTGAGGCCGCGGCTCCGGCCGCGCCCGCCGCCTCGGCAGCTTCCGGGGCCCCCAAGCCGGGCCCGGCGGCCAAGGCCCCGGCTGCTCAGCCTGCCCCGGCCGAGCCCGCGGCGCAGCCCGCCCCGGCCGCGCCCGCCGCAGCCGTGGCTCCGGCCGCGCCCGCCGCTGAGGCGGCTCCGGCCGCCACGGACGGATCGGGACCCGCTGCGCCCGCAGCCAAGGCTCCCGCGCCGGCCCCCCGACCGGTGGGTCGCCCGGGGGCCCCGCGCCCGGGCAACAACCCGTTCGCCCCCAGCCAGGGCATGGGGCGCCGTCCGGCGACCCCGCCCACGCCCGGCGCCGCTGGCGACGAGCAGCGTCCGCCCCGGCCTCCGGCCGCCCGTGACGGTGGCGCCGGCGCCGGTCGTCCGGGCATGCCGCGGCCCAACCCGGCGATGATGCCCAAGTCGCCCGCCGCGTTCGGCCGTGGGCCCGGCGGCCCCGCCGGTCGCGCCGGCGCGCCCGGTCGTCCCGGTGCCCCCGCTCGCGGTGGCGCGCCCGGTCGTCCCGGTGCCCCCGCTCGCGGTGGCGCCCCAGGTCGTCCAGGCGCCCCCGGTGGCGCTCCCGGTGGGCTCGGTCCCGCCGGTGGCGGTCGCCCCGGTGGCGGTCGCCCCGGCCAGCGTGGCCAGACCCAGGGTGCCTTCGGTCGCCCCGGTGGCCCCTCGCGGCGCGGACGCAAGTCCAAGCGCGCTCGGCGCCAGGAGTTCGAGGCCATGGAGGCCCCGACGATCGGTGGCGTGCGGGTCCGCAAGGGCAACGGGGAGACCGTGCGTCTGCCCCGCGGCGCCTCGCTGACCGACTTCGCCGAGAAGATCAACGTCGACGCGGCCGCCCTGGTGCAGATGCTGTTCTCGCTGGGCGAGATGGTGACCGCGACCCAGTCCGTGGGCGACGAGACGCTGGAGCTGCTCGGCGAGGAGCTCAACTACGTCGTTCAGGTCGTCTCCCCCGAGGACGAGGACCGCGAGCTGCTGGAGTCCTTCGACCTGGAGTTCGGCGAGGACGAGGGCGACGAGTCCGACCTGGTGGTCCGGCCGCCGGTGGTGACCGTGATGGGTCACGTCGACCACGGCAAGACCAAGCTGCTGGACGCCCTGCGCGACGCCAACGTCGTCGCCAAGGAGGCCGGCGGCATCACCCAGCACATCGGTGCCTACCAGGTGGCCGCGGAGGTCGACGGCGAGGAGCGTCGGATCACCTTCATCGACACCCCGGGTCACGAGGCGTTCACCGCCATGCGTGCCCGTGGTGCCCAGGCCACCGACATCGCGATCCTGGTGGTCGCGGCCGACGACGGCGTGATGCCCCAGACGGTGGAGGCGCTCAACCACGCCAAGGCGGCCGGCGTACCGATCGTGGTCGCGGTGAACAAGATCGACAAGCCCGAGGCGGACCCGGTCAAGGTGCGCGGTCAGCTGACCGAGTACGGCCTGATCCCCGAGGAGTACGGCGGCGACGCGATGTTCGTCGACGTCTCGGCCAAGGCCGCGCTCAACCTCGACACGCTGCTGGAGGCGGTCGTGCTGACCGCCGACGCGTCGCTGGACCTGCGGGCCAACCCGACCCAGGACGCCCAGGGTCTGGTCGTCGAGGCGCACCTGGACCGCGGTCGCGGTCCCGTGGCCACCGTGCTGGTGCAGCGCGGCACGCTGCGGGTCGGTGACTCGATCGTGGCCGGTCCGGCCCACGGCCGCGTCCGGGCGATGCTGGACGAGCACGGCAACGAGCTCACCGAGGCGTCGCCGGCTCGGCCGGCGATGGTGCTCGGCCTGAGCGCGGTGCCGGGTGCGGGGCAGAACTTCCTGGTCGTCGAGGACGACCGGATGGCCCGCCAGATCGCCGAGAAGCGCGAGGCCCGCGAGCGGGCCGCGATGCAGGCCAAGCGCCGGGTGCGCCGGACCCTGGAGGACTTCATGGCCTCCATGGAGAAGGGCGAGAGCCAGGAGCTCAACCTGATCCTGAAGGGCGACGTGTCCGGTTCGGTGGAGGCCCTGGAGGACTCCTTGTCGCAGATCGACGTCGGCGACGAGGTCAGCATCCGGGTCATCGACCGCGGTGTCGGTGCGATCACCGAGACCAACGTCGACCTGGCCGCCGCCTCCGACGCCATCATCATCGGTTTCAACGTCCGGCCCCAGGGCAAGGCGACCGAGGTGGCCGAGAAGGAAGGCGTGGAGATCCGGTACTACTCGGTCATCTACCAGGCCATCGAGGAGATCGAGGCCGCGCTCAAGGGCATGCTCAAGCCCGAGTTCGAGGAGGCCGTGCTGGGTCAGGCGGAGATCCGCGAGATCTTCCGCTCCTCCAAGACCGGCAACATCGCCGGCTGCATGGTCACCTCGGGCACCATCCGGCGCAACGCCAAGGTGCGGCTGCTGCGCGACGGCAACGTCGTGGCCGACAACCTCGACCTGGCCTCGCTGCGCCGCGAGAAGGACGACGCCTCCGAGGTCCGCGAGGGCTTCGAGTGCGGCATGGTGCTGCGCAACTACCAGGACATCAAGATCGGCGATGTCGTGGAGTCGTTCGAGATGCGCGAGATCCCGCGCGCCTGATACACCCCGCGCCAGTCGGCGCCGGCACTGGTTGCTGGCGCCGGCTGGGGCTTCGCAGGACAGTCGTAGGGTCGGCCCCGCCCGACCCGGCCAGAAGGTAGGAACATGAGCAACCCACGGGTGCGCAAGATCGCCGACCGGATCCACGTGGTGGTCGCCGAGATGCTGGAGCGGCGGATCAAGGACCCGCGGCTGGGCTTCGTGACCGTCACCGACGTCCGGGTCTCCGGCGACAGCCAGCAGGCCACGGTCTTCTACACGGTGCTGGGCGACGAGGCCACGATGGCGGCCAGCGCGGCCGCGCTCGAGTCGGCCAAGGGGCTGATCCGCTCCGAGGTCGCCGGGCAGCTGGGCATGCGGCACGCCCCGACCGTCGAGTTCGTGCACGACGCGCTGCCCGAGACCGCCCGGCACATCGACGAGGTGCTGGCGGCCGCCCGGGCCAGCGACGAGGCGGTGGCCGCCCAGCGGGAGGGGGCGTCGTACGCCTCGGACCAGGACCCGTACAAGAAGCCGCGCGAGTCGGCCGACGAGTCGACGGCCGAGTCGGCCGAGCCCACCGACGCGTGAGCGCCGAGTCCGGCCTGGTCGTCGTCGACAAGCCGGCCGGCATCACCTCTCACGGCGTGGTGGCCCGGGTCCGCCGGTTGGCCGGCACCCGCAAGGTCGGGCACGCCGGCACCCTGGACCCGATGGCGACCGGGGTGCTGGTGCTCGGGGTCAACCGCGCCACCCGGCTGCTGGGCCACCTGATGCTGACCGAGAAGGCGTACGACGCCACCGTCGTGCTGGGGGTGGCCACCTCCACCGACGACGCCGAGGGTGAGCCGACCGCGCGGGTCGACGCCTCCGGCGTGGAAGACGCCGCCGTCCGCGAGGCCCTGCGTGGCTTCGTCGGCCAGATCCAGCAGGTCCCGACCGCGGTCTCGGCGATCAAGGTCGACGGCAAGCGGGCCTACCAACGGGTGCGGGCCGGCGAGCAGGTCGAGCTTGCGCCCCGGGAGGTCACGGTGCACGCCCTGGACGTGCACGGGATCCGGCACCTGGCCGACACCGTCGAGGTGGACCTGTCGGTGCGCTGCTCGAGCGGCACCTACATCAGGGCGATCGCCCGGGACCTGGGACAGGCGCTGGGGGTGGGGGGCCACCTGTCGGCGCTGCGTCGTACCGCTGTCGGGCCCTTCGACCTGACCGCGGCGCACACCCTGGAGGAGCTCGAGCAGCGGTTCGTGCTGCTGCCGCTGGCCGAGGCGGTGCGAGGCACCTTCCCCGGCCTGGATCTGGACGACGCGCAGGCGGCGGCGGTCCGGGTGGGACGCCCGATGGAGCTGGACCTGGCCGGGCTCACCGCGCTGTTCGCCCCGGACGGGGAGTTCCTGGCTCTCTACGAGCCGCGCTCGGGCGACAGCGGCAGCGGCGGCGCGCGGCCGGTGGCGGTGTTCGTCTGATCCGCGACCCGGGCCACCGCTCTGCCGGTCCGCCGGCGGGACTATGGCAGGCTTCGCGCGTGCAGATCTGGCGTTCACTCACCGAGGTGCCCCGGGATCTCGGTCCCACCGTGGTCACCATCGGCAACTACGACGGCGTGCACCTGGGGCACCAGCACGTGCTGCGCCGGGCCCGCGAGGTGGCCGCCGAGATCGGTGTGCCGCGGGTCGTGGTCGTCACCTTCGACCCGCACCCGATCGCGGTGCTGCGCCCCGAGCACGCGCCGCTGGCGCTGACCTCGATCGAGACCCGGGTCCGGCTGCTGGCCGAGGCCGGCGTGGACGACGTACTCGTGGTGCCGTTCGACCGCAGCGTCGCCGGCTGGAGCCCCGAGGAGTTCATCGACCGGGTCCTGGTGGAGACCCTGCACGCCCGCGCGGTCGTGGTGGGGGCCAACTTCCGGTTCGGGCATCGCGCCGCCGGCGACGTGGCGCTGCTGCGGGAGGTGGGCGCCCGGCTGGCGTTCGAGGTCGCCGGGATCGCCCTGGACGGCGGCCCGCAGGTGTGGTCCTCGACGTACGTGCGCAACTGCCTGACCGCGGGCGACGTCGCCGGTGCCTTGGAGGCCCTGGGCCGGCCGTTCACCGTCCGTGGGGTGGTGGTGCGCGGCGAGCAGCGCGGGCGCGACCTGGGCTTTCCGACCGCGAACGTGCCGACCCGGGCGCTGGCCGCGGCCCCGGCCGACGGCGTGTACGCCGGCTGGCTGACCCGCCTGGACACCGGCGAGCGGATGCCCGCGGCGATCTCGGTGGGCACCAACCCGACCTTCGAGGGCGAGCGGGAGCGCCGCGTGGAGTCCTACGTGCTGGACCGCGACGACCTGGAGCTGTACGGCGTGGAGGTCGAGGTGGCGTTCGTCGACCGGCTGCGCGGGATGCTCCGGTTCCACGGCGTGGAGGACCTGGTGCAGACCATGCACGACGACGTACGACGGACCCGTGAGCTCCTCGGGGTCTGAGCGGCCCGGCGCCGCCACACCGAAGAGGCCGGGGCCCGACGACCTGCACGCGGCCGAGCAGTGGCTGAGCAGGAACGGGCTGCCGTACTTCGTCGACGACACCCGCGACCACGTGCTGCGCGGCCTGCAGGGCTCTCGGCTGCTGCCGGTGGCGGTGCTGGCGCTCGTGCTGGCCGTCGTGGCCGGGGTCGCGGCCACGCAGTGGACCGGGCTGACGTCGGTCGGCATCTCCACCGGCCTGCAGGTCGCGGTCGCGGTGGCGGTGGTCTACGGGCTGGTCCGGCTGCGCGCCGTCGCGATCGCCGGCTGGGCGTTGCGGCACACCTTCGCCAGCCTGTCGATGCTGGTCCCGCTGGCGACCCGGGCGCTGCCGCTGCTGCTGATCTTCATCACCTTCCTGTTCATCAACACCGAGGTGTGGATGGTGGCCGAGAGCCTGGACGGCGGCGTGATGTGGCTGACCGTGCTGCTCTTCGGTGCGGTGATCACCGCCTTCCTGTTGAGCCGGCTGCCCGAGGAGGTGGGCGGGCTGGACGACGGTCTGGACGGGAGCCGGGTCTCGAGCAGCTGCGCGGGGACCCCGATGGCCGCCTGGGTGGGGCTGGACGAGCGCAGCGGCATCGACGAGCCGCTGACCCGGCTCGAGCGCAGCAACCTGGTGCTGGTGCTGCTGATCAGCCAGGTGGTCCAGGTGCTCCTGCTCTCGCTGTCGGTCTTCGGCTTCTTCGTGGTCTTCGGGGCGGTGATCATGGACTCCGAGGTGATCACCGCCTGGATCGGGCACGCCCCCACCCAGATCCTGGGGACGGTGATCACCCGGGAGTTGCTGCAGGTGGCGGTCTTCCTGGCGTCGTTCTCGGGGCTGTACTTCACCGTCTACGCCGTGACCGACGAGACCTACCGCAGCCAGTTCTTCACCGCGATCACCGCCGAGCTCGAGCGCGCGGTCAGCGCCCGCGAGGTCTACCGGGCCATGCGCCGCTCGCGGCACGCCTCCTAGGCCCAAATGCGTCATACGGACGGAGCCATCAATGGCTCCGTCCGTATGACGCAAACGGGGTTGAGGGGCACCCCTAGGTGTCGAGGTCCTGCTCGACCAAGGCGGCGATCGCGTCCACCGCGGACTGGTCGTCGCCGGCCACCTCCACGGTGTCACCGCACTTGGCGCCGAGGGTCATGATCATCAGCGAGGAACTGGCGTCCACGCCGTTGATGGTGACCTCCGAGCCCAGGCCTTCCGCGGCCTCGGCGATGATGGCGGCGGGGCGGGCGTGCAGGCCGACTGACGAGCCGACCACGACGGACTTGCTGGGCATGTTCTCCCTTTCCTTGGGGACTGGCGTTCAGATCTGCGTACGACGGACTCAGACGGTCGCGACCTCGGCGTCGCTGGGGCCGATGCTCTTGAGCAGCACGACCAGAGCAGCGCCCACCAGCGTGCCAGCGATCAGGGCGATCATGAAGCCCAGCACGTTGTCGACCGCGAACAGGACGAAGATACCGCCGTGCGGGGCCCGCAAGGTGACCTCCATGCCCATGGCGAGGGCACCGGTCACGGCGCTACCGGCCATGATCGAGGGGATCACGCGCAGCGGGTCGGCCGCGGCGAACGGGATGGCACCCTCGGTGATGAACGACGCGCCCATCAGCCAGGCCGCCTTGCCGTTCTCCCGCTCCGCGGGGTTGAACAGGCCCGGTCGCACCACGGTGGCCAGGGCCAGCGCCAGCGGCGGGACCATGCCGGCCAGCATGACCGCGGCCATCACCTTGAGCTCGGGAGCGTCGGTGGCAGTCGCCGCGGCACCCAGCCCGGCGGTGGCGAAGCCGTAGGCGACCTTGTTCAGCGGTCCACCCATGTCGAAGGCCATCATCAGGCCCAGCACGATGCCCAGCAGGATCGCCGAGCCACCGCTCATCGAGTTCAGGCCGTCGGTCAACGCCTCCATCAGGGCCGAGAGCGGCTTGGCCAGGACGACGAACATCACCGCGCCCGAGAGCACCGTGGCCAGCAGCGGGATGACCAGCACCGGCATCAGGCCGCGGGCCCAGGTGGGCACCTTCCAGCCGGCGATCCAGTGGGCCGCGATACCGGCGAGCACACCGCCGACGATGCCGCCGAGGAAGCCGGAGTTCACCACGCCGGCGACCGCGCCCATGACGAAACCGGGGGCGATACCCGGCCGGTCGGCGATCGCGTAGGCGATGTAGCCGGCCAGGGCCGGCACCAGGAAGCCGAAGGACAGCGCGCCGAGCTTGAACAGCATCGCGCCCAGGTAGGCGAACAGCCCTGAGTCGAACGGCACGTGCGAGAGCTCGTACGTCGCCGGGTCGGGCAGGTTCCACAGGCTGGTCTCGGACAGGATGGCGTCAGCGGGGCCGGTGATCTCGTAGCCGCCGAGCAGGAAGCCCAGGGCGATCAGCAGACCACCCGCGGCCACGAACGGGATCATGTAGGAGACACCGGTCATCAGGATCCGGCGGATCCGACCGCCCCAGCTCTCCTCGCCACCGCCGGTCGCGCCGGCGGTGACCGCGTCACCCTCCACCCGAGGGGAGGTGGAGGGTGAGGCGGCGTACCGAAGCGCCTCGGCGATCATCGAGTCGGCGTCGTCGATGGGGCGCTTCACCCCGGAGCTGACCATGGGCTTGCCGGCGAAGCGGCCGCGGTCACGGACGCCCACGTCGACAGCGAAGATGACCGCTCCGGCGTTCGCGATGGTCTCGGCGGCCAGCGGGGTCGAGCCCGCGGAGCCCTGGGTCTCGACCGCGATCTCGACCCCGGCCCGCGCGGCGGCGGCCTCGAGGGCCTCGGCGGCCATGTAGGTGTGCGCGATGCCGGTGGGGCACGCGGTCACCGCGACCAGGGAGTGCGTGGTCGTGGCGGGCGCCGCGGCGGCCGCGGCGCCGGCCGCGGCGGCGGCGGGAGCGGCTTCGCCGGTGACGCCGATGGCCTCGTTGATCAGGTCCACCGCCTGCTGCTCGGTGCCGGCCTGCCGCAACGCGGTGGTGAACTCCGGGCGGACCAGGGCTCGGGCCAGCTTGGTGAGCAGCTGCAGGTGGGTGTCGTCCCCACCCTCGGGGGCCAGGATCAGGAAGGCCAGGTCGGCCGGGCCGTCCTTGGCGCCGAAGTCCACCGGCGGGGTGAGCCGCGCGAAGGCCAGGGTGGCGTCGCTGACCGCCGTGGTCCGGCAGTGCGGGATCGCGATGCCGCCGGGCAGGCCGGTGGTCGACTGGGCCTCGCGGGCCAGGACGTCGGTGACCAGCTGGTCCACGTCGGTGGTCCGGCCAGCGGTGGCCGCGACCGCGGCGAGGCCCTGGATCACGTCGTTCTTCTCACCTCCCCACGAGGCATCGAGCCGGACAAGCCCGGTGGTGATGATGTCGGTCATGTAGTGCCTCCCAGGGCAGTGACGGTGACCAGCTCGGGTTGAACCTGGTCGGGGGTGGGAATCGTGGTGCCGGGCAGAGCTGCCGCGGCGCTGCCGTAGGCCATCGCGAGGGCGAGCCGGTCCGGCTCGGACAGGCCGCGGATGTCGCCCAGCAGGTAGCCGAAGAGGCTGGAGTCGCCGGCGCCGACGGTGGAGACGACGGTGACCGGCACGGGGGAGGCGTGCCACGCACCGGCCTCCGTGACCAGTACGGCGCCGTGCGGGCCGAGCGTGGCCAGCACCGCGCCGACGCCTTGGTCCACCAGCTGTTGGGCGGCCGCGGCGGCGTGGGCAGGGTCGGTCTCCAGGTCGGCGGGGTGGGCTCCGGTGAATGAGCCCAGCTCCTCGGCGTTCGGCTTCATCAGGGTCGGCGCGGACTCCGGCAGCGCGGCCACCAGGGCGGTGAGCGGCGCGTCGCTGGTATCGACCGCGACCTGCGCCCCGGTCTGGTGCAGCCGGTGCACCAGGTCGGCGTAGAAGGTGGCGGGCGCCCCCGCGGGCAGTGACCCGGCCAGGACGACCCACTCACTCGAGCTGGCGCGGGCCAGGACTGCCTCGGCCATCGCCTCCAGGTGCTCGGGGCCGACCACGGCTCCGGGGGAGTTGAGCTTGGTGGTGGTGCCGTCGGGCTCGGTGATGGTGATGTTCATCCGGACCGGGCCGGCGGGCCGCACGGGGCGGCAGTCGATGCCGGCGCTGAGCAGGCCGATGACGAACGGGTCGTCCTTGGCGGCGGGCAGCACCGCGATGCTGGGGATCGCGGCCCGCACCGAGGCTCGGGAGATGTTGACGCCCTTGCCGCCCTCCTGGTCGGTGACCGAGTCCACCCGCTGTACGCCGCCCGGCTGCAGCTTGCCGGCCAGGGTCACCGTGCGGTCGATGCTCGGGTTGGGGGTGAGGGTGAGGATCATGCGATCACCACCGTGGGCCCGGCCTTGCGGATCGCGGCGGCCTGGGCGGGGGAGATGCCGGCATCGGTGACCAGCACGTCGATCTGGGACAGCGAGGCGAACCTCATGGTGCACTCCACTCCGATCTTGCTCGAGTCGGCCAGCAGCACGGTCCGCTGCCCGGCCTTGACGATGGCGCGCTTGGTGGCGGCCTCCTCCCGGTCCGGCGTGGTCAGGCCGTGCGCGACGGTGAGTCCGTTGGTGGCGACGAACGCCACGTCGGCGCGCAGGTCCGCCAGGGCCGCGACCGTGTCAGGCCCGACCGCCGCCTGCGTGGTGGAGCGGACCCGGCCGGGCAGCAGGCACAGGTCGATCTGCGGCGGCGTGGCCAGCCGGGCCGCGATCGGGACCGCGTGAGTGACGACCGTCAGCCGGTGCTCGCGGGGCAGCGCCGCGGCCAGCCGCATCGTGGTGGAGCCCGCGTCGAGCAGGATCGTGGAGCCGGCGGGCGGCAGCAGGCCGATCGCGGCCGCGGCGATCGCCTCCTTGGCCGCGACGTGGGCCAGGTCGCGCTCGACGAGGCCGGACTCGATGACGGCCAGCGTGTTGGCCGGCACCGCGCCGCCGTGCACCCGGCGTACCAGGCCGATGCGCTCGAGCGAGGTCAGGTCGCGGCGCACGGTCTCGGTGGTGACGGTGAACTTCTCGGCCAGCGACGCCACGGACACGCGGCCTTGCTGGCTGATCAGCTGGGCCATCGCCTGCTGACGCTCTTCCGCGTACATGAACCCTCCTCTCGCCGGATCTCTTTACTTCGATCTTTGTATGCGTTGTTTTATACCCGAATGTGTTGACTGTCAAGGGGGGTGTGGTCATACGGTGGGGTCATGGTCACCGCACATGACGCCACCGCATCCGACTCCCCGCGTTCGCTCGTGCGAGGAACGCCCGTGGTACCTGGGGTTGCGGCCGGCCCCGTCCTGGTGGTGCG
>ERZ1645187.547-NODE-547-length-37219-cov-10.060246_pt1 | contig 37219 bp, 30 predicted proteins | sample MGYA00575352_ERZ1645187 | MGnify/ENA primary metagenome ERZ1645187 (study PRJEB40837, sample SAMN11349314) | freshwater sediment metagenome | isolation source: river sediment | host: Sediment | place: India: Wazaribad , New Delhi | collected 2017-02-21 ... | reverse complement strand
ATATTAAGGTGGTATTTCCATTATCGGGGTCTTGTCTTTTAAGCTGACGCACAACTCGTTTATATATACACCTCCACAGCCCTAAAGGTAAATATATTCACCCGAATTTGGGTTTTTTGTACACCTTTTTTACCCAATGGGTGTACAATATTTTGGGTTTTTCAATTAACGCAGGTCAAACATTCATTATCGAGGGACAAACCTCGGTCAACGCAGGTTGTACCTTCAATAACGCAGGTCAAACCTTGAATCACGCAGGTTGTACCTTCAACATCGCGGGTTTGACCTTGAACTATCGCAGGTTATACCTTCAACATCGCAGGTCTGACCTTGGACTATCGCAGGTTGTACCTTCAATATCGCGGGTCTGACCTTGGACTATCGCAGGTTTTATCTTCATCATCGTAGGTTAGGCCTTCGATTGAGCTGTCGAACTTCGGTTTTATATTAAAAAACCCTGCCTGAGGCACAGCTCAGCAGGCAGGGTTTAGCTTAGTTACGAAGGTTGTTGAGTCTCTTCGGGTCTTGGCCGCGGGTTAAACAGTTTTCCCAGGTCGTCGACAATGGTTTGCGAGCCGGGAACGCCCATTTCGACATGCAGCTTGGCGGTTTTATAGACCAAACGGGCAAAGTCGAAATACTCGGCACCGGCCAGCGTGCGGGTGTCGCGGACCATCTCGGTAACCCGGTTTAGCTCTTTGAAAATGGTGGTGAGCTTGTTGTACAAATTGCCGTCGAGGGCTGCGGCATCAATCAACGCCGTGTTGGGGGCCAGCGAATTGTCGCGCAAGGCATAATCGAAGGCTTTGGCGGCAAAGGGCGAACGGCCATCTTCCAACCGCATTAGCGACTTTTTCTCGTCGTCCGACAGCTTTACCAGAAAAGGCATTTTGCTGACAATAATAGCTATGGCTTCCATAATGGTGCCATAATCTTCTTCGTTGAATTCAATATTTATCAGATTTGTCATCGTGATTTTTTTTATCTGATTTTGAGATGCAAGAAACTTGGTACCGGCACAGGGGCTGTGATATGCCGTAGGGAAGGCAGGGCCAAATGGTCCGGGAAGGCAGGTGTCAGGGGCGTTCGTTCAGCCGGAGGGGCCAACAGAGCGCGGTGGCGCCACAACAACAACTGTCGGGACTGCTTTTGCAGCACCGCCGACAGCTTTTTTTCGTGATATGATACGGATGATTTGCCAGTCATATTCAGATATGGTTTAGCCGTAAGCAACTACAAGTTACAACAATACCAATGAAAATCAAAAGCGACAGGCCATTATTTTTTGTGTAACGCTATCTCAGAAGGTGGTATGCAGTTTAAACAAAAAGAGCTGCCTTTTGGGGGCAGCTCTTTTGCTATGGGGGAATAATGATTTTTCGAATCAATAGAATTTCGAGCGTTTGTCGACAACATTGGCGCTTTCGCGAATGGCGTCGAAAGCCTGCATCGCTACGCGGTAATTGGTTGAAGCGGCAAACCGGCTTTTTTCAGCATCGGTATCGGGAGTGGCTACCTGATCGACAGCTGTAGCCCGGATAACAAATACCCCGCTTGCCCCTTTGATGGGTTTCGAAACCTGACCTACGGTAAGTGCCGAGGCTACACCGGCAACAGCGGGTTCGATACCCAGTCCGGGAATGGAATAAGAGTCGAAGTTGACGCGTTGTGCTTCGCCAACCGATGTGCCCAGCTCTGAAGCAAGCGAGGTTAAATCGGTTTTACCGGTCATTTTAGCGATAAGCTGTTCGGCTTTTTTATCTTTTTTCAGTTCCATTTCGATGGTGGTTTTCACCGAAGCAAAAGGAGCGTTCCCTTTTTCCTGAATTCCGGTCAGCACGGCGACTATAAACTGATCGTCGAGTTCGAAGATTGGAGTGCCTTCGGAGCTGACCACCATTTCGCCAACGTTCGACTGGAAAGCACCACGTACCAACTGACGGCTGTTTTCGAGCCCGGCTACCTGACGGTCGTTTTCGCGAAGATTAGCCATTTTCTTGTTCAGCCCCTGGGCAACGATAGCGGCATCGAATGCTTTTTTATCCTGATTTTCGGAAGCAAATTTCGATGCTACCGAGTAGGTATTTTGAATGGTACGGCTGCTGGCTTCGATTTTACGTTCGATAACGGCCAACTGTACATTTTTTTCGGTTGCTCCACGTTTGGTTACCTGAATCAGGTGAAGGCCAAACTGGGTGCCTACAATTTGAATATCGTTGATCTGACCCATAAAGGCAGCTTCTTCGAACTGGGGAACCATCATTCCGCGACGGAACCAGCCCAATTCGCCACCATTGGCAGCAGAGCCGTTGTCCTGCGAATATTGACGGGCTACATCGGCAAAGTCGTTGCCCAGAAGGATGATTCTTTTCAGGCTGTCGGCCAGTGCTTGCGCCGGGGCTACCTCCTGCTGGGTTTGTACGCGGATTAGGATATGGCGGGCCTGAACCGAGTCGGGCAAATCCTGAAATTTGTTTACACGGGCCAGTTTCCAGCTTTCGCCTTCTTTGTATGGGCCATATACGGTGCCTTCGGCAGCGTTGAATGCAAATTCAGCGATATCGGGTGCCAGTTCGCTTTTCTTGGCATACGAACCGTTGAATGGGGTGTCGGAATTGGCATTGACAAATGTAGCCGCGTCGGTGGTGGCAGCAAAATCGGCTTTGATTTCGTTGCTCCATTTGATAACCTGGTTTTCGTCGTCCTGCGAAGGGACAATCGGGAAAGAGACATATTCGATATTACGGGTGTCGTCCTGTTTGAAATTGGCCAGGTGGGCATCGTAATAGGCTTTCAAGTCGCTTTCGGAAACGGTTACCGAACTGTCGGAAATGGCCTGATAAGGTTTGCCTACAAACTGGAATGTTACCTGGTTTGAACGGCCGTTGGCATCCATTTTGGCTTCGTCGGTGGTCAGGTAAATCCCTTTGCTCAACAATGTATTGTATTTGGTGAATGAGCTTTCTTCAACAATCTGGTTTTCGATAAAAAGCCAGTAGTTGCGTTCGGGGCCATCGGTGGCGGTTTGCTGATATTTCAGAAACTGGATGATTGCAGAACGGTTGATCGAACCGGTATTGGGGTCGCGGAAGATGCTCTGGATAATGGCGTGAGGGTTTTCGCCCTGAACCATATCGAAAAGTTCGGTTGGGCTAACTGAAATGCCCAGTTGTTTGTATGCATCTTTCATGGCCAGATTGCGCACCATGTTTTCCCATGTCTGTTCGCGGAGTTGGTCGGTCGTATTTTGATCGAGTGAACTAGACCCAGAATTCATTTTGTAGATTTCGGTCAAATCGTCCACTTTCTTCTGGAACTCCTGATAATTTACAATGTTTCCGGCGACCTCGGCAATTTCCATTTGTTTCCCTCTCAGGATTGAACTTCCCGAATTAAATGCATCACCGAGGATAAATGCAGCCAGCGACAATCCGATAACAATAGTGATTGCAATGCCTGCCCGGTTTCTGATAGTCTGTAATGTTGCCATCTAATTATTGGTTATTTATTCTTTATGTTTTATGTTTTAGTTATTTAACTTTAGCTTGCGAATATAGTAATTTTAGGTCACTCCAACTTCATTTTATCGATTTTGAATCAATTTCATCTCAACCAACTCGATTTTTGTTTTTGAACTTCGGAGGATGCGGAATTCGAACCCGCCGATAAAAATTACGCTGTTGTTCTTCGGGAAACTGGAGTGGTGGTAGAGGATGTATCCGGCCAGTGTTTCGTACTCGTCACTTACTTGAAGTTCAAGATTATATTTCTCGTTGATGTCTTCGATAGAGAGGCGTCCCGACAGGATATAATGGTTATTGTTCACCATTTTGTCGGTCAGGTCGTCGGTATCGTGCTCGTCGTTGATTTCGCCAAAAATCTCTTCGAGGATATCTTCGGTGGTGATTAAACCGGCCGTTCCGCCAAACTCGTCCACCACAATGGCCGTACTTTTATGTTCTTTCAGAAGTTTACTCAGCAGTTTGTTGGCTTCCATGGTTTCGGGAACATAAATAACTTTTCGCAAACAACTATTGATGTTTTTGGGCTGGTGAAAAAGATCGGAAGAGTGAACGTAGCCAATTATATTGTCGATATGGTCTTTGTATATCAAAATTTTGGAATAGCCCGTTTCGATAAATTTTTGTTTAACGGTATCAATCTCTTCCGTGATTTCCAATAATTCGATTTCGGGGCGCGGGACCATACAATCCCTGATTTTCACTTTCGAGAAATCGAGCGCATTTTTAAATAACTTGATTTCGGGATCAATCTCATGCAGGTTTTCGCGAGCAGAATGTTGGGGCTCGTTCACCAAATTGTTCAGGTCGATTTTGCCAAAAACCCGCTGCTCCTGTTTCGGTTCGATTTTGGCTTTGAAAACCACTCTAAGGGTTACCCGCGAAATAAGGAGTATCAACTTGGTGATGGGGTAGAAGAGGATATAAAACAGGGCCACCGGCAGCGAAAGCCAGTTTAGGGCAAGATTGGGGTTGATGCGGAAGAGTGCTTTGGGCAAGAATTCGGCTACAATCAGAATAATAATTGTTGAAACCAGCGTTTGTATCAGCAACATCAATGAGTTGCCGGGAATGTAACCGGCGAGCAATATCTCTACCAGTTTTGCAAACGACAAACTGTAAACAACCAGTGCAATGTTATTGCCAACCAGCATGGTGGCGATGTATTGTCCGGGATGCCGGTTGAAGGTATTGATTAACCGTGTATTTAGCCGATTACGGGTTTTGTCGAGTTCGAGGCGCAACTTGTCTGATGAAACGAAAGCTATCTCCATGCCCGAGAAGAAGGCAGAGGCCACTAAAGTGATGATGATAATGGTGATTTCGTTCAACATAATGCCGAAGGTTTATTCGTTGGTTACGTATATATGCCCTTTGGTTTTGACAAATTCCCATTTCGACATTTGGGTGTCGGATTTGAAACCTCCGCTCCCGGTAATGTACTGGTCGCCTTTTTTGATGCTGACAAACTGGTCGGAAAAGATGAGGTCTTCTTTTTCAAGAAAAATAAGTTCTTCTGTTTTGAGCGTATCGCCGGCATTGTTCACCATAACCACGTTACCGGTGGCAATCCATTTGTTTTCGTCGATAAAATTTTTGCCGTGGTTCCCTGTCAGCTCCGATAAAATTGCTCCAGCTTCGTTGTATTTGACCAAACGGAAACCTTCGGGAAAGTCGCGTCGGGGTTTTTTGTCATTGCTGAAATCGAGTAGCTTAGGTGTAGAAAGATGGTAGCGCACAATTCCCGAATCGGTAAAAGAGACTTCGAAATTGGTTGCTTCCAGTGCCGGAACATTATTGTTTTCGAGCAGTCCCGGAGGCAAATCGGTAGCCACTCTCGACTGGCACGAAAAAACAAGCATTGCCGCTATGGAAACCATAACGACAATGCTGTTGGTGTGTGAAAAATATTTTTCGATCTTTTTTTTATTTAAGACGAACGGTAGTCGATTCATTGATCCAACCTCCAACTCTGAATGAATCACCGGCTTTGAGTCCTTCAAAGAAAGCATCCTCTTTTCCGGGGAAGTATTGAGAATAGGTAGAAATTTCTTTATTGGCTTCAGCAGTTACTTCGGGGTCAACCGATTTGGCTTTGATAAACTGGTCGACTGCCAAAACATAAACCATTCGTTGCTGAACGTCTGATTCGCCGATTGATTTTGCTGAAGAGGCATACAATTTTCCAATCATAATATAGGGTTTGCCCCATTCCGGGTTCAAAGCGATAGCCTGACGGGCATAGTTGCGTGATCTTGAGTAATCGCGTTGAGAGAAAAGGACATGGGCCATCTCGTCGCAATAGGTTGCTTTTTCGTACTTGTCGGTCTGCGTATTGATGGCTTGTTCGTAATATTCAATGGCTTTTGGCGTATTGTTGCGTTTCAGGAACAAACGGGCCATCGAGAATGCTGACTCGGCGGTAGGTTCGAGCTGGAACAGTTTCTCGGCTACATCGGCATAAAGTTTGCTTGACGAGCAGTCCTGACGGTTCAACATATAGTTGATACGTTTCAAAGTAGCCAGATCGTTCGGGTTTTTGGCGAACTCCGCTTCGTAAAGCGGAACCAGCACTTCGCAGGTTACAGCACCCGATTCGACGAATGTACGGTTGATCCCGTTTTTAGCTTTTTTAAAGTTATCGTCATCCGGGTTTTTAGCCAGATTGGCTTCGACAACTGCGCTGGTCCTGTCGTAAACCGACATTACTTTATCGGCGGTAAAATCGCCTGTTTTGAAGAGGGTAGAAGTGGCCTGGTTGAGCAGCAACAGAACGGCAGCTTCCGATTTGTCGCCTTGTTCTTTCACCGATGTTTCGAGCCATTCGTAACCGGTTTTGTACAGATCTTTCTTCTGTTGGTCGGTCATTTCGTCGATATGGGCCAGGTTGTGTTTCAGATAAAGTGTTGCCTTACGGCCCAGGTTGAACCCTTTGTTATCGAAATTGGCAATACGGTTGTCGTAAATCTCCATGATTTTTTTCAACAAAGCATCTTTGTCGGCTCCAGTAGCTTTGCTGTATAAATCTTCGTGCATTTTAATCCCCTGAATATAAATATTTTCAGATGATTTTGGGAAGTGTTTGTAAAGTGTTTCCCACGTTTGCAATGCTGATTTGTAGTCGCCCTGGTTGTAGAACTGTTCGTAAATCGAAACATTTTCGATGTATTCCTTTACGCCTGCCTGAATTAGCTGAGCCCTGCTGCGGGTATCGACACCATTGACACTAACGGCAACAGGACCTGTGCTTTCAGCTGCTTTGCCAAAGTCGATCACTTCGCTGCTGTTTCCTTCAATGTTAACTCTTTCTTCCTTGTCGGGGAACGCAAAATTGATCCATTTCGATTTCAAATCGGCATTGATTTCATATTTGCCGTCGAAACTGGTGAAGAAACTAGCGCTTCCCTTGTGGGCTGTAACCGTGACACCCGACGCGGGTTTACCGTCGCGATAAACTGTGCCTTTGATGACTCTTGGTTGAGCCATCGCACCTGCAATTCCCATGGTTAACATGAGAAGCAACATCATCATTTTATTGGAACTGGCTTTCATCTGGTATAATTTTAAGTTTTAATCAAATTTTCTTTTAATAAACCATCTATCGTGAATAAGCACATACATCGTAAACTTGGCATAACGTTCACGGATTAAGTCGTTGCGGGTTGTCCCCAATTGCCCAAGTTCGGCCGAAATATTCAGGGTCGACCTTGAACGAGCGATAGGAAGACTGAGGCCCAATGTAAGCCCATAACCATTAATCTGCTCGTTGTTCAGGGTCAGATACGAATTTTCGTAAAACCCACCCAGTCTGTATTGAACGCGTTCCCAGTAGCTTCTGATAGACAGTGGGTCAGGAATTACCTCCATGCCTGCTGAATAGCGGTTGCTATTGGTCATATACTGTTGAACCTCCCCCAAAAATAATGCCTGATTCCACTTTTGGTGAAAATAATCAGCCCCAAAAGTAATTTTATTTTTGATTGAATAGGAAAAACCTCCGCCATAACTTACAGGAAGCCTTAATCCTTTTTGATCTGATTCGACATGTTGCAATGTGTCGATAACCGGCGATTGGGTACTTGAACCTCTGAAAAGTACCCGTTCTTCGTGAATCACGTAGTTGGACGAGATTTTATTTTTTGGTTCAAATGTGGCCCCCAGCACCAATTTGTGATTTTTTTTTGTTTCAATCTGGTATTGGATACCGGCTGTGATACCTACGTCGTGGATGTTTAAATTATTGTCTTTCAGATAATCGTAAGCATTTGAATCGTAAGGATAGTAAACGTAGGTTGCATCAGAAACCTTTCCGAACAAGAACCAGGTATTGAAACCAATTGACAGATTTTTGCCGAGTAAAAAGGCATTCCCCCAATAAACTTTTGAAAATGATCCGTTCCCCTCAAAGGTTGAAGTGGTCGTTGTCATATCAACTTCGGTATCCGTGCTGTTCCCGTTTGTCATTGATATTCCATATCCTTTTGACGAGAAAGGAAGTAGCCCAAGAGATGTTGCCCACCAACGATTTACTGGTACTGCAAATGTGATATGGTTAAAATTGGCATTATTGCTTCCGTTTTTTGATGTTTCGGTTGAATATGTCGTATGACGGCTGTTGATCCCGAATTCCATCAGAAATGTCATACTATCGATAGCCGTGTATGAAGCCGGGTTAGTTGTATTGATTTGAAAGCCGTTTCGTATCCCAATACCTATACCGCCCATTGCTTCACCACGTCCAAAACTGTTTCCGCTTAAGGTGCCAAAGCCATAGTGAGAGTAAGGGGAACTTGTGCTGTTGCTGTTTCCGCTACTGCTTTGTGCCGAGGTAGTTGGCGGCAATAAAGCGACCATCAGCAAAAGGGATAACAAAAGTCTACTTTTTATATGCATTATAATTGTATTCAAGAATATAGTTTAACCCGATGAGGGTTACTTCGAATTGTGCAAATATGGCGTTTTTTAATTTTCTATCAAAAAAGTTTGAATCTCCACCGGTAATTACTGTGATTATTTTTGGAAAATCTTTTTTCACTGCGTCAATCATGCCATCCAATTCGAAAATGACGCCATTTAAAACACCGGACTGGATGGCTTCTGTGGTGGTTTGTCCTATCAACGGCCATTGGTCGGTTTTGTCGCAAAGCGGAAGTTTTCGGGTAAAATGGTTTAATGCCCTGAAACGCGTCCGGATGCCGGGTGAGATATTGCCTCCCAAAAACCGGCCTTTGGCATCAATAATATCGAGTGTGATGGCCGTGCCGGCATCAATCACTAAAATATCCTGGCCGGGATAAAGAAAAGAGGCACCTGCTGCGGCTGCCAGCCTGTCGAGCCCCAGTGTTTCGGGTGTGCCATAGCCGTTTTCGACAGGAAGCGGAGTTGTATGGTCGAGCTGGACAAAAAAAGGAATTTGCGCAGACAATGTTTGCATTACATCTTCCGCAATACCTGCTACCGAAGAAATAATAGCCTTCCCGACAGGCTCAAACCGGGCTTTTAATTGGGTGATCAACGCTCCCGAGAGTTGTTCGGTTTTCTGTTGCCAAACAATCTTTCCGCTGTCGAAAATGGCCAATTTGGCGCTGCTGTTTCCTATGTCGATAACCAGGTTCAATGGGCAGCTGTTTCGATGTTCATACTGATATCAAGTGCTGTGACCGAATGTGTCAATGCTCCGATAGAGATATAATCGACACCTGTGGCCGCCACTTCCCTGATACGTTCGATAGTCATATTGCCCGAGGCTTCAACTTTAGCCCGGCCGTTTATCAGTTTCACACATTCACGCATGGTGGGTGTGGTCATATTGTCGAGCATAATGATGTCGGCACCAGCTTCGAGGGCTTGTTTCACTTCATCGACAGTGGTGGTTTCGACCTCGATCTTGATGGCTGGAGTGATATGCTTTCGTACTTCGGCAACGGCATTGCCAATACCTTCGGCTACTTTAATGTGATTATCCTTGATAAGTACCATGTCGTATAACCCGATTCGGTGGTTGGTGCCGCCTCCAGCCTTTACAGCATATTTATCGAGCAGGCGCAGGCCGGGCACTGTTTTGCGGGTATCGAGTATTTTGGTCCCATATTCTTCGACTGCAGCTACAAAAACCGATGTCATGGTAGCGATGCCACTCATGCGTTGCATGAAGTTGAGTGCCAGTCGTTCGCCCGTTAGCAATGCCCTAAATGAACCTTTCACTTCGACAATAAGAGCTCCTTTTGTAACGCGGTCGCCATCTTTTACAAATGGGTTCCATTCGATAGCCGGGTTCAATGTTTTGAAAACATATTCGGCCACATCGAGTCCGGCAACAACACCATCAGCTTTGGCTGTCATGGTTGCGCGTGTATTCAGGTCGCCGGGTATAATTGAGTTGGTGGTAACATCGCCGCTGCCGATATCTTCATTTAGCGCAAAATCGATGACGGGTTTAATGGTTTCAAAATTGAGTGCAGTCATAGTTTTGATATTCTGACGTTTTCGTATGTTGTTTTGTTCTCTTTCCGTTGAATGATATGATGCAATTGGTCTGGCGATTCTTCCGGGAAATCGGTGCGAATATGACCGCCACGGCTCTCTTCCCGCAGAATGGCCGATTGGGTGATTAATCTGCAAATATCGGTAAGATTTCTGATTTTAAGGAGATTATAATTCCCTTGAATCGCATTGAATTGTTGTTCAATCTCGTTAATCCGCATGAGTGCTTTTTCCATCCCATCTTTGTTTCGGACGATACCTACTTCATTGGTCATCAGTAAGGCCAGTTCGTTTTTAACAGAGAGAAACAGGTTGTCGGTGGGAATGGAGAGATGCACTTGACCGGGTAGTTGGGTTGGCCTGCGGAGTTGGTTGTTGTAACGGGCTTTTTCGACAACCCGTTTGCCGTAGACCAAACATTCGAGCAAAGAATTACTTGCCAGTCGATTAGCCCCCATGACACCTGTTGAGGCTACTTCGCCGCAAGCAAAAAGCCCGGTGATATTGGTCTGCCCCCAAAGATCGGTCCGGATTCCCCCAACCATGTAATGGGCTGCCGGTGCTACCGGAACCAGGTCACGGGTCATATCTATCCGTAACTCTTTCAGGTGGTCCGAAATAGAGTGAAACCTTTCTGAGATAAACTTTCCGTCGAGATGTTTCAGGCTTAGGTAAACTGGGGCATTGGTTTTCTGCATCTGCCTGAAGATGGATGCTGCCACTACATCTCGCGGAGCCAGTTCGGCAAGCGGATGAATTGATTTCATGAAACGTTCCCCGTTTTGATCAACGAGAATTGCTCCCTCGCCGCGCACCGCTTCGCTAATCAGGTAAGCATCGTGGCCGGCAAGCGAAAGTGCGGTTGGGTGAAACTGGATAAACTCCATATCGGCCAGTTTGGCCCCTGCTTGCCAAGCCAACGCAATCCCGTCGCCGGTAGCGGTGTATGGGTTTGTTGAGCGGGTATAAAGCCTCGATAATCCACCGGTGGCCAGTATTGTGGCTTTGGCCAAAATTAACTCGTTGGCATCGGTAAAATAGTTCAAGGTTTGAACACCCATACAAATCTCATCTTCAACTAACAGTTGTATCGCCGACGTGTATTCGAAGGCGGTGATATTAGGGTGACCAGTGATTTTTTTTATCATGAAATTGGTCATCACGCGGCCGGTTGCATCGCCATCGGCATGTAGGATACGACGACGGCTGTGGCCTCCTTCCAATCCAAGAATAATTTTTCCGTTCGGATCGCAATCGAAATGAATACCACTGTCAATCATTTGTTTGACACAATCGACTCCTTCGTTGACCAGAATTTCTACGGCATCGTGATCGCATAGGCCGCGGCCGGCGGTAAGGGTATCATCGAAATGAAGTGCCGGAGCATCGTCACTACCCATCGCGGCAGCCACCCCACCTTGGGCATTGTACGAATTGCTGATGTCGAGCTGCGATTTCGAGATGAGCGCAACTTTACCGTAACCGGCGGCATGCCAGGCGGCAACAAGCCCGGCCAGTCCGCTGCCAATCACAACAAAATCATATTCAAGCTCTCTCATTGAAATTACTGCCTTCCGCATAAATGAGGGACAAAAATAGCATTTCTGCCCGATAAATAGGTTTGCCAGCCTCATTATTGGGACTGAAACTCAAGGGCTGTGTGATGGGAAAATGGCCGCAGTTATACGATAATATATTACTGCGGCTTGAATTTGGGTCAACCGAATGCTTATACTTCGGTGAGTCTGGCATAAACCACCGGCGGTTGCCGGGTTTCGTCGATGCGCGTTTCAATGATATTGGAGTATCTGGCGATAAACTTAAACAGTTTCCCGTAAGGAACAGATTTCTCGCGAAGGATTACCCCAACTTCGGCCAGGTTAGCCCAGCCATCCTCTTTGGCACAATGTTCGATAGCCGCTTCAAGGATTTCGATGATTTCACTGTTTTCCATGTTTTATGAATTTAAACTGTCCTAATTAAAAGTGGTAATACAATAATTACGAAGTGCATAACGCATAAAAAACACGATACTAAGTTACATCAAACTTTCGGAAATTGGGTTTGTGGCGGATTAAAATTTTAGATGTTGGGCGATAAAATTATTATAAGATGGTCATAATAAAACCGCTGCCGTGAATGTTTCTGATTTCCACCGTAGGGTCATCTTTTAGGTACTTTCGCAGTTTGGTGACAAAGACATCCATACTTCGGGTGGTGAAATAATCATCGTCTTTCCATATTCTTTTCAGGGCATATTCGCGTGGAAGCAGTTCGTTGCGGTGCTCACAGAGCAGTTGCAACAACGCGGCCTCTTTGGGGCTCATTTGCTGTAATTGGTTGTCGAGCTCGATAGTCCGCAGCTTTGGGTCGAAAAGATATTTCCCAATGCGGAAGGTTGGGTTGTCTGCGGGAGTATTGCTTCCGCTGCGTTTCAGCAAAGCGGCAATCTTAAAGAGCAATACATCGGCATCGAATGGTTTGACAATATAGTCGTCGGCTCCGATTTTGTACCCGGTAAGTATGTCTTCTTTTAGCGATTTAGCTGTAAGATAGATGATTGGTATTTGCATGTCGATTGAACGAATCTCTCTCCCTATGGTAAATCCGTCGACATTGGGCAGCATCACATCTAGCAGGCAGAGGTGGAATTGATGGTCCCGAAACCGTTCGATGGCGTATTTCCCATCGTCGACCCAGTGGACCGAAAAATTGCTGATTTCGAGATACGATTTCAATACCGCTCCAAAACTGAGATCGTCTTCAACTAAAAAAACTGATTTCTTTTCGCCCATTAATTTTCGGTTGTGAATGGTATGAAAACGGTGAACCGGCTCCCTTTCCCAGGCTCGCTCTGCACCCTGATATCGCCTTTGTTGGCTTCGAGAATGGCTTTTACATAGCTAAGGCCAAGGCCGAATCCTTTGACATTGTGGATGTTTCCGCTGGTTTGCCGGTAGAATTTTTCGAATATCTTGCCAATGACTGCTTTGGTCATCCCGATGCCCTTGTCTTCAACAATAACTGACAATCCCTCCGAATCATTCAAGGTTTTTACTTTGATTTCGGGTTTGTGAGGCGAATATTTGTTGGCATTGTCGAGCAAGTTGTAAATCAGATTGGTAAAGTGTGTCGGATCGGTGTTGATAACCGATTTTTCGGCATCGAGTTGCGTGGCGATTTGACCGCCACGTTTTTCTACCTGTAGCGAAATGCTTTCGATGGCATCTTCAATCAACGTGTGGGCATCCACTTCATGAAGCCTGAAATCGAACTCTTTACGGTCGAGCCGTGCAATTTGCAGAATCCGTTCCACTTGCTCATTCATTCGTTTATTCTCTTTTTTGATCATCCCTGTAAAAAAGCGCACTTTTTCGCTGTCGCCAATAACACGCTCATTTATAATTGAATCGGCAGCCACGGAAATAGTGGCAATCGGCGTCTTGAACTCGTGAGTCATGTTGTTAATGAAATCGGATTTGATCTCGGATATCTTTTTTTGCCGAAGAATAAAGGTGATACTTAAAATAAATGTAATCAGAATTACCAGCGTGAAAATGACTGATAGTCCCAATAAAAGGGTTGTTGTTTTCCCGATAAAAACATCTCTGTCGGGAAGATAGACGGCCAGTTCCAGGTTTTTTCTGAAAATATCGTTCGGATAAAGCGTGGTTTTATACCAGTTGTGTACATGTTGCCCTGCATCCTGAAGGTTGCTGGTGACAATGCTGTCGCGGGCCATGATGGCATATTTAAAATCGATCGGGATGTTTTTATCGTCGAGTTCCGAACGGATATTTTTGTTGAGTTGCTCGGTATCGATGTTTTTGCCAATTTCCCAATCGTTGAATTCGAAAACCATTTTTTGAGCAAAAATCTCTAGCTGCTCTGCCTTTTCGCCAATGCGGACCTCGATGTGGTTTGTCGTTTCGGTCAACGAATCGTTGCTATCGTGGGTGGCCGATTGTGAAGCAATAACTTTCAGTCTTCCAAGATTATGTGTTAACGTTGTATCGTCTCTGCGAAGCAACGGGCGCCTGATAGGCCGTTTGGGATTGCTGAACACTCTTATTTCACGTTTGTTGGAGCTATCGCGTTGAATAACAACATCGATATCCTGTGGTACAGGTGGTGGGGGCGGTGCAGTATGCCAATCAAAAGAATCGGCATTGTGTGAAAATTGTTGGATAAGTTTGAAATTGTGGTTGTTTTCGAGTTTGATTGCGGCTTTGGTTATCGCATCGTTCACCGATCTGTCGAATAATTCATTACGGACTTTTACTGAATTGTTGAACCAATAGAACTGTACTGCTACAATGCCAAGCAGTGCCACTCCCATTAAGATAACCAATCCTGTAATTAAGCGTTTGTTCATGCACCAAAAATAACGAATAAAATAGTCAACTGCTGAACTTTAACTTTTCCTTAACTCTTTTTTGCTTAGCGTTAACTGTAAACCGGACAAGGTTGCTTTACCTTTGATTAGAAATTGATGAACAATTCATTTATAAATAAAATTTACAGTTATGAAAGGTAAAATTGCATTGGTTGCAGCTTCGTTTGCCCTCGTGATGGGCGCTTCATCATTCACATTTGGCCCGGTTGATGATGTGATCTTCAATGACGACCAACCTCAGAAAAAAGAGAAAACGGTAAAAGTGATTGTCCACAGTGATGGAAAAACGGCCAAAATTGACACAACTTTCATTGATGTTGACGACAAACTGGTTCACACTAAAGTCGATTCAATGTTGAAAGAGATGAAAGTGACAGTTTTTGATAACGGCGATGGTGATGTTTTGATTTGGAACGAAAAAGGCGACCCGAACGGAAAGTTTGAGCATTTTAACTTTTTTGCTGATAGTTTGGCATTCAAGGCATTTGACAGCGATACCACCGGGATGATGATGAAACACAGGGTTCTGCGCCATGGCGATGGCCCAAGACGAATGGTTTTTATTCAGGACAATAATGGAAACCACATGATTGTTCCTCCGGTTCCTCCGGTACCTCCGATTGCCGGAACACCGCATACCATAATGCTTCACCGCCAGGGCGATCCGTTTGCTTTCGATCCCAAAGACAAGAATATTATTTCGTATAAACGGAAAGATATGGGCAAGGATTTGGAGAAAATTACCATCGTTCGGAAAAAGGTAAAGAATATCGAAGATAACAGAGAGGTTGAAGTTGTTGTGACAGAATAATCAGTTAATGACAAAGAATAAACAAAGAGATAAATCAACAAAAAAGCCGCCCCGAATTTGGAGCGGCTTTTTTTGTTGATATTGAAAACCGGATTATGCCGGCATTTCGGGCAGCGACCATGGTGCACGATAGTTGTGCTTGATAAGCTGGGCAGCAAATTCTGATGCCAGAACCGGGTCTGTCCAGTCTTTTTTGAATGTTGGGTGGCCGTCGTGGATTTCGAAACCATCTTTGACAACGATTCTGATTTTTTCGTCAGCATTGATATTGGTGAACTTCATGTTCGGGCCATCCCATAACAACTCTTTGTTGAGGGTTTGCAAACGAACAGCCAATACACCCATTACCACCATTTCGTTGAATGGACCGGCTTCGTGGAATGCCGAAGCAGTTTCGACACGGCTTTCGGGGCTTTCTTTACATGCGCGGATCCAGTCTTGTTCGTGACCTCCCTGAGTTGCTTTTTCGATGCGTCGACGGAATTTCGGAGCTTCGGGTTTACGGCCTGAGAGCAACCATGGGTTAACGCCATAGCAACCACAAATCAATGTATCTTTTGTTCCGTGGAAGATAACACCGCCACCTTGATCATTCATGTTTTTGCCAGCTGGCCAGCCTTTGGGTTTCATTGGCTGTATCCCGCCATCGTACCAGATAACTTCAAGTTCTTTCAGCGGAGCACCGGCCTTCATGCCTTTCCATGCACGTTTGGGTTTACGCTCGGGGAAGGTAAGTTTAACCATTTGGGCATTTGGGGCACAGTCGTTCAGCAGAAGGGTTGAGCTACCCTGAGCTTTGGTCGGATATCCCAGTTCGAGACCTACGAATACCGGGTGCAGGATGTGGCAAGCCATATCGCCAAGGGCTCCTGTTCCGAAATCCCACCAGCCACGCCAGTTCCACGGAGTGTAAAGCGGGTGGAAAGGACGCATCGGAGCCGGGCCAATAAAGAGGTCCCAATCCAGTGTTTCGGGAACCCATTGTCCGGGTTCCGGACGGTTCAAACCTTGTGGCCAGATTGGACGGTCGGTAAAGGCTTCAACTTTAGTTACTTCGCCAATTTCGCCATTGGCCAGCCATTCGCAAACCAGGTTAACACCTTCGCCCGACGAACCCTGGTTACCCATTTGTGTCGCTACTTTATACTTGTCGGCCAGTTTGGTCAAAAGGCGCGATTCGTAAACGGTATGGGTCAATGGTTTTTGGGTGTAAACATGTTTGCCCATCGTAATGGCGTGGGCAGTTGTGATGGCATGGGTATGGTCGGCAGTGGCAATAACAACTGCATCGATATCTTTGCCCATTTCATCGTACATTTTTCGCCAGTCTTTGTATTTCTGGGCTTTAGGGTAATGGTCGAAAACCGGCTGGCTATATTTCCAGTCGACGTCGCAAAGGCCAACAATGTTTTCGGTTTCCATGTTTTTCAGGTTAGCGAAACCCATACCGCCGATACCTACACCGGCAATATTCAGTTTGTCGCTCGGGGCTTTGTGGCCTAATCCGGCAATAGTGTTGGAAGGGACGATGGAGAAACCTGCTGCTGCAACAGCCGAAGTTCCCAAAAATCCACGTCTGGTGATTTTGTTAGTCTCTTTCATGATAATGAAAAAAGTTTATTAGTTAAAAAGTTTGAAATTGATGGCTAAAGATATTCTTTCTTATTTATTCTGACAACAATATTTATGATCAAAAGAAACAGTTTATACTGATTCTTAATCGCGAAAAAGAGTGTGGGTTTTAACCTAGCGGCCCCCAATCAGGTATTTTTTTAGGGGCGTAATGATGCAATGATTTGTCTTTCTGAACCATTTTTGATCCGTTTTAGCGGTTATGCTTTTGGGGGCGTACCTTATTATGGTAACGCAGATCTCCCGTTGATTCTTTATTTGGTCGGCATTGAATAAAGTAAAATCAGGAAATACTAATAAAAAAGGCTATTCCGAAGGGGTTTTTACGGAATAGCCTTTGTGTCATCAATCTTATTTTACCTAAAATACAGATCGACCTTTGTAGACTCTTGAATTTTGTTTGGGAACTAGTTCTCCCAAATAACTAACCCTGCCACCACGATTGCTCCGGACTTCAGCCGTTGATTGCAAACCGGTATTATTGGTCCGGATAAGAACATCGTATATGCCGATGGCTGACATGACATTGATTTTGATGGTATATCCCGATTTGGGATCTTTGGTCAATTTATAGGTTGAAACTGTTCCGTCGATAGTGATACCGCCAACCCCGTTATTCCCCATACCAGAATTCGATCCTAACTGGATGAACGCTTTCTCCCCTTCGACTGCTACAAAATTGATGCTGGAACTCACATTGACAGTCGAACCATATTTCCCCTGAAGGCGATTGGCTTCGAGTACCCAGTTGCGGTTGGCTACGGCGCTGTCAAGTAATGTGGAAAGCACCTTTTCCTGAAGTTCAGCCTGAGCCTTGCGTTCAGCTTTTCTTTGCTTTCTTTCGTCTGACTTTGATTGAGCTGAAAGTGATGCTGAATTAATGACCAGTATCACAGTTAACGATAAAATTATTAGACGCCTCATGCTTTTTGTAAATTGAATTAAACCTTGATTTTGCTTTCAACAATATTTCAATTGAGTTGCAAGATATTTTCATTTAAACGTATTGCCTGTCAAAAAGTTGATTTTTTTAGAGTTTTTATCAAATAACAAAAGGCACCAATTGGTGCCTTTTGAATCTTACGCTTCCGGATACTAATCCTATGTGAAAAAATTATCCGCTATTTAACAGCCCCCTCTTTAATGGCCTGTAGCATGTCGGGGTAAACTACATTTCCGTTATTCCGGTTGAAGATGGCCATTCCGTTATTCCCTGTTGCACCATTATCCCAGATAAACGGTACAATGCCATTGGCAACCGCCGTGGCTGTAACGGTTTTCAGGTAATAATTACGCGATTCAATATGTTTGGTTAGCGCCTCGCCGGTGAGGTTTGAACGCCTGGTTGCACCATATTCGCCCAGGATAACCGGAATATTTTTGTCGATAAATTTGGTTTTCACTTTCTTGAACTGGTTGATTAGGTAATCCTCCTGACCCCAGGTTGAAACATCGGTATAGCCGGCACCCCATTGGGTTTTGTAACCGCTATCTTCCTGACCTGCAAAATCCCACGGGTCGTAATAGTGAACTTCGACTATCAACCGATCCGGCACTCTGTCTGTTGGCATCGTCATGAAATTTACACCATGATCGATGTTGGTATTATAGGTTTGCACAATCAGGTTACGATAACCATTTTTCCCACCGGTTGACCGAACCGTATTGACAAATGTTTGGTTGAATGACTGTTGTACAGTGATGTGTTCGGTCGTAGGCGTTCCATAGTCGGCATGGACTTCATTGGTGCCGGCAAAGAGCAGGTGCTCGTCGTAGTCGCGGAAGTTAACGGCAATCTGTTCCCAGAAAATACGTTGTTTATTGTTGACTATCTCTTGTTTCGCGTAAAACGGATTGTTTTCGAGCCAGCCGCCATCCCAGTGGATATTGATAATGACATACATATCGTTGGCGTAGCAGTAATCGACTACCTCTTTTACGCGGTTTAGCCACGATTCTTTGATTTGTAATGTTGCCTCGTTGGCCACATAGCTGTTCCAGGCACATGGGATCCGGATTGCATTAAAGCCGGCGTTTTTTACCGAAGTAATGAATTGTTGGGTCGTAGCTGGATTGCCCCATGCGGTTTCGCTGGAGGGCGCTTCAAGCGAGTTGCCTAAGTTCCAGCCTAATTTCATTTTGGACACCAATGTTTTAGCATCGCTTGGTACACCTGTTATATCGTCGGCAATGGTAAGCGATAAACCGGTTTGGCTTACACTGACCGTTTTGGAGGCACCACCTGTGGTAAATGTAATGGTGCCATTGCGCTTAAAAATCGATTTGTTTGGGGCAATGGTAAAACTTTCCGACTTGTTGGACAGCGACTTGGCCGCATTTTTGGTAATCCAGCTGTCGTTGACGGTTACCGTATAGTTCCCGGAGGTCAGGAAACTGACTGTGATTTCACCTCCGGCTTGTGCGAGATTGTATTCACTGACAGCGATGTTAAGCGAGTCGCCGGCAGCCTGAATGACATTAAAATTCTTTGATAACGAACCAGCCGTTACCGTTACACTGGCAGAACGTTGTTCGAAGGCATTGTTTTTTGCGATGGAAAGGCTTATATTGGCATTTCCATTTCCCGAAGCAGGATTTACGGTACACCACGGCTGCGAAGTCGCGATAACCCAGTCGGTGTTCGAAACAATCCTGAATGAGGAACTTGATGAATTTCCGGCAAAACTAAGATCGCCAGCGGTCGACAGGGATAACTCTGGCACCAGTTCCGGTGCCGATTTGCTGCACGAGGCCATGAAAAGGGTTAGCATCAGCACGGCTAACCAAGAAGTGAGTTGTTTTGTTATTTTCATCATCGTTCAAGATTTTCGTTTGTTAGATAGTTTGCTCTGTTTGGTTCCATATAATATTCAGTGTGCAAAAATAGATGGACCCAAATAAATGTAAATGCCACTTTTGTATCCGATTCAAGCATATTTTGTCTAATCATCGGGTTAAATTGACCACCTGTTGACAATAGGGAAGCACCAGCTTTATTTTGTTCTTTAAATTGTACTCCGGTACATAACGGTTGGATTTCTCATCCGATTGCTTTATTTTTATTGCATAATCGCTTGTGTTTAATGAAGATTTTACGTTGGCAGTTATCATCGAATCAATTGAATCTTACCTGTAAATGAAAAAAATAATCTTATTCGCGTGCATCTTGATGTTAGGCTTTACTGTACATTCACAAACCAATGGAGCCTTCGAAAAACTAAAGGAGTTAGGAATTTCGGAACATTTGTTCTTAATGAATACCTGGGAGGCAATATCCGATTTTGCCTATGAGACTAAAACAACAATAAACACCTCGACTGAGGAGAGCATATTTAGTAAAACGGTCGAAATTGCACGCTATAACCCATCGGCTCCCGATGGCAAGGAGTGGGTATTGGTATCGGTCAACGATCGCAGTCCCGATTATCTGTCTCAAAGTGAATTCGACAAAGCCAAAAAGGGATCTAAAGAGGGGAGAAGTGCAAAAATTGATCCGGCTTCGTGGACGCTGACCGAAGAGGATGGTTATTGGATATTTGGATTTAAATACATGAAATCGACCCTGCCCAAACAATCGATAATTCTCGAAGATTGTTATGGTAAGGCTTATATAAGCAAAACGGACAACCATTTGAACAAAATTGTTTTTCAGAGTAACGAACCGTTGAAAATGGGAGGTGTTAAAATAATCAGTCTTAAGAAGGAAATTGCTTATCAGTATTTGGATAATAGCTGTGTGATTAAAGATGAAAATGTTCGTGTAATCCAAAAATATATGGGAAAAGAGAGTGTATCCGATTTGGCCCGCGTTTATACCAATTATCGAAAAAATAAATAGGGGAATGATGTGGATTCAGCTATTGCCTTTCGTTTCTGCCGCAATAGACTTCCCTACAATCTAATGGATTATAAGTATCGATTTAGAATTTGAACCATCTGTTCAGTTTCGGTCGTTTTTATCGATATAAATAGAACTGCATTTTGTAACTTTTCACCCTTAATCGGTACCAATTGTTAAACGCTTAATCAACATGATGTTTTTTGAACAGGCTTTTGAAGGTAAAAATGAAATAAGCCGCTGGATAGCAATGATATTGCTTGTTGTATTGTTTACCCAGATTGTTGGAGCCATTCCGGTTGTTGTAATTATTGCCATAGCGATGGCCACCAACCCTGATATCGAACCCAACCTTGAAAACCCGATGGACCTTTCGGTATACGGTATTTCGCAAATCGAGGCACTGGCATTGATAATTATCCCCTTTGCGATGGGGGCTGTCGCTTTATATCTGTTTCATCACCCAATTCACAAACGCCGTCCGTTGACGATGTTAACCGCAAGCCCACGTTTCAGGTGGAAGAGATTTTTTTGGGGAGGCGGTATATGGCTTGCAATGATGGTCGTAACATCGGTGCTCTCAGTAGTTGCCGGCTATCAGGATGTGGAATTGCATTTCAACCCTACTGTTTTAGTCGGTTTATTACTGGTTTCGTTGTTGTTACTCCCGCTTCAAACTGGCTTCGAAGAGTTTTTTTTCAGGGGATATCTGATGCAGGGAATTGGGATACTGGCCCGCAACCGTTGGGCACCTCTTTTAATTACCTCGTTGATTTTTGGGTTAATGCATTACTTCAATCCCGAAGTGAGCGAATATGGGGCAGCGGTGATGTTGCCTCAGTATATTTGGTTTGGCCTTTTCTTTGGTATATGTACGTTGATGGACGAAGGGATCGAACTGGCGTGGGGAGCTCATGCCGTTAACAATATTTTCCTCTCGGTTTTCTTTACTCAAGATTCGAGTGCGCTACAGACACCGGCACTATTTACCATCTCTGAAACCAATCCATTGGTCGATTTTGCCGGATTAGTTGTAATGTCAATTCTTTTTATTGGGCTGGCTGCGCGACATTTCGACTGGCCCGGGTGGAGATTCCTTTTCAGCAGGATTACGCCTCCTCCAACCGATGAAGAAGGGCTAACCGGGTTTGAGGAAGAAGAGGATTATCAATTTGACAATCAAATAGAAAAATATAGCTAACACATCAAAAATAAAATGGAATTATTTTCAGCAAAAGAGGTTTCAAAAACCTATGCCAACCATCAGGCACTTTCCGGCGTTTCTATCTCGGTCAATCAGGGACAGGTATTCGGATTGCTTGGGCCCAATGGTGCCGGAAAAACGACCTTAATCCGTATCATCAACCAAATTACAGCACCCGATTCGGGTCAAATTTTCTTCGATGGCCGGCCAATGAAAGCCGATGATATTTATCAGATTGGCTATTTGCCCGAAGAACGCGGTCTGTATAAAAAGATGAAGGTGGGCGAACAGGCCATCTATCTGGCCCAATTAAAAGGATTGTCGCGCCGCGACGCTTTGCGGGAATTGAAAATCTGGTTCGAAAAATTTGAGATCATTAACTGGTGGGATAAAAAAGTGATGGAACTTTCGAAGGGGATGCAACAGAAAGTTCAGTTTATCTGCACCGTGTTGCACCGCCCAAAGTTGCTCATTTTCGATGAACCATTCAGTGGCTTCGACCCTATCAATGCAGAACTGCTCAAACAAGAGATTCTTCAGCTTAAAAAAGAGGGGGCAACCATCATTTTTTCGACCCACAACATGGAGTCGGTTGAGCAGTTGTGCGACCATATTGCATTGATTAACAATTCGAAAAAGATACTCGACGGACCAACGCAGCAGATTCGCGAAACTTATAAATCGAATATTTTCGATATCAGTTATAATGGCGATTTTGGCCGGCTCGACCATGCGTTGACAGGTAAATACAGGATTTTGTCGCACGATGAAGCTGGTAAAAACAACAATCTTCAAATTCAATTCCTCAATGGTAACAATTCGAACCAGATGCTTAAAGACTTGATTGAGTACGTCGAGATTGTTTCGTTTAACGAGGTGATACCCAGTATGAACGAAGTGTTTATCAAGGTTGTAAAGCAAAATTCATAAACAAAACGAGGGATTTATTGATTAAAGTTCTACGGATTAATGTATTAACAACAAAATATTATGAGTAAAATTGGATTAATCTTACAGCGGGAGTATTCTACAAGGGTAAAGAAAAAATCGTTTATTGTATTGACGATATTGATGCCATTGCTGATGGCCGCCGTTATCCTTCTTCCGGCTTATTTTGCAGCACTCGACGATAAAGAGGAGCGTACCATTGCCGTTTACGATGGATCTTCGGTAATTCTTGGACAACTGGAAAGCAACGAATACACTAAATTCAAATATATTCCGGCCGAGGAGTATGAAAAAGTGAAGAGCGACATTAAATCATCTGGCTATTATGCCCTGTTGGTTGTACAACCCAATTTCCTGACAACCAATACGGTTCAGATAATCTCGGAAAGCAATGTGCCTTTTGATTTGAAAAATCAGATTCGCTACCGTATTAAAGATGTGGTCGAAAAAGAGAAGATGGCACAGGTAATAACCGAAACTGCAATTCCCGATTTAGAGCAGCGAATCAAAGCTACTAAAACCAATATTGAGGTGAATACCATCAAAGTAGGCGAGGGGGGAGCCCAATCCAAAAGCTCTACCGAAATTGGTATGGCTTTAGGTTACATTTTCGGTTTTATCATCTACATGTTCATTTTTATTTACGGATCGATGGTAATGCAGGGTGTTATGGAAGAAAAGCAAAGCCGTATTGTCGAGGTCATTATTTCGAGTGTAAAACCGTTCGAACTAATGATGGGGAAAATTCTGGGTATTGCTTTGGTTGGGTTAACGCAAATTGCCATCTGGGTTGTGTTTATCGCGTTTATCCTTACAACAGCGCGTGGGTTAATTCCCGGAGCTTCGGCGCCGCAACAGGCACAGGATTTACTGTCACAGTCGCAGGTAGCAGTTGCCCAACCTGAGGTTCAGGCGCAGATGAGCCAGATGCAGGAGATCTTTTCGATGATTGATACCATTAATTTTCCGTTACTGATAGGTTGTTTTATCTTCTTCTTTATCGGCGGATATTTGCTGTACAGTTCAATGTTTGCCTCAGTCGGTTCGGCTATCGATGCACAGGAAGATGCCCAGCAATTTATGATGCCGATTACATTGCCCATCATCCTGTCAATTATGGTGATGATGAGCGCCATCAAAAATCCCGAAGGTCCTGTTGCTTTTTGGTTCAGTATTATCCCATTCACTTCGCCCATTGTGATGATGGCCCGGATACCTTTTGGCGTACCGGCATGGGAATTGATTCTGTCGATGGTCCTGCTTATCCTTACCTTTATTGGAATGGTTTGGGTGGCCGGTAAAATATATCGTACCGGAATTCTGATGTATGGAAAAAAACCAACATGGAAAGAGTTGGGCAAATGGCTTACATACAGGTCGTAATATATTTAAGTCGATATATAACGGCGGATTCGGAAACGGTTCCGCCGTTTTTTTATCTTATTTTTGTTCCCAATCTAAATTACCCGTAATGAGCCCGAAAGCTGTAATCGATTTAGGTACCAATACCTGTAACCTGTTGATAGCAAAACCCGATGGGAGAGGCGATTTTATTACGCTGCTCGATAACAAGTTCCCGGTAAAAATGGGCCGTGGTGGCATTCACAAAAAAATGCTGCTTCCCGATGCCGTTGAACGCGGAATCATGGCTTTCGAGAATCATGCCAAATCAATTAAAAACTTTGGAGTAGAGGAGGTTCGGATTGTGGCTACATCGGCTATTCGGGGGGCGACAAACCGGGAACTTTTTATTGCTGAAATCAAAAATCGGTTTGGTTGGGAAATTGAGGTAATCGACGGGAAACGTGAAGCTGAACTAATTTTTATAGGGGCAACCCGAATGTTACCGTCTGTTGATGGGAAATATCTGATTGTTGATATTGGTGGCGGCAGTAACGAATTTATTTTAGCTGAACACAACAAACCAATTTGGAAAAAAAGTTTCAACATGGGTGTGGCACGCACACTCGAACATTTTCATGTAGCCGATCCGCCATCTACCGATGATATTTGCCAGATAGAAGCGTGGTACGACACGATGCTTACTGAATTATTTGAGATATGCCGGTTTCACTGTCCCAAAGTGATAGTCGGTTGTTCAGGTGCTTTCGATACGTTTATGGACATTTGGGAAAAGAGAGAGCCCGATGCAACCATCCGAACCCCATCCTATTTCCCGATGGTGGTATTAAGTGATATTCAGGAGAAGCTGATTGGGTGCGATGCTGCCGCCCGAAGCCGTATTCCGGGTATGGATCGAAATCGTGTCGAAATGGTAGTGATTGCAGCTATTTTTACTCGTTATATCATCCAAAGACTGGAGATTGAACAGGTAATTCACACCCACTTTGCATTAAAAGAGGGCTTAATGTCAGAATGGCTTTCAATAAAATAGCTAAAAAAGCCTCCGGATCTCTCCGGAAGCTTTTCTGAAGCATAGGTGTTTTTTGACGTTAAAAATCGCCGCCACCCATGCCTTCGCCCTCACCGCCCTGATTCATGTCCGAACCTTCGCGAGGTGCTTTGTTCTTGAAATTATTGATTTTATATGATAGTGTGAGTTGCACCACCTGCGATTCGCGTTTGTTGGTGAAAACGTTTTCAAAATTAGTACCGTATGAACTGCCTTTAAACCTCATCGTTCCAAAAAGATCTTGTACTTGCAGAGTAGCCGTCAGTTTCTGTTTGAAAAAATCCTGACGCAATGAAGCATTTGAGAAAAGCATCGATTCGCGGCGACCTTGTGCCGAAACCGATGGGCCGCGATAAACCCCGGTTAATTGTACTCGGGTATATTTGGCCAATTTTAAATCGAAATTTAATCGTGCATCGAAGTTATTGCTTTTCTGATCAACACTTTCGCCATTGATTTCACCGTTAAGCCAGTATCGGTAATATGTTCCGCTGGCAATAATTCTGAAGCCCGGTTTAACTTCCATATTGGCCAGCAGTTCAGCACCCAGTGAATTATCATTGTTGAGGTTTTCCATTGTATGGTACATTATTCCATCATCGCCGAGTGTTTGTACGCGGGTCATCAAATCCTGCGTATTGCGGTAATATCCTTCGAGCGAAACAAACGAGCGGTCGATACGCTTCAACAAGGTGAGTTCGTATGAGCTGGTGTATTCGGGCCCAAGCCTTGGGTTCCCAATCCGGATATTATATTGGTCCATATACGATGGGAAAGGTTCAAGGCTCCATCCGTTCGGACGGTTTAACCGGCGGCTGTAACTGGTCTGTAGTTCGAAATCCTTGCCAAATTTCTGCGACAGATGGATGGTCGGAAACCAGTCGAAGCGTTCCAGTTTGTAGTCATTTGTCGCTTTAGCACTGCTAATATTGCGGTTGGTATATTCACCTCTGATTCCCAATTGGTAGGAGAAGTTATTTTTGGCATGCGAAAATGTTCCGTAAAAGGCGTGTATGTCGCGCATAAAGTCGAAAGAACTGCTGAAATTGGGGTTATTCACCCAATCGTCCTGCCCATAATCATACTCATCGAAGACAAAACTTTCGTTGGTCCTTTCCATTCGCACCTGATAGCCAGCTTCCAGTCTGTCGTTTTCGTTCAGGGGCAATGTGTAATCTACTTTCAACCGGTATTCGTTTCCATCGCCTGCTTCAACCGAACGGTTTTTGGGTGGTTGGTTATCGATGGGGTTCCACGACGAATCGGATGGGTAATAAATCATATTTTCACTGTCCGAACTTTTATCGCCCGAGAAATAGAGCAATGCCTGAATTTCGTGGCCTGGCTTGGCAAAACGTTGCATAAAATTGATGTCCGTGCTCCAGTAATCGCCTGAGCGCGAAGAACTGTTGTCCTGATATTCGTATGTTTTAATGTTGTCAATACTGTTGTATTGAATCTGTTTTCCGGTGTTGGCATTGCCAAAATCGCGTTTGCCGAAGGTGCCGTTAATTCCAAGCGAACTTTTTTTGCTGAAATTATACTCGATACCGCCCTTTAAACTATTGCCTCCGTGGTTCATGCTGCCGTTTCCAGTGGTTTCGCGGGTCGTAATGGTATCGCCACTGGTAATCTTCTGAATCGACTCCCGTGTGCCATCGAAGTTCATATCCGAAAAATTGCCGCCCAGCATCAGGTTCCATTTACCTGTGCGGTAGTTAAAGGTTGCATCGCCGCGATATTTGTCGTTGACACCCGCTGTGAGGTTAAGCAATCCGCTAAACGAATCTTTGAGTGTCTTTTTCAACACGACATTGATGATACCTGTTGTCCCGTCGGGATCATATTTGGCCGATGGATTGGTGATAATTTCAATGTTTTCAATATTGACGGCCGGAATCTGGCGCAGTGCATCGCTTCCTTTCAACACACTCGGTTTGCCGTCGATTAGTACGGTAAACTCCGAACTTCCGCGTAGCGTAATGTTTCCTTCGAAGTCGGTTTGTACCGATGGTGTATTTTCCAGTACTTCTATGGCTGTTCCTCCGGTAGCGGTGATATCCTGACTCACATTTACCACGCGGCGGTCGATTTTAAATTCCACGCGCGCCTTGTCAGCCACTACTGCCACTTCGCCTAACTCTGTATCTGAAGATTTCAGTTCAATTCTGCCCAGATCGATACTTGGCTTATCGGCTGTAATCACAATGTTTTCGATAGTTTTTTTCTCGAACCCGATAAAGTTGGCACTTACATAATATTTGCCCGGTTTGAGGTTCTTGATTTCGAATGTGCCATTGGCCGACGACATTACCCCACCAGCTACCGAATTATCGGTTACCGAGTAAACGGCTATATTGGCGTACTCGAGCGGGGCCTGGCTCGTTTTTTCGATAATAACTCCTTTGATGGCTGGATTTTTCCCTGCCGGAGATGTGTTTCCCGGTGCAGTTCGTTCGCCCGGAAGAACAGGCGATGGGGTTTGTGCTGAACTAATTTTCAGAACAGCCATAATAATGAGTAAAAAAAATGCTCTTTTCATGTCGTATATTAAGTTTTTCAATTATCAGACCTTGTTTAGTACGTTCGGTTTAACAGAGATGATGTTAATGTATTGTTAATTTTATTGAAGTTGTTGTAGATGAGATGTATAATCATGTTTGAAATCTCTGTGTCCAGGCCAATTTTCTCTTTCTGCCTTTCGTGAAAGACAAAATCGGAACATCAAAAGAGTGTCCGAATGTTATCTGAAAATCTTTTTTTGGAAAAACCAGCAGCCGGAGCGATAGCTTTTTAAACTGCTATGGCCTGATTGTAATTATTTCGGAGGGAATGCTTTCGTTATTCCCTCTGTCGAGAGCTGTAACCGAATAATAAAATTTCTTTGATTTGCGGCCATTTTGTTCCTTGAAGAAAAGTTTGTTCGAACCTGTAATGTCAATCAAAACCGAAGGATCACATTTCTTTACCTTGCTTTTTTTCGACGAACCGTAAATGGCAAAGAATCGGGCTTGTTCCATCGGTTTTGCCTTTTCATTTTTCTGCCAGGTCAGTAACTGGCCGCCTTCGGTGTTTTGCAGCCGGAGGTGTTGGGGCATTTCTGGCGGGGTGTTATCAATCCACGGCATGGTTGGGATTATAGCCTGATATTGATAGCCATTGAGTTGCATCTTCTCCCGCAACCCATTCAGGTTACGTTTGAAATGGACGGAACTGTACCATGCGCTTCCCGATAGTTTGGGGTTAGCCCTGACAATCTGAATTTGCTTTATCAATTCGTCCGGTTCGCGCCATGCAGCCGACTTACTTGCCTGATCGAGCTTGTAAAGCGCATGGCCGATATACATGGCCCGCTGGTAAGTATGATTGCCCCACCAGGTGGCCAGTTCGCTAAAATCGACTGACGGGTGACCAATTTCCCAGTACAGTTGCGGAAGTGCATAGTCTATCCATCCTTCACGCAGCCAATGAATGATATCGGCATATAAATCATCGTAATTCGTTGTCCCTGCACGGGTATTGGAGCCTTCAGGGTCGGATGTACCGTTGCGCCAAACCCCAAACGGACTGATGCCAAATTTGACCCACGGCTTTACCTCTTTGATGGTTTGGTTTAGCATCTGGATGATAATGTTAACATTGTCGCGCCTCCAGTCGTCAATTTGTGAAGGTTTAAAGTTACGCGGAAACTGTTTGAAGGTCTTGGCATCGGGAAGCGGTTCTCCTTCAATTTTATAGGGATAGAAATAGTCGTCGAAATGAATGGCATCAATGTCGTAGCGTTGAACGACATCGCGGACAACATCGGTGAGATAGTTGCGCACTTCCGGTTGACCGGGATCGAAATAGGTGCGGTCGCCATAGCTCCAGCCCCAATCGGGATGACGATTAAAAATATGCTGCGGAACCAGTTGGTCTTTTGGCGATTGTTTTATCCGGTAAGGGTTGAACCAGGCATGAAACTCCATTCCACGCAGGTGGCACTGTTCAATAAAATAATCGAGTGGGTCGTAAAAGGGCTCAGGTGCAGTTCCTTGATTTCCTTGAAGGTAGCGCGACCATGGCTCGGTGGGCGATGAATAAAACGCATCGGCCGAAGGCCTTACCTGCATGATGATAGCATTCATCCCGTCCGATTTGTGCAAATCAAGCAGTTTTCTGATTTCTGTCTTTTGTTGCTCAACCGATAACCCGGGGCGCGAAGGCCAGTCGATATTGTTAACGGTTGCGACCCACACAGCCCTGAATTCGCGAGAGTGAGTTTTTTTGCTTTTTTTTGCTCCAAGGGCAATATTGGCTGTAACAGACAAAGCCAGACAAACTAAAAGAAAACGTTTCATCATTTTATCAATAATAGCCGGTTGTACCCGATTTTACTTTTGGTAAAAATAGGAAATTCAGCCGAAGTTGTTGATTGATGTCGAAGGTTGGGTTTATGGCATTGCAATACAGGTGGTTATAGGCAAGTGGTCGGAAGTGCCTCCATGATAAGCCGGTCCAAGATAGGTGCGAAATGGTTTCATCCCCAGATTTCTGGAATCGTTTTCGAGCAGGAAAGGCGCTTCAACTATAATCGTTTTTTTAGTTGCAATATGGATTTTTTGATGATTGGCAAGCAGGTTGGCAGTACAGATAAACTGGTCAAAGATATCCCACGTGCCTCCGCTTTTAATGGTTCCCTTGCCTGCCTTAACCCACGGTTTCGATAAATTGACTAACCGCACACTTTCGTCAGTTGGCGTTTCTAACGAAACCTGCAATGTGACTCTGAAACATGGTTCGCGAGGTGTGGCATTGAAATCGCCCATCAGCAAAAGTTTGGCATTGGGTTCCTTCACCAGCAACGAATCGAGGTAGTGCCTTAGGGTTTCGGCGGCATAATCACGTTTTTCAGTAGTTTCCAGATATCCTCCGCTGCGCGATGGCCAGTGGTTTACAAAAAAGTGAATTGTTTCGTCGCGAAATATTGCCGTAAAATGCAAAATATCACGAGAAGCGATTGCTTGTGGCCCTCCCGTTTTGACCGGTATTACGGTATAACGCAACGGTTTTAATTTAGCCGGGTTATATAAAATAGCTACATCAATTCCTCTTGGATCTGGCGATTCTTTATGAATGATGCGATAGTTTATTTTAGTACTGTCTGTTTCTTTCGCCAGCATTTGCAATACCCAAAGGTTTTCCACTTCGGCCAGTCCAACCAGGTCGGGATAATTGTCGTTTCCTGCTGCCAGTAAGGCTTTGTCGATTGCTGCTATCTTTTTGTGCAAGAGCCTGCTGTTCCAGTGTCGTTCACCTGTTGGTGTGAATTCTTCATCATTCTTGCCCGGCTCGTCGCGGGTGTCGAAAAGATTCTCGACATTGTAAAAGGTAACGATAAGGGTATCTGGTGCCGTCTGAGCAGTGACAAATTTTACCGGGAATAGGGATGCTGTAAGAAGAATGATTAATACCCTTTTCATCGGGTTCCTATTTTCTGGGATTTTTCTTATCCAACCATTCATAGGCGCCGAGGTCGGGAGCTTTGTCGTTTAAACGGCTTTCATCCCTGATATCTGACGGGACCATTTTAGCATAGCTCTGTTTGCCGTAGTTTCTGATAACCGATAACGAATCGGGTTCGTAGTTGCCACGGCGAGGATTGGTAAATCCTGGGTTTACATTCAAAAGGTTCCCGACAAATCGCTCTGAAGGTTTTAATTTTGCAGTATCGGCCATCTGAATCAGGCAATGGTCAAACAAAAAATTCGATTGCCCTTTGGGATCCATTGCTACCATTAGTTCATTTCTCAGACTTCCGGCAATAACACAGTTGCCAAAGATTGCCTGTTTCATATCGCCAACATATTTGGCTCCACTTTTGCTGCTGGCCAGATAGTTGGAAACAATCAGCGTTTCCGTTTCACGCAGTACATTGGTCACCCCATTGTTATAGTTGACAAAAGAGGTATGATAAAATTGATAGTCGCCCCCCAGAAGCAGAGCCGTATTGTAGTTCTTAACATTTGAAATGATACAGTTCGACGCGGTGATTTTTGATTTCATGGCCCATATGCCTGCCCAACCCATATTTTCAATTCGGGTATTGTTCAGTTCAACCGAGGCGTACCCGTCTTGCTCAATTGTTCCTACTTGCAGTCCTATATTGCCGTTTTTGATGATGGCGTGCTCAATTTTGTTGTTCCGGCTGCCCGAGAAAAGGACAATGCCGTTCCACTGGTTGGTTGGCTCTACGGTTGCGTTTCCCGAACGGTCGCCCTTAAAAACCACCGGCTCATCGGCTGTGCCGTTCACTATCAGTGTACCTTTGACGTAAAGTCCGGCGTGAGTGTGAAAATGGATTTGGGTACCGGCATCGATGGTCAGTACCTGTCCGGAGTCGACATAAACATAGTTGTAAACCAAGTAAGGCAAATCGTTTGTCCAGCGGCTGCTTTTCAGTTTCTCCGATTTTATCATCCTGAAATTTTGCCCCATGGCTAATAATTTTACCCGTTGTTCAATGTTGCTTAATCGGAACAGAATCGAGTCTTCTGCAATCAGCGAAGTGCCAATACCTGGCTTTTGCTTCAGTTCGATAAAAACATAGATGCTGTCGTTGGGTGGAATTTGCACATTGAATAGTTCATTGCTGGTTTGACCGTTGATATTGAGTTTAAAATAGCTGGCATCGCCGCCCGAAAGCCTGATTTCAGAAAGATTTAAAGATTCGGAGGTTGGGTTACCTACCCGTAATATCTTTACCGGAACATCGGAGGTGGTGAAAATGGTATCGAATGAAATGGTGTCGGCCGAAAAACGCAGAATGGCATCGTTACCTGAACTGTCGCGTTCTTTTTCACAACCGGCAATGAGCAGGATGGTAGACAATAAAAATAATATTTTAACCAACCATTTCATTAGTAGAGGTTTAAAAGATTAATTTCGGCAACCGCTAATGATATACCCTCAAAGGTAACAAATAAACTGAATAATATTAACAATAATTAACAAAATTTGATAATTTGCCAGCGGCCCCTGAATGAGAATCGATAAGTTGCAGACAAAGAACTATTTTGGCTATCCGGCAACCTGTTTGTTAACTGTTCTATCCGGTTGTGGGCATCTCCTTCTGAAATCATTACGACCAACTGATAAAACTTCCTCCAAAATGTTAAGGTTGAATTTTAGTGCAAGTAGATAAATGTTAATTGTCATTAAGTCAGAATGATAATGAATTTTCGCAGAGCGATATTCTTGTCTCGTTTTTCGAATTTTAGTATAAGATGCTCGACCGCCGTCAAACGTTGCCGTATGACGGGTTAAACCAATTTGCTTAATTTTGGAGAATAACTGCAACTGTACACTATTTCGATTGAAACCAATGAAACATTTCCTCATATTCCCTCTTCTCCTGTTCGCTACCTTAATATCAGGGGGGCAGACAACCTCCCAACCACCGTTTCTGATTTATCAAAACGACCAATGGGTTGATTCTATTTTTCATTCACTCACCCTCGATGAAAAGATAGGGCAACTTATCATGGTGGCAGCCTACTCGGGTCAGGGGGCGACGGAGCGGGCCAAGCTGCTGAAATTTGTAAAAGAGAATAAGATTGGCGGTATCATTACCATGCAGGGTGGCCCCGGAAGAGATGCCCGAATGGTCAATGCCCTTCAAGCCAGTACAAAAATACCGCTTGTGGTAGCCATTGATGGCGAATATGGTCTTGGAATGAGGCTCGACAGTACTTTAAAATATCCTTTTGCTGTGACGATGGGGGCTATGTCGAACGATTCGCTGATTTACCGAATGGGTGCCGATATTGGTCGTCAATGCCAAAGGCTGGGAATCCATATCAATTTTGCCCCTGTTGCCGATGTCAACAATAATCCGGCCAATCCGGTTATCGGCTTCCGGTCGTTTGGCGATAATCCCCAACTGGTCGCACAAAAGGCTACCTGGTATAGCCGGGGGTTACAATCGCAACAAATATTGGCTACCGCGAAACATTTTCCAGGACATGGTGATACCGAAAGCGACTCGCATCACGACCTGCCGGTTATCAACCATCCGCGCGAACATCTCGATTCGGTGGAACTATTCCCCTTCAGAAAGTTGATTGATGAGGGAATAGGCGGGATGATGACCGGCCATTTGAATGTGCCGGCCCTCGATGAGAGCGGAAAGGCTGCAACCGCTTCACCCAAAATTACCAACGAATTGTTGCAGCACCAGATGGGTTTCTCTGGCCTGGTTGTCAGCGATGCTATGAATATGGCCGGACTGTCGAATATTGTCGATCCCGAAGTCGCAGCTCTTTCATCGGGAGTCGATTTGCTGGAGTTTGTTCCCAACCCTGCCAAAACCATCGCAGCCATTAAAAAGGCAGTCGAATCAGGAGTCCTGTCGGTTGAGGATATCAACCGCAAATGTCGGAAGGTGCTGATGGTCAAACGTTGGGTGGGGCTAAATCAATACAAACCTGTCGATTTGCGCAATCTGCATGCCGATTTGAACCATTCATCATATCGGTTGACCATTAGGAACAGCTATCAAAACAGCCTGACGCTATTGGGCAATGCAAATGGGATAGTCCCGCTGAAGCGCATCGATACCTTAAAAATTGCAGTAGTCAGTATTGGCCGCACTTCGTTGACCCAGTTCCAGCGTTCATTGGGTCAATATACCGGGATGCGCCATTTTTATATTGGCGACAATGCCACTTCTGCCGCCATCGATCAGGTGGTTGCGCAACTGAAGAACTACAATCTTGTGATTGCCTCAGTGAATGGCCTGGGGATACTGGCTTCGCAGAACTTTAAAATCACCAAAGCACAGACAGAAGCTGCCGGAAAGATTGCCCGTACCGGCAAATCGCTTTTCGTCGTTTTTGGCAACCCGTATGTCATCAAATCGCTTCCCGATATCGAAAAGGCTGTTGCAGTGGTGGCTGCCTATCAGGAAAATTACGATACACAGGATCTGGCTGCCCAGCTTATCTTCGGGGCCTTTGCTCCCGAAGGCCGTTTGCCTGCCGATATCTCCCCTGTATTTAAACGGGGCGATGGTGTGACTGCTGCCACCACCGGGCGGTTTAAATTTACCATACCTGAAGAGGTGGGAGTCGATTCGCTCTCGCTCAAAAAAAAAATAGATGAGATAGTCCGGATAGGAATTGACGCAAAGGCCTTTCCCGGATGCGAAATTTTCTTTGCCAAAAACGGGAAAGTCTTTTTTCATCAATGCTACGGTTACCACACCTACGAAAAGAGCCGCGAGGTCGCTCCCGACGATCTTTACGATCTGGCTTCGGTGACCAAAATACTTGGCCCTCTGCCGGCACTGATGTGGCTGAATGAGCAAAAGAAGTTCAAGGTAAACGAATCGGTCAGCCTTTCGTGGCCAGACTGGAAAGGTTCCAACAAACAATCTATCACATGGGCCGATTTGTTGCAACACCAGGCAAGGCTTAAACCGGGTCTCTCGTTCTGGCAAAAAGCGGTTGATGCCAACGGTCAGCCCGACCCAAATCTATTTTCGCAAACCCCTTCTGAAAAATACCCGTTGAGGGTTTCTAACCGTCTTTACGAAGTGGGTTCGTATCCCGACTATATCGTATCGGAAATCAGAAGTTCGCCGTTAACCAAGAGCAGGCGTTATCTCTATTCCGACCTCGGGTTTATTCTCTTCCCGAAGATGATTGAAAGGATGACTGGACAATCGTACGAAACGTTTCTGAACGAGAAATTCTATCAGCCACTGGGGGCATCGACATTAGGCTACAATCCCTATCTCCGTTTTCCGCTCGACCAAATCGTTCCCACCGAGCAAGACAACGAATTTCGCCGCGAACTGCTGCAAGGTTTTGTACACGACGAGAGCGCAGCATTAATGGGGGGGATATCGGGCAATGCAGGGCTCTTTGGGACCATAACCGATGTGGCCAAACTGATGCAGATGTACCTTCAGTACGGACAGTATGGCGGCGAGCGTTACATTGCAGAGCGCATCGTGAAAGACTGGACCAGCCGTCACTCCACGCAACTGGGCAACCGTCGTGGCTACGGTTTCGATAAACCTAAAATTGGCAATCATCTCAGTCCGCCCGAAACAAGCTATCCTGCACCGCTCGTTTCCGACACCAGTTTTGGCCACAGTGGTTTTACCGGGACCTTTGTATGGGCCGATCCTTCAACCGGTATCCTCTTTCTTTTCTTTACCAACAGGGTACACCCAACGCGTGCAAACAATGCTTTAAACCGGCTGAAATTAAGGGTACAACTTCAGCAGGCCCTTTACGAATCGTTTAAAAACTCGCCGGGCCAATTGCACCCTTAAATACATGTTGTAAAACAGGTTTCAGCCAATGAAAAGCAGCTGTTGGGTATAGCTCAGAAAATCAATTTTTTAACACGAGGGCACAATCTGATATTTGTTAATAATTGCAAATTTGTCCGATGAAGGTTAATTTATTGTTAAAATTGGGTTACAACATATAGGATTAAATACTACTTTAGGCGTAACCGGAGTAAAGAGCCGGACTCAAAATTGAAAAGAATGATTTATTAACACATTAATTACTAATGCTATGACCGAAAAGATTACTTTTGAAGAGCTCAGAAAAATCAAAGACAGTCTTCCTGACGGTTCTATCCACCGAATTGCACAGGAGTTAGGTCTCGAAGACGAAACCGTCAGGAATTATTTCGGAGGAGCAAATTACAAGGCCGGTAAAAGTGTTGGGATGCACATTGAACAAGGGCCGCATGGTGGTATCGTATTATTGGACGATACAACCATCCTGGAAAAAGCACAGGAAATCCTTCATCCCCATTAAATCACCAAAAAATATTTAACTCCGATAGCTGCTCCGAAATCCACGGGGCAGCTTTTTTTCGCAAACCCAGTACAAAATTTTGATTACATGAAACGGTTAACATTAACTGCTACAGTTTTTTTACTTCTGACATGTGCGGTGATGGCACAGAAAAAATCCATCGAATTGTTTAACGGCAAAAATCTCGATGGTTGGGATACCTATATTGGTGCCAAAGACGAAAACAGCGAAAGGTATGGGCTGAACAACGATCCGGAAAAAGTCTTCTCGGTGGTTACCCGTAACGGTGAAAGCCTGTTGCGTATCTCGGGCGATATCAATGGTGCATTGGCTACCGGCGAAGAGTATGAAAATTACCATCTCAAACTGATTTTCAAATGGGGCGACAAAGTAGCCAAAAGCCGTAATTCTGGCCTGCTTTACCACAGCTTTGGCAACTTTGGTGAAGGGTTGGGTATCTGGATGAGTTCGCACGAGTTACAACTCTGGACTGAACATATTGGCGATTCGTATTGTATGGGAAACAGTTATTTCGAAATTCCTGCCGTGAAATCAGCCGATGGCAAAAGTTATGTTTATGATGCGAAAGGCGGGATGACGAAGTTTGGCGAAGGACAAGCCTCAAAAATCTGTTCCAAAAATCTTGATAACGAAAAACCGGTAGGCGAGTGGAACGTGGTCGAACTTTACTGCTTCGGCGGAACAGCCGTGCATGTGGTCAATGGAAAGGTGAACATGATCAATTACAATTCAGGGAAACTGGTGAATGGCAGAATGTTGCCGCTGGCCAAAGGAAAGATACAATTGCAGTCGGAAGGCGGCGAACTCTTCGTCCGTAAAATGACCCTGACGAAAATTGATAAAATCCCCGAACATCTGTTAAAGTAGAACTTGAAGCTGAAAGTAAATGGCTTAGTACTTTTTTCGGTCTGGCTGGCCTTGTCGGTTATCCGAACAAAAGGCAAAAAAGTTGAAAAAAATAATCAGACCCCTTGGAGGGAATAAAAAAAGGCCTATATTTGCAGCACTTTTGAACGGCGTTACAACGGTAACACAACAAGCCCTAAAAAGTACAATGGGAGCTTAGCTCAGTCGGTTCAGAGCACCTGCCTTACAAGCAGGGGGTCGATGGTTCGAGCCCATCAGTTCCCAC
>ERZ1645187.546-NODE-546-length-37364-cov-112.634271_pt1 | contig 37364 bp, 28 predicted proteins | sample MGYA00575352_ERZ1645187 | MGnify/ENA primary metagenome ERZ1645187 (study PRJEB40837, sample SAMN11349314) | freshwater sediment metagenome | isolation source: river sediment | host: Sediment | place: India: Wazaribad , New Delhi | collected 2017-02-21 ... | reverse complement strand
CGCTGGCGCTGCTCGGCCGCAACGGCATGGGCAAGACGACGCTGATCGACAGTCTGGTCGGCGTCACCCGGCGCTTTTCCGGCACGATCCGGCTCGGTGGGGCCGACGTCTCGTCGTTCTCGCCAGAGAAGCGGGCGGCGGCGGGCATCGGCTGGGTGCCGCAGGAGCGCAACATCTTCAAGTCGCTGACGGTCGAGGAGAACATCACCGCGGTGGCGCGGCCGGGGCCGTGGACGCTCAGGCGGGTCTACGACATGTTCCCGCGGCTGGAGGAGCGGCGCTCCAACATGGGCAATCAGCTTTCCGGCGGCGAGCAGCAGATGCTGGCGGTGGCGCGTGCCCTGGCGCTGAATCCTCGGTTGGTGCTGCTCGACGAGCCGCTCGAGGGGCTGGCGCCGATCATCGTCGAGGAACTGCTCGCCGCCTTCCGCCGCATCGTGCGGGAGGAGGGGATGACCTGCATCCTGGTCGAGCAGCAGCCGCGCAAGGTGTTGGCGGTGACCGACAAGGCGATCGTGCTGGAGCGCGGCGCCATCGTGCTCGAGGCGTCGAGCCCGGAGCTGATCGCCGATCCGGCGCGGCTGGAGAAGCACCTCGGCGTCGGCCACTGACCGCCCAGCGGGGCGGAAGCCACGCCGGAAGACGACACCCATCGGCCCGACCGGGGCGATCCGGTCGGGCCGATCGATTCCGGCACGATGGAGCGGCGACCGTCGTGTCGCGCGTCGCCGTCGCGTGTCGGCGCCCGCAGCGGATTCTCCGGTGCTTGACATCAGTTGCGAATGAGTTGCATTATTGAGATCTGAGCCAGGCAGCCACGGTCCCTTCCGCGCCACCCACGCTCGCTGCGGACGGCCGTTCGAAGACGGTCGTGAATCTTGGGGACGAGCGACGTCGGTCGCTCCTGCGGGGCTCGAGTATCCATGAAGACTTCATCCGTTTCGCCCGCGTCGCTGCGGGAGCGTCTGGCCGCGTCGCGTTCGATGCGGCCGGCCGATCTCGGCCTTCACGCCGCCGTCGTCACGCTGGTCGCGCTGGGTGGGGCCGGCGAGGTCGCGGCGGCGCCGCAGGAGCTGCCGGCCCTGACCGTCGAAGCGCCGAAGGAGCAGAAGAAGCCGGCGCGGCCGAAGAAGGCGGCCACCCGAACGACGCCGGCGCCGGGTGCCGCCGAGGCGAAGCCGGCCGAGGTGCAGAAGGCGGCCGATGCCGCGGCTGCGAGCCGGGCGCCGGGGGCGGGCGGGTCGAACCCCAATGCCGAGCCGGGAGCGCCCTACAAGATCAACACCTCGGCGTCGTCGAAGCTCACCAAGCCGCTGGCCGAGCAGCCGCGCACCATCGTCGCCATCCCCAAGGAGGTGATGGAGGACAAGGCGGCGACCTCCTTCCGCGAGTTGGTGCGGACCACGGCCGGCATCACGCTGGGGTCGGGCGAGGGCGGCAACCCGTTCGGCGACCGTGTCTTCATCCGCGGCTTCGACGCCCGCAACGACGTCTTCGTCGACGGGCAGCGCGACAGCGGCATCGCGGTGCGCGAGAACTTCGCCTCCGAGCAGGTCGAGATCCTCAAAGGGCCGGCGTCGACGGTGGCGGGGCGCGGCACCGCCGGCGGCGCGGTGAACATCGAGACCAAGAAGCCGTTCTTCGCCGACCACTACGAGGCGACGACGACGGTGGGCACCGACATGACCCGCCGCGTCGAGGTCGACGTCAACAAGAAGGTCGACGATGCCTTCGCCGTCCGCGCCACCGGCATGTGGCAGAACGCCGAGGTCGCCGGCCGCGATCACGGTCGCGACAACCGTTGGGGTGGGCTCCTCGCCGCGACGTGGCGGCCGAACGAGAACTTCAAGACGACGATCGACTGGTTTCACCTCGACATCGATCAGCTGCCGGACTACGGCGTGCCGATGTACAACAACAGGCCGATGACCGAATACGGGCTACCGCGCGGCACATACTTCGGCCTCGCCGCTCGCGACTACCTCCACTACAAGCAGGACATCGTCTCGGCGAAGACCGAGATCGCACTCGGCGACGACGCCAAGCTGACCAATCGGGTGCGGCTCGGCCGTTCCGACTACGACATGCTGTTGGCGAAGCCCGGGGCGGCGACCTACAACGCCGGCACCGGGCTCTATTCCGGTCGGTCGTCGACCACGGCGCATCTGCGCCAGAACCGCAGTGCCGCCACCAGCACAGACATCGAGTTCCACGGCGAGACCTTCGGCATGAAGCACACCTTCGTCGCCGGATTCGAGCTGATGCGCGAGGACATGCGGGTCGGGTCGAAGACCTGTTCGATCGGCTCGACCGGCGCGACGACCACCTGCACGCCGGCGGACGGCGTCACCTACTGGTCCTATGCCGACATCTTCAATTTCGACTTCTCCAGCCTGACGCCGGCCTCGACCTACACCACATCGCCGACGGCGACCGATGTCGGCATCGACACCAAGAGCCTCTACCTGCTCGATTCGATCGATCTCACTGATCGCCTCAAGCTCGATCTCGGGGCGCGCATCGACGACTTCACGGTCGAGCGTACCGGCGGCATCAGCCGTCACGACACGCTCGTCAACTGGAACGCGGCGCTGACCTGGAAGTTCTGGCGCGACGCCAACGTCTACGCCGCCTACGGCACCTCGGCCAATCCGATCGGCTCGGAACTCGACGTCACCAATGCGGCCTACGGCGGCATCGACGCGGCGACCTCGGCGCTCGCGCCGGAGCTCAACAAGTCCTGGGAGATCGGGACGAAGTGGCAGCTCTTCGATCGCAAGCTCCTCGCCTCGGCGGCGCTGTTTCGCACGGAGAAGGAGAACGCTCGCGAACGTGTCGGCAACACCTGGTCCGACCAGGGCGCCTATCGGGTGCAGGGCATCGAACTCAACCTCGCCGGCAACATCACCGATCGCTGGAGCGTCTTCGGCGGCGCGGTGTTCATGGACAGCGAGGTGACCAGGTCGCCGACCGCGGCGAATGTCGGCAAGCGGCTCGGTCGCAACGCCCACGAGACCTTCAACCTGCTCTCCAAGTACCGGCTCGCCGACGAGATCACCGTCGGCGGCGGCGCCACCTACAAGAGCCGGGTCTACGGCGGCACGCTGGCGGAGGCCGCTTGGTCGGTGCCGGGCGGCTGGCGCTTCGACGCGATGGCCGAGTGGCATCTGCGCAAGAACGTGACGCTCCGGGCCAACGTCAACAACCTCTTCGACAAGGTCCTCTACGAGACCCCCTACGAGAACGCGGCGCAATACGCCCACATCCAGCCGGGGCGGGTCGCCTACCTGTCGCTCAACGTCAAGTACTGACCGCCTCGGAGCGGCGCCGGGTCCTCCCCCGTGTCCGGCGCCGCTCCCCCCTCGCGCACGAGACATGCCGATGCTGATCACCATCGCCGACCTCTTGACCGCCGACGAGGTGGCGCATTGCCGGGGCGTCCTGGCGCGCGCGCCGTGGGTCGACGGGCGGGCGACCGCCGGGCCGATCTCGGCGGTGGTCAAGGCCAATCGGCAGGTCGAGCCGACCTCGCGGGAGGCGATCGAATGCGGCGAGGTGATCCTCGCGGCGCTCAATCGCAATCCGGATTTCCTGTCGGCGGCGCTGCCGCTGCGCATCCTGCCGCCGATGTTCAACGCCTACGGGCCGGGCGAGCACTTCGGCATCCATGTCGACAACGCCATCCGCAACGCGCCGGGCTCGCGCGAGCGCATCCGCACCGACGTGTCGACCACGGTGTTCCTGTCGGAGCCGGACGAGTACGAGGGCGGCGAGCTGACGGTGGAGACGCCGTTCGGGGTGCAGAGCGTCAAGCTCGCGGCGGGCCATGCGGTGGTCTATCCCTCGACGTCGCTGCACGAGGTGACGCCGGTCACGGCGGGCGAGCGCCTCGCCTCGTTCTTCTGGACGCAGAGCATGGTCCGCGACGAGGGCGAGCGGACGCTGCTCTTCGACCTCGATCAGACCATCCAGGATCTCAGACGGGCGCAGGGAGAGGAGGATCCTCATGCCGTGCGGCTCTCCTTCGTCTACCACAACCTCGTGCGCCGCTGGGCGGAGACGTGAGGAGGTCCCGATGATCGTTCTTCCGCGCCTGCCGGTGTTCGGCGCCGTCGCCACGCTGGTCGCCCTGTTCTCTGGCTCGGCCGCCGCCGCGACGCCGGGCGATCTGTCGCCGCTCGCCATGTTCCTCGGCGCCGACTGGGTGGTGAAGGGGGTGATGGGGCTGCTCGCCGCCGCCTCGCTCGCCTCGTGGACGATCTTCGTCGCCAAGTCTGTCGAGCTGCGATCGGCCAATCGCCACATCGCCGAGACCATCGAGGTGCTCACCCGTACGGCGCGGCTGTCGGACGCCTCGGAGGCCTTCGGCCACGACCACGGTCCGGGGCGGGCGATGCTCGACGCGGTCGCCCGCGAGATCGAACTCTCCGGGCCGGAGGTGGATCGTGCCGGGCTCGAGGAACGAGTCGCCTCGCGGCTCGCCCGGATCGAGGCGGCGGTGGCGAGCCGGATCTCGGCGGGGGTCGGCCTCGTCGGCACGGTCGGCTCGACTTCGCCCTTCGTCGGCCTGTTCGGCACCGTCTGGGGCATCATGAACAGCTTCGTCGGCATCGCCAAGTCGCAGACGACCAATCTCGCCGTGGTGGCGCCGGGGATCGCCGAGGCGCTGTTCGCCACGGCGATCGGCCTCGTCGCCGCGATCCCGGCGGTGGTGCTCTACAACCGGCTGGTCCGCTCGATCGGGCTCCATCGCAACGCGGTCGCCGACGCCGGCGCGGCGGTGCGGCGGATCCTGTCGCGCGAGCTCGATCGCGGCGCGGTGCGGCCCGTGCCGGTCGCGGCGCGCGCAGCGGAGTGACGGTGATGGCGGGCGGGCTCCTTCCCGGTTCGGGCGACGACCTCGGCGAGATGAGCGAGATCAACGTCACGCCGTTCATCGACGTGATGCTGGTGCTGCTGATCATCTTCATGGTGGCGGCGCCGCTCTCCACCGTCGATGCGCCGGTCGATCTGCCGGTCTCCACCGCCAGGCCCGAGCCGCGTCCCGACAAGCCGGTGTTCGTCACCCTGCGCGCCGATCTCTCCGTGCTGATCGGCGAGACGCCGGTGGCGGCGGAGACCTTCGAGGTCGAGATGGGACGGGCGACGAAATACGACTTCGGCAAACGGGTGTTCGTGCGCGCCGACAAGACGGTCTCCTATGGCGAGGTGACGCGGCTGATGAACATGCTGCGCGCCTCGGGGCACCTGAAGCTGGCGCTGGTCGGGCTGGAGGGCGCGGCAGTGTCGGCGTCGAGCCTCGGCGGGACGCAGGCGCCTCCCGGTCCGGCGGGAGGGGCGCCATGACCGCCGATCTCCTCGCCGATCCGGTGGCGCCGCGGCGCTGGGTGGCGGCCGGCCTCGCGGCGCTCCTCCTCCACGGCGCGCCGGCGGCCGCGACGATCGGGATCTTCCGAGCCGAGACGCGGATCTACGAGGACGTCGGCATGCAGGCGATCGCCGAGTTCGCCGACCTCTCGGAGGCGGCGGAGAAGAGCGACAGCGAGGCGGAGGCGGCCGAGGCGGAGGCGTCGCAGTCGACGCCGGAGGTGAAGAAGTCACTGTCGGCGGCGAGCGAGGACGACCTGCCGGAGACCGACGCCTCGACCCGGCGGCCGGACGATCCGGAACTGCTGCTCGCCGAGAAGAAGACCGTGGAACGCACCGATCAGGCGGCGGAGCAGCAGACCACCGAGGAGATGGCACCGTCGGAGAGCACCCGCGACAGCGCCGCCTCGCAGGCCGCGGCAGCGCCGTCGCCGACGATGCAGACCGCCTCGATCACCGCCGCGCCGGCCGAGGGCAGCGTTTCTGAGGCGCCACCGACGCCGGCCTCCTGGGCCAAGGCGGTGATGGCGCATCTCGGGCGCCACAAGCGCTATCCGCGCGAGGCGCGCTCGGAGGGCGTCGAGGGCGAGGCGCTGGTGGCGATCTCGATCGGCCGCGACGGGCGGGTGTTGGCGCGGACGCTGGCGCGCGGCGCCGGATCGGCGGCACTCGATCGGGCGGCGCTCGATCTCGTCGACCGCGCCGGGCTCCTGCCGGCGCTGCCGTCGAACTTCCTCGCCGACCGGATCGAGGTGGTAGTGCCGATCCGCTATCGGCTGAAGTCATGAGCCCGACGCCGTCGATCGTGGCCGAGGCGGACGACTTCGGCGCCGTGCCGGAGGGCGTCGTGGCACTCGCCGACTGGAGCGATCTCGCCCGGGCGCGGCTCTCCCCCGACCGCTGGGCCTATCTCGCCGGCCACGCCGGCGACGGCCACGCGGCGCGGCGCAACCGCGAGGCCTTCGAGCGTGCCGAGATCGTGCCGCGCGTGCTCCTCGACGACCGGGTCGTCGACACCGCGACGATGCTGCTCGGCCGGCGGATCGCCGTGCCGATGTTGGTCGCTCCCGTCGCCCATCAGGGGCTCTTCCACCCGATGGCGGAGCGGGCGAGCGCCATGGCGGCGGCGGCGGTCGAGACGATCTTCGTCGCCTCGACGCTGTCGACCCTGCCGCTCGAGGCGATCGCCGCCGCCGCGGACGGTGGCGGCCAGTGGTTCCAGCTCTACGTCCAACCGGATCGCGGTCTCACCGACGAACTCGTGGCCAGGGCCGAAGCCGCCGGGTACGAAGCGCTGGTGATCACCGTCGACGCGCCGGTGTTCGGCATTCGCAACGTCGAACAACGGGCCGGCTTCCGGCTGCCGCCGGAGCTGGCGCCGGGCAATCTCGCCGGCCGCGCTGCACCCGACACGGCGGGCGGCAGGATCGCCGCGCTTCTCGCCCATCGTCCCACCTGGGCCGACATCGAGCGGATCGCGGCGCTGACGCGGCTGCCGGTGATTCTCAAGGGCATCCTCGACGTCGACGACGCCGAGCGCGCGCTGGCGAGCGGGGCGGTCGGCGTGGTCGTCTCCAATCACGGCGGACGCGTCCTCGATCTCGCTCCGGCGGCGCTCGATCGGGTGACGCCGATCCGGGTGCGGCTGGGAGACGGGGCGCTCATTCTGATGGACGGCGGGGTGCGGCGCGGGTCGGAGGTCCGGGTGGCGCTCGACCGCGGTGCCGATGCGGTGATGGTCGGGCGGCCGCTGATCGAGGCGCTGGCGGTCGGTGGGCCCCTCGGCGTCGCCCATGCGTTGGGCACGCTGCGCGACGAGTTCGCCGTGACTCTCGCGCTCGCCGGTCGGCCGGCGCGCTGGGCGTCTCGATGAGGCGCGAAGACGCCGCCGCCCGCATCGGTGGCGGCCGATGCGGGCGGCGAGCGGCTTCGGAGGGACGCGGGGCGGTTCCCGCGTCGTCTCACTTCTTCTCGGTGATCGTCGCGGTTCCGTCGCCGGCGAACTTGATGGTGGCGTCGAGGAAGGCGACCGGCAGGTCGGCGGCGAACAGCTTGGCGGTGTCGTAGGCCTCACCCGAGCGAGCGCCGGTGCCGCAGATGAAGACGATCGGCTTGTCCTTGCCCATGGTGGCGAGCTTCTTCTCCAGCTCGCTCATCGGCACGTTGACCGCACCCTTGATGGTGCCGGCGGCGAACTCGTTGGCGTTGCGCACGTCGACGAGGACGATCGACGCCGGATCGGCCTTCCACGCCGCCTCGAACGAGGCGACGGTCACCGAACCCTTCTCCTTGCCGGGGACGAGCGCGGCCTTGGCCGGGGCGGCGGCGGGCGCGGCTCCGGTCGTCGGGGCGGCGGCGGCCGGACCGGCACCGTAGAGCTTCTCCCACTCCGGATAGCCTTCCGGGTAGGTCACCACGTTGGTGTAACCGAGCTTGCGGGCCTTGTCGGCCGATTGATCGGAGAGCACGCACTCGAGGCCGCCGCAGTAGTAGATGACCAGCGACGCCTTGTCGGCCGGCAGCTTGTCGACGTTCTTGTCGAACTCGGTGTCGGAGATCGCCAGCGCGGTCGGGATGACGCCCTTGTCGGTGACCCGCTTCGGACGGGCGTCGATCAGCGTGTAGGGCTGCTTCTCGTCCATCAGCTTCTTGATGTAGGCGCCGGAGACGGCGACCGGGCCACCCTTGACCTTCCAGTCGGGCATGCCCTCGGCATAGACCTCGATGGCGGAGTAGCCGAGCGCCTTGGCCTTCTTGGCGCTGTCGTGGGAGAGCATGCAGTCGAGGCCGCCGCAGTAGAAGATCAGTTTCGTCGCCTTGTCGGCCGGCAACTTGTCGACGGACTTGTCGAAGGCCGAGTCGGGGATGTTGATCGCGCCGGGGATGTGCCCCGGATCGTACTGGCGGGCGGCCGGGCGGCTGTCGACGATGGCGACGCCCTTCTTCGGCGGAATGGTCGCCTCGGCGCGGACCTTGTCGAAGGTGGTCAGCACCGAGAACCAGCCCTCCTTGGGCTGCAGCGCGGTCTGGGCGGCGGCCGGAATGGTCGGCAGCGCGACGAGGAGGCCGGCGGTGGCGGCGATCAGAGTGCCGACCAGGGCGAGATGCGTCGTTCTCATGGGTCTTCTCCCTGAAGTCCACGTCACAGGACGGTGAGTTTCTCGGTCGTCTCGTTCCAGCGGACGACCGCGTACCAGAGGGCGAGCAGGCTGAAGCCGATCGCCAGGGCGAGACCCCAGCCGCCGAGCATGTCGGGCAGGAAGGCCTGCCGACCGATGCCGGTCACTTCCCAGGTCTCGAGGTTGGTCTCGTCGATGGCGGTGAGACCGAGCTTCTTGAAGATCGCGGAGGCGATCGAGCCGATCCAGGCGAAGAAGGCCATCGCCACCCAGAGCTTGGCGTGGCCCTCGCCCATCCGCCACAGGGCGCCGGAGGCGCAGCCTCCGGCGAAGACCATGCCGAAGCCGAAGATCACGCCGCCGACGAGCGAGCCGACGAAGAAGGTCGGGGGAATGGCGACGTAGGGGTCGATCACCTTGGCGCGGAAGAGCAGCGCGGCGAGCGGCATGCCGACCGCCATGGCGAGGATCACCGCCTTGGTCATGGTGCCCTCGGCCGTCATGAAGGGCTCGCGGATCGAGCGGGCGAAGCACAGGCGCGAGCGGTGCATGACGAAGCCGATGGCGAAGCCGGCGGCGACGATGATCGCCCGCGACGCCACCTGTTTCTCCGGCGACGACCACCAGACGGTGCTCCAGGCGACGATACCGATCAGGATTGCGAGGCCGAGGATGGGATAGAGCCGCTTCACGCCCGCCGGGATCGGCGTCGGCATGGGCGCGGCGGTGCCCCATTCGATGTGGTCGAGCGTCCACAGCAGGACCTTGAGGCCGACCCAGGCGCCGGCGAGGAGGCCCGCCCACATGGCCCAGCCGGCGGGCGAGGAATGGACGACCGGATTGAAGAAACCGCCGGTGGTGCAGCCGCCGGCGAGCGCCGCGCCGATGCCCATCAGCGAACCGCCGAGCGCCGCCCAGACGTATTCGAGCTTCGGCGCCCGATTGGGCTGGAACTGGCCGGAGAGCAGCGCCGCGGTGAAGGCGCCGAGGACCAGCAGGATGTTCATCAGCGACATGCGATGGGCGAGGAAGCCTTCCTTGGCCTCGGCGATGCCGAGCAGGGGGGCGAGGCCGATCGCGGTGTTGATTCGGTCGCCCCAGTACTTCACGCCGCCGAAGACGCCCCAGAAGAGGCCGGTGGTCATCAGGGCGAGGATGATCAGCACCAGGAGGACGGCGCCGAAATAGGGGGACCATTCCTCGACGAAGATCTTCTTCCAGTCTTCGGTGAGGCCCGGGAAGCGGGTGGACGTATTGGAATTCATGATCTCTCTCCGCTCGGGCGCCCGGCATGCGGCGGAGGCCGCGCCGGGACGCACACCGCAGCGTCTCAGTTGCAGGAGGCGGGCTCGTCGCCGTCCTTGGCGCCGCGCATCAGGAAGGCGGCGACATCGGCGGTCAGATCCTCGTCGGCGACCTCGGCGAACTTCTCGGCCGCCTTGTTCGACGCCTTGATCTCGGCCCGATAGGCCTTGGAGAGGAAGCGGGAGACCTTGTCCTTACCCTTGGCGTGGGCGTCGGCCTTCATGTAATCGGCCCACTCCGCCTTGGTGCGGGTCGAGGGCGCGATCGAACCGACCGGTTCGGCGGCGTGGCAGGAGGTGCACACACTGCGATAGTAGATCCGCCCGCGCTTCCAGTCGGCATCATAGGCGGAGGCGGCCGTGGCGCCGAGGCAGAGCGCCGCGCAGGCCGTGGCGATGAGAGAGAGGCTCTTCTTCATGTCGTTTCCCCGTGGTCGGCCCGTTCGCCGAGGCGGATGCCTCACGAGAGGAGCGGCGGGGTCTGCGCTCGACGGTCGACGCTCACGCGTCGTCCTCCGGGGGCGGATCTCGTCTGCCGCGCTCTCGAACGATCGGGCAGATCTGAAATTCCTAATGTGCTCATATATGCGCCACCTGCGACCGGTCGACACCGTGACAACTCGCCGTGCGGATTGCTACGCAAATCGGAAGCAGGGCTTCCAATCTGTGGCGATCGGGTGGTCGGATTCTTTCCGGGGTGATCCGGCGCCGGCACCGGGGTCGACCGACGAGGCGGTGACCGCTCGCGAGCGATGCGGAATTCGTGTTCGCGACCGGCGGCGCGGCGCTCGTCACACGAGGCCGAGCGTGGCGGTGGCGACGACCAGATAGCGCCCGAGCTTGGCGAGGGTGACGAGGAGCAGGAAGACCGGGAGAGGTTCGCGCAGCACACCCGCGACGACGGTCAGCGGATCCCCGACGATCGGCACCCAACTGGCGAGCAGCGACCACTTGCCCCAACGCCGATACCAGCGGGTCGCCGATTCGAGATCGGCCTCCCTCACCGGAAACCAGCGGTGATGCCGCAGGCGATCGATGCCGCGGCCGAGGAGCCAGTTGATCACCGAGCCGAGAATGTTGCCGACCGAGGCCACCCCGACGAGGGCCCAGGGCGGCTGGTTGCCGGCGAGCAGTAGCGCCACCAGCGCCGCCTCCGACTGGGCCGGCAGGATGGTCGCGGCGACGAGCGCGGTCAGGAACAGGCCGGTGTAGCTGACGAAATCCACTCTCGGGCTCCCGGTCGTCGGGTCTGCGCCGCTCGTTGGGGCTCCTCGATCGACTCGTGGGATCAGAGGCGATCGGGCCGGGCCGTCGCAGCGCTCCGACACGTCGGGGCGGTGCTCTTCCGGTGTCGCCGCAGGTCGGGAGATCCGAGCGATGGATGGAGTCGTGGTGGTGGAATGGTGGGCGTGACAGGGATCGAACCTGTGACCCCTACGATGTCAACGTAGTGCTCTCCCGCTGAGCTACACGCCCGAAACCACTCGGTGCCGCCCAACGGGATCGGGCGGCGGGGTCGGTCTATAACGGGGTTCCCCCCGTCGCGCAAGCCCGGATGTCGCACCTGTGGACGAAGAATCGTCCCGGCGCGACGAGCCCGCGGAAAACCGCCGTCAGGCGGCCAGCAGCTTCTCGACCTCGCGCACGAGGTCGCGCAGGTGGAAGGGCTTGGAGAGCACCTTGGCGTCCTTCGGGGCCTGGCTGTCGGGGTTGAGCGCGACGGCGGCGAAGCCGGTGATGAACATCACCTTGAGGTCGGGATCGAGCTGGGTGGCGCGGCGGGCGAGCTCGATGCCGTCCATCTCGGGCATGACGATGTCGGTGAGGAGCAGGGTGAAGGGCTCCTCGCGCAGGCGCTCGTAGGCACTCTTGCCGTTGTCGTAGGAGACGACGTCGTAGCCGGCGTTGGCAAGCGCCTTGGCCAGGAAACGACGCATGTCGTTGTCGTCCTCGGCGAGGATGATGCGCGCCATCGGGTCCATTCGATTTCTCTTTCCGGGTGTCTTCTGCGGGTCGCCCCATTGAGCAGGATCGCGGTAAAAATAGGGTGAAATCGCGACGGATTCTCCATGCGGCGGCGACACGGCGGTGCCGCGCGGTGGACAGGGTCGGCCGACGCGGGGCAACATGGGGGCCGAACGGCCGCTCCGGGCGGCCGGAAACGGCGGTCTCGGGCGGATCGGGTGGAAGCGGCGGGAGGAGCGGAGCGCTTGATCGGAGCTGTGGACGACATGCGGATCGTCGAGGGGTTCGAGACCGAGCCGCCGGTCGATCTCCTTTGGCCGGAGCGTGTCGCCGCGCCCTGTCTCCTCGGCAGCCCGCATTCGGGCCGGTACTATCCGCGCGACTTCCTCGCGATGTCGCGCCTCGACGGGCTGGCGATCCGGCGCTCCGAGGACGCCTTCGTCGACCAGCTCTGTACGACCGCGGCGGCCGGGCGGTTGCCGGTGCTGGCGGCGCGTTTCCCCCGCGCCTGGCTCGACGCCAATCGCGAGCGGCTGGAGCTCGATCCGCGGATGTTCACCGGATCGCTGCCGGAGGGGGCCAACACCCGTTCGACCCGGGTCGCGGGCGGGCTCGGCACCATCCCGCGGATCGTCACCGAGAAGGACGACATCTATCGCGGGCCGATCCCGATCGAAGAGGCGATGCAGCGGATCGCGCTCGCCTACGAGCCCTACCACGCGACGCTGAGGCGGGCGCTGACCCGGCTCCATGCCGAATTCGGCTTCGCGGTGCTGATCGACTGTCATTCGATGCCGTCGTCGCAGAAGACCGGCGGGGCCGACATCGTGCTCGGCGACCGGCACGGCGCGAGTTGTCATCCGGCGCTGATGGACGTCGCCTCGGCGCTGCTGCGCGAGGCGGGCTACAGGGTGGCGCGCAACAAGCCCTATGCCGGCGGCTACGTCACCGAGACCTATGGTCGGCCGGAGCGCGGCCTGCACGCGCTGCAGATCGAGATCTCGCGCGGGCTCTATCTCGACGAGGCGCGGATCACCAAGACGGCGGGCTTCGCCACGCTCTCGGCCGACTTCGCCGCCTTCGTCGGCCAGTTGGTCGACGGCTTCGCCATGGTCTTCGACGACCTGCGCTCGGCGGCGGAATGAGTCGCGCCGCCGCGGTCGCGTCCGGTGGCCATCTTCTCGCAGTGCGGTAGAAAAAAGAACGGGCCGCGCCAGGGAAGGCAGCGGCCCGAAGTGGGTATTTCAGGGAGGAAACGCCCAGAAGGGCCACGCGGCGACGATGAACATCACCGCGATGCAGTAGAGATTATATTGCGACGCACAAAAGTCAAGAGCTGCATCGCAACAAAGTCGAGGCGGCGGAGCGGGCCGTCGGCGCGATGCCGCGGGGCGGGGGCTCGTGCGGACTTGCAATGGGTCGGTCGGCGGCGCATTCCTCGGGCCTCGTCTTCCCTGCCGCAGGATCGACCGATGACCACGCCTGCCCATGCCGACACTCTCGTCGCCTTCCTCGACGAACTCGCCGACGTCTCGGGGCGGGCGATCCTGCCCTACTTCCGCCAGCGCCTCGACATCGAGAACAAGCTCGGGGGCGGCGACTTCGATCCGGTCACGGTCGCCGATCGGGCGGCGGAGGAGGCGATGCGACGGCTGATCGGCGAGCGCCATCCCGATCACGGCATCCTCGGCGAGGAATACGGTCGTGAGCGCGAGGACGCCGAGCACGTCTGGGTGCTCGATCCGATCGACGGGACGCGGGCCTTCATCTCCGGTCTGCCGGTGTGGGGGACGCTGATCGGGCTGAAGCGCGACGGCCGGCCGGTGCTCGGCACCATGCATCAGCCCTTCACCCGCGAGCGCTTCACCGGCGACGGCCACAAGGCGTGGTATCGCGGGCCGGACGGGGTCAAGGCGCTGAAGACGCGGCCCTGCGCTTCGATCGAGGAGGCGGTGCTGTTCACCACCACCCCGGCGATGCTCAAGGGCGACGACCGGGCGGCCTACGACCGGGTCGAATCACGCGTCCGGTTGGCGCGCTACGGGGTCGACTGCTACGCCTACTGCATGGTCGCCAGCGGCTTCGTCGACGTGGTGATCGAGGCCGGTCTCCAACCCTACGACATCGTCGCCCTGATCCCGGTGATCGAGGGCGCCGGCGGCGTCGTCACCTCCTGGGACGGCGGCAGCCCCGTCGACGGCGGGCGCATCGTCGCTTCCGGCGACCGGCGTCTCCACGAGAGGGTGATCGAGCTCCTCGCCGGCCGCGACTGAGGCCTCGGGCGACGTAGCCTCGACGGGGGGCGGCGGTTCCGCGGGTCCTTCGTCCGGCGCCACCTCGACGGCGACCGGCGGGGCGGCGGGCTCCTCGTGCGGTGCGGTCTCGACGGCGGGCGGGGGCGTGGTCGGCGCCTCCTGCGGGCTCTCTGCTTCGGATCCCGTGGCTTCTGCCGCCAGTGTCGCAGCCGCAGTCGTGACGATCGCCATCGCGAGCGGCGCCGATGCGTCGGCGGGCGCGGGGACAGGCGTCTCGGACGCCGGCTCGACGACGGGCTCGGGCCTCGGTGCCGGGGCGCCGATGCGGGCCGGGGGCTCGACCGGCGGAGCTGTGCTGCCGGGGACGAAGGCGTCGAAGGCGGCCCAGAACTGCTCGCGGTAGCGATCGCGCTCCTGCAGGAGCTCGTGGCGGGCGCCGGGGACGACCAGATGATCGGTGGTGGCGGTGCGGGTCGAGAAGGTCTCGATGGCGCGGTTGGAGACGACGACATCGCCGCCGCAGGAGAAGATCAGGGTCGGTAGACGCCAGGCCTCCAGCGCCTCGGGGGCGAAGACGCGGTCCATGGCGTCGAAGGCGGCGGCGAGCCAGCCGACGGTGGGCGAGCCGATCGCCAGTTCCGGGTGGCGATAGGACATCTCGGCGCCGCGGGCGTGGCGAACCGGGTCCGAGGTCAGGAAGTTCTGCTCGAAGGGGGTGGTGTGGATCGGCGTGGCGCCGCCGCCGGGCACCCAGTCGCGGCCCATGCCGAGCGTGCGCATCGTCCGGGCGAGAGCACGGGCGACGCCCTCGCGCGGGCCGACCGTCCCGAGACCGAGGAAGGGGGCGGTGAGGACGAGGCGGCGGACGTCGCGGGCGAGGCGCGGGCCGTTGGCGACCGCGACGAGGCCGCCGGTCGAATGCGCCAGCACGTACCAGGGCTTGGGGTAGGCCGGGGCGACGAGGCGCAACACCGCGTCGAGATCGAAGTCGTAGGCGGCCATGGTCGAGACATGGCCCTTGCGGGGATGGCCGGCGAGGCGTTGCGACCCGCCCTGGCCGCGCCAGTCGAAGGTGACGACCGCGAGGCCACGGGCCTGGAGGTCGCGGATGGTCTCGAAGTAGCACTCGACGTATTCGGCGCGGCCCTGGAGCAGGATCACGGTGCCACGCGGGCGGGGCGCCTCGAACCCGGCCCAGCGCAGGCGGACGCCGTCGGCGGCGGCGACGATACCGCAACGGGCGCCGGGCGGGACCGGGGAGTCGGGAGGCTCGATCAGGTGGTCGACGACGTCCATCCGGCTCTCCCCGAGCTGCGAGGGCGGCGAATCGGCGGCCGACGGCGGGTATCGGCGCTCCCTTCCGAGATAGCGCGACGCGGGCGGGCGGACAACCGAAGCGGTGGGTTCGGCGGGACGTGAGGAAATGCGTTTTGCCCCTCTTGAAAGACGTCGGAGGCCTTCCCAACTCATGGAACGTGGATGCCGCAAGGATCCACGACGAATTCGCGGCCTTCGGCCTGCCGTGGGACGTGCCCGATGGGGCGTCCGAGCGGTCGTTGGCGAGACGTGACTTCGTCCAGCGTCGTCGCTCACCGTTTCGGAGGACACATCATGCGTATCGACTTCTCTCCGCTCTATCGTTCCACCGTCGGATTCGACCGTCTGTTCTCGCTGATGGACGCCATGGGCGCCTCGGAGACTTCGCAGCCGAGCTATCCGCCCTACAATATCGAGCGGACCGGCGAGAACGCCTATCGCATCACCATGGCCGTCGCCGGCTTCGGCGAGGCGGACCTCGGGCTCGAGGTCAAGGAAGGAACCCTGATGGTGAAGGGCGACAAGGCCGCGGCCGAGGACAACAAGGAACTGCTCTATCGCGGCATCGCGTCGCGCAGCTTCGAACGTCGCTTCCAACTCGCCGATCACGTCGTCGTCAACGGCGCTCGGCTCGAGAACGGGCTCCTGCACATCGATCTGGTGCGCGAGATCCCCGAGGCGATGAAGCCGCGCCGCATCCCGATCACCGCTCCGGCCGCCTCTCGGACGATCGAGGCGCCGACGACCCCCACGGCGACGACGGCGGAAGCCGCCTGAGCCCGGAAGACCAGAACCCGCGCCGGACCCTCCCCAAGCCCCCGTTGTCCGGCCGCGGAGAGCCCGATCGCCCCCCGATCGGACGCCCCGGAGCCGCCCCGCTCGTCGCAAGACGGGCGGGGCGGTCTTCTTTTCCGGCCACGGGGTGTCGCGCCGCGTGCGACCCCGATGCGTTGCGGAAGAGGTTCACGTTGCAGCGCGAAGCGGGTATGGGTGCGGACGCGCCGGGGTGCCGGCGCTCGTCATCGATCGCGCGAGGCCCGTCCCTTGATCCGTCACGTCGTCTTCTTCTCGGTCCGTGATCCCGCCGATCTCGATCGCGTCGAGGCCGGGTTGAAGCTGCTCGAGGCCAATCCGCACGCGCTCCGTCTCGCCGTCCGCCGCAATCTCCGGCGCGACGGCCTGTCGGGCGAGGTCGATCTCGTCGTCTACGGCGAGTTTTCCGACGAGGCCGCTCTCGCCGCCTACAAGGCCCATCCGAGTTACGAGCAGTCGATCGCAGTGGTGCGGCCGCTGCGCGACCTTCGGATCGCGGCGGATTTCCGTTTGGATTGAAGGGTGATCGTAGGGTGCGCCGAGCGTGAGTGAGGTGCACCGGCGGCGTCGGCGCGAGGCGCTGCCTCGACCCCTGTCCGTGGGAACGGTGCAGTTCGCTTCGCTCTCCGCACCCTACGAGACCACCGCCGCCGACGCGTCCGCCAATGCCGCCAGGAAGGCGTCGACGTCCGTCTCCGTCGTGGCGAAGCTCGCCACCAGACGGTAGAGACCCTCGCCCTCGGCCGGGCGGTCCTCGGGGGCGAGGCCAGTGGTCGACCAGTCGTAGAAGCGGCTGCCTGCGGCGGTGAGCCGGGCGGCGGTCTCCGGCGTCATGACGACGAAGACCTCGTTGGCCTCCGGTTCCCAGGCGAGCCGGGCGGCGGTCGCGGCGCGGATCCCGGCGGCGAGGCGGTCGGCCATGGCGTTGGCGTGGGCGGCGAGGTCGAGCCAATGGCCGCCGTCGAGCCAGGCCTCGAACTGGGCGGCGACCCACCGGTGCTTGGAGATCAGTTGGCCGGCGCGCTTGCGGCGGAAGGCCAGTTCCTCGCGCTTCTCCGGATGGAACGAGACGATCGCCTCGGCCATCAGGCAGCCGCCCTTGGTGGCGCCGAAGGAGAGGACGTCGACGCCGGCCTTCCAGGTGATCTCGGCGAGCGAGCAACCGAGCCGGGCGACGGCATTGGCGAGGCGGGCACCGTCCATGTGGAGGGCGAGGCCGTGGGCGTGGGCGATGCTCGCGAGGGCGGTGACCTCGGCGACCGAATAGATCCGGCCACACTCGTTGGCCTGGGTGATCGACAGCACCGTCGGTCTGCCGTGGTGGACGCCGACCGGCCAGTCGGCGAGGCGACGGGCGAGGTCGGCGGCGGCGAGTTTGCCGAGGCGACCGGGGAGGGTCGCGGTGCGGGTGCCGGCGAAGAACTCCGGGGCACCGCATTCGTCGACGGCGAGATGGCCCTCGGCGTGGATGAGGAGCTGGCCCCAGGGGGGTGAGAAGGCGGCGACGGAGAGGGCGTTGGCGGCGGTGCCGGTCGCCACCAGGAAGACGTCGACCTCGCGCTCGAAGGCCTCGGCGAAGCGGACCCCGAGCCGGCGGGTGACCTCGTCGTCGCCATAGGCGGGGAGGGGGCCGGTCGATCCGGTGGTGGTGAGGGCCGCGAGCACCTTCGGCGAGGCGCCGGCCCAGTTGTCGGAAGCGAAGATCATGATGCGACCCTCGCACCGGCGCGGGGGCGGCGCAAGTCGCGAGCGGAGCGATCGACCGGATCGCGATCCCGCGTCCAGACGACGCATCTGCGGGCGAAATGGTCGAATCTCGAGCAGAGGCCGGAAAACTGCCGCTTGCGAGGATTTCCAAATTCTGCGATGTTCCGCTCGGACGAAATAGGACAGCATTATTGACCTATTTCGACAAGACGAGCGAAAAACGGCGGAAAACTGCGGTTTTGTCTCTCGCATCCGCAGCCTCACCGGGGTTCCGGCGGTGACCCCTCCCCTGCGGGAGGCGTTTCGGCCCGGATCCTGCGAAAGGCGGCGGGCCCTGACGAGTGGGCCTCTCGTCGGCATGGAAGCCTCGCCCGTCGCCTCGCGAGAGGTCGCGGCCGGGGCCGATGTCGTCGGAGCGACCAGAAGACACGAGCCGCGCCCAGCGCGGCGAAACGCGAGGATGGATCCCATGGAACGGATCTCGTCGGAAGGCTTCCCGAGCATCGAGGCTCAGGCGGCGACCCACATTCCCGAGACCGCGTCGGCTCAGTCGACGGTGGCCACGCGCCCGGCTCTGCCGCCGGCGCAGGGCATGTTCGACCCGAACGAGAACCGCGACGCGTGCGGCGTCGGCTTCGTCGCCGACCTCAAGGGCCGAAAGTCCCATGCGATCGTCAAGGACGCGCTCTACGTGCTCGAGAACCTCGAGCATCGCGGCGCCGTCGGTGCCGATCCGCTGATGGGCGACGGTGCCGGCATCCTGGTGCAGATCCCGCACGCGTTCTTCGCCGCCAAGTGCGCCGAGCTCGGCATCACCCTGCCGGAACCGGGCAAGTACGCCATCGGCCAGTTCTTCCTGCCGCGCGACGCCGCCGAGCGCGAGCGGGCGATCGGCATCATCGAGCGCTGCGTCACCGGCGAGGGCATGAGCGTGCTCGGCTGGCGCGACGTGCCGGTCGACAACTCGAAGCTCTCCGAGGGCGTCAAGGCGACCGAGCCGGTCCACCGTCAGGTCTTCGTCGGCTGCACCTCCGCCTTCGCCGATCAGGACGCCTTCGAGCGCAAGCTCTACATCGCCCGCAAGCTCCTGTCCGGCGAGGTCTACGAGGCCGACTGGAACGGCGCCACCAAGCGCGATCTCGATGCCTTCTACGTGGTGAGCTTCTCCAGCCGCACCATCGTCTACAAGGGCATGTTCCTCAGCTATCAGGTCGCGGCCTACTATCCCGACCTCGCCGACCCGCGCTTCGTCTCGGCGCTGGCGCTCGTCCATCAGCGCTTCTCGACCAACACCTTCCCGTCGTGGAAGCTCGCCCATCCCTACCGGATGGTCGCCCACAACGGCGAGATCAACACCCTGCGCGGCAACGTCAACTGGATGTATGCCCGGCAGGCGACCACCACGTCGGAGAAGTTCGGCGAGGACATCGAGAAGATCTGGCCGATCTCCTACGAGGGGCAGTCGGACACCGCCTGCTTCGACAACGCGCTCGAGTTCCTGGTGCAGGGCGGCTATTCGCTGGCCCACGCCATGATGACGCTCATCCCCGAGGCCTGGGCCGGCAACCAGGTGATGGACGAGGAGCGCAAGGCCTTCTACGAGTACCACGCCGCGATCATGGAGCCGTGGGACGGCCCGGCGGCGGTGTGCTTCACCGACGGCCGCCAGATCGGCGCCACCCTCGACCGCAACGGCCTGCGTCCGGCCCGCTACATCGTCACCGACGACGACCGCGTCATCCTCGCCTCGGAGGCCGGCACGCTGCCGGTGCCGGAGGAGAAGATCGTCGCCAAGTGGCGCCTGCAGCCGGGCAAGATGCTGCTGATCGACATGGAGGCGGGCCGCATCGTCGCCGACGAGGAGATCAAGCACTCGATCGCCGGGGCCCACCCCTACGCCGAATGGATCGAGAAGACCCAGCTGGTGCTCGAGGACCTGCCGGAGGTGGAAGCGCGGGCGCCGATGACGCTCGAGAGCCTCACCGACCTGCAGCAGGCCTTCGGCTACACCCAGGAGGACCTCAAGATCCTGCTGCCGCCGATGGCGGTGACCGGTCAGGAAGCGGTCGGCTCGATGGGCACCGACACGCCGATCTCGGCGCTGTCGGACAAGTCGAAGCTGCTCTACACCTACTTCAAGCAGAACTTCGCCCAGGTGACGAACCCGCCGATCGATCCGATCCGCGAGGAGCTCGTCATGAGCCTCGTGTCGTTCATCGGGCCCCGGCCGAACCTCTTCGACCTCGAGGGGGCCGAGGCGCAGAAGCGTCTCGAGGTGCGTCAGCCGATCCTCACCAACGAGGATCTGGAGAAGATCCGCACCATCGGCGACAACGAGGACTCGGGCTTCAAGTCGATCACCATCGACATCACCTATCCGGCGGCCAACGGCGCGGCGGGCATGCGCCCGGCGCTCGAGGCGATCTGCATCCAGGCGGAAGCCGCGGTGCGCATCTCCGCCACCGGTCAGGTCTACAACATCATCGTGCTCTCCGACCGCATGGTCGGGCGCCAGCGCATCGCCATTCCGGCGCTGCTCGCCACCGCCGCCGTGCATCATCACCTGATCCGCAAGGGGCTCAGGACCCGCGCCGGTCTGGTCGTGGAGTCGGGCGAGCCGCGCGAGATGCATCACTTCGCCTGTCTCGCCGGTTACGGCGCCGAGGCGATCAACCCCTATCTCGCCTTCGACACGCTGATCGCGATGAAGGCGCAGTTCCCGGACGACGTCGACGAGCACGAGATCGTCTACCGCTACATCAAGTCGATCGGTAAGGGTCTGCTCAAGGTCATGTCCAAGATGGGCATCTCGACCTATCAGTCCTATTGCGGCGCCCAGATCTTCGACGCGGTCGGCCTCAAGGCCGAGTTCGTCAAGCAGTTCTTCCTGGGCACCGCGACCAAGATCGAGGGCGTCGGTCTCAGCCAGATCGCCAAGGAGACGGTCGACCGTCACGCCAAGGCCTTCGGCGCCGATCCGGTGCTGGCCAACATGCTCGAGGTCGGCGGCGAGTACGCCCAGCGCATGCGCGGCGAGGCGCACGTGTGGACCGGCGGCACCATCGCCGGCCTGCAGCATGCGGTGCGCAAGAACTCGTTCGAGACCTTCCAGGCGGAGTTCTCCAAGCCGATCGACGAGCAGAACGAGCGCTACACCACCATCCGCGGCCTGTTCCGCATCAAGTCGGCGGAGGAGATCGGCCAGACCGCGATCCCGCTCGACGAGGTCGAGCCGGCGGCGGAGATCGTCAAGCGCTTCGCCACCGGTGCGATGTCCTACGGCTCGATCAGCCGCGAGGCGCACACCACGCTCGCCATCGCGATGAACCGCATCGGCGGCCGGTCGAACACCGGTGAGGGCGGCGAGGAGGCGGATCGCTTCGTGCCGCTCGCCAACGGCGACAGCCTGCGCTCGGCGATCAAGCAGGTCGCCTCGGGCCGCTTCGGCGTCACCACCGAGTATCTGGTCAACTCCGACCAGATGCAGATCAAGATGGCGCAGGGTGCCAAGCCCGGCGAAGGCGGTCAGCTGCCCGGCCACAAGGTCGACGCGGTGATCGGCAAGGTGCGTCACGCCACCCCGGGCGTGCAGCTCATCTCGCCGCCGCCGCACCACGACATCTACTCGATCGAAGATCTGGCGCAGCTGATCTTCGACCTGAAGAACGTCAACCCGACCGGCGAAGTGTCGGTGAAGCTCGTCTCGGAAGTCGGCGTCGGCACGGTCGCCGCCGGCGTCGCCAAGGCGCGCGCCGACCACATCACCATCTCCGGCTTCGAGGGCGGCACCGGCGCCTCGCCGCTCACCTCGATCAAGCATGCGGGTTCGCCGTGGGAGATCGGTCTGGCCGAGACCCAGCAGACGCTGGTGATCAACGGCCTGCGCTCGCGCGTCGAGCTGCAGGTCGACGGCGGTGTGCGCACCGGTCGTGACGTGGTGGTCGGCGCGCTGCTCGGTGCCGACGGCTTCGGCTTCGCCACCGCGCCGCTGATCGCGGCCGGCTGTCTGATGATGCGCAAGTGTCACCTGAACACCTGTCCGGTGGGCATCGCCACCCAGGATCCGGTGCTGAGGAAGCGCTTCCTCGGTCAGCCGGAGCACGTCATCAACTACTTCTTCTTCGTCGCCGAAGAGGTGCGCCGCCTGTTGGCGTCGATGGGCTTCCGCAAGCTCTCCGATATCACCGGCCGCACCGACCTGCTCGACAAGAAGGCGGCGATCGCCCACTGGAAGGCCAAGGGTCTCGACTTCGCCCGTCTGTTCTACGCCCCGAAGGCGGAGGCCGACGAGCGTCGCCATACCATGCGCCAGAGCCACCCGATCGACACGGTGCTCGACCGCAAGCTGATCGCGGAGGCCGCTCCGGCGCTCGAGGCGAAGCAGCCGGTGCGGATCGAGACGGCGGTCAAGAACGTCGACCGGTCGGTCGGTGCGATGCTGTCGGGTGCGGTGGCCAAGCGCTTCGGCCATGTCGGTCTGCCGGAAGACACGATCCATGTGACCCTCACCGGCACGGCGGGTCAGTCGTTCGGTGCCTGGGCGGCGCGCGGCGTGACGCTCGAGCTGGTCGGTGACGCCAACGACTACGTCGGCAAGGGCCTGTCGGGCGGCCGCCTGATCGTCAAGCCGAACCCGGTCTCCAAGATCGTGCCGGAGAAGTCGATCATCGTCGGCAACACCGTGCTCTACGGGGCGGTCGAGGGCGAATGCTACTTCCGTGGCTTCGCCGGCGAGCGCTTCGCGGTCCGCAACTCGGGCGCCATCGCGGTGGTCGAGGGCGTGGGCGACCACGGCTGCGAGTACATGACCGGCGGCATCGTCGTGGTGCTCGGTCCGACGGGCCGCAACTTCGGCGCCGGCATGTCGGGCGGCATCGCCTACGTGCTCGACGAGGACGGCTCGTTCGGCAAGCGGGTCAACCTGTCGATGGTCGAGCTCGAGCCGGTGCCGGAAGAGGACATCCTGCTCGAGAAGCTGCACCACCAGGGCGGCGACCTCGACTTCAAGGGCAAGGTCGACGTCTCCGGCGACATGACCCGTCACGACGACGAGCGCCTGTGGCAGCTCATCTCCAGCCACCTCCACTGGACGGGCTCGGCCCGCGCCAAGGAGATCCTGGAGCACTGGGAGGTCTTCCGGCCGAAGTTCGTCAAGGTCATGCCGGTCGAGTACCGCAAGGCGCTCGAGAAGATGAAGCAGCAGCGTCAGGCGGCGGAGTGATCCGCGCCGCGTAACCGATGGAGGCGGGGGACCCCGCCTCCGCCCCGGACATCCCCCGGTCGCAGCCCCCTCCGACGCGAGGCATCGAGGCGAGTGCGGCGAACCGGACAGAGACCCGATACGGAGACACCCATGGGCAAGGTCACCGGCTTTCTCGAGTACGACCGCCAGGAGCTGAAGTACCAGCCGGCGGCGGACCGCATCCGCCACTACAAGGAGTTCACCCTGCCGCTCGGCGACGCCGACGTGGAACGTCAGGCGGCGCGCTGCATGGAATGCGGCGTGCCCTACTGCCACCGCGGCTGCCCGGTGAACAACCAGATCCCCGACTGGAACGATCTGGTCTACAACGGCGACTTCGAGACGGCGGCGAAGAACCTGCACTCGACCAACAACTTCCCGGACTTCACCGGCCGCATCTGCCCGGCTCCCTGCGAGGCGGCGTGCACTCTCAACCTCTTCGACGCGCCGGTCACCATCAAGACCATCGAGGCGACGATCTCGGAGAAGGGCTGGGAGAACGGCTGGATCCAGCCGGAGCCGCCGAAGGCGAAGACGGGCAAGAAGGTCGCGGTGGTCGGCGCCGGCCCGGCGGGTCTCGCGGCGGCGCAGCAGCTCGCCCGCGTCGGCCACGAGGTCCACGTCTACGAGAAGAACGCCAAGGCCGGCGGCCTGCTGCGCTACGGCATCCCCGACTTCAAGCTCGACAAGGGCGTGGTCGAACGCCGCGTCCAGCAGCTCGTCGCCGAGGGCGTCGTCTTCCACTACAACACCACGGTCGGGCTCGACGTTCAGGCCAAGGATCTGGTCGACGGCCATGACGCGGTCATCCTGACCGGCGGCGCCGAGAAGCCGCGCGATCTGCCGGCCCCGGGCCGCGAGCTCTCGGGCATCCACTTCGCCATGGAGTTCCTGCCGCAGCAGAACCGTCGCGTCTCCGACGAGCCGCTCGGCGAAGTGGCGCCGATCCTCGCCGGCGGCAAGAACGTCGTGGTCATCGGCGGTGGCGACACCGGTTCGGACTGCATCGGCACCTCGGTGCGCCAGGGCGCGCTCAAGGTGACGCAGCTCGAGATCATGCCGCGTCCGCCCGAGAAGGAGGACAAGCTCGCCACCTGGCCGAACTGGCCGATCAAGCTCCGCACCTCGTCGTCGCACGACGAGGGCTCGGAGCGGCTGTTCGGGGTCACCGCGACGCGCTTCGAGGGTGTCGACGGTCGGGTCACCGAGGTGCACATCGCTCAGGTCGACGGCAAGTTCCAGCCGATCCCGGGCACCGAGCAGGTGCTCAAGGCCGATCTGGTGCTGCTCGCCATGGGCTTCGTGTCGCCGGTGCACGAGGGGCTCATCGACGCCCTCGGCGTCGCCAAGGACGGTCGCGGCAACGTCGCGGCAACGGAAGACGACTACAAGACCTCGATCCCGAAGGTCTTCGCCGCCGGCGACATGCGCCGCGGTCAGTCGCTGGTCGTCTGGGCGATCCGCGAGGGCCGTCAGGCGGCGCGCTCGGTCGACCTGTTCCTGATGGGCAAGACCGAACTGCCGCGCTGACGGATCGGTCGCAAGCGAATGAAGACGGCGCGTCCCATGGGGCGCGCCGTCGGCGTTTCGGGGGGAGCGGCCGGATCGCCGGTCCGTTCGACCCTCACGGCGTGCGGCGGACGATGTCGTCGACGCGGCCGGTGGGCGGATCGATCGGCAGGCCTTCGACGAGGCGGCGGTGGGCCGGGGTCGCGGCGAGTGGGAAGCCGCCGGGCAGGTTCACGACCGCGCGAGCCTGTCCGGGGGCGCCGGCGAGGCCGCTCTCCGCATCGGGGCCGACGGCGCGGCCGAGGGGGATGACCGGTCCGACGACCGTCCAGGGGGCGGGCGGCAGTGGCGGCGGGCCGGCGACGATCGCCTCTTCCGCCTTCGGCTCGATACGCGGTTCCTCGGGCACGGAGACGATCGCCGGGACGGTGTCGCCGCGCATCATCTTGCGGATCTCGAGTTCGACGAAGAAGGCGAGTTTCCGCTGACCGGAGCGGGTGAAGAGGATGCCGTCGTTGGCGCGCAGCCGCTTCAGCTGACCCTCGAGGTCGGGACCCATCGGGGTGTAATGGCCCTCCTCGTCGGTGAAGGCGTCCCAGATGTCGACGAAGCCGCCGGCGGCGGCCTGGACGCGCGGGCGGGCCATGTCGTTGAGCGAGGAGAGGAAGGCGGCATAGGCGGCGCGGGCCGTCGGCTTGCGGTCGGCGTCGGCGGTGGGCGGCAGACCGACCCACCAGAAGGGCTTGCCGGTCGCTCTGATCTGGGCGATCAGGCGATCGAGCCGCTCGCCGTAGACCCGGTTCCAGTCCTCGCCGGCGATCTCCAGGCCCTTGGTACCGGGGGCGGCGATGGTCTGATAGTCGTTGACGCCGAGCATGACGACGACGAAGTCGAACTTGTTCTCGGCGAGGACCTTCTGCGCCAGCGTGCTCCATTCGCCTTCGCCGTCGCGGGCGAGGCCGGAACTGGCGCGGGCCTTCGAGAGGATCACCAGCGAGGGATCTTCGGCGAAGGCCATCTGTAGGCCGGTGGCCAGGCCCTGGGCCTCGATGTCGCCGATCACCAGCAGGGTCTGGGCGTCGGGGTTCTTCGGCACCTCGACGATCTTGGGCTCGACCTTCTTCTTCTGCTGGGCGAGCGGGTCGACGACGGGCGGCATCGGCGCTGCAGGGCGCTGGGGGGCGCCGAAGAGGGCGCGAAAGAAGCCGCCGATCGGGTCGTTCTGGGCCGATGCGGGCGTCGTCGCCACGAGGGCGGCGAGGATCGCCACCAGCCCCAGGATCAGAAACGTCCGCAGCCCACGCATGTCCGCCCATCCTCGACGCCGCAGCCGCCGCCGGGCCATGGATTCGTCACCTGCCAGTCTAGAGCAGAATCGGGCGAAATCGGTACCGAGTCCTGCGGGGCGGGGTGGCCGGCGATGCGGTCAGCCGCCGCGCAGGCGGGCGAGGACCTTGTCGGAGGGATAGCCGTCGGCCGGCTGCATGCCGATCGACTTCTGCCAGGCCTGGATGGCGTTCTGGGTCTTCTCGCCGAAACGGCCGTCGGAGCCACCGGTGTCGAAGCCGAGGGCGGTCAGGCGCTCCTGCAGCTCCTGGGTCTCGGTGAGGGTCAGCGGGCGCTCCTCGACCGGCCAGGGATGGATGAAGTTGCCCTGCCCACGGATCTTGTCGGAGAGGTAGCAGATCGCCAGCGCGTACTTCATCGAAGGGTTGTAGGAGCGCACCGAATAGAAGTTGGTGCCGAGCATCAGGGCCGGGCCGTTGATGCCGGCGGGCAGCCACAGACGGGCGATCATGTCGGTGCGGGCGAAGTCGCGGCCGTCGGCTCGGCGGACGCCGAGGGCGGACCACTGCGCCACCGAGCGCTGCAGCTTGCCGTCGGCGAGGCCGGCGTCGAACTTGGCCGGCAGCGCCACCTCGTGGCCCCAGGGCTCGCCACGACGGTACTTGCCGCGCTCGACCATGTAGCGGGCGGTGCCGGCGAGCGCGTCGTCGGGGCGGCCGAAGGGGTTGATGCGGCCGTCGCCGTCGAAGTCGACGCCCATGTTGAGCCAGACCTCGGGCATCCACTGGGTGTGACCCATGGCGCCGGCCCAGGAGCCGATCATGTCGTCCGGCTGGGCCCAGCCGCGATCGACGATGACCAGGGCGTTGAGGAGTTCGGTCTCCCAATAGGACCGGCGGCGCGGCTCGCCCCAGGCCAGCGCGGCGAGGCAGGGGATGACCCTGCGCATGTATTTCGGGGCGATGACGAGATCGCCGAAGGAGCTCTCCAGGCCCCACAGGGCGCAGAGCAGGTATCGATCGACGCCGTATTTCTCCTCGATACGGTCGAAGAGGGCGGACTGCTCGCGCACCCGCTTCCTGCCGGTGTCGACGTTGTATTCGCCGGTGCGGCGCTCGACGTAGCGCCAGATCGGCTCCTGCACCTCCGGCTGCGACTTGTCGGACTTGTAGACGGTGGTGTCGGGGACGGTGGCGCGCATCACCCGGTCGTAGGTGGCGGCCGAGATTCCACGTGAGAGCGCCCGGGCGCGGAAGGTGCCGACCCATTCGGCGAATTCGGCCGAGGCGACGGGGCCGGGGCCGTCGCTCGGGACGCCGCCGCCGATCTCGGCCTTGGCGGCACGCAGGCCGGAGACGGGCGAGGCCGAGCAGGCGCCGAGCGCCAGCGACGAGAGGCCGACGAGGACGGCGCGGCGCGGAACGCCGTGGTCGGCCGTCCGGTCACGTTTGGTCTTGCCGAAGGTCATCGCCCTAACTCCATGCCGCCGGCCGCGCGCCCGCGCCGATCGGGTCCATTCCGGCCGGATCATGGTTAATCCGGACTTAACACCGTCTTAACGAGGCCTGTCAGGATGCCTTAAGGTGGATCTGTCAACCTGCCGGCCGTCCTGCGACGCAGGTCGAACGCGGGCTGCCCCAACGTCGCCACGAAGTGGCGCGAGGGGAGGTGCCGTCGTCGCGATCGGTCCACGCGAGACGTGGTGCACCGCCCGGTGCGCCATTCGATCCCGGTTCAAACGAGAAAGCTCTCGGAATGACGAAGAAGATCCGCAAAGCCGTGTTTCCCGTCGCGGGCCTGGGGACCCGCTTCCTGCCCGCCACCAAGGCGATGCCGAAGGAGATGCTGACCGTCGTCGACAAGCCGGTGATCCAGTACATCGTCGACGAGGCGCGCGAGGCCGGGATCGAGCACTTCATCTTCGTCACCGGGCGCAACAAGGCGGTCATCGAGGACCACTTCGACATCGCCTACGAGCTGGAGCGGACGCTGCGCGAGCGCGGCAAGAAGGCCGAACTGGCCATCCTCGACGCCCAGCGCCCGGGCGCCGGCACCACCTCCTTCACCCGCCAACAGGAACCTCTCGGCCTCGGTCACGCGGTGTGGTGCGCCCGCGAGCTGGTCGGCGACGAGCCCTTCGCGGTGATGCTGCCCGACATGATCATGAAGGGGCGGACCAAGAGCTGTCTCGCCCAGATGACCGACGTCTTCCAAGAGACCGGTGGCAACGTCATCGCCGTCGAAGAATGCGCGCCGGAGCAGGCCCATCAGTACGGTATCGTGGGGGTCGGCGAGGCGAAGGGCGAGGCCTTCCGCATCACTTCGATGGTGGAGAAGCCGCCGAAGGGTACGGCGCCGTCGAACCTCTTCATCAACGGCCGCTACATCCTGCAGCCGCGCATCTTCGAACTGTTGGAGACCCAGGAGCGCGGCGCCGGCAACGAGGTCCAGCTCACCGACTCGATGCGGACGCTGATGGACGAGCAACCCTTCTGGGGCGTGCGCTTCGACGGCAAGACCTACGACTGCGGCTCCAAGGTCGGCTTCCTCGCCGCCAACGTCGCCTATGGACTTGAGCGCGGCGATCTCCGCGCCGAATTCCGCAGCGAGATCGAGGCGATCCTGGCGGGGCTGTGAGCCTGCGACGGGTCGTGAGACGAACGAGGCCGGCGCCCGAGGGTGCCGGCCTTTCGCATTCTTCGAGGGCCGTGGTTCAGCGCTGGAGGCGGACGCCGACCATGATGGTGGCGGTGCCGTAATCGGAACCGGCGTTCGACGAGGTGAACCGCTGCAGCGAGCCCTTCACGAAGGTGTGGACGTTGCGGTCGATCTTGTAGGTGAGCCCCGAGGAGAGGACGACGTCGTTCTCGCGCAGGCTCAGATCGGCGTAGCGCTTGTCGGTGAGGACGACGCCGGCGGAGGCGACGAGATCGCGGCGCAGCGCATGGTCGACGGTGACCCCCACGGTGCGGACCGTGGCCCCGGAGGTGGTGGCCAGGGTGGTCGGCTCGAAGCTCGTCTTGGCGTCGAGGCGCACCACGGTCAGGCGGGTAGGCGACCAGACGAGCGCGCCGTCGAGGAGCCAGCCGGACATGTCTGGCAGGGTGCCGCGATCGGGGCGTTCGACGCCGAAGCCGGTGGAGACCTCGCCGCGCAGGGTCGGACCGAGATCGGCGAGGAGGCCCGCCTTGATCGCCGCACCGGTCGAATCGCGCGGACTGCCCGAGACCAGGGCGTCGTCGTAGTCGCGCTTCGAGACCTGCACCTCGGCGAAGGGGCGGAGCGAGCCGGCCGAGCCCCAGGCGGCCCGCAGAGCGGCGGTGCCGCGGGTGTTGTTCTGGACGTCGGCGCCGAGTGCGGCGCCCGAGGTGGTGGTGCCGCCCGAATAGTCGGCACGTTCGACGTCGCCGCGCAGGGTGAGGGCGAGGAGGCCGACGTCGCGGGTGAGGCCGACGGACGCGGTCTTGGTGTCGACCGTGGCGGGGACGACGGTGCCGGCCGGGTTGTCGAGGCTCGAGGAGGACTGACGGTCGTGGGACCAGCCGGCGCGCAGGTCCATGCGGGTCTGGTCGCCGAGGTCGACGCGGCCGCGAACGACGCCCTGGAAGGTCGGCTTGTCGTAGTCGTGGTCGACGAAGTTGGCGGAATAGCCGCCGCGCAACTCGATCTGCAGGGAATGGCGCGACCAATCGGAGCGACCGACGAGTTCGGGGTTGATCCGCCAGAGCGCCGCCGGCGTGCCGCCGACGCGTCCCTGGAGGTTCGAGGTCCAGCCGGTCGCGGCCTCGACGGCGGGGAGCCAGGTGAAGCCGCCGGTCCTCAGGCCGAGCGGCGCATAGGTGTCGTCCGCGGTCCGCCCCTCCTCGCGCTCGGCGGCGAGGAGATCGCGGGGGCGCGGCTGGATCGCCGGTTCGGTGGCGGTCGGGCCGCCGTTGCGAACGGTGCCGGTGCGGGCGACCGGATCGACCGGGCCGCGCGGGGCGCCGGTCGGTGCGAGGACCAGCGGGCGACCGGTGATCGTATCGAGGCGAGTGCCGGAGCCGGTCGCGGCAGGGGCGCCCGGGGCGCGGGCCGTCGTCCCGGTGGATGCCGCCGCCGGTGTCGCCGGGCGGCCGATCGGCTCCAGCGCGAGGGGATCGGTGTCGACCGCGGGCGAGGTCGTCAGCGTATCGTCGGGACGGGCGAGCGGGTCGGCGGCGGGCGCGACCGGCTGCGACGGGTCGATGCCGCCGCGCAGTCCGGGCGCGAGTTTCGAAGGGGTGGTGCGCGTGGCCGAGCGGGTCGTGTCGCGAGCGAGGGGACGACGCAGCGGGTCGTCGGCGTCCGCGGCGGTGGTCTGAGCGAAGGCCGGGGCGGCGGCGAGGACGAGGGCGATCGCCCATGAAACGACGGCGTGCGGTCCGCGCCGACGCGCATCGGCGACGGCGACCGTCGTGGCCGGGCGAACGGCGGACAGGGCTGGCGACGGACGGCGGCGCATGGGTCCTCGGACGGGTCGCCGCCGGCTCGGGAGCCGCACGGCGGATTCTTGCCGAAAGGTAAACGGCCATGGTTAACGCTTTCTTATGATCGAAGCGGCCGGCCGCAGCGGCGTCGCGGCGCCTCCCCCTCTCCGGCGAAACCTGATAGACAGCGCCTCTCGCGGCCCGGGTCTTCCTCGGCCGCTCCCGGCCGCCGCCGCCCGACACGGACGATCCATGACCACGCCCTTCCTCGCCTCCGCCCTCAAGACCATCGAGATCGAGACCCGGGCGCTCGAAACGCTGGGCGTGGCGCTCGGCGGCGAGCTCGGCGCGACGGTGGAGCGATCGGTCGAGCTGATCCTGGCGGCCAAGGGGCGGCTGATCGTCACCGGCATGGGCAAGAGCGGGCACATCTGCCGCAAGATCGCGGCGACCATGGCGTCGACCGGCACACCGGCCTATTTCGTCCATCCGGCCGAGGCCGGGCACGGCGATCTCGGCATGATCACCGCCGACGACGTGGTTCTGGCCGCCTCGTGGTCGGGGGAGTCGAGCGAGCTGGCGGCGATCCTCGCCTATGCCGGGCGCTTCAAGGTGCCGCTGATCGCGGTGACCTCGAATGCCGGCTCGACGCTCGGGCGGGCCGCCGATCTGGTGCTGGAGCTGCCCAAGGTGGAGGAGGCCTGCCCGCACGGGCTGGCGCCGACCTCCTCGACGGTGTTGCAGCTGGCGCTCGGTGACGCGCTGGCCATCGCCCTGCTCGAGGGGCGGGGCTTCACCGCGCAGGACTTCCGTGTCTTCCACCCCGGCGGCAAGCTCGGGGCGAGCCTCCGTCTGGTGCGCGACGTCATGCACGGCGGCGAGGCGGTGCCGCTGGTGGCGACGGGCACGACGATGAAGGAGGCGCTGGTCACCATGACGGGCAAGAGCTTCGGCTGCGTCGGCATCGTCGACGAGGCGGGGCTGCTCATCGGCATCGTCACCGACGGCGACCTGCGCCGTCACCTCTCCGACAGCCTGCTGACCTGCGCGGTCGACGAGATCATGACGGTCAGGCCCACGACGGTCGGACCGGACACGCTGCTCGCCCGGGCGATGGAGATCCTGTCGTCGCGGTCGATCACCGCGCTGTTCGTGCTCGACGAGGGACGGCCGATCGGCATCGTCCACATGCACGACCTGCTGCGCGCCGGCGTCGCCTGAGCCCGGCCGGCGGGACCGACGGTCGATCCTCTGGAGACACGGGTGGCGATCACTCCGTCGCGGCGACCACCAGGGTCGTGCCGTCGACGCCCTTGACCACGACCTTGGCGCCGGCCGGCATCAGCGGCCCGGTGATCCGCCAGGTGCCGTCGTCGACGACGAGGCGGCCGCCGTTCTCGCCGAGCGGTTCGGAGAGGGTGAAGACGCGGCCGACCAGCCGTCCGGCGCGGTCGTTGAGGAGCGGCTCGGCGGAGCGACCGGGGTCGCGCATGAAGAAGCGGCGGCCGACCACCAGCAGCACCAGCGAGGCGATGCCCCAGATCAATGCGAGGGTCTGGACCGACCAGTCGACCACCAGGGCAAGGAGGCCGACGACGATCGCGGCGAGGCCGAACCACACCAGGACGAAGCCCGGCATCACCAGCTCGAGGGCGAGCAGGACGAGGCCGAGAACCCACCAGCTCCAGGCGCCGTAACGCAGGAACACCGTCTCCAGGAACTCGAGCATCACGATCGCTCCGGGGTCAGCCGCGGGTGTCGGGGACGCGGGCGGTGGGGCGACGCGGGGCGCCGTCGTCGCCGAAGCTCGCCTTGGCGATCTCGGCGATGCCGGCGATCGAGCCGAGGATCGAGGTGGCGTCGACCGGCATCATCAGCACCTTCTGATTGGGCGAATGGGCCATCTCCTTCAGCGCCTCGACGTATTTCTGGGCGACGAAGTAGTTGATCGCCTGGACGTCGCCGGCGGCGATCGCCTTGGAGACCATGGCGGTCGCCTTGGCTTCCGCCTCGGCCTGACGCTCGCGCGCCTCGGCGTCGCGGAAGGCGGCCTCCTTGCGGCCCTCGGCCTCGAGGATCAGCGCCTGCTTCTGGCCCTCGGCCTTGAGGATCTCCGACTGGCGCAGGCCTTCGGACTCGAGGATGGCGGCGCGCTTGTCGCGTTCGGCCTTCATCTGTCGGCCCATCGAGGCGACGAGGTCGGCCGGCGGGATGATGTCCTTGATCTCGATGCGGGTGGCCTTCACACCCCAGGCCGCCGTCGCCGCATCGACGACGCCGAGCAGGCGGGTGTTGATCTCGTCGCGATGGCTGAGGAGCTGGTCGAGGTCCATCGAGCCCATGACGGTGCGGATGTTGGTCATGGTCAGGTTGAGGATCGCCACCTCGAGGTTCTGCACCTCGTAGGCTGCGCGGGCCGCGTCGAGCACCTGGTAGAAGGCGATGCCGTCGACGGCGACGGTGGCGTTGTCCTTGGTGATGACCTCCTGGGTCGGCACGTCGAGCACCTGCTCCATCACCGACAGTTTGGCGCCGACGGTCTCGATGAAGGGGGTGATGACGTTGAGGCCCGGGGTCAGAGTGCGGGTGTAGCGACCGAAGCGCTCGACCGTCCAGTGATAGCCCTGCGGCACAGTCTTCACGCCGGCGAAGAACACCAGCACGAGGAGTGCGAGGAAGACGATCAGGACGATGTCGAAACCCGTGAGCGTGATGGCGTTCATGCGGTCCTCCCGGCAGGCGCAGTCGACGGTCCGCGGCGACTCGCGGCGTCGTTCGGTCGGGGGACACTGTATCTCGATCGCGTCGGAACTGCGACGTCGCGGAAGCTCAGATCCAGCCGGCGAGTTCGCGGCGGACCACCGTCTCGATGACGTCGAGGCCGAGGGCGCCGTCGTTGAGGCAGGGGACGAGGTGGAACGCCTCGCCGCCGTTCGTCCGGAAGATGCCGGCGTTCTCGTGGCCGATCTCCTCGAGTGTCTCGAGGCAGTCGGCGGTGAAGCCGGGGGTGATCACCATCAGTCGCTTCACGCCGAAGCGGGCCAGCTCGGCGACGGTGGCGTCGGTATAGGGCTTCAGCCATTCCTCCTTGCCGAAGCGTGACTGGAAGGTCATGCGCAGGCGGCTCTCGTCGAGGCCGGTCGCCTCGCGCAGGAGCCGCATGGTCTTGGCGCAGTGGCAGTAGTAGGGGTCGCCGGCGTCGAAGTAGCGCTGCGGGATGCCGTGGAAGGAGGCGAGGATCACCTCCGGCGTCCAGTCGAGGCGGGCCATCTCGGCCTGGAGGCTCGAGGCCAGCGCCGAGACGTAGGTCGGATCGTCGTGCCAGGGCGGGGCGACGCGGACGGCGGGCTGGAAGCGCATGCGCTTCAGCGCGTCGAAGGCGGCATCGGCGACGGTGGCGGTGGTAGCGGCGGCATATTGCGGATAGAGCGGCACCACCAGGATGCGCTCGCAGCCGCGTTTGGTCAGCGCGTCGAGGCGGGAGGCGATCGAGGGGTTGCCGTAGCGCATGGCCCAGTCGATCACCAGCCGGTCGCCCGCTTCCGTGAGGCGGTGGGCGAGGAGCTCGGCCTGGGAGCGGGTGATGGTCTTGAGCGGACCTTCGTTCCTGTCGCGGTTCCAGATGGTGTCGTAGTCGCGGCCCTTCTTTCCCGGTCGGGTGGTCAGGATGATCAGGTTGAGGATCGGCCACCAGATGGCGCGGGGCACCTCGATCACCCGGCGGTCGGAGAGGAACTCCTTCAGATAGCGGCGCATCGACCAGTAGTCGGTGGCGTCGGGTGTGCCGAGATTGACGAGGAGAACACCGACGCGGCCGGTCGCGATCGGCGGATGGCCTTCGGGCAGACGCGTGCCGCCGTCGAGGGCGTCGAGAAATGCGGCCGAGGCGTGGGACGGCGAACGGGGCGAGGGCATGGGCGACCGACGGCTGGAACGATTCTGAGCGCACTCTACATCGCCCCTCGCGCGGCGTCGCGGCGATCGGATCCCTCGGTTCGGTGGCGAGCGCGGCCGGCGATGCTTGTCTCGATCGAAGTGTTACGTTATAACGTTCGACATGACCTCGACGCCCTCCGCTTCTTCTTCCACTGCCGACCGGCCTTCCGGGCACGTCCATCTGCGTCTGCGCCATCGCGATCCGGCGCTGTCGGCAGGATCGACGGCGGAGGCGGCGGGCGGTGCAGGGCACGATCATGCCCACGCGCACGGTCCATCCGGTGATCCCCACCACTCACCCGACCACGGTGCCGGCCACGGCCACGATCACGGTGGGCACGTCGCGGCGCGGGTTCGGCCGACGCCGTCGCTGGTCCGGGCCTCGCTCGGGGTGCGTCTCGCCGTGGCGCTGACGGTCTCGGGCCTGATCTGGGCCGGGGTGGTCTGGGCGCGCCTGCCGATCGCCGGTTGACCAGGGAGCGAGAGACATGTCCGCCGCTGCCGCCATCGAGTTCGACGATCTGACGCTCGGCTACGACCGCCATCCGGCGGTGCATCACCTCGCCGGGTGGATCGGGCAGGGCGTGCCGACGGCGATCGTCGGGCCGAACGGGGCGGGCAAGTCGACCCTGCTCAAGGGTATCGCCGGCCTGCTGAAGCCGCTCTCCGGCACGATCCGGATCGGCGGGCGGGGGCGGCGCGGCGTCGCCTATCTGCCGCAGATCTCGGAGATCGACCGCTCGTTCCCGATTTCGGTGTTCGACTTCGTCGCCATGGGGCTGTGGGGACGGTTCGGCGCCTTCGGTGGGGTCGGGCGCAAGGCGCGCGCCGAGATCGAGGCGGCGCTGGTGACCGTCGGGCTCGCCGGTTTCGAGGCGCGGCCGATCGGCACGCTGTCGGGCGGCCAGATGCAGCGTACCCAGTTCGCCCGGCTGATCCTGCAGGACGCCGAGACGCTGCTGCTCGACGAGCCGTTCAACGCCGTCGACCAGCCGACCACCGAGGATCTGCTCGATCTGGTCGGCCGGTGGCGTGGCGAGGGCCGCACCGTGGTGGCGGTGTTGCACGATCTCGATCTCGTCGATCGCCACTTCCCGCAGACGATGCTGCTGGCGCGCGAACTGGTGGCGGCGGGGCCGACGGCGGAGGTGATCGGGGCGGCCAATCTCGCCAGGGCACGGCGGATGATCGAGGCCTTCGACAGGAATGCGCACGTCTGTGCGCGGCCGGCGGCGTGAGGGCGGGATGATCGAGACGATCCACGCGGGCCTGATCGCCCCCTTCGCCGAATTCGAGTTCATGCGCCGAGCGCTGGTCGGGGCGGTGGCGCTGGCGCTGGCCGGGGCGCCGATCGGCGTCTTCCTGATGCTGCGACGGATGTCGCTCACCGGCGACGCCATGGCCCATGCCATCCTGCCGGGTGCGGCGGTCGGCTATCTCCTCTCGGGTCTGTCGCTCACCGCGATGACGCTCGGCGGGCTCGTCGCCGGTCTCCTGGTGGCAGTCGGGGCGGGCGCGGTGGCGCGGGCCTCGGTGCTCAAAGAGGACGCGACGCTGGCGGCGTTCTATCTCGTGTCGCTGGCGGCGGGCGTCACCATCGTGTCGATGCGCGGCTCCAACGTCGACCTCCTGCATGTTCTCTTCGGCACGGTGCTGGCGCTCGACGATCAGGCGCTGATGCTGATCGCCGGGATCGCGACGCTGACGCTCACGACGCTGGCGGTGATCCTCAGGCCGTTGACGGTGGAGTCGGTCGATCCGGTGTTCCTCGCCTCGGTCAGCCGAGCGGGGGCGCCGGTGCATCTCGTCTTCATGGGGCTGGTCGTCCTCAACCTCGTCGGCGGCTTCCATGCGCTCGGCACGCTCTTGGCCGTCGGGCTGATGATGCTGCCGGCGGCGAGCGCCCGGCTGTGGGTGGAGGATCTGACGGCGCTGATCGCGGTCGCGGCCGGCATCGGCGCGGCCTCGGCGGTGGCGGGGCTGCTCCTCTCCTATCACCACGGACTGCCGGCCGGGCCGGCGATCATCCTGACCGCCGGCATCGCCTATCTCGCCTCGCTGGTCTTCGGCCGGCGCGGTCTCGTCGCGGCGCGTCTGGCGCGGCCGCATCTGGAAGCCTGATCTCAGGCAAGGAGACACGACCATGATCCGCGTTTCGCGACGTTTGCTCCTCGCCGGCCTCGGCCTCGCCGCCGCCGGTCTCGCCGCTCCCGCGCCGCTCGCGGCCCAGGAGGCGAAGATGCCGGTGATCGCCACCTTCTCGATCCTCGGCGACTTCGTCGAGCGGGTCGGCGGCGAGCGCGTGGCGGTCCGGACGCTGGTCGGCCCCAACGGCGACGCCCACGTCTACGAGCCGACGCCGTCCGACGCCAAGGCGCTGGCCGGGGCGAAGGTGGTGTTCCTCAACGGCATCGGCTTCGAGGGCTGGATGGCCCGCCTCGCCAAGGCCTCGGGGACCAAGGCGACGATCGTCACCGCCACCACCGGGCTCACGCCGCGCGAGATGGCCGACGAGGATCACGACGAGGCGTCGGCCAAGGGCGCCAAGGGCCACGATCACGACAAGGCCGCGAAGGCGAAGGGTCACGAAGGCCACGATCACGGTGGGCTGGATCCGCACGCCTGGCAGTCGGTCGGGAACGTGAAGGTCTATGTGGCCAACGTCCGCGACGGGTTGGTCGCCGCGGATCCGGCCGGCAAGGCCGTCTACGAGGCCAATGCGACGACCTATCTCGCCGAGCTCGAGGCGCTCGAGGCGGAGGTGAAGGCCAAGGTCGCGGCCGTGCCGGCGGAGCGCCGTCGGGTGATCACCGGCCACGACGCCTTCGGCTATTTCGCCGCCGCCTACGGCATCGAGTTCCTGGCGCCGCAGGGGATCTCGACCGAATCGGAAGTGACCGCCAAGGCGGTGGCCAAGCTCATCCGCCAGATCAAGGCGGAGAAGATCACCGCGGTGTTCATCGAGAACATGACCGACCGGCGGCTGATCGATCGGGTGGCCAAGGAGACCGGGGTGACGCCCGGCGGCGAGCTCTTCGCCGACGCCCTCTCGCCGAAGGGTGGACCGGCCCCCACATATGTCGATATGGTCCGCCACA
>ERZ1645187.545-NODE-545-length-37400-cov-9.527835_pt1 | contig 37400 bp, 35 predicted proteins | sample MGYA00575352_ERZ1645187 | MGnify/ENA primary metagenome ERZ1645187 (study PRJEB40837, sample SAMN11349314) | freshwater sediment metagenome | isolation source: river sediment | host: Sediment | place: India: Wazaribad , New Delhi | collected 2017-02-21 ... | reverse complement strand
GTCGTGCGGTATAATTATGATGCCTGGGGCAATATGGTCTCGATTACCGGTAGTGGGGCCAATACCATCGGGCAGGCCAACCCCTTCCGTTATAAAGGCTATTACTATGACGCCGAGACGATGATGTATTACTGCCAGACGCGGTATTATGTCCCGGCATGGTGTAGATGGCTGAACGCTGATAGCCCAAAATATCTTGATTTTCGCTCATCAACTGGAATTAATCTTTTCATGTATTTGCAGGGATAATCCGGTTTCGTATTCTGACACTCAAGGAACTTTTTGGGACACTGTCTTAGATATTGGATTTGCGATTTGGAGTTTGGTCGATTTCATCAAAAACCCAACTTGGGCGAACGCAGGTTGGCTTGCGTTAGACCTTATTTTTCTAGCAATTCCGTTTATTCCTGGAATCGGAAAAGGAATGAAAGCAATAGCAAAAATAGATAATGCACAAGATGTTGCCAGCGCGTTAAACCACGGTCAAGATGTAGTTGTTATCGGGCAAAGTATGGCTACTCGGGTAATCCCCTATGCTGATGAAATTGGAGCTCTATATTATGAAGGATTTTCACATTATTATGAGTTATCAAAAGTAAATACTGTATTGACTGATGCAGTTGGCTATATCGATCATATGGCTTACATTTCCGGAAAATCTTTTACTGGGGCCCGATTTATTGATATGGGATGGGATTTTTTGAGAGTTGGTGAAAAGGGCCTGTGGTGGAGCAAATTCACTATTTATTCAGAAAGATTTTTTGCAGAAGTTGCACGATTTGACAAGGTCCTTAGGATTATTCAACATTTTTATTTATAGGAGGAAATCATGGAAAAAATAATTGCTGACAAGTTAGCGTTTCTTATAGATGAGTATCACTTCAAGTTTCGTTTTTCATGGACTTCCCCCAATGCGCTTTATATTTTCGAAAACCAGTATGGCCAGTTTGTTTATCAAGAGCTTCCTCAATTTCGAGAAAAATGCTTTTTTGTCATTGATAGTCAAGGAAAAAGAACCATCGATATTTATAAAGACAATCTTGAAGATTTCCAAGCATGGCAAAAGAAACACTCAGGCTTGAAATGGCTTTTAAGAAGCAAAGAACCGGACTTATGGGATTTTCATGCATCTATAATTCGACGTACCATCGAGAAGACGAATACTCTTTTTGGCCTCAGAATCAAATAATCAAGTTTTCTTTCACCTTCGACATGCCTTCCCAAAAGCCGAAACCCCCGCGTTTCTGCTTTTTAATGTCTTTATGCAAAGCATATGATATAATGAACGCGTTCATAAAAATCAAAGAGAAAAGAAAGAGGTAATTTATGTCCAAAAGAGTATTCGAATTAGCATTCGAAGGAAAGAAACTGGTCGTCGAGACTGGCGAAATCGCCAAGCAAGCCGATGGCTCCGTTTTAGTCCGTTTGAATGAAACGGCGGTCTTATCCACCGTGGTGGGAAGCAAGGAACCCAAAGAAGGCGATTTCTTCCCGTTAACCGTCGTTTATGACGAAAAGCAATATGCGGTTGGGAAAATCCCGGGCTCGTTCCTTCGCCGTGAAGGCCGTCCTGGCGAACACGCCACATTAGCCGCCCGTCTCATCGACCGTCCGATCCGTCCGTTATTCTCCGAAGGCTTTCGTAACGAAGTCCAAATCGTCAACACCGTGATGAGCGTCGATCAAGATTGCACGCCGGAAATGACCGCCATGTTCGGTTCATCCTTAGCGCTTTGCATCAGCGACATCCCCTTTGACGGCCCGATCGCCGGCGTTTATGTCGCCCGCGTCAACGGCAAACTGATCATCAACCCGTCGATCAAAGAAAATGAATTAAGCGATATTCACTTAGCGGTGGCCGGTACCGAAGAAGCCATCAACATGGTCGAAGCGGGAGCCAACCAAGTGCCCGAGAACGAAATTCTCGAAGCCATCATGTTCGGCCACGCGGCGATTCAAAAATTGGTCGCTTTCCAACGCGAAATCGCCAAGGAAGTCGGCAAAGCCAAACGCGATATTCCGCTCTACCACGTCGATGAAAAGATTGAAAATGAAGTTCGCAAACTTGCCCAAAAACGTTTAGTCAAAGCCGTTTCCATCTTCGATAAACTCGAACGTCAACACGCGATCGAAGACATCGAAAAGGAAATCGCCGATGATTTCGATAAACGCACCTATGCCGATCAAAAGGCCCATGACCTCGCCGTTCAAGGCGCCAAAGAAGTCATGGAAACCATCGTTGCCGATGAAGTCCGTCGCTTGATCACCGAAGACAAAGTCCGTCCCGATGGTCGCCGTGTTGACGAAATCCGTCCGCTCGATGCTCAAGTCGATTTACTCCCGCGCGTCCATGGTTCCGCCATGTTCACCCGCGGACAAACCCAAGTCATTTCCGTCACCACCCTCGGTGCGTTAACCGATGTCCAAATCATCGATAACCTCACCGACGAAGATTCCAAGCGGTGGATGCATCACTATAACTTCCCGCCCTTTGCCGTCGGTGAAACCGGCCGTATGGGCACTCCGGGACGTCGCGAAATCGGACATGGTGCCTTAGGCGAACGCGCCTTAAGCTACGTCATCCCGAGCGAAGACGAATTCCCGTATACGATCCGTACCGTCAGCGAAGTCGTCGAAAGCAATGGCTCTTCGAGCCAAGCCTCGATCTGCGCCGGCTGTATGTCCTTAATGGCCGCCGGTGTCCCGCTTAAAGCGATGGTTTCCGGTATTGCCATGGGTCTCATCACCAGCGGACCGTTGGATGGCAAACATCCCTACACCGTCCTCACCGATATCCAAGGTCTTGAAGACCACTTCGGCGATATGGACTTCAAAGTCGCCGGTACCGAAAAAGGCATTACCGCCTTACAAATGGACATCAAGATCCGCGGCATTACCCGCTCGGTCTTAGAAGAAGCGCTTGCTCAAGCTCACGGTGCCCGCGAAATCATCCGCGCCGCCATGACCAAAGCGATTGCCGCGCCCCGTAGCGAAGTCGGCAAATACGCGCCGAAACTCCGTCAACTCCGTATTCCTGTCGACAAGATCCGCGATGTCATCGGCAGCGGTGGCAAAGTCATCAACGACATCATTGCCAAGTGCGATAACGTCAAGATCGACATCGAAGACGATGGCCGTGTCATGATCTACCACGCCGAGAAAGAACCTATCGACCGTGCGGTCGCCATCATCGAAGGCATCACCCGCGAAGCCAAAGTCGGCGAAATCTACGAAGGCAAAGTCGTCCGCATCGAAGCTTACGGTGTGTTCGTCAACCTCTTCGGCGATGTCGACGGCATGGTTCACGTCTCGCGCCTGGCCTGGAAACGCATCGAAAACCCGAAAGACGTCGTCAAGATGGGTCAAAAACTCAAAGTCGTCGTCACCGAGATCGATGAAAAGGGCCGTGTCGCCTGCTCCCACAAAGAGTTCGAACCGAAACCCGAAGAACACAAGTAAACTGTCTCACTCACGGTTAAAGGTCGGAATAATTGTCATTTCCGACCTTTTTATTTACTTTAGTAAAAAGGGTGCTAAACTAACATTGAACGATGTAAAAAACTACTTTCAGTGAGGAATCTTTATGGATGAAATTCTCATTATAGGGGCAGGCGTCACCGGGTGCTTTATCGCCCGCGAACTGTCCCGCTATCAAGTCAAAGTCACGGTCCTCGACAAAGAAAACGATGTCGGGAACTTTTCGTCGATGGCCAACTCCGCCATCGTCCATAGCGGTTACGACCCCGAGCCGGGCAGTCTCAAAGCCAAACTCAACGTCATGGGCAATGCGATGTATGACCAAGTGTGCAAGGAATTGGATGTCCAATTCGAACGCATCGGTTCCTTGACCGTCGCCATCTATGACGAACAACTACCGTTACTCGCTGATTTAGTCAAACGGGCCACTCTCAACGGTGTCCCCGTCAAACTTCTTACTCCCGCGGAAGCCAAAGCCATGGAACCCAATTTGAGTGACAACGTCAAAGGTGCCTTATGGGCCCCAACGGCGGGTGTCATTGATCCGTTTGAACTGTGCGTCCACCTCATGGAAAACGCGATCGATAACGGCGTCACCCTCAAACTCAACGAAGAAGTCGTGGATATCCGTTCCTTCGGCGGTATCTGGGAAGTCCGCACCAAAAAGAATACCTATCACGCCAAATACGTGATTAACGCCAGTGGCCTTCAAGCCGACCACATCTCGGGTTTAGTGGCCCCTCAAACCTTTAAAATCACGCCCCGTAAAGGCGAATATTTTGTCATTGACTACACCCAACCTGCCTTAGTCAAACACACCATTTTCCCCTTACCCAGCAGCTTAGGTAAAGGCATTCTTGTCAGTCCCACCTATGGCGGCAACTACATCGTCGGTCCGTCGTCCACGGTGATTGACGACAAAGAAGACTTAAGCACCGATAAACCCACCCTCGACGAAATCAAGAAAAGTGCCTCGCTGATGGTGAAAAACATTCCTTTCCATAAAGTGATACGCGTCTTCAGCGGCCTCCGTGCCACACCTTCGACGCATGACTTCGTGATTGAAGAAGCCTCGCCCAATTTCATCAACGTCGCCGGCATCGAATCGCCCGGCTTGGCGTCTTCTCCGGCCATCGCCAAAAAAGTCATCGAGGAATTCATCGCCCCGAAACTGAAACTCTTCGCCAAAGCCAGCTTTAATCCGAATGTCCGTCCCTATCATCGCTTTAAGAAAACCAGCGAAGAAGAATGGTCCAAGCTCATTGCCCAAGACCGCCGGTATGCGAGAATGGTGTGCCGCTGCGAATCCGTGACCGAAGGCGAAATCCGCGATATGCTGGCGCGTAATTGCCCGCCCCATACCGTCAAAGGCGTGAAGAAACGTTCCCGCGCCGGATTCGGACGCTGCCAAGGCGGTTTCTGTGGTCCCAATGTGGTGGCCATCTTAGCCGATCACTACCATATCCCGTTAACCGAGGTTCCTTACGATGAACCCGGCACCAACATTGTCAAAGGTGCAACCAAGGAAGTCGGTGAGTAACCATGCAAACTCGTGAACTTGTCATCATCGGCGGAGGTTCCGCCGGTTTAGCCGCTGCCGTCAGCGCTTACGACGAAGGAATACGCGATATCCTCATTCTCGAACGGGATGAGTATCTCGGGGGGATCCTCAATCAATGCATCCATAACGGCTTTGGATTGCATGAATTCAAAGAACAGCTCAGCGGTCCCGAATACGCCGAACGCTTCATCAACCAAATCAAAGACCGTGGCATCGAGTACAAACTCAAAGCGATGGTCATTTCCGTTTCCCGCGATAAACATGTACGATACGCCAATGAAACCGATGGCATCGTCGAAATTCAAGCGCGTGCCATCATCATGGCCACCGGATGCTACGAACGCAGTGCCGGCGCCATCGCCATTCCCGGCGACCGTCCCGTCGGCGTGATTACCGCCGGAACCGCCCAACGCTATATGAACATGGAAGGCTACATGGTCGGTAAACGCGTCTTTATCCTCGGAAGCGGAGATATTGGTCTCATCATGGCCCGTCGGTTAACCCTGGAAGGCGCTAAAGTCCTCGGCGTTGCCGAACTCATGCCTTATTCCAACGGCTTAACCCGCAACATCGTCCAATGTTTGATGGACTTTGATATCCCGCTTTATCTCAGCCACTCGGTGTCTAAAATCGTGGGCCGAGAAAAACTCGAAAAAGTCGTCATCAGTCAAGTCGATAATACCCTCAACTTCATCCCCGGCACCGAAAAAGAATTCGAAGCCGATACCTTAATGCTCTCGGTGGGGCTTCTGCCGAATAACTACCTTCTCGATGACATCGGTGTGATCCCCAGCAAGACTCGGGGCGCTATCGTCAACGAACACCTCGAAACAATGATTCCCGGGGTCTTCAGCGCGGGTAACGTCCTCCATGTCCACGACCTCGTCGACTTCGTCAGTGCGGAAGGCCGCCTTGCCGGACACTCCGCGGCGATGTATCTTAACGGCAAGCTCGTGAAGACGGGCAACTACTTGAAAACCATTCCTTTAGCCGGTATTTCCTACATCGTTCCCCAATACATCAACATCACCAATCTGGAAGACAAAGTGGAACTCAAATTCCGTCCTTCCAAGCCCATGAAAGATGTCTGGTTGATCACCAAAATCGACGGTGTGGTCGTCAAAAAGCAACTCAAACCGTTCCTCATTCCCTCGGAAATGGTGAACGTCAGTCTCGAAAAAGGTCTGTTTAAAGAAGAAAACCAAGAACTGACCATCGAAACGGAGGTCAAAGCATGAACCGCGAAGTCATTTGTACCGTCTGTCCCAAAGGCTGCCATTTAAGCGTCGATGAAAATCTCAACGTCCAAGGCAATGGCTGCATCCGTGGATCCGTCTACGGCAAAGCCGAAGTCACCAACCCCGTGAGAATGTTGACCTCGACCGTGAAACTCGAATCCAAGCATTTACCCCGTTTACCGGTCATTACCAGCCACGAAGTCCCCAAGGGACGTATGTTTGATATCATGAAAGAAATTAACCGCGTGACGGTCAAAGCCCCCGTTAAATGCGGCGACGTGATCATCGCGGATGTCTGCCATTTAGGCGTCAACATCGTCGCTACGAGGACCGTCGAGGAGTAACATGGCGTTCAACCACCTGCCTGAAAACTACCATCTCACCCGTGAGATCGATATGCGTAAAGACAAGCGGATCGCATTCTGGCTGAACCTTGTCGGGACGCTGGTCTTTTTAGTGACCGGTGTGGTGGGTTATTTGATTCACCCCGTCACCGACTGGATGAGCTTTGATCTTTACCAAGTCTTGGCTCTGGTTTTAGGCTTATTTGTTTACATCATCCTCCATGAATTGATCCATGCCTTTTTCATGCGTCTATTCTGTAAGGCCAAGGTCAATTTCGGCTTTCATACCTATGCCGCCTATGCCGGGATGAAACAAGGCTATTTCACCAAAGCCGAATACATCATCATCGCCTTAGCCCCGGTGGTGCTTTTAGGCGCTGTGTTGGTTTGTTTGAATATCTTCTTACCCGAAAGCTGGTTCTGGGCGTTTTTCATCATCCAAGGCCAGAATATTGCCGGTGCGGTCGGCGATTATTACGTGATTATCCTTTTGCTGAAAAACCCGCGCAAGACGCTTGTCAACGATGACGGGATGTCGATGCGTTACTATGTCGGAGAAGGTCATAGCGTCCGTTACGACGAGGACCCCGTGGATGATTTCCCTGATTTGCAGTGACCTCCACGGCGATGCCTTGGGAGCCAAGCGTTTAGTCCGTCTAGTCGGCCACTATCACCCGGATCGGATTCTCCTATTGGGAGACCTTTTTTATTCCGGTGTGCGGTGGAGTCTTCCCGATACCTACAACCCCGAAGAAACATTCGTTATCCTTAAGTCACTTGCCGACCGGATCATTGCCATCCGCGGCAACTGCGACCGCGAGGAAGATCTGCAAAAGTCCGGCCTTATTTGTCCCGATGTCCGTCATCTCCGAAACGGCGATCACATCCTTTTCATGGTGCATGACCAACGCACCTTGGAAGAACCGCTTGCTCCGGGCGACATCCTGCTCAGCGGCCATACGCACATTCCGAACCTATCGAAACGCGACGGCATCCTCTTTGCCAACCCGGGTTCGCTTTCGTGGCCAAGAGGGGGTTCAAAACCGACCTTTATGCTCATGGATGAACACCAAATCGTTCTTTACGATTGCGACAGAAATGTACTCATGTCCCAAAACCTGTAGGAAAACTTTGTCACATAAGGCAATTTGGTTGTAAAAAGATGAAAAAAAGTCTATTATCATAAAGTAATCAGTCGTTCATGTCATAATGGTCGATTCGAAACAAACTTTTAGGAGGCTATTTTATGTCGGAAATCATTCGCGTTTTTGCTTTGGGAGGTATGGACGAAAACGGAAAATGTCTTTACATCATCGAAGTCAATAAAGACCTTTTCGTAATCGAGGCGGGGCTTAAATACCCTGACCGCACCAACCCGGGCGTCGACGCCATCATCCCGGATTATAGTTTTCTAAAGGAAAACAAAGACCGTGTCAAAGCGTATATCATCACCCACGGCCACGATGACCAAATCGGTTCGTTGCCGTTCATTTACCGTGATGTCCCCGCGCCGATTTATGCGTCGGCGGCGACCATCGCCATCATCAAAGCCTATTCCAAACGGCTCAACATCGAAAACAATTACCAATTCTTCCCGGTCTTACCGACGTCCACCTTTAAAGTGGCGGGACGTGAATTCAACTTTTTCCAAACCGTCCACGCAATCATGGACAGCAGCGGTTTCGCCATGGCCACCGATCAAGGCTATGTCGTCTATTCTGGCGACTTCCTGGTTGAATATAACGCCAACAAGAACTACAAACACGATTTGAATGCCCTGGCCCGTATTGCCGAAAAGGATATTCTCTTGCTCTTAAGCGAATCCGCCGGTGCCGATAAGCCCGGTTATACTTCGCCGAACCACCGGTTGACCCCGCATATTTCCAATCTTCTGCAAGACGCCAAAGGCCGTGTCTTCATCGCCTTATTCAACCAATCGGTCTATAACTTCGAAGAAGTCGTTGCCTTGTGTGTCAGCTCCGGCAAGAAGATTATCTTCTACGATAACGAAACAGCCGATTTCATTAAGACTTTTACCGACTTCGGCGGCATCAACATCCCCAAAGCCAATTTAGCCTCGCTGGATGATTTATTAAGATTACGCGCGCAAGACATCGTCGTCGTGATGATGAGCCCCGGTGAACGCGTCTATAACAAGATCGCCGAATTGGCCACGCACGAAAACGAAGACAAACGCGTCGTCGTCGGCCCCGGCGATACCTTCATCGTCGCGTGCCCCAGTGCCCCGGCGTTTGAAATCTTAGCCACGGATGCGGTGGACGAACTCTACCGGACCGGTGCGGATGTCGTCAACATCAAACGTAAACAAATCGCCTCCATGCACGCGCAAGAAGAAGATTTGAAGATGATGCTGTCCCTGTTAAAACCGCGTTTCTATCTCCCGATTAAGGGTGAATATCGCCAACTCATTGCCAACGCCAAGATTGCGGTGGGCATGGGCGTCGGACTTTCCCATAACAACATCTTCGTCATGGATAATGGCATGGTGCTGCAAATCGAAAACCGCAAAGGTCGTATCTTACCGGCTCTCGATAACATCAAAAGCGGTGACTTGCTGATCGATGGCATCGGCGTCGGTGACGTCGGCGCAACGGTCATCAGCGAACGTCAAAAGCTCAGTGACGATGGTGTCATCGTGATGGGCCTGACCGTCAGCAAAACCGAAAACAAGATCGTGGCCGGACCCGATGTCCAAATGCGCGGTTTCGTGTTCGTCAAGGAATCGGATAACATTCTCCGTGAATTGACCAGTCTCTTCGTCAATGGCGTCACAGATTACCTTACCAACCCCAAGGGCAGTATGGACGATTTGAAGACGACGATCGCCGACAAGTGCTTCCGTTATGTTCGCCGCGAAACCGGAAAATCCCCGATGATTTTGCCAATTGTGGTAGAAATCGACTAAAAAGGTACTATAAAACTACTAAACCCGCCGTTGAGCGGGTTTTTTTGTAAAATTGGCGTATGCCTCGATTGCAAGAATTGCAACATTTCCATACTCCCTTGAAGTTTCTTTGCTATAATAATTTTACAAGTAAAATTTGGAGAAACCTATGGCCAGTGAACGAAGCGCCAAACCTAAAAATGTCATCAATCATGACGGGGAAATGACCCTCTCCGGAATTCTTTTAGCCCTCGTCGCTTTGCTCGGATTATTGAACCAAGGAGACCCCAACCACCTTCCGGTGGGTTCCTTCATTGCTTATTGCTTCATTTGCTTCTTCGGCATTTTTTATTTCATCGCTTTGCTCTACCTGTTTTTCCTTGCTTTTTACCTCATTTTCAAGAAAAAAGCGTTCGTCGTCCACTATGACCTCGTGCTTTTGGGTATTTTGCTTATTTTCTTGGCGGTTCTGATCGCCTCCAGCACGCCCACCGAAGCCAGCGGACTTGAAAACATCACGCTTCAAAACTTCCTCGAATATTTCCAAAACCAAATCGGTACCTTGGACCTTTTACCCGTTGAAATTACCAGCACGACCAACAACTTGGGCGGTGGCATCATCGGCTTCTTCTTTGCCGGCCTGCTCAATTCGACCATTACCCCGTTAGGAACCCAAATCGTGATTGGCGTTTTCATGAGCCTCGGCATCGTCCTCTGCTTTGAAAAATTGATCCGTCGCTTTTTCAGTTATCTCAAATCCCGTTCACAAGCCGCCAAAGAAGAGAAACAAACCTACCAAGCCGCGCGCGCTTTACCCGATGAAATCGAAGAAAAACCCCAACCGGTCATTACCGAGGAGCATCGTCAAGCGGCTCCCGTGCAATACACGTTTTATTCCCGTCCGGCGACGCCTTCCAGCGGTTTAACCAAAGCCGTTTTTTCACGCGCTTCCGGAAATGCGATGCCGTTCCCGACGAATCAACCGACCGTGGCTGCCTCGACCTCACCCCGACCTGCTTCATTCTCGGGCTATTCCGCTCCTGTGCCGACTCCGAACCCTGTTCCGACGCCGACACCCATGCCCGAAAGAGTGATTCCGGTAGCCAAACCGATTCCGCAACCTGTTGTCGAGCCTCAAGTGGAAGAGGAAGAACCGATTGTCCCGGCCTTTGTCCAAACACCGACTCCGGCGGCCCCTCCCAAACCCGATTTCTCCAACTCAGCGGCTTTTGCGCCGACCGTTTTCACTCCGCCCAAGCCCATCGAACCGGTGGTGGAAAAACCGGCAGCGCCGAAAAAGCCCGCTCCCAATCCCTATGCCAATTACGTTTATCCGCCTTTGAATTTACTCTCGGATTACGAAACTGCCAAAGACGATGCCCGCAACGATGAAGTCAGCATTCAACGCATGGCCGTCATCAATAAAGCGTTTGAAGATTTAGGCGTCGGTGCCATGATTACCTCCTATAAAGTAGGACCGTCCGTCACCCGATTCGACGTCCAACCCGATAAAGATGTCCAAGTCGTCAACGTTGCCAAAGTCATCACCGACCTTTCGATGCGTTTAGGCGGCATTCCCGCCCGGTTTGAAGCGCTGGTCCGCGGTAAGTCAACCTCCGGACTTGAAATTCAAAACGCCGTGCCCACGACCGTCGGCTTTAAAGAAGTGCTGACCGCGCTTGAAAAACAAGATCCGACCAAAAAAGGCCGTCTTACGATTGCCTTCGGTAAAGATATTTCAGGCGATGTCTTGGCCACCAGCGTCAAAGACTTCCCGCACTTACTCGTCGCCGGTACGACCGGTAGTGGTAAATCCATCTTTATGCACAGCATGATCATGACCTTGATTATGCGCAACACACCGGAAGAATTACGTCTCATCATCATCGACCCGAAACGGGTTGAAATGAGCAAATACCGCGAGATGCCGCACCTTCTTTGCCCGATCATCACCGAATACGACAAAGCCAAAGTGGCGATGGATAAATTAGTGGGTGAAATGGAAAACCGTTACACCTTATTTGAAGAAACCTACGTCAGCGATATCTATCAATACAACGATGCCGCCAAAGAAAACGGCCGTGAAAAGCTTCCCACGATCCTCGTGGTGGTCGATGAATACGCCGACCTTGTCGAAGGCTGCAAAGAAATCGCCACACCGGTTGTCCGCGTGGCCCAAAAAGCCCGTGCCGCCGGCATTCACTTGATCATTTCCACGCAACGTCCATCCGTCAACGTCATTACCGGCGTTATCAAAGCCAACCTCCCGACCCGTGTGGCCTTATCCGTGGCTTCGACCACCGACTCGCTCACGATTTTAGGTGAAGGCGGTGCCGAAAAACTCTTGGGTAACGGCGATATGCTCGTCGACTGCGCCAAGATTTCCCGTTCCGGCTTTACCCGCGTTCAAGGCTGTTTCGTCGATAACAAAGAAATCAAACGCGTCGTCGATTTTATCAAAGAACGTTATCCGCTCGTCTATAAGCCTGAATTCCTCGATCTGACCGATCATACCGCCGCCGGACCGGCTTATAACCCCGCCGATGGCTTACGGACCGTCAAATTCGAAGATGACATGTACGAACAAGTCAAATCCATCATTATGACCCGTGAGGCTACGTCCATCAGCTCGATTCAACGTGAATTCGGTTTCGGATTCCCCAGAGCCGGAAAAATCTTTGCGCAACTGCAAGCCGATGGGGTTGTGGCCAAAACCGTCGAAAACGGTGCGACCGCTAAAGGATGCAAGGTTTTGATGCGTGCCCCCAGTGCGGAAGCAGAACCCGCCGAAACGGTTCCTACTCTCAAACCCCCGACCCCTGATTTCGGAGGTCAATAAGATGGGCATCGGCATTGATTTAGTCTATATCCCGAGAGTTCGCGGCAAAGCAACCTTGGCTAAACGGGTTTTATCCGCGGAAGAGTTGGCGATTTACCAAAAACGCCTCGACAAAGATACCTTCCTGGCGGGACGTTTCGCTGCCAAAGAAGCGTTCTTTAAAGCCATGCATGAGAAACTGAATACCATCCCGTTCCGCGCCGTCTCGACCATTAACGACGACAGCGGTGCGCCCGTGTTGACTTACGAGGGAAAACGTTACCCCGTGTCCATCAGCCATGACGGCGATTATGCCGTCGCCATCGTCCATATTGAGGAATGAATTTATGAAAGATATGACCTTTATCGCCAAACTCACCGGACCGTCCGCTATCCGCGTGATTTTACTTTCTCCGTTTGGCAAAGAAGACCGTAACGACTTTGTTTTATTGTGTGACGGAAAGATTGTCGAAACGCTGAAAGTCGATAAAGCTTCGACCCATGCGGGGGCCTTTATTTATGACCTTAAACTTCGCGAGCCGTTAGTGCTCGGCCACGCCTATGACGTCGTGATCGAACAGTTCGGAAGTACGCCGTTGGATGTTTCTTCGGCGATTGATTTTCCTAACTTCGACACCGATACCTTCTATGAAGGCGATGATTTAGGCTGTACCTATTCGCCCCAAGAAACCAAATTCGTCATTTGGGCGCCTCTGGCCAGCAAAGTCACGCTTCGCATCGTGCTCGATCAAAAAGAAAGTTTTTTTGTGATGGAACGCGGCGAAAAAGGCACCTACCGATTGGTCTTAAAGGGCAACTGGGAGAACGCCCGTTACCGCTATCTCATCGTCAACTCCGGGATTGAACGGGAAGTCACCGACCTCTACGCCAAAGCCTCGACCCAAAACGGAGAAGACTCTGTGGTCTTGGATTTTTCCAAACTTGCCGTGGATTTCCATCACGACAAACTCCCGAAATTCGAAAAGTATACGGACGCCATCATTTACGAAACCAGCGTCCGCGATATCACCAGTGATCCGTCCACCAACATCGTCCACAAAGGGCGTTTCCTGGGCATGATCGAAAAAGGGCGGACCACCCAAAAAGGTTATCCCGCCGGATTCGATTATTTGGCAGGTCTTAACATGACCCACATCCAATTGATGCCGGTCTACGATTTCAAGACCGTCGATGAAAAAGATCCGTCGCGGTCGTACAATTGGGGCTATGACCCGGCGCAATATTTTGTCCCCGAAGGCAGTTTTGCCAGTAACCTTGAAGACCCCGCCAGCCGCATCCGCGACTTGAAACTTTTGGTCTCCAGTTTCCACGACATCGGCATCCGCATCAACCTCGATGTGGTGTATAACCATGTCTACCTTTACCAATACTCAACGTTTGAAAAAGTCGTTCCCAATTACTTCTTCCGCAGAAAGAAAAATGGCAAGATGAGCGACGGTTCCTTCTGTGGCAACGACATCGCCAGCGAACGTCCGATGGTGCGTAAGATGCTTATCGACGCCTGTGCGTATTGGGTCAAAGAATATGGCATCGACGGCTATCGTTTTGACCTCATGGGTATTATCGATACCGAGACCACCAAAGCGATTTGGAAAGCCTGCCGTGCAATCAAACCGGATTTCATGATGTACGGCGAAGGTTGGGATATGCCCACCGAACTGCCTAGTGAACTCAAATCCTCGATGAATAATGCGGACCGGTTGCCTGATTTTGCCTTCTTTAACGATGCCTTCCGCGATATTTCCAAAGGCGGAACGTTGGGCGATAAAATCACTGAACCGGGGTATCTCTTAGGCGCCAGTCATTACCGTCTCGGCTTCAAATTTGCCTATGTCGGTTCGTGCATGGACCTGATTTTCCCGGCCAAATTCAAAAGTGCGCTTCAAACCATCAACTACGTGGAATGCCACGATAACGAGACGTTCTTCGATAAACTCGAAAAATGCCATGAGGTCGACGATGTCGAACTCAAACTCAAGCGCGTCAAACTCGCCAATGCAGCGGTGATGTTCGCGTTTGGCATTCCCTTCTTCCATATGGGCCAAGAAATCGGCTTATCCAAGGGCGGAGACACCAATTCCTACCGTTCGGGCGATAAAGTCAATAAGTTCGACTACCGCATGCTCGATGAACGGCCGGCTTTAGGCCTTTACTTTGCCGACCTCATCAAGTTCCGTAAAAAGCATGCTTTCTTACGCTTGGACAAGAGTTCCGATATCGAAAACATGATCCGCTTCGAAGACCTCAACGATGCCGGGTTGATCATCGATTATGTCGACCACGAAAAGATTGCCCCTTGGAAAGCCTTCAAAGTCATCATGAATCCCTCCAAAGAAACGCTCTATTATGAGTTGGATGATTATTACCAAGTCATCTTTGCTTCCTCAGGCATGACCGAGGGCAAAGAAATGTTTGCCAAAAACCTTATCGTCAATGGCATTTCGTTCATGGTCGTTGCACGCAAATAGTTGTGATAATATCGAGACTTTCTTACCCATTGTATCTCTTATAATGGGGAAGAGGTGAGTGCATGTTTACCAATGTTGTCGTCGTCGGTATCGTCGGGCGAAATGCTTCCGACACGATCCGATATCTTGAAGTTGAACGAAGCTATAAAGATCATGAGGGAAAGTTTGCCAAAGACATCATCCCCGTCATTTTTTGGACTCGGACCTCCAGTAACTATTTGATGAACCTTAGAGAAGGCGCCTATGTCGCCCTCCACGGCCGGCTCGAACATTTAGGCAATGTGGGCGTCGGTGTTGTTTGCGATACGCTCGAAGTCATGAGCAACAAAGCAACGGATACTATCGAAGCTTCTCGAAAAGTGGTGTAATATAGATATATTCTTGAATGAAGGAGTTAGAACATGTTCAAATATATCCGCTTGTTGTTCCTTATGGGTATCTTCATCATTTGGGATTACTTCGCCTGGATGCTCCCTTATTCACGTCACCCCGAACGTTATCCCTTAGAGTTGCGTTATAAAAAAGCACGAAAATTGGTTTTACGTCTGGTGCGGGCTTGCCGCATCGATTTTCATATTGAGAACCGCGAAGTCATCAAACCCGGTGAGGTCTATGTCTTCGTCGGCAACCATTTATCCTTCTTTGACGCCATCATGATTTTGGCGGTCAACGAACACCCCGTGAAATTCGTCGGTAAGATTGAATCCCGCAAATATCCGTTCGTGGGCCGTGTTTTCCGTGCCCTCAGCGGGGAATTCATTGAACGCGATAATCTCAAGCAAGAACTCAAAGTCGCCCGTAAAGTCGAAGCCTCTTTGCTCAACCATGAACACAGCTGGTATATCTATCCCGAAGGCACCCGCAACAAAGATCCTTATGCCCCGATGCTTCCGTTTAAACCCGGAACCTTCCGCATTCCGTTAAACACCAAGACGACCATCATCCCGTTTGCGTCGTTCGGTAATTTCCGTCCTTTGAGCTTCAAAATCAACCTCAAACGGTTCCCGATCCAAGTCCGTTATCTGCAACCGATTCCTTATGAAGAAATGCAAGGCCGTACGACCATCGACATTGCCGAAATGGTGTACGCCCGCTTGCAACCCGAAGTGGATGCTCTACGGGCCAAAGACGTCGATTACATCGCCGAAATCACACTCGGCAAAAACAAGAAGAAATCCCCCAAAGGGAAGAAATAAAGATATTAATATCTTTTTAGGCATTCTTTTTCCTTTTTTTGTTTGCTTAACAAGGGGGACATTCACTATAATGGAAACGAGGTATTCATAACATGCGCATGATCGATATTATTATTAAGAAACGGGAAGGTTTAGAACTGACTCCCGAAGAAATAGCGTTTTTCATTGAAGGCTATACCAAAGGGACCATTCCCGATTACCAAGCCAGCGCTTTAGCCATGGCAATCGTTTTCCGTGGCATGACCACCAAAGAAATTTCCGCACTCACCGATCGGATGATGCACAGTGGGGACGTCATTGACTTATCCCTCATCAAAGGCATCAAAGTGGACAAGCATTCCACCGGCGGTGTCGGCGATAAAACCAGTCTTGCCTTGGGACCCCTTGTGGCGGCCTGTGGCGTCAAAGTCGCCAAAATGTCCGGCCGTGGCTTAGGCCATACCGGCGGAACGCTCGATAAACTCGAATCCATTCCCGGCGTCAGCGTGGCCATCGAAAGCAAAAAATTCATCAAACAAGTCAACGACATCGGCTTAGCCATCATCGGCCAAACCGGCGACCTTGTCCCCGCGGATAAGAAACTTTACGCCCTTCGTGACGTCACCGGAACCGTCGAATCGATTCCCTTGATTGCCGCATCCATCATGAGCAAGAAGCTCGCCAGTGGCGCCGATACGATCTTACTCGACGTCAAATTCGGTAGCGGTGCGTTCATGAAAACCATCGAAGACGCGCGCATTTTAGCCCGCACGATGGTGGACATCGGCAATGCCCTCGGACGCGATACCCGCGCCATCTTAACGGATATGGATCAACCGCTCGGACGTGCCGTCGGCAATAACCTCGAAGTCAAAGAAGCGATTGCCACGCTCAACGGTCACGGACCTGAAGACTTCCAAGAACTGTGCTTATCGGCCGGTTCCATCATGCTCCTGCAAGCCAAAGCCACCAAGACCTTGGAAGAAGGACGCGCCTTACTCTTAAGCAAAATCAAAGACGGCAGTGGTCTCAAGAAACTCGCCTCCCTCGTCAAAGCCCAAGGCGGCGACGAATCCTACATCTATCACCCCGAAAAGTTCCCCGTGGCCAAATTCCACGCCGAAGTCTACTCCGACAGCGATGGTTATGTCCGTCAAATCGACGCCCTTGAAATCGGCGAAAGCGCGATGCGCTTAGGCGCCGGAAGAGCGACCAAAGATGACATCATCGATATGTCCGCCGGCATCATCGTCGACAAAAAAGTCGGTGAAGCCGTCAAAAAAGGCGAGAAGTTATGCGATGTTTACACCAACATCGAAAGCTACAAAGAAATCTTGGATGACGTCCGCAAGAGCTTCAAACTCAGCGTGACCCCAATCAAACTCAACCCCATCGTCCACGAAACCGTTCAATAAGTCAAAAGGCACGTCACCGTGCCTTTTTCTTCAGTTCTCTTAAGTTCCTCGTGCGGGGGATCTTTTTTAAACGCGCGTAATTATCATTGAGTTGCCGTTCATAAGCGCCCGAACCGCTAGGTTCATAAAAGCGCATTTCCTTGATCATCTCGGGTAAATATTGGATTTTATCCCATAAATCCGGACGGTCGTAGGGGTAGCGGTCTTCTAAAGCGATACTCACCGGTGTCAACTTTAGATAATCCAAGACATCCAAGGGTTTTTCGGCAGCTAAGTCCATTGCCGCATGCACAGCGTTGCAACTGGCTTTCGATTTGGGGGATAGGGCTAGGTCACACACGGCAAAGCCTAACGGAATCACGGCTTCGGGGAATCCGACTTTGCGCGCGCTTTCCAAAGCTAACGCCGTCCGTTGTACGGCATTAGGATTAGCAAGGCCAATATCTTCGTAAGCGGTGACCAACAACCGCCGTTCAATGCTTTCCAAATCCCCGGCAATGCAGAGGCGCGCCAAATAATAAAGGGCCGCATCGACATCGCTGCCGCGGATACTTTTTTGTAAGGCCGAAACCGAGTCATAATGTTCGCTTTCGTCTTTATCCATCAGATAATTCGGCACGCGGACAATGGCTTTGACATCATCCACGGTGATTTCTTTTTTATTGCCCGTCAAGGCGCTGACTTCGACATAATTGAGGGCAAAGCGGAGGTCGCCTCCCGCGAGTTTGGCAATCAATGCCAGAGCTTCCGGAGTAAACTTCACTTTTCCATTCAATCCTTGCGGACTTTCGCTGGCCCGTTTTAAACCCAAAGCGACGTCTTCTTGCGAAAGCGCTTTGACTTCAAGCAGGTGGCAACGGCTCCGAATAGCCGGGTTGATCGCGATATACGGATTTGCGGTGGTCGCTCCGAGCATATATATACTGCCGTCTTCGATATACGGCAAAAGCAGGTCTTGTTTATCTTTGTTTAAGCGGTGGACTTCATCCAAAATCACGATCGTGGGATGGAAAAACTTCGCTTCCTCGATGGCCGCTTCGATTTCTTTTTTACCGCTGGTGACGGCGTTTAGTTTGATGAAATGCACACCCATCGACGACGCGAATGCTTCGGCAATCGTGGTTTTACCCGCTCCGGGAGGACCATAAAAGATGATTGATACCAACGTTTGGTTTTTCACGCAGTTGGTTAAAAAGCCGTTGGCACCGACCAAATCGGTTTGACCAATGACTTCATCCAAGGTTTTGGGGCGCATCCGGAAGGCTAAGGGGGCAAGCATCATATCAACTCCAAGCTCAAGTATACCAATTTATCCTCTTTTTCTCTATAATAGCAATGGGTGATTCCATGCGTATCGTAGTCCAAAACGTTGTTTCCGCGGAAGTCCGCATCCATGACAAAACCGTCGGCCATATCGGTCGGGGCTTTTTGCTGTTTGTCGGCTTCACCCAAGGCGACGACGAAGCCTTATGCCGCCTTATGGCGGAAAAGGTCGTCGGACTGCGTCTTTTCAATGACGAACGCGGACTCACCAACCTCTCCATCGACGATATCCATGGCGAAATCCTGAGTGTTTCGCAGTTTACCCTCTATGGCGATGTGGTCAAAGGCCGCCGCCCTTCGTTCACGCATGCGTTGGCGCCTCTTGAAGCCACACATCTCTACGATTATTTCAATGAATGTCTCGAAACCCTTCGCGGTCCGATTCAAAAAGGTGTTTTCGGCGGCGATATGAAAGTCAGCTTAATCAATGACGGGCCCTTTACGTTGATGCTGGATAGTAAGGAGCTCTATGGAAAATAAAAAGAAAGTCATGATCGGTCTCAGCGGCGGTGTCGATTCCGCGGTTGCGGCGTACTTATTAATTCAACAAGGCTATGACGTAATCGCCGGGTTCATGCGCAACTGGGATGCCTTTACCAACAACGATGTTTTAGGGAATCCCACCCTTGACGACCCGATGTGTCCGCAGGAACAAGACTACGAAGATGCCAAAAAAGTGGCCGATAAATTGGGAATTCCTCTCTTACGGGCGGATTTTATCAAAGAATATTGGGACGACGTCTTTTCGTACTTTCTTAATGAATATGCCCGCGGTAGGACACCCAACCCGGATGTTTTCTGCAACAAATACATCAAGTTTGCCGCATTCCGGACGTTTGCCAAAGAACATGGCTGCGACCTCATCGCCATGGGCCACTATGCCAAACGCATCGATAAAGACGGCAAAGCCTATATGCTCAAAAGCTATGATCAAAATAAAGATCAAACCTACTTCTTAAGCCAAATCAGCCAAGCCCAGTTAGCGGATTGCCTTTTCCCCTTGGGCGATATCGATAAACCCGAAGTCCGACGCATCGCCAAAACCCTTGGTTTAGCGGTGGCGGAGAAGAAAGATTCCACCGGCATCTGCTTCATCGGCGAACGCAATTTCAAGCAGTTCTTACAAAACTATTTACCCGCGCATCAAGGCAAAATCGTGGACATTGCCACCAATGAGAAAGTAGGCACCCATGACGGGGTCCTTTATTACACCATCGGCCAACGTCGCGGCCTGGGCATCGGAGGCATCTCCGGACGTGAAGCCAAGAGTTGGTTCGTCGTCAAAAAAGACGTCAAACAGAACATCCTTTATGTCGCTTCCGGTAACGAAGACGAACACTTACTCAGCGACGAAGCCATCATCACCGATGTCAACTGGATCAGTTATGTACCCAATGGTCCTCTTCACGTCGGAACGAAATTCCGTTACCGCCAAAAAGATGCGATGCTGACGCTGTATCCGCTTACTCCGACCTCTGTTAAACTTGTCTATGACGCTCCGCAAAAAGCAGTGACCGCCGGACAAGCCGCCGTGTTCTATCAAGGCGATATCTGCCTCGGTGGCGGACTCATCGATCAGATCTATTACAAAGGAAAACGTATCGACATATAAAAAGAGTGGGGAGACCCACTCTTTTGCGTTATTTACTCAGCAGCATGTCATCGGGAAGGACGTCCCCGGCGCTTTGGAATTTTTGAATCAATTCTTCCACCGTCAAGTTGGCTTTTTCTTCCCCTTTGACGTCCAAGATAATACGACCCTCGCTCATCATCACCAAACGATTTCCGTAACGGATCGCGTCTTTCATGTTATGGGTGATCATGATCGCGGTCAAATGTTGTTCTTGAATCAAGCGTTCGGTCAGGTCCATGACCGTTTTCGCCGTTTTGGGATCCAAGGCCGCCGTATGTTCGTCCAGAAGGAGGAGTTCCGGACGGCGCAAGGTGGCCATCACCAGCGTCAGGGCTTGGCGTTGCCCTCCCGACAACAAGCCGGCTTTCGTAAACAGACGTTTTTCTAAACCTAATTGAAGTTTGCTGAGTTCGTTGGTAAACAAGGTACGATTTTTGGCGGTCAATCCCCATTGAAGCGAAGGGATTGTGCCGCGCCGTAGGGCTAACGACATGTTTTCTTCGACGCTCATGCCGGCAACGGTGCCGACCATCGGATCTTGGAACACGCGGCCGATGGCTTTGGCCCGGCGGTGTTCTTTGACTTTCGTAAGGTTGACGCCGTTGAGGATGATGCTTCCCTCATCGCTCATGAACACCCCGGCGATGACGTTGAGAAGCGTCGTCTTGCCCGAGCCGTTCCCGCCGATGACGGTGAGGAACTCGCCTTCGGCGACTTCCAAGGAAACGTCAATGAGTGCTTTGCGGTCGTTGTCTTTGTTATCATCGACTTTAAAGGTCTTGCTGACGTGCGAAAGGGTAAGCATTTAGACCGCCTCCTTTCGTCCGCGTTTGAACCAACTTTTGACTTTTTCCAGTGGTTCTTTGAGGCTTTTTTGAATTAACGGATACGAAATCATCAACACGATAATCACGGATTGAAGCAGTTTTAAATCGTTGGGATTCATATCAAGCTCCAAGGCCACATCGATGATCAGGAAGTAGATGAACCCACCCAAAATGACGCTGATGAGCGTATTTTTGAAGGTCCTTTTTCCAAAGACCGCTTCGCCTAGGAAGATGGCCGCTAAACCGACCACGATCGTTCCGCGTCCCATGCCCACATCGGCGTATCCCGCCTGCTGCGCATAGAAACTGCCCGAAAGTGCGATTAAAGCGTTCGAAATGACGAGTCCCAATACGATCATCACGCTGGTATGGATGCCTTGCGCTTTGGCCATCGCCTTATTTTTTCCCGTGGCCCGAACGCTGATTCCAATTTCGGTGCCGAAGAACCAATAAAGCGCGAAGAACAAAGCAATGACGACCACGCCCATCGTGACGACGATACCCCAGTACCGATTGCCCAAGAGCGTCTGCGTAAAATCAAACGCCGTGGTGGCGGAGTTGCTGATCGCCAAATTGGCTTTTCCAAGAATACGAAGAATAACGGAATAGAGCCCAACCATCGTGACAATCCCTGCAAGTAATGGGGGTATTTTAAGAAGGGTATGAAGTAAGGATGTGAATAAACCCGCCAAGGAACCGGCGATGACCGCTAGAAGGATGGCCAGTACGGGATGAAATCCGGCATTGAGGCACACAACAGTGACCGCCGCACCCAAAGGAAAGGCTCCCTCGGCGCCTAAGTCCGCGATGTCTTCAACCCGGTAAGCAATGAACACGCCTAACGCCAAGATGGCCCATATGAGCCCTTGTTCGAGCATGTCCGTGACAATGAAAGTGAAATCCATAAAAGGCCTCCTAGCGGCTTGCTACTGATGCTTTTTTAAGAAAATCGACATCGACCAACGGCAGCGAAACCGCGGAGGATTCCGAGGACTCGGTAATGATCGTGTCGGCTCTATCCAAGATACTTTGGGGAATCGTAATCCCGGCAGCTGTGGCAAACACTTGGCTGACCACGAGCGGGAATGACGACGCACCGGTCGAAGGAATATCTTTCGGTTCGACGCCGTCTTTAAGAATTTGCACGGCCATTTCGCCGGTGGTCTCGCCTAACGTAAAGTAGGAAAGGCCTAAGGTTAAGAAACCGCCATTGGTGACTTGTCCGGCTTCACCGACGATTAAAGGAAGACCCTTTTCAATCGCTTTGGAGGAAACCGAGGTCATCGCCGAAGCTAAGTAGTTATCCGTGGGAATGTAGACGCCATCAATACTTTCATTCGCAAAGAGTTGGTTGATCGTGGATTGAATCGTGGCTTCATCGCCGGTCAACGGTTGATCGACAAACGCTAATCCGAGCGCTTCGCATTTAGCTTTGGCCAAGTTGATTTGGATGACCGAATTGCTTTCCGCGGACGAGTACAAAAGCCCGATTTTTTCGATGCCGGGGAATTCTTCGAACAAGGCGATTTGATCCGCAACGGGGTTCATATCGTTGGTCCCGGTGACGAATCCGCCGGGAAGTTCGGGGGAAGCAATCAGACCTGAAGCAACGGGATCGGTGACCGCGGTAAACAGTAATGGTGTTTCTTTACCCGCATCTTCAATTGCCGATTTGGCCGAAATCGCGGCCGGCGTGGCAATCGCCAAGATCAAATCGCTTTTCCGTGCGAGTTGAGCGGCACCCGAGGCCATGATGGTGGGGTCGGTTTGCGGATTAGAGACGGTGATTTCGATGTTTTCGCCATCGACGAACCCGGCGTCTTCGAGCGCTTGGACGAATCCGTCTTTGGCGGCGTCCAAAGCATCATGGGTGACAAATTGCAGAATTCCGATTTGTAGAACATCACTTTGGCAGGAAGCAAGACCGGCCAGGGATGCCAGGGCGACAGCGGACAGGACCACATGTTTCATTTTCATAACTTTTTCCTCCTTTAAGGCGTATGAATGAAAAAAGGCTTGGTGTGTCGAACACCGAAGCCTTATGCTTGTTTCTTTTCGGTGTTCACGATTGTTTCATCGTTTCCACCAAAGCCTTTGTCTATTATGACTAAAAGGTCAAGATTTCGGAAACGATCTTGAGGGATAGTAATAATAGCTATAATAAAAGGCCGACGACTTGATGTTGGTTCTGTAAATCATGAGACGTCCTCCTTTTAATTGATAAGAAAATCATACCAATCCCGCCGATAAATGCAACACTTTTCGAAAAAACTATATAGATTCGTGAAAGCACAATGCTATAATGGAAGCAATTCGATGACGAAGTTAAACTTTCTAAGTTTATTGTAGAGACGGCCTACCGGTGCAAACGGCCGAAACGAAGTAAGGTGCCACTTCCGAGAGCGATTAATCCTCGCCGTCTGCCGCGTTAAGGCCTAATTAAGAGCATTACTTTGTAATGAATAAGGATGGTACCGCGAGCGCTTCGTTCCTTAGGGTGAAACGCTTTTTTATTTTTTGGAGGAAAAGATATGAAAAAGATGAGTGCCGATCAAATCCGGCAAACCTGGTTAAACTACTTTAAAAGCAAAGGTCACGACATCGAACCCGGGGCCAGCTTAGTCCCGCATGATGATCCCACCTTACTGTGGATCAACTCCGGCGTCGCCGCCTTGAAGAAATACTTCGATGGCAGCGAAATGCCCAAGAACAAACGCATCACGAACGTGCAAAAATCGATTCGTACCAACGACATCGAAAACGTCGGACATACCGCACGGCATCATACTTTTTTTGAAATGCTCGGTAACTTCTCGATTGGCGATTACTTCCGTAAAGAAGCGATTGCCTTTGCGCATGAAATCTTGACCGACGAACGGTATTTCGGAATGCCCAAAGACCGTCTTTACTTTACCTATTTACCCAGCGACATGGATACCAAACAATGCTGGTTATCCCATGGCGTCGCCGAAGATCACCTGATTCCTTTATCAGGCAACTTCTGGCAAATCGGCGAAGGTCCCTGCGGACCCAACACCGAAGTCTTCTTTGACCGCGGCGAAAAATACGATCCTGAACACATCGGCATCAAACTTCTCGCTGAAGATATGGAAAACGACCGCTACATCGAAATCTGGGGCATCGTTTTCAGCCAATATAACGCGGTGGAAGGCGTCAAACGCGAAGACTACAAAGAACTTCCCAACAAAAACATCGATACCGGCGCCGGTCTTGAACGCATTGCCTGCGTTTTACAAGAAACCGTCACCAACTTTGAAACCGACTTATTCATGCCGCTCATCAAAGCGACCGAAAAACTCGCCAAGATTCCGTATGGCGAAGGCAACCTGATGCCGTACCGCGTTATTGCCGACCACGTCCGCACGTGCACCTTCGCGCTCAGCGATGGCGCTTCCTTCTCCAACGAAGGCCGCGGCTACGTGTTACGGAGAATTCTCCGCCGTGCGATGCGTTATGGCAAGAAAATCGGCATTACCGAACCGTTCTTATACAAACTCGTCCCGGTCGTTGCCGAGATGATGAAAAACTTCTATCCCTATTTACAAGGTAAAGTCGAATTCGTCAGCAAGATGATTCTTTCCGAAGAAGAAAAATTCTTACGCACGCTCAATAGCGGCGAAGCCAACCTTCGCAACATGCTAGTACATACAACCGCGCTCTCGGGCGAAGAAGCCTTCCGTCTTTACGATACCTACGGTTTCCCGATTGAGTTAACGGTCGAAATTGCCCATGAAATCGGCGTTTCCGTCGATCTCGAAGGCTTTAAAGCGGAGATGGAAAAGCAAAAAGAACGCGCCCGTCAAGCCCGCGCCAATCTCCAAAGCATGAACAAACAAGCCAAAGACTTGATGGCGTTCGCGCAACCTTCCGAATTCCATTACGAAGGCCATGACATTCAAGGCAAAGTCATCGCTTTATTCAAAGACGGCGTCCAAGTCGACAGCCTGGATGAAGAAGGCGACGTCATCCTCGATCACACCAATTTCTACGCCGAAAGCGGCGGCCAAGTCGCCGACAAAGGCGAAATGACCAACAAGACGACCTCCTTGGAAGTTTTGGATGTCCAAAAAGCCCCGAACCATCAACATCTCCATCACGTCCGTGTCCGGTTCGGTTCTGTTTCCGTCGGCGATGTGTTCACCCTGAAGATCGATGCCGTCAAACGGCTGTTAACCCGTCGAAACCACTCCAGCGCGCACTTATTACAAAAAGCCTTGAAAGAAGTCCTCGGCGATGGCGTCCATCAACAAGGCAGCTTCGTCTCCGAAGACTACATGCGTTTTGACTTCACCCATTCCGAGAAAGTCAAAGAAAACGACCTTCTGTTCATCGAAAAGAAAGTCAATGAATATATTCAAGCGGCTCTCGTCCAAACCACCCGAGTGCTTCCCATCGAAGAAGCCAAAAAACTCGGTGCGATCGCTTTATTTGATGAAAAATACGGCGACATCGTCCGCGTCGTCAGTTTCGGCGATGTGTCCATGGAATTCTGTGGCGGAACCCACGTTTCGAACACCCTTGATATCGGTGTGTTCGCGATTGAATACGAAGAAAGCATCGCCGCCGGCATCCGCCGTATCCAAGCCTGCACCGGCTTACGGGCGTATGAATTCTTAAAACATAAAGAACGCTTGCTCGCGCAAACCCGCGACCTGGTCGGTTCGACCTCCGTCTATGAAGTCAATGACCGCATCAAAGCGCTCCTAAGTGAAAAAGACGAACTCAAGAAAGAAAACCGTATCCTTTTGGATCGTCAAGCCGCCTTATTGGCCAAGAGCCTTAAAGACGAATTCTCGGTCTTCAACGGCTATCGTTTACTCGTCAAACACATTCCTTCCACCAACCGCGAGACATTGATGAAAATCGTCGATTCGCTCAAGACGCTTTATGCCGACAGCATCCTTCTTTTGGTGGGTGAAGACAAAGAATCCTTACCCATCGTCTGTGCCGTCACCGGCATGGCCCTCAAAGATGGTTTAAGAGCCGGAACGATCGTCAAAGAATTAGCCACCAGCTTAGGCGGTTCGGGTGGCGGACGTCCCGATTTAGCCTCAGGCGCCGGTAAAAACAAGGACAAGGTCCTTGAAGCCCTCGAAGCCGTGAAAGGAACCCTTTCCGCATGAGCGTCCCACGGGCATTAGGACTGGATTTAGGAACCAAGACCATCGGCATGGCCGTCAGTGATTCGCTGGGCATTGCCGCTCATGGCGTGGAAACGTTCCGTTTTGAAAGCGGCGCGTATAAAAAAGCACGCGAGCATGTGATTGCCTACGTCCAAAAAGAAAACATCCGCGAAATCGCCTTAGGTTTGCCGCTTCATATGAGCGGTCAACCGTCCGAACGTTCCGAAAGCGCGCTTCGGTTCCGTGATGACCTGTTAGCGATGATGCCGGAACTCACGATTGTCATGATTGACGAACGGATGACGACGATGTTGGCCAACAAACGCTTATTGGAAGCCGACCTCAGCCGCGCCAAACGCCACGAAGTCATCGATACGATGAGTGCGGTCGCGATTTTAGAGACTTATCTCGCACAAAGGAGAAAATAATATGCAATTCACCAAAGACAATCAAATGCTTCTGACTGACGACAAAGGTGTCGAACACATGGTGGAGATTCTCTTCACCTACGAAAACGAAGAACGCCATGCGCAGTACGTGTTGTATTACCTTCCCGAGAATCCCGAAGAGATTTTTGCCGCCCGATACGATGGCGAAGAACTCATCGAAATTACCGATGAAGAAGAATACGACGAAGTCGAGGAAGTGCTCAATGCGTTCCTCGAAGATCCCGAATTGAATGATCCGACAAAAAAAGGCGAGTAAAATCGCCTTTTCTTCTACAGTCCGTAAACGAGAATTCCAAGCGCTGCCGATATTACGATAAGCGCGATGGGATGTAGACTTTTCTTACGTATCAATTTGTAACCGAAGAACAGTGTAGCCAGGTCAATCAGAAGAACTAAACCCGAACGGTTGAAAGTTCCCGATTGGGTGGATGGGAATGAGGTCCAGACAAGGGCTAACACGAGCAGTGCGCCCGTCGCCCCGATCAGTCCGACAACGACCGGACGGATGCCGTTCATGGCTCCTTGGACATATCGGTTTTTGGCCATCGCGGAGAATAACGCCGCGACCAATAAAATGACGATGAATGAGGGAAGGACGACCCCTAAGGTCGCTACAACCGCGCCGAGGAAACCGCCTTGCTCAGTCCCGATGAAGGTCGCAATGTTAATCGCGAAGGGACCCGGCGTGGATTCGCTGACGGCAATGAACTGGATGACACCTTCTTCGGTCAACCAACCGCGTGAAACGACTTCGCTTTTGATCAGCGGAATCATCGCGTAGCCGCCGCCGAAGGTGAATAAACCGATGGTGAAGAAAACATAGAATAATTGCCAAAAAATCATTGTTTTTCCTCCTTTTTCGGTTGTTTTCGGAGTGCTTCAAGGAATAATCCGAAGCCTGCGCCGATTAAAATCAAATAGATGCTGGAGAAGTCAAACGCAAACACATCCATGGCAATCATCAAAACAAAAATGAGAACCAACGTGATGATGCTGTATAAATCCTTTTTCAAGATTTTTAAAAGTTTAAGACCGGCGTTTAAAATAAGGATAGCGACGGCGACTTCAATGCCTTTAAACGCGCTTTGAACGATCGAGAATTGTAAGAATTCATCGAAGAAAAGCGAGATTCCAAAGATGATGCCTAAAGACGGAAGTACTAAACCGAGGGTGGCAAAAAGCGCCCCAAAGAAACCGCCGACTTTATAACCGACATAGGTCGCCGCATTGACTGCGATCGGACCCGGAGTGGACTCGGCAATGATGACAATATCGAGGATTTCCTCGGTCCGCATCCATTTTTTGCGTTCGCCGATTTCCGCTTGAATCAAGGGAATCATGGCGTAGCCGCCGCCGAAGGTGAAAAGGCCGAGCTTGAAGAATGTCCAGAACAATGTCAAATACGTTTTTGATTTTTTCATGCCTTTTCCTCCTGACCCTTACTATATTATAGTAAAAAGAGGAATTGTCAATTTAAACGTCTCCATTGTCTACGGCCAAACTTTGTTGTAGTATTTTTTATGCTAACTTGCTATAATAGGCAACGTATCGAAGAGGAAACACTCATGGAAATGCAAAAAGTCATTCTCACCAAAGACGGTGAAGCCAAATTAACCGCGGAATTACGCCAACTTATTGACGTTACCCGCCCCGAAGTCATTGAACAATTATCCTTTGCCCGCGCTCAAGGCGACTTAAGTGAAAACGCCGAATATGATGCTGCCCGGGCCAGACAAGCTGAAGTCGAAGGCCGCATCAAACAAATCGAAGACATCCTTGCCATCGCAACCGTCATCGATGACACTCCGACCAGCGCCAAGACCGTTGCTCTCGGAACGAAAGTCACGATTCTTGATCTCAGCGACAACGCCACGGTCGAATACAAAATCGTCGGAACCGTTGAAGCCGATCCAATCAACAACCGGATTTCCAATGCCTCTCCGTTAGGAGAAGCTATCATTGGCAAACACGTCGGCGACAAAGCCATGGTCAAGGTTGCTAAACCCTACCAAGTCCAAATCGTCCGTATTGATCTTGCTTAATTGACGTATCAAGGCACTCACGCAGTGCCTTTTTATTTCATCTTTATCCCAAAACCGCATAAAACCCCCTTGGACCCGCTATTTAGTGGTAAGGGGGTATTTTTATGTACAAAGTCATCATTGGGGTCTTAATTGCGATGTTTGTGGTTATTTTCCTTTTTACAAAGATGGATCCGAATTTATCGTCCAATTCCTCGGGCTCGGGATCCGAAAGCGAGTTTTTGACGGTTTCGGTCGAAGGCGAAGTCACCCGTGAAGGAACGTATCTCTTGGATGTCGGTGCGGACATGGGCGACCTGCTTGAAGCCGCAGGTGGACAAACGGATAATGCCGATGAACTCGCATTTAATGTCTCCGTAGACTTAGTTGACAATATGACCTATTACATCGCTCCGCTGTATGACGAGGATGATGTGTGTAATAGCGAATTGCTGGTGAAAGTCGGCTTGAACAAAGGACAAAAGGAAGATTTTATGACGATCGACGGCATTGGATCCAGTATTGCCTCGGCGATTATTTCATATCGCGATGAGAATGGACCTTACCAATACTTAGAAGAAGTCATGGATGTCAGTGGCATCGGAAACGCCACATTCATCCGGATGAGAAACTCAATCACGCTTCAATGAGTGCCTTAATCGGGTTGGTCAGCCTCGTTTTGGGATTATGGCTAACCCATGGAAACATTTATGTCTTTTTAGCCCTGAGCGGGGGATGGTTGCTTTTCCTGGTATGGCGTTTTTCCAAAAACGGTTTTTGGCTTGGGCTCATTTTCTTTGTTTTGGGTGCGGTGGTCGGTGCGGTCAAGATTCCCTACAGCCAAACGAAAACGGAATTTTCGGGTCTTGTGACGGATTCAAATGATAACTATTTTCTTTACCGGTCAGGTCTACAAACCTATTATGTTTATGAGAAAAATTGTCCTAGGGAAGTAGGGGACATTTTGCACATTGAAGGCAGTCTTTCCGCCCTTAAATTTTCACATGTGGAATCCCAGTTTGATTTTCAAGAATATTTGGAGAATAAAGGGGTGGTGGCACAGCTCTTTGTGAGTACCCTTGAAGTGCGCTTTCAAAACCCGATCCGATGCCATCAAATTCAAGACCGTTTCCTATCAAGTTTCAAAGGTGAATCAAAGGCTATATTGGCAGGGCTTCTTTTCGGTGAAATCGAAGACGATAATCCGGCGTCACAAGACATGGAAAATTTGCAGGTCAGTTACCTTCTCTCGGCTTCTGGTATTCACCTTAGTTTTCTACTCCAGATCATGACTTTCCTATTGACCTTGATTCTCAAGGATAAATGGGCCAAACTAATAGCAGTTGGAACCCTTCTTCCATTAGCCATCTTCTCCCTTGGCAAAATCGGTATCCTCAGAGTTTTATTGATGGGGTTACTCAGATGGGGTAATGAATATCTTTTAAACAAGAAGTTCGACTCATTAACGCTTTTATGCTCGTTAGGCGTTATTTGTTGTTTAATTAGTAGATATATAGTATATTCGACTGGCTTTCTGTTAACTTTTTCGATTCCCATCGTCTTTTTGTTCTCTCGGAATCTCTTCCAAACGTTTCCTAAAAGGAAAAGGCCCTTCTTATATCCCGTTATTATCTTCCTTTTTGTGTTACCAGTGAACCTATTGACCCATTTCGAGGTTAATTTTCTCAGTATTCTCTCACAAATGATACTTTCTCCTCTGATTTTGGGCATTTTTTCGATAGGTTGTTTCAGCTTTTATTTATTCCCGTTGAAAAAGATCATTGAGTTCGTCGTGAATGTCTTTCTTTTTTGCGTTCGTTTTTTCGCCGGCCTGGATACTTCATGGATTGTTGGGAAACCGAGTTTAATATTCCTTTTGGTCTACTACTTTTTAGTCCTCGTTATGATGGTGGGATTAGAGAGTAAACATTATAAGAAAACAGGGGCCGCATTCAGTCTCATCATCATGGCTTTTTGCTTTCAATCTTTACCTATTAAAAACACGCTCACGAATTCGGTGACTTTTATTAACGTCGGGCAAGGTGACAGCATCCTCATCCGAGAACGTGAAAAAACGGTTCTTATCGATACCGGCGGAAGTCTATTTTTTGATGTCGCTTTGGATTGCTTGATTCCCTATTTTAAATCTCAAAAAATACACCAAATCGACACCCTAATTACTACCCACGATGACTTCGATCATAATGGTGGCGTCGAAAACCTCATGAGTGAATTTGAGGTTAAAAATTACGTAACGGAAAAAGATGCTTTTCCTTTAAGCGTCGGAAACATGGTTTTCGAGAATCTCAACGATTACGAAGAAGGTGAAAACGAGTCCAATAACCGGTCTTTGGTGCTTAAGCTTAATTTTATGAGTCGGACGTGGTTATTCATGGGAGACGCCCCAATTGAGGTCGAAAAGAAGATTTTGAGAAACAATCCTGAGCTGGATGTGGACATTTTGAAGGTTGGGCATCACGGATCCGATACTTCGAGCTCTTATGGATTCTTAAAGGCAATTACACCCAAAGACGCCATCATCTCGGTGGGAAAGAACAGTTTTGGCCATCCGACCAGTGAGGTTCTGGCCCGTTTGAAGAAGGTCGGCGCGAACATCCGCAGAACTGATTTGGAAGGAACGATTTGTTACACAGAGCCTGCTTTTTAAGGTATAATTTTCCCGTGAGGTTTCCATGATTTACATTCTCTTTGGCTCCCAAGCCTTGATGATTAAAAATCGTATCAATAAATTGCTCCGCGAACGCCTCGAAACGATCGATGATTTTAACTGTGTCCGTTTTGATGCCGTGGAAACCCCGGTTCAAGACATCGTTTACGAATGTACCTTATTGCCTTTAGGTTATGACCGCAAAGCGGTCGTTGTCGATAATGCGTATTACATCGGGAAAACCGCGGTCAAAGAAAAAGCCAGCTTAGAACAAGATTTTAAAGTTTTTTCGGCCTATTTAAAGAATTCCAACGAACAAACCGATTTATTCTTATGCCTGAACGCTCCCGCGATTGATGAAAAAAGCGAGTTTGTCAAAATCATCCGCGAAAAAGAAGGAACGATTCTTGAATTGACCGATATATCTAAAAATGATTGGCCGATTTATGTCCGTCGCTATTTCGAGAAATTAGAAACCAAGATCGATGATGACGCCGTCAGCGAAATCATTGCCCGCGTTCAAGGCGATGCCACCAACTTCAATAACCACGCCAATAAGTTAGCGCTTTATACCAACCATGTCACGCTGGCCGATGTCGAACTTCTCGTTTGCCGTCCTTTGGAAGAGAATGCATTTGCCATCAGTAACGCGCTTTTAAAAGGCAATAATGACCAAGCCATCGCGATTTTCCGCGATTTACTCGTTCAAAACGAAGAACCGGTTCGTTTGATAACGCTGTTGGCCAACCAGTTCCGACTGATGAGCGAATGTTACTTCCTGAATGGTCAAGGGCTATCAAATTTTGCCATCGCCGACAAGCTGAAAGTCAACGAGTACCGCGTGAAACTCGCGCTGGATATGAAACGGAAGATCAGTGCCCAACAATTGTTGGAGTATTTGGATAAACTCTATTTACTGGATTACCGTATTAAAAGCGGGCAAGTCGATCGCTTCTACGGATTTGAAATGTTTTTAGCGGAATTTTAAAGGAACCCCCGAAAGGATTCCTTTTTTTGTAAGGCATAAAAAAAGTTGCCGTGGGGCAACTATTTTTGTAACTTGTTGACTAAGGTTTGGAGATGAGATTTTTGGCGCGCAGCTGTATTTTTGTGCTCGACGCCTTTGCTCACCGCTTGGTCGATCAAGCTGACGGCGACTAAGAGAGCAGCTTTCGCTTCTTCTACTTTGCCTTCACTGACTGCTAAACGAACTTTCTTAGCGGCGGTACGGACTTCGGATTTAACCGCAGAGTTCCGGGCACGGGCTTTTTCATTCGTTTCAATACGCTTGACTTGTGATTTAATATTGGCCATAGTTTTCACCTCTTTCGATACGCTTATGAATTGTATCATAACAAAGTGGGTCATGCAAGGGATTTTCATTGTTCCCCTTAAAAACCAAAAAACAATGAAAAGTTTCGATTGAGTCTAACTTATCCGATGTTCTATTTGTTCCTTTTGGAAAGTCGATTTTTCTCTTTTTGACGTCTTTTTTCTTCGCGTTTGTCTGTTTTGGCTTCACGGCGGACGTCCTTTTTTAAAAGGAATTGCAATTTAAGGTTGGCTTTGGCAAGACCGAAACTGTAAACCAAATACGAGGGAATACCGATGACGAAAGCTTCCGCGAGGTAAATCAAATAGAGAACGATGTGGTGCTCGGTCGGATAAAGCGCTTCTAAAGCATTCGGAAGATAGGACAGAAGACGGTTCTCGAAGATTATAAAGGTTGCGGCAATCGTGGCATCAAATAATAGCATTCCTAAGATAAACGTGGGGACTCTTCCTACATGAGCTTCGCGTAAGAACTTTTCGACAAAGGGAATGAGCCCCAAAATCGCAAACGGAATGATGAAAAAGAGGTCGCTGGTCAATAGAAACGTCACACCGAGTATGGAGACATAAGCAATGAATCCACCGAGGTATCCGGTTTGCACCAGGGCCACCAAAAGCAGGGCAGACGCGAGCAAATACCAGAAAAACTCGCCGAATTGCAGGGAATGGCCCAAAAAGAGGACCAAAGAACCCAGTGCGGCGGCCATTGCCGACTGCGTGATGCGCCAAGACTTTTTCATTTATAAACGCTCCGCTTCGACCCTGAGCAGTTCCATTTTTTGTTCGATCATCGTGCATAACGAACGGACGGTGGCTTCGCTGGGATGTTTTTCGCTGCAATAATCGCTGAGATAAATTCGTTCACCAACGACGGCTTTCTTTTGATGGAAAAAGCCATATTTGCCGGTGTGATAAATCGGAATGATCGGGGCGTTGTTATTCAACGCTAACAGGGCAACCCCGGGTTTGAACTTGAGCATCTCGTTATTCAACGAACGTTTCCCTTCGGGAAAGATACCTAAGATTTTTTCTTTGATTAAGATGTTGGTGCCACTGGAAATTGCACTCAAATCGGTTCGATCGCGATGCGTCGGAAACGCACCCAAGACTTTTAAGAACCAACTGAAGATCGGCGTGAACGTAAACATCCGATCCGCCGTCATGAAATAGATTCGTTTCGTCGGAAAAATGTAGTTCATCAAAACGGCATCCCACGTGGACGTGTGATTGGCGATGATAATCGTTTTTCCTTGAATTTTACCGACGCGCTTTTTGCCCCGCAGTTTCAATTTAAAAAACAGGAGGAGAAAAGGAGCGGCGGTAATCTTGACGAACCAAACCAGAAACATGTTTTATTCCTTTTTGACTTTAGCTTCCGTTGAAGCTGTAACCCGATAGTCTTTGAAGCGACCCACGAAAATAAACGCGCCGACCATCAATAAAATCGCGACGGGACCGTATAAAACGGCTCCGGAATAGTCAATTAAGGTTTCCCCGCCTTCGACATAAGTGGCTTGACCCGAGGGGTGAATCAAAAGCAAGAGCGGAACGATGACCGAACCGGCCACGGCGCCGACGATTTGGTTGATTAAACCTTGGACGGCAAAATACATACCGGCACGGTTGGTGCCCGTGATTTGAGCTTCATCCGCAGCAATTTGGCTGGGCATCATATACGGAATCGAGAAGAACGCACCGATGGCAAAACTGCCGATGGTGGAAGCGCCCAAACCGATGTAGAAGGAAACCATTTGCGAACCGGTCCATTGAATCCACGCGGCACTGAATCCGGCCATGGCTAAGGCAAACGCCACGAACGCACAACGAAGCGCGACGCGTAGACCCCATTTCCGGTTGATCCGGTTATAGAGCCAAAGCATCAACGGGATCGGGGCGAAAGCAGCGGTGTTCATCACGGTAATCAGCCATCCGTCCAAACCCATCACGGCTTTGTTCAAATGGCCCATGCCACCGAGGAAAATCTGCAGTCCGGTGAAATAGAAAACGAGCACAATCACATAGTTGCGGAACTCTTTGTTTTTGAACACGACTTTAAGGCTTTCGAGAATCGACAAATGTTTGGCCTTTTCAATGCTCTCCGCGGTGGGGGACATCGCTTCAAGGTTGGCCCGTTTGCGGAAGATCACGAAGTAAGGGATGAGCATCAATAAAATAAAGGGGGAGCAGGCGAGCGCGACGTACATAATCGCGTTCATGTATTCAATACCTAAAGCCTGCGTTTTCGCTACAAGCGTAAACATCAACGGCATCAAGGCGTACGCCATACAATAACCGATGGTGTTGAAAAACGCTTGCCAGGTGGTCACGCGGATACGTGCTCTGGGACCATCGACCATATCCGAAAGGGCGGACAAATAAGGGACCGCTAAGAGGGTATAGGAAGCAAAGAAGATGATGGAACAGAAGAAGACCCAAACGACGTTGAGCCAAGCAATCGATCCACCGACGGGAATCCACATCCCGATGAACGACAGAAGGCATGGAATAATCGCGATGGCGATTAAGATATAGCGGTTTTTCGTTTTCGCTTGAAGACGGTCGGATAAGGTAGCGATGGGAACATCGACCAAGCCATCCAAAACGCTGGCGACCGTAAGCAAAATCATCCATAAAAGCGGCAGTACCAATAAAACGCCGCTGTTATAGCGGTCGTAAAGCCAAGCAGATTGAATCGTATAGACGAACGCGGTCCCGAATCCTCCTAAAGCGAAAAGCGGCTCTTGCCATTTCTTGATCGGCTGCATAAAACATGTCCTCCTATGATTTTATGGTTGTTTTATATTTCGCGATTTCACCGACAAAGTCATTGATGCTGGCCAATTGGCCAAAGACTTCTTCGGGAAACGCGATTGCAAACTTCTCTTCGATGTTCGAAATCAGTTCAGTATAGGAAAGTGAATCCCCGCCGAAATCGTTGACGAAATGGCCGGCGTCGCTTAATGAAGCTTCAGGAAGCAATAGGGCAGCGGCAAAAAGGGTTCGAACCTGTTTCAAAAGGGTGTCGATTAAATCCGGATCAAAAGAGGCAAAATCGATGAAGCGTGCCTCGCCGATTTCTTGGAAACGTTCGCTTTGTTGGAGCAAGCCTTCGCGGAGCAAGAATTTTTGCACTTTCATCGAGGCCGAAATGGGGAGTTTGTCTTGGATAATGTATGTGGTTTCGACTTGTTTATAACCCGGCAATGTGACATTCACATTTTTAATCGCTGTTTTAAGCTCTTCGAGTTGTTCGGGTGTAGGTTTGACGGATAATTCCAAAACTAACGTAATCTTTTCTTTGGCCCCGGCACTCGGAATGCCTAAAACCGCACAATTTGAGACGTTAGCAATGGACTTAAAATGCATCTCGATTTCTTCGGGATAAACATTTTCCCCATTCGGGTTGATGATGATGTCTTTGATACGGCCTTTGATCCAGTAATTTCCGGAAGCATCGGTGAGGGCAATATCGCCGGTATGGAAATAGCCGTCTTCTAACACGGTGGGAACCATGACTCCGTTTTTAATTTCGTAGCGGTGGATGGTGGGCGATTTAATCAGTAATTCTCCTAACAAAGGCTGGTCATTTTCCGAGGGCAAAATCTTGTATTCCACTTTGAAAAGAGGCTTTCCAATCGAACTTTTTAGTCTTTGAATGACATCTGGGACTAATTCGACCGACGTCACCCCGACTTCGGTTAAACCGTAGCCGTTATAAAGCGGGTAGCCGATGCCGTTGATGGTTTTTAATGTTTCATACGACAAAGCGCCGCCTCCGGAGATGCAGTAGCGGATATGGTGTCCTAAAAGTTGATGGTGCAGTTTGCGTAATGCAATGTTGCTCGCGCCAATGCCGGCTTCGGCTTTGGAAATCTTGCGGGTGCGATAGGCGATGATTTTTTCCAGTAATGCAGCGCGTTCAGGTCCTTGTAAGGCGGCGGTCCTTTTTAAGGTCGTCGCGATGTTGTCCCAGAACAAAGGCACGGCGTAAACATGGCTGACCCGAAGTTTTTGGCAGGTCATCAAGATTTCTTTGGGGGGCTAATTCATGAAGGAAAACAAGCGTTTTGCCGAAGAAGGTATACCAAAGGAAAACCGCCACAAATCCGAAAATGTGGTGGAACGGGATAAAGGCTAAGATTTTGAGGTTGCCCATCGTCGGGGGATACATGATATCCGAGGTGGTATTGGGCATTTCTAACGCCGCATTGATTTGGGCGCAGAGATTCTCTCCATCGAACACCACTAATTTGGCGTCGCCGGTGGTGCCGCTCGAAGCAAAAATCACTTGGTTTTCCCAGGTGGGTTCATAGCTGTAATTGGGTATTTGCGAATTGAGTTCGCTCAACGTAAAACGAGGAAGGGAATAGCTATGGAAATCATCCGCGATGACGGCTTTCGCTCCGGCTTGCTCTAAGAAATGGTCGCTGGCCTCGCCTGTAGCTCTGGCATCCATAAGAAACGGCACAAAACCGTTCATCAAAATGCCCCAGAAAACCATGGCCCATTCGGGACAATTCTTCAATTTAAGCCCAACAACGGAACCTTTAGGCAAGTCACGTGTCAATGCGGCGATTTGAC